>Ga0194131_10000048_pt1 | contig 158384 bp, 106 predicted proteins | sample TA2KigO120mmetaG_FD_148631 | JGI IMG/M metagenome (GOLD analysis project Ga0194131, IMG submission 148631) | Freshwater microbial communities from Lake Tanganyika, Tanzania - TA2015053 Kigoma Offshore 120m | ecosystem: Environmental > Aquatic > Freshwater > Lake | place: Tanzania: Lake...
GAACCGCGAACGCCGCGTGGATGCTGGCGGACAGACCCAGTTCCGAGCAGGTGCAGTGCGGGGCCAGCGGGACGAAGTACGCCTCGGCGAGCGTCGCGATCTTTTTCATCTGCGTGATGCCGCCGGTGTGAGCGCAGTCGGGTTGCAGGATGTCGATGCAACGCTCGTGCAGGTACGGCAGCATTTCCCAGATCGTGCGATCGCGCTCGCCGGTGGCCATCGGGATTTTGATGTGCTGCTTCAGGCGCTTGAAGACTTCGATGTTGCCGGGGACGGCGACCTCTTCCAGAAACAGGATGTCATACGGCTCGATGGCGTTCGCGAATTGAATCAGCATCGCGGGCGGGATCGCGCAGTGCGCGTCGAACATGATCGTGTAGTCCGGCCCGTTTTTCTCCCGCGTTTGCCGCACGCCCCGAACGAGCCCGTCGATGTCGTTCGGATTTCCTGAATAGGGATGCGGCCCACCCGTACCGAGCTTCTGCGCCTTCGCGTGCGGATACATGCGGACCTTGTCGCGTGTCGGCCCGCCGAGCAGCCGATAGACCGGCACGCCCCACGCTTTGCCGGTGATGTCCCAGAGCGCCATGTCGATGGCCGAGATCACATGCGTCATGAACGGCCCGCCGCGCATGTCGCGGTGCGACCGATACAGCTTCTGCCACAGATGCTCAATCCGCGTCGGGTTCTCGCCGTCGAGCAACTCAAACAGCGACTGAGCCAGCGCGACCGCGACGTTCGGCTCAAGCCCCGTCACCTCGCCCCAGCCGGTAATGCCCTGCTGCGTCTCGATTTTCAGGTACGCCTTCGTGCCGACTCGGAATCCGCGCAGCGATTTGATTTTCCAATCGACTCCTCGATCGACAACGTTCGCGGCGGGGTTGTTTTCCTGAGCGACGGTTTCCGACAGCATCGCGAGGCCGGTCGCCATCGCGGCGGATTTGAAGAGGTTTCGACGCGAAACAATGGCTGAAGCAGACTGAGACATGACGACTCCTGTGGTTCAAGTCGGATGGCTAGCCTTGGCCGTCCGGCATGGCTATGCGATCAAAGTTTTCGACCGAGAGCGGCGCCCCTGCGCACCGAGTTCGTATCGTCGCGAACTGACTCTGTCGAGCAAGCCGCCGCTTGTGAGCGAGTCACGCTGGACGTAGCATCCAACGCAATTCGACCTGACTCTCGTGCCGAGGACGCCAACATGGCTGATCCAATTTCCATCCAGTGCCCGCACTGCAAAGTAAAGCTGAAGCTCAAAGCGGCTCCACCCGCCGGCAAACAAATCGGCTGTCCAAAATGTAAAAAGCCGTTTCCGGTGAAGGTTCCACCCAAAAAGAAGGAGAGCGATGACGACTTCCTCGACGCGCTCGACAGTCTGGCCGAAGACGACTACGAAGCTCCAGAAGATGAGGTGTCGCAGGAAGACGACGAGGACGCTCCGCCGGCACGCAGCGTGAAGCGTTCAAAAAGCAGTGTCTCGACGACGAAAGGTGGCAAAGGGAAGAAGGGCCGCTCGAAGAAGAGTTCAGCGGGCCCACTGCTGGCGATTATCGGTGGCAGTGTGGCGGTGCTTGCGCTGCTTGTTGGTTTGGTCTATTTACTGATGAACCTGCCGGGCGGGGCGAAAGTCATTCGCAGTGTGTCGGGGGAGTTCATCGCGTTCGCGCCTGCTGATGCAGAGTTGTTTGTCGCGGCTCGGCCGGCGGACTTGATGGCTTCGCCGCTGTTGGCGTCCGTCGTTCAAGATCCGAATGTGAAACAGGGTCTGACGGAGATGGAGAGGTCTCTGGGATTTCCCGTGACTGAGATCGAACACGTCTTTACCGCGATCAAGATGGACCCCAATGTTGGCAAAGGCGGAGCACCGGCAGGCCCGATGGCGGGGAACCCCATGATGGGAATGCCGGGGATGGGTGGCGGTAACGGCAGCGGAGTTCAGGAGAGCGTGGTGATCCTCCGGCTGAAGCAGCCTTATGGCGGCAAGACGCTGGACCAGATTCGTCAGCAGTCTCCTCCTAAGACTCACAATGACGTGAGCTATCACGTCAGCGCCGAGCCCAAAGGGGGAGCTTTTTTCTTCGGAGACGAACGACACGTCGTGATCGGCGAGCCATCCCAGATCGAGAAAATCATTGATCGCAAAGACCAGGCTGAGAACAACGATCTGCTTGCATACTTCGCGAAGGAGCAGCACGTTTCGCTTGTGGCGATCCAGAAAGGGACCGAGGTTCAAACGAATCTGCCGCCGCAGTTCAGCCAAACCCTGCAACAGAACGAGACATTGCAGAAGCTGGTGAAAGAGGTCTCGATGATTCGCATGGATGCCAACATGTCAGCCGGCGTGGATTTGAAAGTCTCGCTGACCTGCAAGTCCGACGCCGCCGCACAACAGATTCACACCGAAGCGACCAAGGAGATCGACGCACTTAAGCAGCAAGCTCAACTCTTGAAGTTCGTGATACCGGAAATCGACGGCGTGCTCAACTCGCTCAAAGTGAATCAGAGCGGCATGGGAATGGATGTGTCGGTCTCGGTACCCAGCACGATGATCGACCGCATGAAGCAGATGGCATCGCAGTCGCCAGGGGCCGGCGCTGCCGGACAATCACCCGGGACGCTTCCCATTGGAACATCTCCCTCAGGGTCGGTTCCGGCAGTCACGCCACCAACCACGGTTCCGCCTCAGAATTGATCGCCCGTCGTCAAGAGATTCGAGGTTTTATTCACCACAAAGGAAAACGCGATGCGGATGCTGATCCCGGCATTTCTGATGTGGGTGGCTCAGAGCGTACCCGCCTTCGGACAGGAGTTGGTCGTGCAGCAACCGGTTGTCGGCACGATCTTGCTGTCGACTACGGTTGCGGTGCCGGATCGCGGCCGAATTTTTTTGGGCGGCGTGTCGTCCGGCCAATCGGGGCGGTCTCGATTTGGATTTGGCCAGCCCGGTTCTTCGCTGGGCTGGTCGCGATCATCGAGTTCAATGTCTGTCGGCGTGACCGTCATCGACCTCCACGAGATGGATGAGGCGATCTTGAGCTCGGCCTCCAATCAGCCGGAGCCAGGATCCCGATACTCGCGTCATGCGGCGGCAATCAACGGCTCACGTTCCGAGAGTCCGCGCGAGCCAACCCGCGACGTGGAGTCCCTCGCTGAACGTGCCGCGAAGTTCGAGCGACTCGCCTGCAAAGCGGAAGCGGAAAAACATTCCGGGGTCGCGAAGCTGCATTGGCAAATGGCGGCGAAGTACGGCTCGGCAACAGCTCGCGAGAAGCTACGTTGACTTTGCCGATGTCAGTTCTTTCACGTCGTTGACGAGCGCGGTGATGTCGGACTCGGCCGTATCCCACGAGCACATGAAGCGTGCGCCGCCGGCTCCGATGAAGGTGTAGAACCGCCAACCTCGAGCCCGTAGCGCGGTCGCGACATCGGGCTGCAGCCGGACGAAGACCGAATTAGCTTGGCGGCGCGAGATGAACTCAATACCCGGGATTTCCAACAGCGCCGCTTCGAGCTTTTCAGCCATGTGGTTGGCTTGGGTGGCGTTTCGCAACCACGCGTTTGACTCCAGCAATCCGACCCACGGCGCGGCAAGGAATCGCATCTTCGAGGCGAGTTGTCCCGATTGTTTGCAGCGGTAGGCGAATTCGTGCGCAAGTTCCTTTTTGAAAAAGATGATCGCCTCGCCGACAGCCATGCCGTTCTTCGTGCCGCCGAAGCAGAGGACATCGACGCCGACTTTCCAAGTGAGCTCTTTGGGAGCGACTCCGAGCGCAGCGACCGCGTTGGCGAAACGCGCACCGTCCATGTGGACTCGCAGTTCGTGACGACGCGCCGCCTCGAATAAGGCATGCAGATCATCGACCGAATAGACGGTGCCCAGTTCCGTGGCTTGGGTGAGGCTCAGGACTTTCGGCTTTGGGTAGTGGATGTCGCAACGGCGCTGCACCATGTGCGACACTGCCTCCGGCCGAATGCGGCCGTCCTCGCCAGATACGACCAGGATTTTCGAGCCGTTCGAGAAGAACTCCGGCGCGCCGCATTCGTCGGTTTCCGCATGAGCGAGTTCGTGGCACAAGATGCTGTGATACGACTGACACATCGCCGACAGCGCCAGCGCGTTGGCGGCAGTGCCGTTGAACGCGAAGAAGACTTCGCAGTTGACCTCGAACAAGTCACGCAGCAGGTCCGAGGCTTTCGCAGTCCACTCGTCATCGCCGTAAGCGGGAGCGTGGCCTTGATTCGCGCGGGACATTGCCTCCCAGGCTTCGGGGCAGACTCCCGAATAATTGTCACTGGCAAAGTGACGATGGCCGGAGCCAGAGTCGATCATGGGACCCTTCCTAGAAACAGAATTAAAGTGATGTCAGCCGGCCATCGCGAAGTTCCGCGCGGCGCGGAAAGCGAGCAGCCAGCTCTGAACTGTGAGTGACGCAAATCAACACGCTGCCCAAGTCTCGGCTGAGTTCCAACAGCAGGCCGCCGATGGCGTCAGCATTCTCGCGATCCAGACTGCCGGTCGGCTCGTCAGCGAGCAACAACGCGGGCTGATTGATGAGCGCACGGCAAACAGCAACTCGCTGCCTTTCGCCACCAGACAACTGCGCGGGACGATGCTCCAGACGCTCCCGCAATCCAACTCGTTCGAGCAACTTCGTCGCGCGGGAGACATCTTCCGCCGTTGTGCCGGAACCAGCCAATCGCGGGATCAGCACGTTCTCCAACACCGTACACTGAGGCAGCAAGTGATGCTCTTGAAAGACGAAGCCAACGGATTCCTGTCGCCACGCGGCCAGTTCTGTTTCAGTTGCAGCGAAGACGTCTCGTCCGCGCAGTCGCACCGCACCTTGTGTCGGCCGTTCCAAACCGCCGAGCACAAACAGCAGCGAGCTTTTGCCAGAGCCCGACGGGCCGGTGATCGCCAACGCGTCACCGCGAGTCAGTGACAGATCGACGCATTTCAGGACGGTCAGTGAACCGGCAGCCGTGACGTACTCCTTGCAGAGTCCGGTGACAATCAAATCGGAATCGACGTGCGACATGCGGGGTCTCATTCAAAAACAGCAGGACCGGAAACGCCGAGCGATTCCGGTCCTGCAAGATGTCAACAAATCCGAGCGATGCTGTCGAGCTACTCGAAGGAAAGCGTCAACCATCCGCCCGTGGCTTTGACTTGAGCGAGGCCGAGCTGAACGGGCGTCTGTCGGTCCTTGTCGATATTAATGAACCGGTCGAACTTGCGGGCCGGCAACGCGCTCTTCACTTTGTTGCGCACGACTCCGGCCCGCGCGATTTGGAGTCCAGCGTTTGCTGGCGCTTCGACCGGCGAGACACCCACTTCTCCACTCTCAACAGCGAAGCTGGTGCCCTCGATGCGGAACATCAACGGCACGGTGATTTCCTGGGTCGGAATGTCCTCGTCCTTTTGCTTCAGCCCGGCTCGAATGGCGAGCGTGAGTTGACCTTTGTCGACTCGGAAACGCAGCGGATCTTTTTGGGGGAAGACGAAGGTTGCTGGCTCTTTGGAGCTTTCACCCGCCTCCTCAATCTTCTTGCTGATGTTGAGCTTGCGGCCGAGAAGGTCCGCAAAGGAATTTTCGATTTCCTTGCCGAGTTCATCTTCGGACAGCGTACGTCCGGCGATCTTCAGGCGGTCCAGACTGTTGTTGAGCAGCGATTCGTGAAGGGCCAACACGAAGCCGCTGCTGGGAACGCCGACAAATGGACCGTCACCGCCAGCCAGTTCATGATCAGACATCAATCGCGTGTTAATCCGCAGGTCGTCCTCGGAAGAACGGTAGCTGGCCACCGACGGATACAAATCTTTCTCACGCAATTTAGAACTGACCTTGGCTTCATAGTTCTTGTTGAGGTCCTCAACCTTGGCTTCGACTTCCGTATTGAACTCCGGCAGAATTTTGCTGGAAATTCGTTGTGCTGCGATGGCCTCGGCTTGACCACGTCGGTCCTCCACTTCGCCTCGGGCGATCGAATCCGCCAAGCCGCCAAACAGCGGAATGTTGCTGTACCTGGTCGATATGCCGGTCGTCTGGTTGTTGGGTCGGACAGAAATATCCGCAGCACCGGTTGTGAACTTGTTCCCGTCAAACAGGATTGGCTTCCAGGCTTTGAAGACGTGGTTTCCGGACGTGTAAACATTAGCTTGATCGGTGGTGCCAACGGTATTCGACCTCGCGACTCCATCGATCACCAGATTCAGGCGGATACCGTCGTTGCTGGGCTTCAGATCGATGCCCGTTGTCACGGTGGTCGTCTGATTTCCGCTGACATTCGCCCCCAGGATGACATCCTTCACGGGTCCTTGCTTGGTGGTCGACTCGGACGCGAGCTTTGACAGCAACGTCTCGCTGACCACAACACGCAGATTGAAGTTGAAGTAATGCGTGGACATCGCCGCAGCGATTCGGTCCCCACGGTCGGGTGAGGCTTTTCGAACGGCGTCAAACGCTTTTCGGGCCGCATCCGCATCAGTGGACGATTGCGACTCCTCAAATTTCTCGATTGAGGTGACCAGTGCTGCCACCTCGGCTCGCAGCTTTTCGGGGTTGTACGGCTGATCCACGGCGGTTGCGTGCTTCACAAACGCATCGAGCGATTGCCGCAACGCGACGAATTTCGATCCGTCGAGGAACTTGCGAATCTCCGGCGACATGTTATCCGACGGAGAAAGCTTTTGGTGGACGGCCGAAAGGACCGGGACCGCTTCCATTCCCTTCTTCTCACCGACCAACTTTGTGATCTCGGCAGAACGAACATAGTCCAACCACGCGGGTCCGTTCTTGACCGAATTCAACTCGATTTCGAGATCATTCAGCGACTTCGCGACTTGTTGCCGCGCCCCATCGAGCTGCTCGCTGGCCACTTTCTGAGGATCGATCGTCAGCGTTTCGAGCGCTGCTTCGGCAAGGGTCACGCGGCGATTGAGTGCGGCATAAAGACTTCCCAGCGGCTCGTGAATACTGCGATAACGAGCATCCCGAAGCGACGTCTCCATCGTCTGCAACTTCTTTTTCAAAACTTCCACTTGCAGTCGCTGGGACTCGACGCTGAGTGTTTCTTCAGAATACAGCTTGGCCACTTCGGCGGCAGTCTTTTCGCTCCACTCTTTCCAGTTTCCGTCCAAGACCGCGAATGCGTCTTCCCCCAGCGTCTCAGGCACATCGATTGGTAAAACGCCTCGTAATCCTGCGGGCTGCACGGGCTTTGCGTCGTCCCAAGCCCAAGTTCCAGAAACCAGCGTGGTACCTAAGGCCAAGACCGAGGTCCCGCAAAGGGCGATCCAACGGCGGTTTGATTTGCCATTCACTCCGAACATTTGTCGCTCAGTCACAGAAAATACTCCCTGAAAATTAGTTCGACCGCGGGTTGGCGAAGGGTTGCGATCGGCTCTCCCTTATCTATCGACGCTCGCTCTCCAAGACCGGTATCGACTTCGCCAGACGTTCTGCGGCTCTTTGGGCAGGATTTGGCGTCGTCACGAAGGTGCACTCAACACAGAACCGTTCCCGCTCAAACAGGTTGTGGCATCCGGTTGAACTCTTCGTCGAACCTCCGTACTTACTTAGCCTACGCAGTCTAGTTGCCCGATTTTTTCGGTGCAATTGCTATAGTCGACAGCTTGGGAAGATTGGCAATTTGCGCGAAGTTGTCTTGCAACTACCAAGTTTGTGCGTAAAGGCCATTCCCCTGTGCGAATTGGCCGCGCTGGTGTCTCACGCGCAAATGCCTAGACTTTCGACTCCATCACATCCCTGTCGAGATTTGTCAAAAATCCAATCCAATGACTCGATGAACGGATCGCTTCCCAACGCTGATGAGAAGCGCCGGTCCACGCTGGCCGGAGCGGGAGCGATTATTTGTGGTGGTGGCTTACTGCTTAGTTTGCTGCGTTGGCCGTCTGTGGCGCAACACTGGTCCGGTTTCAGTCGTTGGGTGCTGGTCGTGTTGGCGATAGGCCTGTTGCTGTGGGGAATCACGCAACTGGTTGCTTTGGGGCTTTCGCGTCAGATCGCGCCGCGCCGGCCGGTTTGGAATCGAAATCGGATGGCGATCACGCGTGAAGGAATCGTTTACGTTTTGATCATGAGCGTGATGTTTCTCGGCGCGATCATTGGGCGGACGAACATGCTGATGTTTGTGTTCGCGATGATGATTGGCCCATGGGTGCTCAACGGCTGGATTGCGTTTTCCATGTTGCGTCGCACGCACGCGAAGCGGTTCTTGCCAAGGCGTGTCATGGCGGGCGAGATGGTTTCGGTAGAACTTGTGGTCGCGAATCACAAATGGTTTTTGAATTCCTGGTTGTTGGCCGCGCGAGATCAAATCACGCATCTTCGTGATCGCTTTCAGGCGGCGGCGCTGTTTGTTCGGGTTCCAGCGAGACAAAGTCGACGAGGTCATTATTTTGTGCGTTTCAGCCAGCGGGGTGAGTACTCGTTTGGGCCTCTTGAATTGACCACTCACTTTCCGTTGGGGCTGGTCGAACGCGGATTACTTTTCAATGACTTCGCCAAGCTGATCGTGCATCCGCGAGTCGGCCGCATGACAGCGCGCTGGCGGAGCGATCTGTGGAATGCTGCTGAATTGGCCGAAAAGCGGCGGATGCGAGCCGGACTCTTCGACGATGAATTCCATCGCATTCGTGAGTACCGGGCCGGCGACAATCCCAAGGCGATTCACTGGCGAACGACGGCTCGTAGCGGCGAGTTGATGGTTCGGGAGTATCGGCAGACGCGCGACCGTGATCTGGTGTTGCTGGTCGAGTTGTGGCAGCCGGCTCAGGCGAGCACGACTGACTTGGACCGCGTTGAGCTAGCGATCAGCTTTGCGGCAACCGTGTTGTTTGAGAATTCCCGGCAGTCGCACGAATCGTGGTTGCGGATGATCGTGGTCGGTGGCCAGACGTTTGCTTGGGATCAGCATGCGAACCTGGAACAAGCATTGGATCAATTAGCGTTGGCCTCTTCCTCGCCGACGGCAGATGTTCGAACAGTGATCGACGAGGCGATGCAGCGGACATCGGAAAGCTCGCGAATTGTTGTCGTGTCGTCTCGGCCGCACCACGAACTGCAAATGCGCACGCTTGAAGTTGCCGGACCCGGCGAGTTGTTGTGCCTGTCAGCTGAGGTCTGCGACTTGTCGCCGTACTTTGTGTTGGAGGAGCTGGCATGACGGCGGCTCTGCAAGTCAGCTTATACGGGCTGGTGATGCTGGCGAGTGGCATGCTGTCGTTCGCCGAAGGGACGGCGTTTCCGAATGCCTTTACGATTCCAATGGCATTGTTGGCGCTGTTTCTGACCGAACGCTGGAAGCTGTTTCATCTACGAGTCCGTTGGGCCAACGTCCTGGGGTTGGCGGCGTTTTGCCTGGCGGGCTGGGAGTTGAGCAGTGGGTTGATCGAAGCTCGGTTGTTGTCGCTGGCGCACCTGTTGGTCTACTTGACGTGGATCGTGCTGTTCATGTCCAAGACGTCGCGGACATACTGGAATTTGTGTTTGCTGTCGGTGTTGCATGTCGCGATTGGTGCTGTGCTCACCTCTGCCGGCGGTTTTGGTCTGATGTGTGTCCTCTTCCTGTTTGCTTCCGTTTGGACGTTGACGATCTTCACGGTCATCCGCGCTCGACAACGATACGTAGCCGAGGATGACGTGCTGTTCGCCGCTCTTCAGGAGAGTAGTGCTCGTGGCAAACCTAGCCGTTCAGAAACGGCGGGCACTTTCCCCTGGAACCAGCGCAGCCGGCCAATCAGCACGGTGCAAATTGATCCTCGACGAAACTGGTTGAGCCTGCCGTTTGTTTCGGGAGTGTTCGCAAACGTGATGTTTTCGGCGGTGATCGGAATGCTCTTTTTTGTGTTCACACCCCGGATTTGGATCGGCAATTTTTCGGCGTTTGGAGAAGCTCCCGATCTGCCGTTGCGAGCGTTGCAAAGCGGATTTGCTGACGAAGTGCAACTCGGCGATATCGGCCAGATTCTGGAAGGAACAAACACCGTGCTGGAGGTGCGGTTGTTCGAACAGAAGACCAATCAACCGGTCGACATCGTCGCGCATGCGGTCGAGCAGGGATTCGATGAACCCCTCTTTCGTGGTTCGGTATTGGGAGAATACGAAAACGGAAAGTGGCGTATCGGCTCTCTCGGACGAAATACCGAGCAGAGAAATGTGTTATCGATTCCCTTCGAAAATTGCGTCCGGCAAGAGATTCGGATGGAGCCGATGGATTCGGGCATCGTGTTCGCGATGCCACAACACCTGGGCGGAGTGCTGGAACATCGATTGCCGCACCTCAGCGAACGGAGAGTCACAAAGGTCTTGTACCGTGACCAAGGCATCTCAGGCCGTGAACGATTGCAGTACAAGATTTATTCGGAGAAGCCGCTTCCGGAATACGATGTGCCGTTTCCACGAGCAACGACCGGCAATTTGATCTACCGCAATGAATTCGAATACTACCGAGTCCTGCCCGCCGGACTGGAGCGGTTAAAAACTTTGGCACAACAGATCGCCGAACCAACGGAAGCTCCGAACTCAAATCCCACCGAGAAGGCGCGTCGCATTCTGCATCACCTACGGGACTCGGGCGAGTATGGCTACTCGTTGAACATGTCGGTGGATGATCCCTCGATCGACGCTGTCGAGGACTTCCTTTTCAACCGCAAGCAAGGTCATTGCGAGTACTTTGGCTCGGCCTTGGGACTCATGTTGCGAGCTGTCGGTATTCCTGCTCGGCTGGTGAGCGGTTTCAAGGGTGGTGATTTGAATACGAGTACCGGGTACTACGTGGTGCAGGGCCGGCATGCGCACGTTTGGGTGGAAGCCTTTCTGGAAAACCGCTGGCGTGTGATCGATGCGACTCCCGCTGGTCGATCCGACAGCGTCAAATCGCTCGCCGCAAAAAAGGGTGTGTTTGGCAAACTGGCAGAAATATTCGCCAACATTTGGTCACATAACATTGTCGGCCTGTCATTCAACGACCAGAGCAGCAACCTCTACGAGCCGCTCAAGGAATTGGGCACGACGGTTTGGAGGAATCTCCAAGCCAACATCGAGAGTCTTCTGAATGGCAAGACGGCGGAAGGTGGCTCATCGTGGCGACCCTACCAGCTTATTGTTGTTGCCCTGTTTGCGTTGGCGATCAGTCTGCTCGCGGGGATGCTGCTGTTTGCGGCGCGATCGAAGCTGAAAACCGGGGTGCGGTCGCCGTGGCTAGTCAGCCTGATGAACTTTCTGAGTTGGCTGCTTCCCAAAGAGAGCTTATCGAACAACGGCGATGGTTGGCGTTCACGCTGGTCGCGTTGGTGGTTGAGCCTGCTGCAACAACTACGTGGCGAGCCCGCCGAGCAGCGACTGCGCGTCGAATTTTATGAACGTTTTTTGCGGCTGCTACGAACCGCCGGCCTCGAACCTCACCCAGCTCAAACCGCGCGAGAATTCCTGATGACTTCGCAAACAGAGTGGTCAGAGCGACTCGCGGCGGACGACTCGTCGAGACTGCCCATGGAAATCGTTGCGCAGTTTTATCGAGTCCGATTCGGTGGCGAATCGCTGTCGCCAGATGAGCAGCGGCTCATCGAATCGCAGCTTGGACAGTTGGAGCAGCAATGCCGCGTCCGCAACCGCCGACGTTGAGGAAACGCTCGCGATGAAGCTCCTTGCCGACCAATTGGCTGCCGCCGTTGCGGAAACCATCGCCGTCATCCGCGCGGGTTGGACAGAGCGTCCGCAAACGGCGATCGTCCTCGGCACCGGATTGGCTTCGCTCGCGGAACACATCGCCCTTGAAGCCGAATGGAGTTACCAAAATCTGCCACATTTCGCCCGCTCGACAGCCGACGGTCATCATGGCCGACTGCTCGCCGGACGTTTAGCCGGCGTGCCGATCCTCGCGATGGACGGCCGCTTTCACGCCTACGAGGGCTACTCGTTCTCGCAGATCACGTATCCGATTCGAGTTTTCGCCGAACTCGGTGTGTCACACTTGATCGTGTCGAACGCCAGCGGCGGTTTGAATCCGAAACTCCGTTCCGGGGACATCCTGCTGATCGACGACCACATCAACCTGATGGGTGCCGGTGGAGGGGCACTCTTGCCCGTCCGCCCGGAAGAGAGGGACAAGAGCACGCACCCTACAACCGCAGCCTCCCGTTCGTTCTACGATCCACGGCTGATGTCACTCGCAGAACGCATCGCGTGCGAACAGAACATTCCGTTGCGGCGCGGCACCTACATCGCGATGCTCGGCCCGAACTACGAAACTCGTGCCGAGTACCGCTGGCTGCGCACGCTTGGAGACGTCGTGGGGATGTCCACTGTCCCCGAAGTGCTCGCCGCCGGAGAACTCGGAATACCGGTCGTGGCATTCTCGATGGTCACAAATGTTTTCCGCCCGGACGATGTTCAGCAAACCACCAGCGACGAAGTCATCAAGGCCGCCAGCAATGCCGAACCCAATCTCCGGAGAATTGTCACGAGGCTCCTGAAGGAGTGTACTTCCGACTCACCCCTCGCCCTTCGCCCCTCACCACTCCCATGAACCCCACGCAACTGATCGCGAAGAAACGAGACGCCGGCGAACTGACGGCGGAAGAGATCGCGTTTTTGATCGATGGGCATGTGCATGGTCGCATCCCCGACTACCAAATGGCTGCGCTGCTGATTGCGATGTTCCTGCGCGGATTGACTGATGCTGAAACCACCGCACTCACTGACAGCATGTTGCGCTCCGGCGTGACGCTGACTTGGCCAGCGAATTGTTTGCCGCGCGTCGACAAACATTCGACGGGCGGCATCGGCGACAAAGTCTCGCTGCCGCTCGCGCCACTGCTCGCATGTTGCGACGTCTGTGTGCCGATGCTCTCCGGTCGAGGACTCGGACCAACTGGTGGAACTCTCGACAAGTTGGAATCGATCCCCGGCTTCCGCACGAATCTGTCGCTCGACGAAATCTACCGGCTCACTCAAGAGGTCGGCTGCGTCATCACCGGCACAACTCCAGAGCTGGTCCCCGCCGACCGTCAGCTTTACGCCCTCCGCGACGTGACCGCGACCGTCCCATCCGTCCCGTTGATCACCGCCAGCATCATGAGCAAGAAGCTGGCCGAGAACCTCAACGCACTGGTACTCGATGTGAAGTACGGCTGCGGAGCGTTCATAAAATCTCGTTCGAGTGCACGCGAACTGGCCGCTGGAATGATCACGGTCGGGCAACGCATGGGAGTCGCGACGACGGCTTATTTGACCGACATGAATCAACCTCTTGGCCGCATGGCGGGGAATGCAGTCGAGGTCGCAGAGTCAATTGACTGTCTTCGCGGCGGTGGGCCGAACGACCTGCGCGAACTCGTGCTCGAACTCGGTGAGGACGTGCTCGTCGGTGCAAGAGTTTTTTCGACACGCACAGATGCGAGAGCCAAACTGCTCCGTGAACTCGATTCCGGCCGCGCGCTGGAACGCTTCGAGCGAATGGTCTCCACACAAGGCGGACGACTTGACGCGCCGCGACCGATCGCGCCTCCGAACGACGTGTGCGGCGAGCGCGCCGGGATCATCGAATCGATCGACACGGAATCGCTCGGCTGGATCATCATCGACCTTGGCGGAGGCCGCCGACAACTTACAGATCCAATCGATCACAGCGTCGGCCTCGAAATGCTCGTCCGCATCGGAGACGAAGTTTCGTCGAATCAACCGCTCGTGCGAGTCTTCGCGCTGCCCGCCAAGTTCGACGCAGTGGCCGCACGAATTCGAACCGCAATTACCATCGGCGACGAACCCACCGACCCGCCGTTGTTGATCGCCGAACGCCTTGGATAAACCGTCACCCGCTTGTCGGTTCCCAACTTCCCCCTGGAGCCAATCAAGAGTTTACAAATCGCAACCGCCCGTCGGTTCCCCGTTTCATGCGCCGTGCGGGTGGTCTTCGCTGCCTTCGAAAGACAATCCGACACTCGAACGAATTACAACAAGTCGTTTGATTCGACGTACCCTGACATCGCCAAGTCCAACAAGACGACTTGCCACGTGTGCCACATCGGAGACAACAAGAAGAATCGCAACCACTACGGCGAAGCGTTACGCAAGGAACTCAAAGTTCCGAAGGGATCGGACGAGCAAAAGATCAAAGAAGCCTTTAAAGCGATCGAAGACGGCGAATGCAAAACCGGCAAATGGAAAGGGCGACTGGATGACGGCAAGGTATCCTGCGCCTGTGGAAATGGAGGCCCAGAAACGAGTTCCGATATTTTTCGGCAGTTGAATCGTGAGAACCGTTGAGGCTCATTATTTTCCAAACGGCCACCAGCGGCGGCGAGCGACCGCGCTGCGGCGATGGATGTCGATGACCTCGGTCACATTGTGATCGAATAGCCGGTGCATCAACGCTTCATAGCCTTGTTTCAGTTTGAATTCGGTTTCGTCGGCCAGCAGCGGCCACACGGCATAAAAATTGACGACTCGCCCGTCCGGCAGTTCGAGCTTTCGGAACTCCTGGCTGAATGCGAGCACCGGTACGATGACCGCACAACAAAACTGCGTGTTCTTCGCATACGGTTGCAAGTCTTTCCCGTTGGGCAGCGAGTGACCGGGACCGAGCCAGGTGTCGTACTCGTGCGGCAGTCGGGCCAGCTCTTTCATCAGCCGGATCGGCCAGTAGTTGGCTTGGTCGGCGAAGTCCTCGCGAGTCAGTTGCCAATCTGGTGGCAGGCACAGAACCAATTCCGCAAAACGAAACTCCTCGGCCCCTTCGGGGACCGCCATCGGCTTGTCGCTCATACCGGTGGTGATGAGCGTGTGGAAATCACGACCCTCACTCGGCAAAACATGATGCACGTCGATGTGGACGAGATCGGAGACGATCTCGTGAAAGACCATCGAGACCTCGCCGATGTGTTGCTCGATGTGCTCAACAATGGCCTCGATCTGTTCGCCGTCGCCAATGGCAAACTCGAACGGCTTCGTCCGCTCGGCGTGTCTCAGAATCGGCGAACCTGATTCAGACATCTCCGGCTGCGGAGCCGGGACTGGAACGCGCATGTCTGCTCCGCAGTGGCGGCACTTGGCGCGCTGGCCGGCGCGCGTCTCGTCCACTTTGTAATTCGTGCCACACTGCTCGCAGTCGAACGCGATCCGCATGTTCTTCCTCGGTTACGAAAAAACGCGATCCAGTTTTCCAATTAATTGTCGCCGCGATTCGTCGACGGCAACCGCCAACTGTGAGCCATCGAACACGCCAGTTGCTTGCAGCCACTTGTTAAATTCCGGAGCGGGCCGCAGACCAAACAACCGGCGCATCGCCGCCGCGTCGTGATAGCTGGTCGATTGGTAGTTCAACATTACATCATCCGAGCACGGCACGCCCATGAAATAGTTGCAACCCGCCGCGGTCAGCAGCATCAGCAGGTTGTCCGCCGAGTTTTGATCGGCATCGGCGTGATTCGTGTAGCAGACGTCGCAACCCATCGGCAGGCCGAGCAGCTTCCCCATGAAATGATCTTCGAGTCCCGCGCGAATGATCTGCCGCTCGTTGGCGAGATACTCCGGCCCGATGAACCCGACGACGCTGTTGACCAGGAACGGCTCGAACACGCGAGCGACTCCATAGGCCCGCGCCTCCAAGGTCAACTGATCAACGCCATGATGAGCCTCCGCCGAAAGAGCACTCCCCTGACCAGTCTCGAAGTACATGACGTTGTGGGACGAGGAGCGAGGCTGCATGTCCCCCTCTCCCTTTGGGAGAGGGCTGAGATGAGGGTCTCGATCCGTTTGACTGTCATTCGTTGTAACAAGACCTCGACGTGCGTGATGTTCCAGCACTCGCTCGCCTCCCTCGCGCAGCAACGACAATGACACACCGAAAGACTCGTTCGCCGTTTGCGTCCCTGCGATCGACTGAAACAGCAAATCAATCGGAGCACCGCGATCGAGCGCCGCCAGTTGCGTGCTGATGTGCGCGAGACAACACGACTGCGTCGGCACTCCCAGCACCTCCATCAACCGCTGCAAGGTGTGTTCGATCGCCACGACGCTTTCGACTGACTCGGCCGCTGGATTGACGCCAATCACCGCATCGCCGCAGCCGAACAGCAAGCCGTCCAAGGCGGACAACACGATCCCACGCAAGTCGTCACTCGGATGATTCGGCTGCACGCGAATCGCCAGAACGCCGCGTTCGCCGATCGTGTTGCGGCAGCGTGTCACGTTGCGAATCTTCGCGGCGGCGACCACCAGGTCTTGATTGCTCATCAGCTTCGCGACCGCCGCCGCGATCTCTGGAGTGATCGCCCACCTCAGCCGCCGCAGCGTCGCTTCGCTGGCTCGCTCGGAGAGTAAGTATTCGCGGAACTCGCCGACGGTCCGTGATCTGAGTTCGTCGAACGCGGCGCGGTCCTGCGTTTCGACAATCAGTCGCGAGACGTCGTCTTCATCAGGATCAATCACCGGATTCGCGACAATCTCACCGAGCGTCACATCGGCCAGCGCCCATTTCGCAGCGACTCGTTCCCGAGCGCTCGACGCCGCCAATCCGGCGAGAGAGTCGCCGGATTTTTCTTCGTTTGCCTTGGCGAGCAACTCGCGGAGGTCGACAAAGGTGAACGACTCATTGCGGATCGTCGCGTGGTATCGCATGAATTGAACTCCATCCCGCTGGGTAACTAAGTCGCCGCAAACGAACCCGAAGCGTCCGCGGGAACGAGCGTTTCGCGAGACACCAAATTCATCGCGGCCTGAAACGTTCGCCCTCGCTGTCACTCTGGATTAATTGGTCACGGCGGTACGACGCCGAGTTCCTTCGCCGCTTCGCATAACATCGTCCACGTTCCAGCGTCGAGCGGGATCCCGCTCGTAAGCCGTTCGCGACGGATCGCCGCGCTGCGATCACCGGGAAGCGTGATCTGATCGACTCCCGACTTGCGGGGGGTCGAGCGAACGTAGTCGATGAGCTTGTCGGCCTCACCGAGAAAATGCGAAGTACCGGCGAATCGCGCGGCATCCCACAGAACCATCAGCACGTTGTTGGTTCCCTTCTCGGAAGGATCAGCCGGCGGGCACCAGCCTCCCGACAATCCGCCCACCAGGACGTCCAACAGCAGTCCCAAGCCGAAGCCCTTGTAGCCGAACGCTTCGCCACCCAACGGAAGCAACGTACCGGGGTTCTCGCTGAACCGAGAGGCTGGATCGGTCGTGGGATTTCCGTTTGAGTCCTGCAACCAGCCGGAAGGACAAGGCTCGCCCGCCAACTGCTTGGCTTTGACTTTGCCGTTTGCCACAACGCTGGTTGAAAGGTCGAGCACCAGCGGTTCGCCACTGGTCGGTACCGCGAGGCCGAGTGGATTCGTGCTGATCCGCGCCTTGAGTCCTCCAGGTGGAGCGACACACTTGAGCACACCGTTGTCATTCACGGACATCATTGCGGCGAAACCATGCCGAGCGGCCAGTTCTACCCATTCCGCCAATCTGCCGACGTGGCCGCAGTTCTTCAAGGTGCCACAAGCGATGCCGAGTGGCCGGCACTTTTCTGCCAACGCGAGAGCTAGTCTTCGAGCCAACACCTGTCCGAATCCTCGTCGGCCATCTGCCACCAGCACGGCCGGCGTCTCGGTCAGCACCTGCCATTCGACGCCGCGACACAATTCACCAGTTCGCAAGGCGGCGAGATAATCTCCCACGCGCAGCACGCCGTGTGACTCGTGGCCGCGAAGGTTGGACTCCACCAAACTGGCGGCGACCTCGGCCGCTTCGAACTCTTCAACACCTGCGGCCCGAAAAAGATCGGTAACAAATCTTGTGAGTTTGTCCGAGGAATATTGGACTTTTTTCATTGCCATGATCACTCTGCTATTAACGTCAAAAAAGACTGCGATGAATTCAAGCAGCTGACACGCTGAATCATTTCCCCTGTGATTGACACCCAGGGGATCGCCATCAAACGACTGATTGCATCCGCGTTGATTCCCAGCTTGGCCTTCGCAATGCCCGGCGACGCGGACGAGTACGGATTCCCCAGCTTCATCGTGCTGGATTCCGCGCCCGTCAAAAACTGTCTCCAAGTTGTTCCCGTGCAAGTGCAGTACGAGGTTCCGGTCGTCGCGGTACCCCAACTGCGGAAGGTGCGACGAGCCGTGCCACGCACAACGTATCAAACCGTGACGAAAACCATCATGGTGCCGACCACAACACTCGAGACTCGGCAGTCGCAGTCATTCGAGCACCGCGACGAAGTTCCCGAGTGATCCGTCACGGTTTATCACCAAGTCCTCGAAACCGAACGAATCACAACCGCAGAATCGTTCCTGGTTCAAGAAACTCGACTCCGCACCGAAGAATACACGGTGCAGGTACCAGTCGTGCGAACCGCTCGGCAGAATGTGACCGTGCAAAATGCTAAGGTGGAAACTCGCGGGGGGACTCGGCGAAGCGCTCGCTGTGTCCCTGGGATTAACCTGCAAACCATGGTGAACGGCGATGAACTTGTCCGCAACGGGGAGGTCTCGGATCGCGGTGGCGTGAAGGCGAGGGCCACGGTGGTTGGCGGTTGCGAGAAGCAAGTAGTCGTTCCGGTGACCACCTACGACATCATCGAGGAAATGATCTGCCAGTGAGCATTTGCCGTTTCCCTGCCGATCAGGTTTTCGAGGCCGACTGACGGTAAATTCGCGAGGTCGCTGGAAATCGAGCGTGTTGCCCCGGAAGATGCGCCACTTTGCAAGGCGTGCGAGGCGACGATGGCTTTGGTTTTTCACTTGGCGTTTTTTTCTGTGCTCATCATGGCGGCGTCGCTGTCTGGTGGGTTGGCACCGGCCATGATGCGGTTTACGCATCGGGGGTTGCATCTCCTAATAAGTTTTGTGGCCGGTTTGATGTTGGGGGTTGGCGTTTTCCACCTGTGGCCGCATGCCACTGAGAAGCTGAACTACAACGTTCACGCCGCCGCCGGCTGGCTGATGGCGGGCCTATTGGGAATGTTCTTCCTGATCCGTGCGTTTCACTTCCACCAGCACACCTCCCTCGAACCGGACGATGCACAAGCGTCTGGCAGCAACGCCGAAAGCAAACATTCCGGCTGCCTGGTCCACGATCACGATCACGATGGAACGCACAGCCACGCGAGCCGCGGAAATAAACTTTCCGGTGCGCACCAGCTAAGCTGGGTGGGGATCGGCTTCGGCCTAGCGGTTCACACGTTGATCGACGGCATGGCGCTGGCTGCGAGTGTCCAAAGCGAGATGTCGCTGGGAGGAACGACTTGGGTTGCGGGAGTCGCAACGTTTATGGCGATCGTGCTGCACAAGCCGTTGGATGCGATGTCGATCACGACGTTGATGGCCTCATCCGGCTGGTCACCGCGTTCCAGAATGGCCGCGAACATGGCCTTCGCGGTGATGTGCCCCATCGGAGTGATTCTGTTCTTTGTGGTGGAAAGCGTGTTGCCCGGGAACGGCACATTCCTTGGTGCCGCGTTGGCTGTGTCGGCAGGAGTCTTTCTGTGCATCTCGCTGAGCGATTTGCTGCCGGAAATCCAATTTCACCATCACGACCGTCTGCAATTGTCGCTTGTGCTGCTGGCGGGAGTCCTGATTGCTTGGGCGCTGGTTTTCATTGAGCCGAGACACTCGCGCAAACATCAACCGGTCCGCCAACTGGGTTCCGTGATGCAGATCGAAATCTGATTCGTTGCCGATCAGGGAGCAAATTCTATGACCACACACTGGACCGTTTTCGGGGTGCGAGCCACCTTCGTTCTGTTGGCTGCCTTCGGACAACTCGCACACACCCCGGCGATAACAGCGGATGAGCCGAAAGTGGACGGCAGCGATCAGCGCCAGCATCCACTCAGCGCAGAGGACCAGGCCAAGTTGCGAAAGCAATGGGACGACGATCTGGCTGACGTGTCAAAGAAGCTCGAGACAACTCCCGACAACGTGTCGCTACTTTCCAAGCGAGGTGATGTGTTCTTCTTTCGAGGAGAATTCGCCAAGTCGGTTCGCGACTACGAACGCATGAGCGAACTGAACCCGACGCTCGACGCCTCTCATTGGCGACTGGGCATCGCATATTTCTACGCTGCGCAGCCGCAGAAATCGGCTGCGCAGTTCGACAAGTTTTTCGTCACCGACGATGTCGATCGCGAAGCGGGCTTGTGGAAGTACCTCGCGCAGGCTCCGACGCTGGGTGTCGAAAAGGCAAGATCCGGATTGCTCAAGTACAAAAAGGATGACCGCGAACCGATGCCGACGATTTACCGGTTGTTCGAGGAAGAACTCACGCCGGATGACCTGCTGAAGTCGGTCGATGCGAAGTTGCCGCCAAACGTCCGCGAGCAGCGACTGTTTTACATCGAGTTGTATCTCGGCCTGTGGCACGACGCCGCCAAACATCCCAAAGAGGCGTTACCGCACTTTCGAGCCGCGACCGCCAACCGCTGGGGGCGATCGGCCAGCTACGGTCCGAATTACATGTGGCACGTCGGCCGGCTGCACTATGAGCGGCTGGCCGAGAAGCCAAAGCCGTGAGTTGCGATTGGTTTTCATCCGCCAACTTGCTCAGTATCATCTGCTCGATCGAATTCTCATCGCCTCTCAAGAGACCGCAGTACGCCATGTCTGCTCGATTTGAACAAGCCGAGTTGCTGAAGAAGCAGTACACCGACAAGTACGTCGTCGTAAAACCCGGAGTACCGGAATTGCGCCGTTTCGACGGTCTGACCGGCGTCGTGAAGACCGTCAATATGAGCTGCCGAGCGCTCGTGCTGTTCGACGGTCCGGCGGACATCGGCTGGTACGATATTGACCCCGCTTACCTGACGGTGGTTGATGCTCCGATCCCGAAAAAGAAGTCTGAAGAGAAGCCGACGAAAGAATCACCCGCCGCCAAGTCCGCACCGGCTGCGAAACCCGCAGCGGCCTCAGAGAAGAAGGCCAGCCCTCTTGACTTGATCCGTCAACAAGGTGCAGCCGGCGCAAAGCCTGCGGCGGCACCAGCGGCCGGTGGTGCGAAGCCCAGTCCACTCGATTTGATTCGCCAGCAGGGTGCTGCCAAAGCCGCGGGAACGGTGGGCAAGCCGGCAGCCGCACCGACGACTGCGTCGAGCGGCGAAGGCAAGAAGTTGTCCCCCATCGAGATGATTCGTCAACAGCAAGCGACGAAGGCAGAAGGGGCAACCCCTGCGGCGGCACCAGTGGCTGAAGCACCAAAGCCTGCGGCACCTGCGGCGGCGGATGGCAAAAAATTGTCACCGCTCGAATTGATTCGCATGCAAGGTGCATTCAAAGGAAACAAGTAGCCGCTGAGTTTTCTCTTGCCGATGAGCCCCGACCGTGTCCAACTCTGTGCGGACAATTGTGGTCTTTGAGTCTCGGCCGCGCTGGGAACCGGAACTCCAACGCCAATTCCGAAATGAATCGGTGCTCGTGCGTGGAAGTCGCACGTTTGGCGAGCTCTCGGCATTTGCATTTCCGCCAATCGCCGATGTTCTGATCATCGACCTGCCCGAAGAGCTGACGGAATGCTTGCAATGGCTGAGCAAACTGGTCGCGCCACCGCAAGTCCCACCAATGATTGTACTGTGTTCGTCCGAGGCGATTGACCTGGAGTGGACCTTGCGCGACGTCGGAGTCCGCGAAGTCCTGGTCGGCAGCTTGTCTGGTGAGCAACTCGCGAGGACTTGCCGGAGATTGATCTCCAAATCGGCGCGATGGACGACCCTCGTTGTTCGTCGTCAGTGAGACCGCTACAACTCAAATCCACCGAATGATTCCTCAAACCTTGCCAGCAAAGAGACCATGACAGACGCTGAAATTCGCTCGAAACTCGGGCAACTGACCGATCCTGAACTTGAAATCTCCTTCGATCGACTCGGCCTAATTCGGTCAGCGCAGTCGACCTCCGATGCCATCAAGATCGAAGTGCAACTGCCAACTCCAGCCTACCCGAAGCGTGAGCGACTTGGTGACTTGATCACCAGCGCGCTGGCCGGTTCTGCAGGCGGTCGCAGGGTCGACGTCACTTATTCATGGCAGGTGGTCGGCCGCGAAACTGGCGGGAAGATCGGGCTGCGCATCAAGAACGTCGTGGCGGTCGGCAGCGGCAAGGGCGGCGTTGGCAAGAGCACAACGGCAGCCTCGTTGGCCTATGGCCTGAAACATTTCGGAGCGAAAGTCGGACTGCTGGACGCCGACGTGTATGGGCCGAGCATTCCGCTGCTCACCGGCGCGAAAGGGACGCCGATCGTTCGCGAAGTCGAACTCGCCAACGGCCAGAAGATTCAGCGACTGGAACCAATTGACGCGGACGGCATGAAAGTCCTCTCGATTGGTTTCCTGATCCGCGAAAATCAGGCGGTCATCTGGCGCGGCCCGATGCTGCACAAGCTGCTGACGCAGTTCCTGCAAGAGACCGATTGGGGCGAACTCGACTACTTGATCATCGATCTGCCGCCGGGAACGGGAGACGTGTCGTTGACTCTGTCGCAATTACTCGGCTTGGCAGGAGCGGTCGTTGTCTGCACGCCACAGAAGGTCGCGCTGCTGGACGCCATCAAAGCGATCAGCATGTTCGATCAAGTGAAAATTCCCGTGCTCGGCATTGTCGAGAATATGTCAGGAGACATCTTCGGACGTGGTGGCGCAAAGGCGAAGGCGCTCGAGCTCGGTCTGCCGTTTCTCGGTGAGATTCCCATCGATGCGACAATTCGCGTTCGCGGCGACGACGGCCAAATTGCCTCGCTGTTCGAGGACAACAATCCCGTGAAGTCACATCTGCTGCGAATGACCGAGAACATCGCGTTGCAAATCGCGAAGCGCGTGATCGTCGATGCGCCGATGCCGTCTCTGGAAATTCTGTAGGATGGACACTCTTGCCCGTCCTGCCTTCCTTCTTTTTTGTCCCACGCACCTGCCGACGGCGGTCGGGCTAGAGCGCCCCGCCTGCGATGACGTTTCGAATTCCCAGCCGGTGGCTTGCATTACTGGGGCGATGCCGCGAAGCCATGCTGACTCGGACAGAGTGGCTTAAGTGGAATTGCGGCCGATGTCGTGGACGACCTTCTGCAGGTGCTCGCCGGACAAGTTGCTCGACGGCGCCGCGCAGGCTGCGTAGCGACTGCGCGGCCGAGTAAGCATAGCGAACGACTTTGATACGATGGTCAGCGCCTACAGCGAGTTGCCTTCCATTGAATTCGCGCGGTGCTGTCTGATTGCTGCGAATGTGATTCCCCAAATTGCTCCCATGCCACCAACGAGTAAACCGGCATATGCTCCGCCTTGCACAGAAGTGCTCATATTCAGGCCAATGATGAGCCCGGTAACTCCAAGTGCTGGACCAAGCCAAAAGCCAAACTTGCGATTTTTCACAGGACATCTCCGTTGTTGGTAACTGTGGATTCGACTTTGATGACTGCCGCTAACATCCCGAGTCACTCGCGCCACCCCGGCCGGCCTACCCGGCAGCCGATGCGGCCGAGGCATCGAGCCGCGCCCGGACTTCCGCGATCTTCGCCCGCTCAACCGTCATCCAGGTCCCGAAAATCGCGCCGCAGATGCCGAGGATCGATCCGCCAATGCCGCCGATGAGTCCCCATGTGCTCCCGTTCAGCGGGAACCAGGCCTGAAGGACGCTGAACGAACCGATGCAGAGAGGCAGCACGACACCCGAGCCCCAGAAGAGGCCGAGCACGCGCTTGCGGCGCTGCGCGGCGTACAGCTCAGCCAGTTCCGGCGAGCCCGCCGCGTCCATCGGCTCGGGTTCGGAGAGCGTGCGCCGAAGGCTGCGGGGAAGGATGGCGAGCAGGAACCCAAACGCCGACCCGAAGACGACGAGCGAGAGAATCCACCGCGAACGCTCTGATTCCGCGTAGACGACCCGTGCGGCCTCGGGGTCGACCGCCGAGTCGCCCGGGTACGGGCTGACGCCGAAGGGCAGGAGTCCGCGTGCGGCGATTGCCGCAAGGATCAGGACGAAGAGCGTGATCGGCACCGCCCACATGGCACGGGTCACGGGGCTCGTGCGTTCACGGTTCACGAGCGATGCGGTGCGTATGTCACCCGCAGCGGATCCGCTGCCGACCGTGCATCTCAAGTACGGGTTCTTCGCCATGATCGCGGGAATCGCGAGGAAGAACCACAGCGGGAAGAACCACGGCCACCAGAATCCCGCGATGACCATCGCGAAGTTGAACCGCAGTCCGGTCAGGACCAGCCCGACCCAGATCGCGAGCAGCACGGCGGTGCTGATCGCGAGGGTGAGTAGCAGTCCGCGCGACTTGATGCGCGCCGAGTCGTCAACGGCGCGGTTCGGCACGAACGCCGCGAACACAAGCGGGAAAAGGAGGATCACCGGGACGAAGATGAGCAGGAGCAAGCGTCCGAGCGGGATGAAGGGATCCGACATGATGGGTTTCCGTGATCTGGGGTTTGACGTGATCTGGGGTTCGAAACGGCGTGTCGGTCGGTCTAGGCGTACTTCCACAAGTGCTCGATCTGGCGTGCCGCCATGGCCTCCGCGGCCTCACGGGTGAGTCCCGCGAGCTTGGCATCGCCGAGCGCGGCGGCGATGCCAAGCTCGATGCGTTTTCGTTCCTCGGCCCTGGGGCCCGAGGCGCGTTCGACGGTGGCGATGACGATGGTGCCGCGTCCGCGCGCGGAAGCGAGCAGCCCGGCGTCCGTCAACTCGCGGTAGGCGCGGGCGACGGTGTTCAGGTTGATGCCGAGGTCGGCGGCGAGCTGCCGGACCGGAGGCAGTTCATCGCCCTCGGCGAGCTTTCCCGAGGCGATGAGCCCGCGCAGCCCGGTTACAATCTGGTCGTGAATGGGCACGGGGCTGGCGATCGAAATTGAGATCATGAATCATTTGTATCATACTAAGATACTTTGTCAAGCGACTCTTGAATTCGATTGGCATCCCGATCTCAGGGTGCGAAGAACCAACCTTGACCCGCTGTGGCGTGCGGGCAATCCGTTCGCACGCCTCTCAGTTGGCGCAGAACTCTTCAGCACCGAGCTTGCCGAGCAACTCGAAGTGCAAGATGCGCTCACGTTTCGTCGGCTCGTAGCTGACCGCCTTGGACTCGCGCAGCAAATTGAAGCGACTTCCGCAGGACGGGTACTCGATGTCGTGCAGCGACCGACGCATTTCATTACTCGCCGAAAAAAATTCGGTAAACGCCTTCCCACGGCTGGATGTAGGTCAAAAATGGCAAGCCGTCCACGGTTGCTTCACGCCGGCCGGTGACGCCGTCTACGGCGGGACCGTTCTCGACGAGATGTTCCAACCACTCCCGATGTCGCTCGCGCGTCCAAGGCTGTAAGACGTCGAATCGATCTCGCAGCAAGCAAACTCCCGCGGCGAGCGCCATTGCTCCCCAATTGCTGGTGCCGGAGACGATGTTAAAGTCACAGGCGATGCGACACGGAACTCGCCCCGCGTGTTCGCCGGTCAGACGACGACGCAACTCCGCCCACGGGATTGCACCCATACCGATTTCGTTGCCGCCGTCACCGACGCCAATCGTCCGCGCCGTCGCATGAAACTGCGGCAACCACTCAAACAGCAAATGCAGCGGAGCCGTGTGCGCATCGATGCAAATGCCGCGCATGTTGTGACAGTGATCGTGATGCTCGGTGGCAACGTCGGCCATGAAAGCCTTGAGTGGCGAGTTATCAAACGCGCTGGCTTGCCCGCCTCTCGTCCCGCGTCCCTCGTCCCTCGCCCCCACCGACTCCGCTGTGTGGCTCGGACCGACCCGTTCGACGGCGATCAAGTGCGTCAGGCCGCGAGCGAACTCGGATTGCAAGAACTCACGGCACCAGCTTTCGGCTTTGAGCGGCGCGATGAAAACGCGATCCAGCGGAAAACCGATGCCGTTGGCTGCCGCTCGGACAGCGGCGGCACACGGAGCATCGGTGATGACGGCCACGTCGATGCCGAGGGTTTGCAGGCAGTCAGCGAGAAACAAACTTCCCGGCGGGCCGTCGGTCTCGGCAGACGGCGACTGAGCGTGCGGGATGAAAAAGCCGGTGACAATGGCGACTCGGCGAGCGTTTTGCGCCAGGTCGGCCGCGGCTGCGGAGAGTTGGCCCGCTCCAAGCCGCGATGTCGCGCCCCGGCCGTCGGCAGCGAGTTCGCTGGCACATAACCCGCGTCGTGCGGGGTCGCGGTGAATAAATCGCTCGAATTCGTCGAGCAACGCCGCTCGCTCGGCCGAGATCGAAGCCGCTGGTTTTCGCTCGTCGCTCATTGCGGATCGCTCGCCATTGTGCATCTTCCCAGCCCTGAGAACGTGATTTTGAGGGTTGTCCTGAGTTTGGGAAATCTCGCGTGACTGTGATTGCGAAAGGTTGCTGGCCCGCAGCGCGATTGCAAGAATCCGACGCTCTTAATCTCGCCCCCTTTGACTGCGGCAGCATGCGCGGTTCGTTTTGAGCGTGCGAAGAGACATGTCTGAACCAAAACTTTCGACGGCCGAAATTCTGGCCAAAATTCGAGCGGCGAAACCCAGCGCGAGCAGTGATGCTTCTGCCGCACAGGCGCCTCCGGCTCCCGTTGTTGAGTCCTCCGCTCCAGAAACAGCGGCAGCTGAGGCAGCACCCGTGTCTCCGAAACCGAAAGCGGCTCCGGCGGCAAAGCCCGGGTCAACAAGCGATATTCTCGCCGCAATTCGAGCTCAAGGCGCGAAGGGCGGAGCGTCAGGCGCGCCCCCCGAAACTGCAACTGCAAAACCTGCTGCGACACCGAAGGCGGCCCCCGCCGCCAAGCCCGGATCGACGTCGGACATTCTGGCGGCAATTCGAGCAGGCAAAGGTGGCGCCGCCGCTCCGACCGCAAGCGCCGAGTCTCCGGCCGTGAAATCTGATGTGGGGCCGGCCGCCGCCAAGGCAAGCGGTGGCGTTAAACCTTCCGTGGAAGAAATGCTCAAAGCGGTACGCGGGGACACAGCGAGCGCCGCAGTTGCGATCGCAGCTCCGGTAGTTCCCGTGAAGCCAACTCTGCCCCCAATTCCAGTGAAGCCCGTGGCGGCAAAGGACAAAAAGAGTGCTGGCACCGACCGTCGCAGTTTTGTCGCAGCCTGTCTCTCGCCAATGGCGATTGGATTCGGATCGATGGCCGCGACATCGCTGATCTGGCTGCTCGATCTCGCGCGGTTCATGTTTCCAAATGTGCTGGTTGAGCCGCCGACGAAGTTCAAGATCGGGCCGCCGAGCGATTATCCATTGGGCGGTGTCAGCACAAAGTGGCTGGCAGCTCGCGGCGTGTGGATTGTGCATACCGATCAGTACAAGGGGCGAAATTTGATTTACGCGCTGGCCTCGGTCTGCACACATCTCGGCTGCACGCCCAACTGGCTCGAAGGGGAGCAGAAATACAAGTGCCCGTGCCACGGTTCTGGTTTTTACATCAATGGCGTGAACTTTGAAGGTCCTGCACCGCGCCCGCTCGAACGAGTCGGCATCAAGCTGGCGTCGGACGGGCAGTTGGAAGTCGACAAGAGCGTCAAGTTTCAGGAAGAGATGGGACAGTGGGAGGATTCAAACTCCTTTGTCGAAGGAACCCTGGCCTAGACGATTGAACTCACGGAAAGTCTGAAGTCATGTCGGTCGGTGATTACATTCGTGATTCCCAAATCTGGAAGAGCATCTTCCGGCATCCGGCTCCGTATGACCGCCGCAACCGCGTGGTCGTGATGCTGACCAATTTCTTTCTGCACCTGCATCCGGTGTCGATCAAACAGCACGGCATCGCGCTGTCGTACACTTGGTGTATGGGCGGAATCACGTTCTTCTTGTTTCTGGTTGAAACCATTACCGGCGTGCTGCTGATGTTTTACTACCGGCCGACGCTGGAATGGGCCTTCAATGACATCCTGGCTCTGCGCGACGTGACGACGCTGGGGATCATGCGTGAGATTCATCGTTGGGGGGCTCACGCGATGGTTATCACGGTCTGGCTGCATATGTACCGCGTCTTTCTCACTGGCAGTTACAAACCGCCACGAGAATTCAATTGGGTTGTCGGTGTGATCTTGCTGAAGCTGACGTTGTTGCTGTCGTTCACCGGCTATTTGCTGCCTTGGGATCAGCTGGCGATTTGGGCCATTACCGTCGGATCAAACATGGCTCGCGCGACGCCGGTGCTCGGGCACGAAGGCCCAGGCTTCCAGTTTCTGAATCTTGGCGGTTACGACTTGATCACCAACGCCAGTGATGCCCGCTTTTTGTTGTTGGGCAGTCGGTTCGTCGGCGAAGAAACTTTGAATCGTTTCTACATCTTGCACTGTGTTGCTATCCCGCTGGCGTCGGCTGGCTTGATTGCCATTCACTTCTGGCGAGTTCGCAAAGACGGTGGGATTAGTCAGCCACTGTAGGAATTCGGAGCACGGGAATTTCGATGAACTCTCTGTCGCAGATCACTTCCTGCTTGATTTTGGGATCGACGGACCCGCATCCCAACGTCACGCCGAGCGTCTTGTTCGGCCTGGGGTGGCTGTATTTGATTCTGTTTGCCATGAATGTTGTCTGGACGTGGCGATCGTTCCACAAAGCTCGGCATTTTCGTCTGCCTGAATTCATGGGTGGCATGGATATCCCGAACGCTGCGTTGTGGTCGATTTATTCAATCGCATTGTTGTTGGTGTCTGTGACCCACTTGACCTGCGCGAGCGTCCCGGAAGCGTTGCGATGGTTCGTGATGCCCGACTTCGCTAAGGCCGCTGTGGATAGCGTCGTCGCCGACGCACGCATTTATTTCGCGGTAACGACCGGTGCCTTCATTGCGATGCTCGCGTTGCGAGATTGGCTGGCGAAACCGAATGTCGGCTGGGGAATTCTCAATCTGTCCCTGCTTTTCCTGTGCGTCAGTTTGACGGACTGGGACTTCCGCCAGATCGTCGGCAAGCCGGACAACGTCCCGATCGTAGCCATGCTGTTCATCGTCGGGTATTTCACATGGTTGTATTTTTATCGAGCCAACCAAAACGACCGTCGCGCCGCCGAGGGAAAGGTTCCCGCCGAGGCGGAGAACAACGAGAAAGTGCTGACTTGGCCGGACCTCGTTTACACCGAAATGATCTGCATGATCGCGATCACCGCACTGCTCATCCTGTGGGGCATCGCGTTGCAGGCTCCGCTGGAAGAGCCCGCTTCGGCCGTGAAGACGCCGAATCCCTCGAAGGCTCCGTGGTACTTTCTGGGCTTGCAGGAAATGCTGGTCTATTACGATCCGTGGCTGGCGGGCGTTGTGTTCCCCAGCGTAATCATCGGCGGGATGATGGCCATCCCGTACATCGACTTCAACAAGCTGGGCAACGGCTACTACACGTTCAACGAGCGGAAGTTTGCCATCACGACGTTTATGTTCGGGTTCCTGCCGTTGTGGGTCGGGATGATTATTCTTGGCACTTTCTTGCGCGGACCCAATTGGAACATCTTCGGCATTTATGAGTTTTGGGACGTTCACAAACTCGAAGCGCTCAACAACGTCAACTTGTCTGAGTACTTCTGGTTGTACGGCTTGGGTCAACCGCTGCCGATAGCCCCCGCGGACTCGAGTTTCGTGGTGAAGTCCGGCTACATCTTGTTGCGTGAAGCTCCGGGCTTCATCGCGATCGGAGCCTATCTCGGAGCGATGCCGATGGTTTTGGCGATGTCGGTCTTCAAGACGTTTTTCCTCCGCATGGGTTTTCTACGATACATGGTCTTCTCGAACTTGGTGCTGATGATGGCGGCGTTGCCAATCAAGATGGTGCTTCGCTGGGCCGTCAATCTGAAGTACTTCATCGCGATTCCGGAGTGGTTTTTTAACGTGTGATCCGTGGTGCACGCGGCTTGCGTGCGTCGGTTTTTGAGAATGGAACGCACGCGAACCGCGTGCGCCACAAACATGCCAGCGACCGAAGATTATTTGCGTCCGCTTCCCAAGATGCACCGGTGGTTCGCCGTCAGCATGATCGTGCTGTTCGTAGCGACGCTGCTGATGATGTACTTCGACCACCACGACGAGTGGCGAGCGTATCAGCATCAGTTTTTCCAGCTCGAAGCGGACAAGCTTGTCGCCGAAGAAAACGCCAAGAAAGCGGAATTGACCGGCGCGACGCTTGGCACGGGAGCTAAGGCGGTGGCGAGGTTAGAGAAATCCTACGAAGCCAAACGAGAGGAATTGACCAGGGCACTCGCCGATCAGAAGACACAACTTAACGTGGCGGTCCAAGATCTTGCTGATCGGGAAGCGAACATCAAGAAGCTCGACAACGAGTATTCCATGCAGATGCGGCAGGTTCGAGAACACCGGGCCTATCGTGATGTGGCTCGTGCGAACTTCGACTTGGCGATTCGCGATCAGGTGTCCAAGGAACAAGCTGCCGCGAAGCGTGAAGAGTTCGACCTCAAGCAACAATACGTCGCCGAACTGGAAGCGGAACTCGATCGCCGCGATGACACTCGCAACAAAGCCACTGCGGAGCTGAAAGAAAAGACCAAGGATCGCGATGACGCCGCCGCTGCAGTTAAGGCGTTCGAAGCGGACATTCTGCGGTTGGAAACAGCGAAGGATCGCATTGAACCAGAGCCGAATTCCGTCGCCGGGGCGGTCAGGACGTTCAAGCGCTGGCTGATGGAGCAGCCGATTGTCGATGGCTTTAACTCGCATATCAGAATCCAGCAGGACTGGCTGCCGGACATGAAAATCACGCTCGGGATGGCCAAGACGGCGCGGTTCGACCGCTGCCGCACATGCCATCTGGCGATTGACCGCGTTGGAGAAGGGAACGTGCCCGACTTTCCTCATGGGGATGGCGCGAACGGAACATACGACCATCCGTTTTCGACGCATCCGCGGCCGGATGTTTATTTGACGGCCTCCAGTCCGCATCCACTCAATGATTTTGGTTGTACCTCCTGCCATGACGGACAAGGTTCAGGGACCAGTTTCCAGAATGCGTCGCACACGCCGAATGATCCGCATCAGGCTCATGAATGGGAGCACGACTTCAAGTGGTTCAACAACCACTTTTGGGAGTACCCGATGCAACCGGCTCGGTTGCGCGAATCTGCCTGTTTGAAGTGTCACCATTCGGTCGTCGAGCTTGGTCAGAACAACAAGTTCGGAGCAACCGCTCCGAAGGCTTACGAAGGCTGGCAGCTCATCAAGAAATACGGCTGCTTCGGTTGTCACGAGATCAACGGCTATGATGCCGGCAAACCGGTTGGCCCCGACCTGAGACTTGAGCCGCAAACTCCCGAGGAAGCCAAGAAAATTGCCGAAGATCCGAAAGCGGTCGCCGGCGTCCAACGAAAAGTTGGTCCAAGCCTGAGGCACATCGCCAGCAAAACGACTCCTGAATGGTTGACGTACTGGACTGAAGAGCCAAGGCGTTTCCGTCCCACTACCAACATGCCGCAGTTCTTCAATTTGACGAACAACAGCGATGAGCACGGCAAGGCGTTCACCAAGGTGGAACTCGCCGCGATCACGCATTATTTGTTCGACAAATCGGCACAGATTGATCAACACGAAGAAAAGAGATTGAAGCTGGACTCGTCGGGACTGAAGTTCGACGCGTCGGGAAAGATTGATGAGCCCGAACAGGATTATGCCGCTCGGCTCAAACGTGGCGAAACATTCTTCGCTCAGAAGGGTTGCCTCGCGTGTCATAGCCACGACGCCGAGCGGTTCAAAAATACGCAAGCCGCGTTCGGGCCCAACCTCTCGAAGATTGCGGCCAAGCTCAAGCCGGGAGAAGCCGGTTTCAACTGGCTTTACACCTGGCTTCGTGAACCGGAACGACATCACCCGCGCACGAAAATGCCGAACTTGTTTCTCGATCCCGTCAAACAAGGCAATGAGTTGATTGATCCGGCCGCCGACATCGCGGCCTATCTGTTGTCCGGCGAAAAAGTGAAGTACGAGGCGATCGAGGTCAGCGACGCTGACTTGGACAAGCTGGTCGAAATGCTGCTCTGGCGACGCAAGACGGTCACGCCGGCGCAGGCGACCAGCGTGATGAAGGATCGCAAGTACCCCTACGCTCGCGAAACGGTGAAGGGGGACGAGATTGAACTCGTGGCCGAGAATGTCGACGGGGCGTTTTCGGATGAAGAGTGGCGCAAACGGAAGATGAACTATCTGGGCCGAGTGACGATTTCACGCTACGGCTGCTACGGTTGCCACGACATTCCTGAATTTGACACCGCTCGCCCGATCGGCACCGCGCTTCAGGACTGGGGCTTGAAAGATCCGTCCCGCCTTGCGCCGGAGCACATCGAAGAGTACCTGCATCATCACGGCGAACCGGATGGCAGTTCCACAAAGACTCGTGTGGAAAATGCGATCAGAAGCGCTGCGGCCGACGCCTTCGATAATCACGAACAAGAAGAGAAGGAACTCAGCGCGGCCTTTTTCTACGAGAGCTTGTTACATCATGGCCGCCCCGGCTTCATCTGGCAAAAGCTCCGCGACCCGCGCAGCTACGACTACGAAAAAACCGAGACCAAGTTCTACGACGAACGACTGCGAATGCCGAAGTTTCCGCTCAATGAAAAGGAGATTGAAGCGATCTCGACGTTCGTACTGGGACTCGTTGCGCGACCGCCGGCCGAAAAATATCAGTACCGGCCTAAAGGTCCCGAGCTGGCCAAGGTCGAAGGGGAAAAGCTGCTGCAAAAATTCAATTGCACCGGTTGCCATATCATCGACCTGCCGGAAATCTCCTACGCGAACAAGCTGGAAGAAGTCGCCGCCTCGGAACTGGGTGTCGAAGATCACACAGAAGGCTTTGATCTGTTGATGAAGCTCAAGCCCCCGCGTAAAGCACTGACCGGCAAGACGCATGTCGTCAAAAAGGCAGACGGCGCCGAGACATTACCGGTGGTGATGTTTAAGGGGCTCCCGTCATCGCGGCCGAACCCGGATGATGAACCGGAAGAACGCGAATACGGCTATGATCTCTGGGAAACGATTGACGTTGGCGGCAAGGTGCAGTGGCCTCCGCAGCGCATCACGGTTCCCGAAGCGCAACTCGTTTCGGAGAAGCCGGCGCGGGGCGGATCTTTTTCGGAATGGCTGGTCGCGGACATCAAGAAGGGCGACGCCGAGGCCAATGCCTGGCAGATGTCGCCTCCGCCGCTGTATCAGGAAGGGATCAAGGTACAGACGCCTTGGTTGTATTCGTTTTTGAAGAACCCAGGGCAACTGCGGTATGTGACGGTCTTGCGAATGCCCAAGTTCAACATGTCAGATGCAGAGGCGCAGGCACTGGCAAATTACTTTGCGGCATATGACGGTGCGCCTTATCCGTACCAGATCGTGCCTCAGCGCACCCCGGAGTATTTGTCGGCGGCAAATGAACGGTATCACGAACGACACCCCAACCGGCCAGGGGATTACTTGCAGGAATCGTGGCGAGTGCTCAACGCACCGATCTGCATCAAGTGTCACTCGGTGGCCGGCCAGGAATACAAAGGCGCGGATCCGAAGAAGGACATTCGTGGGCCGAACCTGGAACATGTCGCCGAGCGCTTGCGGCCGGATTGGCTGATGCTGTGGCTCCACAAGCCGGCGTGGATCACGCCGTACACGTCCATGCCGCCGGTATTCCGCAAAGATCAAAAGCAATTCCCGCCGCTGATGGACGCCGATCCGCTCGACCAAGTGGTTGGAGTGCGTGACGCGCTCATGAATTATGTGCGACTGTTAGAAAGAGAAGGGAAGCTGCCGCTTGCGGCAGCACCCGCTCCCACCGATGCGGCTCCGGCCAAAGGCGGCGAGAAGGAAGGAGGCAACTGATGAAAACGGTTGACTCGAAACTTTGTTGGACAATGGCCGCGTGTGCTGGACTGCTGACGCATGCGGTCGGTTGCGGCAATCTCGGTACGGGTGCGCACGCTGAACCTTCGGTGCGGGTGAAGCCTGCTGAATCTGCAGTCGCGAAAGTTGATGGCGACAAGCCAGCGGCGACGGACGGTGCGGCTGGTGCTGGCGGCATCGGAACGTTGGTTGGCCGAATCGTTTTCGACGGGACGCGGCCGACGCCGGGAGTGATCTACAAAATGGGGACCGCCGACAAAGACCCCAGCGTCTGCTCGAAAGACGGCGATATTCCCAAAGAGGACCTGGTTGTTAGCGAGAGCAAGGGCGTGGCAAATGTGTTCGTGTTTCTCGACAAAGCTCCGGCAGGTTTCAAAGCCCCGCCTCCCGCTCAGGACATTCAGTTCGATCAAAAGAACTGCCGTTTCACGACGCACGCGCTGTTCTGTCAGGTTGGACAGACGATTCGGCTATTGAACGATGATGGTGTGCTGCATAACACTCGCTGTGTTGGCAATCGCAATGGCAACGTAAATAACGCCATCTCGGCCAACGATCGAGCGGGAATCAAGCTGGTTTACAAACGACCGGAACGCGAGCCGTTCTCCGTCAAGTGCGACTTGCACGCTTGGATGAGCGCCTATCACTTGGTCTTGGATCATCCATTCGCGGCCGTGTCGGACGCGGAGGGGAATTTCAAAATCGAAGGTCTGCCGGCGGGGAAATATCAGTTCAAAGTCTGGCACGAACGAGGTGACGTCGGCAAGCCGGGACTGTTGGAATCGAAATACAACGTCGTCATCACGAGTGGCGACAATCCGGCCGTCGAGATCAAGACGGACGCGAAGAAGTTCGGACTGTGATTTGTAGCCGCATTCGCCAGAGTGCGGGTGTCCCGAAGTCTGGCGACTTCGGCTACTGGAGGATCGTTTCGTGAGCGCGAGAGTGTGGCGATTATTGGTCATGGTGCTGGCAAGTGCTCTGGCCGGGTGTAGTGAGGACGCATCGCAGATGCGGTTCGCTCAGAATGCCAACATCGCAAAGCCAGTTCATCGCAAGGCGCGGGCGGTTGTTGAAAAGACTTTGGAAGAGCACTTCGGCACACCGCTCGACAGCGTCGCTTGGCTGAAGCTGCCGGTGAATTACGGCAAGGCCGAGGGCAAAGTGAAGTCCGTCGATGGACGGTCGCTGACCGTGGATTTCACTCAGGAGACAAGCGATCTGCAGAGCTTGAACTCTCCGGAACTCAACCACGCCGGTTTGTTATTCACTTCGGGAGCCAATCAAGGAAAATCGTTTCTGCTGGCTGGTTACGATGCCAGCGACAAGTCTTTCGAACTGTTGACGACTCTTGAATCGACGCCTGCCGAGGGGGATCAATTCGTCGTCGCGGGACAGAACCTGCGGCACGGTCGCAAGTTGTATGCTCGGCATTGCCAACATTGTCACGGGATCAACGGCGATGGAGACGGGCCGACGGCAAAATACTTGAACCCGCGCCCGCGTGACTATCGGTTGGGAATCTTCAAGTTCACGTCGACCAACAAAGACACGAAAGTGTCCCGTGATGACCTGAAGAGAATCCTCAGTCAAGGCATTCCTGGTACCTACATGCCGGCGTTCGTGCCGATGCTCAAAGACAACGAACTGACCATGGTGATCGAATACGTCCGTTGGTTGGCAATGCGCGGTGAGTTGGAAGTGCAGTTGCTCAAGGACTTGAAAAATGACTACGCCGCCGATCGTGCGAAGAAAGAAGCTCAGGAAACCAAGGCCAGCACCAGCGACATCGAAAAGCAAATCGCCAAGCAGCTTGAGGAGTACGTCGCGAACCCGACGGAGGGATTGTCGGCGTTCGTTGAGAATGTAACCGGCGATATGGTTTCCGCCTGGGAAAGTGCGGAAATGACCGATACGGTCATCATGCCGCCAGTTCCGCGAGTCCCGGACACGCCGGAATCTCGTGAGCGTGGCAAGTCGCTGTTCGTGAAAACCGATGGCGGCAAGTGCATCAACTGTCACGGGCCGACGGGACGTGGCAATGGTTTCCAAACGGAAGATTTTCAAAAGAACGATGCCACAGGTGGCTTCTACGCGAAACGCGGCCTGCATGATTCTTGGGGCGAGCCGATCAAGCCGCGCGATTTGACGCGCGGCATCTACCGCGGTGGGCGTCGGCCAATCGACATCTATCGCCGCATCTCGCAAGGGATCAAAGGAACCCCGATGCCGCCAGTGGCTGCGACTGTCACTCCGGAACAAATCTGGGACTTGGTCAACTATGTGTTGTCGGTGCCGTTTGATTCGGCGTCCCCCAAACCGGCGAAGTCGAACAGCGTGGCAGGACAGCCAAGCGAACAGGGAAATGCGAATTAGCCGGAATGTCGACCGATTTTCACAGCCGTCCGACCGGCCGGTTTGAGAGATCGGTCTAACGGGAGTTTCACCGTGCGTAAGTTTTGGTGTGCGTTTTTTGTCTTCTCGCCAATCGTGGCGATCATCTATTCGATCATCTCCTCGATGGTCCCCTCGTTGGGCTGGTGGTTTCCCGGTGCCTCCGTCACCGAACTGGGTCAGCGAATCGACAACTTGTTCTATCTGATTCTGTACATTATTACGGCGGTCTTCATTGGCACGCAGGTTGCCATGGGATACGTCCTGTGGCGCGCTTCACGCAGCAAGGACGAAAGGTCCTGGTTCAGTCACGGCAGTCACAGTCTGGAGGTGATTTGGTCAGTTGTCCCCTCGGTAATTTTGCTGTTCCTTGCTTTGTATCAAATGGATGTCTGGGCGCTATTTCGAGTGCAGGCGTACTTCCCGAAGGAGGCTCGCGAGGCTCCGGTCGCGGAAGTGACGGCGCGTCAATTCGAGTGGCGGATTCGATATCCGGCTCCCGGCAAAAAGTTGCAACTCAAACCCCAGTCGGATGACTTGTACGATGTCAACGACCTGCACGTTCCTATCAATCGACCGGTGATGATTCAGCTTCGCAGCGAAGACGTACAGCACTCGTTCTTCCTGCCGCATCTGCGGGTCAAACAGGACGCCGTCCCCGGCCAGATCATTCCGATTTGGTTCAAGGCCGAGAGGCAGGGGATCTTCGACCTGACCTGCGCCGAACTGTGCGGCTGGGGACACTACAAGATGCGAGCACAACTGACCGCCGAACGCGAAGCCGAATACGAAGCGTATTTGAAGAAGCTGCAAGCCGACCAGAACTACGACGGACATGCGACCCCCAGCGCCGTCGCGAAGAAGGACGAATAACATGAGTGCCGTTGGAGTCGCCCACGAACATGGGCACGAACAGGAACACGCTCATGGTGCTCACGGGCATCATCAGCAGTCGTTCATGCAAAAGTATGTGTTCTCGACCGACCACAAGATGATCGGCATGCAGTTCTTGTTCACAACACTGCTGATGCTGATGGTCGGTGGCGCGTTGGCCTTGGGGGTCCGTTGGCAGTTGGCGTTTCCGTGGACCAATATGCCGATCTTCGGTCCGTTGTTCGCGAATGCCGGAGGACAGATCTCACCAGAGTTCTACACGATGCTCTTCACGATGCACGCAACCGTGATGATCTTTCTGGTCGTCATCCCGGTGCTCGCTGGTGCCTTCGGAAACTTCCTGATCCCACTGATGATCGGGGCTGACGACATGGCCTTCCCGGTGCTCAACATGCTGAGCTACTGGTTCATGATTCCGGCCATAGCCTGCTTTGGAATGAGTTTTGTCTATGGCGGGGCCGCAGCCGGTTGGACCTCGTACCCGCTGCTTTCGGAATTGCGTGTTGCCGCGCCGTCTTCAGGGCCCGCTCAAACCTATTGGCTGTTGGGAGTCACGTTTGTCGGCGTGTCGTCGATGATGGGATCGGTCAACTACATGACCACGATCATCAACATGCGTGCTCCGGGAATGACGTTGTTCCGCATGCCGCTGACGATCTGGGGCATGTTCATCACGGCGATTCTGCAAGCGTTCGCCCTGCCAGTTTTAACTGCGGCGGGATTCATGTTGCTGTTTGATCGGTTCGCGTTCGGCGGCTGGTTGGAGGGAATTCATACGGTGTTCTTCACTCCGGCTGGTATTGTGGTGAACAACGCCGCGCCAACCGTCGGTGGCGGACAGCCGTTGTTGTGGCAGCACTTGTTTTGGTTCTACTCGCACCCGGCCGTTTACATCATGTTGCTGCCAGCGATGGGAATGACCTCGGACATGCTGGCCTGCATGTGTCGCAAGCCAATCTTCGGCTACAAGCCGATGGTCTATTCGATGTCGGCAATCGCCGGGCTGGGCTTCATCGTGTGGGGCCACCACATGTTTACCAGCGGCATGAATCCGGCGCTGGGCATGACCTTCATGGTCTCGACTGTGATGATCGCTCTGCCGTCCGCCGTAAAAGTTTTCAACTGGATCGGCACGATCTGGGGTGGCCGCTTGCAGTTCAACACGGTGACACTGCACTGCATCGCGTTCGTGTCGATGTTCATTGTTGGCGGCTTGAGCGGCATCTTCATGGCCGCCGTACCGGTCGACATTTACATTCACGACACCTACATCATTGTGGCTCACTTCCACTACGTCGTGTTCGGAACCACGATGTTCGGCGTCTTTGGGGCGATCCAGTTTTGGTTCCCAAAGATGTTCGGACGAAAGATGAATGAGTCCGTCGGCAAGTGGCATTTCCTGCTGACTTATATTGGCTTCAACGGGGCCTTCTTCCCGATGCACATGTTGGGCATTGCCGGCTTTCCGCGGCGCTACGCGGACCCGTACATCCATCCGTATCTGGAACACCTGCTGCCGCTGAATCAATTCATCACCATTTCTGCCATGATCATGGGGTTCGCCCAATTTTTGCTGTTGGGCAATTTTGTGATCAGCATCTTCAACGGCCAGAAGGCGGGACGAAATCCCTGGAATGCGAACGGCTTGGAATGGTCCGCCCCGTCGCCGCCTGGCCACGGAAACTTCGATATTCCCCCCGTCTGCTACCGAGGCCCGTACGAGTACTCAAATCCGAACCGTGCTGACCAGGATTTCTGGATGCAGACCGATCCAAATCGAGGTCCGAAGAAACCTGCAGAAGTGGTTGCCCACGGACATACCTGATTCACCGCAGCTCTGCCATGACGACCGCATCCTCACCACGTTGGCTCTCGCGTTACGCCGTTTTTACGGCGGTGATCGCGTTGTTGCCAATTGGCATGGGTGCGCTCGTGACGACACTCGATGCGGGAATGGCGTTCTTGGATTGGCCCACCTCTGACGGACAGAACATGTTTCTGTATCCGTGGCTGCAAGACTTTCACGCGAACCGCGAGAAGTTCGTCGAACACGGACATCGTTTGGCGGGAAGCTTGATCGGGATGTTTTCGATCGGTTTGGTGGCCCTGACGCTACGAACCGAATTACGTCGTTGGGTGCGTGCCTTCTCGGTGGGCATCCTGACGGCAGTGGTGTTGCAGGGATTGCTCGGTGGTTTTCGAGTGATCGCCGACGCGCGTGTGGCCGCGCTGGTTCACGGTTCGTTTGCCTCGCTGATCTTTTCGGCGATCACTCTCTTCGCGTTGGTGACCGGATCGAAATGGAAAAACGGCGGACGTACGGTGAATTCGACGGCGGTCATCTCGAACCAGTTGAAAATTCTCGCTGTCGCAACTCCGATCGTCTTATTTGGGCAGTCGTTGGTTGGCGGATTGGTCCGGCACTTGGGGCTGGCTTTGGACGAACACTTGGCCGGAGCCATTCTGGCGACGTTGTTGGCGGTGTCGCTGGTTGTCATCAGTTGGCGATCAGGCCAAAGATGGCTGCGTTCGGCGGGCGTCGGATTGCTGATCGTCTTCCTTGTTCAGTTGGCGCTCGGAGCCGGAGCGTGGGTCACTCGGTTTGGATTTCCACCAGCGGGTTACGTGGCTGTGCAACAGGCTCCGGAGCAAATTCTATTTCGAACGGCACACGCTGTGGCGGCGATGTTCGTGTTGATGATGTCGCTCCAAATCACGGCGCGCGTCTTGCGATTGAACTGGCTCGACCATGGATTACGTTGTCAAGATTCCAACCCCACGCTTGTTGGCACACACGTGTTGGAATCGCGATCGAAGTTCGCGGGAGGGCCCGCGTAATGAGTACCCTCGTGGAACCACAAGTTACACTGGAACTCCCTTCGCCGTTGTCGGCACCGGTGCATGTCATTCCGCGTTGGCGCGAGTACCTCGCGCTCACCAAGCCACGCATCGCTGTGATGGGTTTGGTCACAGTCGCATTGGGCTTCCTGCTGGCGACCACCGGTGAGTGGTCGAGGATCACGTTGGGGCACTCGCTGTTGGGGATCGGTTTGATTGCAGCCAGTTGCAGTGCGCTCAATCAGTGGCTGGAGCGGGACTCAGATCGTTTGATGGCTCGCACGGCGAATCGCCCGTTGCCGAGCGGCCGGATGTCGCCCCACGAAGTTCTGGCATTTGGTCTCGGACTTTGGCTGCTCGGTGCAATCGAGCTGATTTGCTTCGTAAATGAACGGACCGCGGTGTTGGCTTCGGTAACTTTGTTGTTGTACGTCGTGATTTACACGCCGCTTAAGCGTCGCACTTCGTTATGCACGGCCATCGGAGCGATCCCCGGCGCCATGCCACCAGTCCTCGGATGGGTTGCTGCCGGAGGTGAGTTGGACGCTGGTGCGTTCGCGCTCTTCGCCACTTTGTTTGTCTGGCAATTCCCGCACTTCCTGGCGATCGCTTGGCTGTATCGCGAGCAATATGCGGCGGCTGGGTTGCGGATGTTGCCGCAAACGCGACCGGTTCCGCGAATTGTCGGTTGGATGTGCGTCGGCTATGCCTTGGCGGTGATTCCCGTCAGCTTGCTGCTTAGGGAGGCGGCCCTGGCAGGGGATCTGTTTGCGTTGTTCGCAATCGGCCTCGGTTTGGGCTACGTCGCGTTTTCCGTTCGCTTTCTGCTGGCCGAGTCGGTGCAGACGGCTCGCCAGTTGTTGTGGTTTTCGTTGGTGTATCTGCCGGCACTGTTGCTGGCTCTGACTTGGGATCATTGGAGATTGTTGAGTTAGTTCGACACGAGGCCCACGACTCGCACAGTCGTGGCACGAAGAATTCGGAAAGAGATATGTCGCAAACACCTACTGCCGGTCACGCGGTTCCGCCCATCAAGATGGGGTTGGCGATTTCCAACTCCAAGCTGTGCATGTGGCTGTTCCTCGGCACCGAGATCATGTTCTTTACGGCGTTCATCGGCACGTACATCGTGCTGCGGATGGGGTCCAAAGGCTGGCCGACCGATCCCGATGTGACACACATCCGTGTCGCGGCTGGTGGCATCAACACGTTTGTGCTGATTCTCTCAAGTTACTTCGTCGTGGTGGCGCACGAAGCGATGGGGGCGCACGATTACGGCAGAGCTCGAAAATTCTTGCAGTGGACGTTTGCGTTGGCTTTGGTGTTTCTCGGCATTAAGGGGTACGAGTATTACGGCAAGATCGACCATGACATTCTGCCTGGCCACATCGCTGAAAACGATCAACAGGCAAAAGCGAAAGTGCTCCGAGAATCGGAAGCAGCGGTTGCGAAGCGACTGGAATATCTGGCCGCAGAAGCGATCAGTTCCAAAGTAGCCGAAAAACTGCCGGAGCCGAAGGACGATGCAACGAAGCTAAAGGCGTTGCTGGCTGAGGCTGGCAGCAAAGCAGAAGGCAAAGCGGGCGAGGAGTTTCGTGGCTTCGGCGAGATGTTCAAAAAGTTTGATTTGATGAAGCAAGGCATCCTGCGAGAAGACTTGTCGTTGGACGACGTCGAATCGCAGCTGACAGCACTGAAGGCCAATGAGCAATGGGGCTATGTTTTCAAGTCGGTCCACGAGCCGCATCCGATTCTGTACGGCAACATTTTCGCATCGTGCTACTTCCTGATGACTGGTTTCCACGCGCTGCATGTGATCATCGGCATGCTCTTGTTTTGGATCGTTCTAAAGCAGACCAACCTGCAAGGCTGGCATGACTTTGTAGAGAACAGCGGCTTGTATTGGCACTTCGTTGATTTGGTGTGGATCTTCCTGTTCCCGTTGCTCTACATCGTTTGAAGCTGCCAAATACTTGCCCTGCCGGGACAAACCCAGCGGGGATCTGAAGGACATCATTCATGCACGACGACCATTCTCAGCACGAGCATCCCAAGTACGCGGTTATCTTCGGGGCACTGTGTGTCTTCACGCTGATCTCGATCCTGGCGGACGTGGTGCATTTGCCCTGGGCAGTCAAAGTGGTGGCCGTGCTGTCGGTGGCAACGTGCAAGGCGCTGTGCGTCATGGCGTGGTTCATGCATTTGAAGTTCGAGCGGGGTTGGAAATATGTGCTGCTGGCACCAACGACGATTCTCGCGTTGGGACTGCCGCTGGCTCTGACTCCCGACATCGGCGAGCACTATTACCATCAGGATGTGCCGCAGGCGGCGGATTTTGCGGAGCACGAAGCCCGCGCGGCGGCGCATCACGGATCGGCTGCCACTGAGCACTAAGATCGGTCGCTGTCCCGCATCATGATCGCCATCCGCGTTGATGATCTGTCTCATGCCTATGGCGATCGGCCGGCGCTCAATCGTGTGACGTTTGAGATTCGGCGGGGAGAGATCTTTGGATTGCTCGGCCCGAATGGCGGCGGCAAGACGACGTTGTTTCGAGTTCTCTCGACACTGCTTGCGGTTCAGTCCGGGCGGGTGAAAGTGCTCGATCACGACGTCGCGACAAACTCGGCGGTGATTCGACAGCGGATCGGAGTCACGTTTCAAGCGCCAAGTTTGGATCGGCGACTGACGGTGCGGGAGAACCTCGTCCATCAGGGGCATCTTTACGGACTGCGTGGGCGGGATCTGGGAGCGCGGATTGACGATCGGCTGGCTCGGTTGGGGCTGACCGATCGAATGCACGCCTCGGTCAATTCATTGTCTGGCGGCCTGCAACGCCGAGCCGAAATCGCGAAGGGAATGCTGCACGATCCGGAGTTGTTGTTGCTCGATGAACCAAGCACGGGACTCGACCCCGGTGCGCGGCATGATTTGTGGCGGTACTTGCAGCAGCTTCGGAGCGAGAACGGCGTGACGATCGTGGTGACGACGCACTTGATGGAAGAGGCCGAGAAGTGCGACAGTCTGGGCCTGCTGGATCGTGGTCAGTTAGTCGCGCTGGGTACTCCCGCTGAGTTGCGTGCGGAGATCGGCGGCGATTGCCTGACAATCGCGGCAGAGGAGCCAGCGAAATTGTCGGCGCGGATCGCCGAGCGATATGGGATCGAATCGAAGTTGCTCGGCGGGACGTTGCGGATTGAGCGTGCTCGGGGACACGAATTGTTGCGAGAACTTGTGGAAGCGTTTCCGGAAGAGATCACATCGGTGTCGCTCGGCAAGCCGTCACTGGAAGATGTGTTCATTGCCAAGACAGGGCATCGGTTTTGGAATGAAGCAGAAGACAACAACCGGGAAACCGGGTAATCGAGAATCATCGTGGCATCAGTTAACCAAACACTCCGACAACAACTGCCGGCCTTCTGGCTGCCGATCTGGACGCTGACGTGGCGTGAGCTGCTGCGCTTTTTTCGGCAGCGGACGCGCGTCGTCGGGGCGCTCGGGCAGCCGTTGATCTTTTGGGTGCTGTTCGGAGCGGGATTACGTGGATCGTTTCACGCCCCGGAGTGGGCACCCAGCGGGATGAGTTATCAGGAATACTTCTTCCCCGGCGTGACGGTGATGATCGTGTTGTTCACGGCGATCTTCTCGACGATCTCGATTATCGAGGATCGTCGCGAAGGATTCTTGCAAGGAGTGCTCGTGGCGCCGGTGTCACGTTTGGCGTTGGTGTTGGGGAAGCTGTCGGGGGGAACCTTGTTGGCACTGATCCAGGCGGCGTTGTTTTTAGTAATCGGGCCGCTGTTGTATTTTGTCGGACTGGGGCCGAGTCTGGGTTGGCATCTGTCGCCAGTCGGCTGGCTGGCGATGGTAGGCTTCCTTGGTTTGGTCGCGTTCGCACTGACGGCGTTGGGATACTCGATGGCCTGGTCGCTCGATTCAACGCAGGGGTTTCACGCGTTGATGAGCGTTTTTCTCATGCCGATGTGGTTGCTGTCCGGGTCGTTCTTTCCGGTGCCGGAGTCGGGCTGGTTGTCGTGGGTGATGCGGTTGAACCCGTTGACTTACGGAGTTGCTGGCCTGCGGAGGTTGATGTCGCCGACATTGGCCGAGGTTGCGGCGAGCAGTTCGCTGCCGAACCTGTGGATCTGTGTCGCAGCGACGTGTGGATTCTGCCTGTTGACGGTGACGCTGGCCTGCTGGCTGACTCACCGCAGGAGCGTGATCAATGTCCGATAGTTTTTCGTCCGAGACTTCGGCGCGAGCAAACAGCACTCCGGCACCGACGAATGGCTCGCCGAGCGTGCTGCGTTGGTTCTTCGTGATCAATGGTCTGTTCTGCTTCGTGTTGATCGGAGCTTGGGTCGCGTTCGGGATGCGCGGTCGCGGAGATTCGGACAACGCTGGCTTGAATCCGTTTGCTCGCGGAAAGGACACGATCGAAGAAGAGGACGACAACAACGGCCGACCAAAGGTCGTGAAGATCGAGATGAAGTGGAGCGAGAATGGCATCGCCGATTTTGAACTCACCGAGCGCGATGGGCGAGTCGTTCACAAGTCGGACCTCGAAGGGCATCCGTGGGTCGTGAGCTTCATCTTCACGAACTGCGCGGGGCCCTGCGCGAAGGTCTCGTCGGCGATGCAGCGGTTGCAGAAGGAGTTCTTCGCGGAGACCGATCTGCGACTGGTGACGATCACGGTCGATCCGGAGCGAGATCAGCCGGAGCAGCTTTCCAAGTACGCCGATGGATACGAGGCCGATCCCGATCGCTGGTTGTTTCTGACCGATCCAACAGGCAAGAAAGACAAAATCTATCCGATGATTAACGGGAGCTTCCTGATGCGCGTCGAAGAGGCGACGGGAGCGATGCGAGAGCCGGGATACGAATTCATCCACACGAACAACGTGCTGTTGGTCGACGAGCGCGGAGTCGTGCAAGGAAAGTGGCTCTCAACGGACGAGGCGGAGTTTTCGCAGTTGCGGCGTGAGTTGAAGAAGCGGCTGAAGAAAATCACGAAGGACGAAACACCCACTGACGAAAGAAAGTCGAAGCCCGAATGACGAAGCCTGACGTTCCGGATTGGGTGCTGTGGTTGCCGCCGCTGAATGCGTCGCTAAACGGGTTGGCGACGGTCTTGTTGCTGCTCGGCTGGTGGATGATCCATCGCGGGAAGCGTGACGCTCACAAACGGACGATGCTGGGTGCGTTCGCTGTGTCGGCAGTGTTTCTAGCCTGTTATCTCGTGTATCATGGGATGCTCAAAAGCTACACGGGGAGCGGCTCGAAAGCCTTCACGGGAATTGGACTGATCCGGCCGGTTTACTACTCGATTCTGATCAGTCATGTGTTTTTGGCGTTCTTCGTGGCGGTGCTTGCTCCGCTGACGATTTGGAAAGGACTGGCGGCGGACAAGGTCGAGCGGCTCGGTCAGACCGCGGATTGGTCGGGACATCGGAAGATCGCGAAGGTGACATTTCCGATTTGGGTGTATGTTTCGGTGACAGGAGTGGTGATTTACTTCTTGGCGTATCACTGGCCGAGTTCATAAAATCTGTACCGTTCCGGTTGAACAGGGGGATTGAAGATGACTCGCACAATATTGTTGCTAACCGCGTTAGTGTTGGGGATCGGAATGTTTGGCCCGGTGGTCCAGCCGGCTCAGGCCTGTCCGATGTGCAAGATCGCCAACGAGCAGGACTCGTTGCTACCGAAGGCTTACATGTATTCGATCCTCTTTATGATGGGGATGATCTTCAGTCTGGCGGGGGGCGTCGCGTTCTGCGTGTATTCGCTAAGCCGCCGAGAAAATGCGGCTCTCGAAGCCTTGGGGCAGTACGGTGGATTCACGGCCGACGCGAACTCACTGAATCTGTTGCCCGACGGTGCATCGCCGGCAACTGCCTGAAGTCCGATGGATTCAAAATCAGCACGACACGCCGGCGAGTCATCGTATCCTGCGAGACTGTGACCACTCGCTTGCGCGTCGTGCTGATTCTCAAATCGCGGCGCCTCATTCTTGCGACGGCATTCGGTCGTCGTACTCATCGCCGCCGCCATCATCGGACTCGAAATCTGTCGAGTCGAAGTAGCAGTCGAAAGCCAGCCACAGACCGCGGGCGTAGCGGAACCAGAACAGCGGCCAGAGTACGCAATAGGCGGCCAGCGGCGGGACGACCCAATCCTTGGGAAGGTCGTAGCCGAAGTGCAAAATCATGTACGCGACGGCCATCGTTACGGTCGTCTGGCCGTAGTTGAAGTACGTTGAACCGAGAAAATAGCCGGGGGCTCGTTCGTACTTCAGGTTGCACGCGGAGCAACGCTCGTGCATGTGGAACCAGCCCGAAAAGAGCTTCCCTTCGCCGCAGCGCGGACAGCGAAGACGCATGGCTCGTGTCCAGAGTGTGGCGGGAGTGCGTTCGGGCATGAGGCGTGAGGCAGGTGATTTATGAGTGTCGATCGTGCCATTGGGTCAGCCTGGTAAGACTGACCTACAGAAACTTCACCGGATCGTACTCGCTTTGGCTGGCTTGGACGACCAGTTCGGCGAATCGAGCGTGCAGCACGTTCGCGAGTTGTTCCATCGCAGGGCGTTCGGTCGCGAAGTGGCCAGGCAGGATGAGCGCGATGTTTGACGACTCGGCTTCGAGACACGAGTGGAATCGAGCCTCGCCGGTCAGTAGCGCCTCGCAGCCGTGTTGGGCCGCGTCGCGTAGAAACTCGGCGGCCGCTCCGCAGGCGATACCCAACTTTGTGATGGGACGGTCCAGGTCGCCGACGAATTGCACGGTCGAGACTCGCAGAGCCGGTTTGATCCGCTCGATAAATTCGCGCAGTGACGTCGCGTGCGGCAGCGTACCGAAGCGTCCGGAACCGATCGGCGATGAGTTGCGGTCGCTTCTGACGTTGGGCCGCAGCGGTTGAACGTCTTGCAGTTCCAGCAGTCGCGCGAGTTGGGCGTTGATGCCGTCGGCCGCGCTGTCGTAGCTGGTGTGCGGACTGTAGACGGAAATACCGGATCGGATCAGCGATAGCAGCATTCGGCCTTCGGAGGTCTCGGCGGTCAGTCGCTGAACGGGGCGGAAGAGGACTGGATGATGCGTAACGATCAACTGCACTCCGCGCGCGATCGCTTCGTCGGCGACGTTTGCAGTCAGCGTCAGGCAGGTGAGCACCGATCGAATTTCGTCCGCAGGGTCGCCGATCAGCAAGCCGACGTTGTCCCAATCTTCGGCAAGTTCTGGCGGAGCGAACTCGCGCAGAAACGAGATGACCTCTTGCAGTCGGATCACGGTCAACTCCAATCGCGGATGGGGTGTCCGGTGCAGATCGGGAACGACTCGCCAAGCAACGGAGCGTGATACCGTTGGCTCGGATCGACACCCAGATGCGTCAGCAGCGTGGCGGCGAGATCGGCTGGTGAAACGGGTTTGTCGGCAACGTAGGCTCCAAGTCGGTCGGACGCCCCGAAAACGTGCCCGCGCGGAGTGCCGCCGCCGGCGACGAGCGCGGTGAAAACGTGCGGCCAGTGATCGCGGCCGGTCTTTTCCGTCGCGGCGTTCTGTGTGAACTGACCGATCTTCGGTGAGCGTCCGAACTCACCGAGCGCGACGACCAGCGTGTCGTCGAGCAAGCCGCGCTCCTGCAGATCGAACAGAAACGCCGCGAATGCTCGGTCAAAAACGGGAGCGAGTTTCTTCAACCGGTTGAAATTGTCGTGATGCGTGTCCCAGAACGGAGATTGCTTTTCGTCGCGAGTTTCGTCGTCCCAGTTGACAGTGACCAGCGACACGTCCCGTTCGACGAGGCGTCGGGCGAGCAGCAGGCTCTGTCCAAATTTGTGCGGGCCATAACGTTCGCGAGTCGCGGGCGGCTCGCGATCCAGATCGAACGCGGCGGCGGTTTGCTCGCCGGAAATCATCGAGAAGGCTTGGCGGTATTGATCGCCGATCAGTTGACTACGCAGGCCTTCGTTGAGGACTCGCCGCACGTCGTCTACTTCGCGGAGCAGGCCTTCTCGGCGCAGCAGTCGCGCGGCGGGAACGTCGCTCGGCAAACGAATGCCGGGAACTGAGAAGTCGGGACGGCTCGGATCGCCGTCGATGAGAAAGGCATTGTGCATCTCTCCCATCAAGCCCCCCGACTGACCGGCGATGCGTGCTCCCTGGCTGGGAAACATCAAGTACCACGGCAGCACGACGGACGAGGGCATCCCGCCGACCGCTTTTCCGTAACGCATTACCGTCGCCGAAAGAGACGGCCAATCGTCCGGCGCGAGCGTGTCGGTCGTGCCCGGGCGGCGATGCGGGCGGCCGGTGATGACTTGGCTGCACGCGGTCCCGTGAACCGGATCGCCGTGAGTCATCGACCGCAGCAGGCAAAGCTTGTCTGTCTGCTGCGCGAGATTTGGCAGCAGCTCGGAAAGTTGAATCCCCGCCGCTGAAGTCGCGATTGGCTGGAAGATGCCGCGAACGTTGTCCGGCGCCTGTGTTTTCAAATCCCACAGGTCGATATGGCTTGGACCACCGAACAAAAAAATGAACACGCACCGCTTGGCTTTGCTCGGTGACTTGCGCGGCGCGTCGCCAAACGCGGCCGCTTCACGACGCAGACTGTGAAGCATGAATTCGTTCAGCCCCAGCCAGCTCAGGCCGCCGATGCGCAGCCACTCGCGCCGCGAGACTCGCGGTGGGAGGGCAAGGAGCGGTTGGCGATCGAGCCAGGACGCGGGCATACGTAGCTCACGGTGATGGGTGGCAGAGTCGGAACCAGACTAACCCGAAGCGCCAGCGAGGGCGAGTGTTTGTTCGCAGAGAGGCCGGGCAAAGCGGGTGAAGCGCTCGCCCTTGCTGGTGCTTCGGGTTAGTATGGGCTCCGTTTTCGAGAACTTCTAACTCGCGACGAGAATCATGCAAACGATTGAAACTGTTTCTGGGACCTCCGTGCCGTTGTTGTTGAATGACATTGATACCGATCGGATCATCCCCGCTCGTTACCTCCGCTGCGTGACATTCGACGGATTAGGCGAGCATACCTTTGAGGATGACCGCAAGCAGGACTCACGGCATCCCTTCGATGACCCACGATTTGCTGGGGCGAGCGTGCTCATCGCCGGCCGCAACTTTGGGTGCGGGTCGTCTCGCGAGCACGCTCCGCAATCGCTGTTGCGGTGGGGGATCAAAGCGATTGTGGCGGAATCGTTCGCGGAGATCTTTTTCGGCAACTGCACGTCGCTGGGGATTCCGTGCGTCTGTGCTTTGCGCGCGGACCTCGAAACGCTGGGAGCTGCTGTCCAAGCCGATCCGAACTTGGTTGTGACGGTCGACCTCGTGGCCCGTGAAGTTCGTGCCGGTTTCATCGTGGCCAAAGTGACGATGCTTGAAAGCGCTCGCCAGTCGCTGACCACCGGTCAGTGGGACTTCCTCGGCCAATTGCTCGACAACAAAGCTGGCATCGCGGCGACGGCGGCGAAGTTGCCGTACCTGAATCACTTTGCGGCGAGCTAATCCGCTCGCCGTCGAAGTTGGATTTTCTGCCTCGCGGCACGAGACTCACAATGACGTTGCCACTTCGGTCGCGGGAAGAAAAACATGTGGAAATTCGCCCTTCGCAACTTGCTCAGCCGGCCTGCACGATCAACGCTGTCGTTGCTGGGTCTGACCGTCGCAATCGCCGGGATGGTCGGATTGTTTTCGGTCGCGCGCGGGTTGGAGCAGACGTTTGACCGGAGCTTCAAGAGCATCCCCGGTTTGATCGTGATGCAGGCGGGTGCGCCGATCCCGTTGTTCTCGCGACTGCCGAAGGACTGGAAGCCGGACATCGAGCGTATCTCCGGCGTGCATGTCGTGGCTTCCGAAGTTTGGATGCGAGCCAACATCATCGAAGAGAAACCGGTGATGGCTCCGCCACGTTTTCTGTTTGGCGTGGATATCCCCGCGCTGATCAAGCTACGGAAAGGGGTCTACACCGAGTCAATGATCGAGGGACGGTTCTTAAAGCCAGACGATCTCGGTGAGCGAAAGGTGGTCGTCAGCCGCCAGATCGCCGAGGAGCATCACAAGAAAATTGGCGACACGCTCAGCGTCAACGGCATCGACTTCGAGATCGTCGGCTTATATCACGTCGGTTCGCTGTTGTTGGACATCGCCATTCTGGTTGATGGGGACACCTTGCGAAACCTCGGCTGGTTCGATCCGCAGGCAGTCAGCGGGTACTACGTCGAGCCGGACGGGAGCGTCTCGAACGAGGAAGTGGGACAGCGCGTCAAAGAACTGTTGCAGGATCGGCCGCTGACAACCGGGTCGCCGATATCACTGCTTGCGCTGGCCGGATTGGGGCAGCCAAGCGGGTCGGGCAAACCAGAATCGAAGAGCGTCGTCGGTTGGCTGGCCAACACATTCGCCGGGGCCAACTCCGAATCCGCTTCGACAGACGCTGAACCAACATCCGCGTCTCCCAAAGCGCCGTCGCCGGTTGAAGTTCGCAACGCTTCCGATTTCTCCGATCGATTCAAGGAACTAAGTGAGGATCTAAATTTAATCCTCACACTGCTGACCGGCATCGGCATGACGATCGCCGTCCTGAGCATCGTCAACACAATGCTGATGAGCGTCGCCGAACGGGTGATCGAATTCGGAATCCTCAAAGCCAACGGCTGGTCCCCGTGGGACGTGCTGAAGCTGATTACGGTCGAGAGTGCGTCGCTCGGCCTGGGTGGCGGAGCGTTGGGTGTGGCGATTGGCTGGACGGCAACGCAGATCATCAACGCTCGCTGGCCCGACCGAGTGAACTTGTTCGCGAGTCCGGGCCTGCTGGCATTCAGCGTCGTCTTCAGCACGATCGTCGGCTTGTTGGGGGGATTGTACCCCGCCGTCTGGGCAATGCGATTATCGCCGATGGAAGCGATCCGGCGCGGATAATCGAGGGGATATCATGTCGTTGAGTTCGTTGCCTCTGAGTTATTGCACCAACGTGCATCCGGGCCTGACGGTGGCTCAAGTCGAGCGTGGACTGACCGATTTCACGGTTCCCGCCGGACAGCGATTTGGTTCACCGCTGGCGGCAGGGTTGTGGTTGGCTCAGCCAGTGATCCGTGAGTTGCTGGCGGAAGTGGACGGGTCAAAACGCTTCGCGGCGCGCGTCGCGAAATTGGGGCTGTATACTTACACGCTCAATGCATTTCCGTTTGGCGACTTTCACAGCGAGCGGGTCAAAGAGAATGTCTACCTGCCCGATTGGACGCAGCCCAGCCGGTTGGAGTACTCGTGGGATTGTGCTCGCGTGCTGGCGGATTTGATTCGCGCGACACTGCCGGCCGGTGCGGACGGCAGCCTCTCGACCGTGCCGCTCGGCTTCAAGACGCTCGCGACGGCGGCGGACTTCGAGACGAAGTGCATTCACAACTTGATCGAATTCGCGCAGCGGCTGGCTCGATTGGAGTCTGAGTCCGGACAGACGATTCGACTGGCCATCGAACCAGAACCGTGCTGTGTGCTCGAAACAACGGCCGAAACGATCGCCTTCTTCCGTCGATTGCGTGATCGCGCGGCAGTCGTCGGAGGACTCGATGCCGTCCAAAGGCATCTGGGTGTCTGCTACGACGTCTGCCATCAGTCAGTTGAGTTCGAGGATGTCGCCGAGTCGATCGCCTCGCTGGCTCGCGAAGAGATTCGGATCAACAAAGTTCACATCACCTGTGCTCTGCAAGTGACAAGTCCTGGCTCGAACCCGGCGGTACGCGAGGCACTGGCTCATTTCGTCGAGCCGCGTTATCTGCATCAGACGTTCGCGCGGTCACCGTCTGGCGAGGTACGGCGAGTGTTGGATCTGACCACCCAGTTGGCTCGGACTCCCCCTTCGGAGTTCGCCAACGCCGACAGCTGGCGGATTCACTTTCACGTTCCGGTCGATGCCGAGCGGGTCGGGCCGCTGGAGACGACGCGAGCCGATCTCAAAATCGCGTTGGACGCAGTCACAAAGTTGGCCTATGCCCCCCATTTGGAAGTCGAGACTTACACCTGGAACGTCCTCCCCGGCGGTGACAAGCCAGATCTGGTCACCGGCTTGGCCCGCGAACTGTCCGCCACCCGCGACTTGCTGGCCCGATAGTGAACACCCCATTTTTTCGCTCGGCCTCCGCGCTTTTTTTGGTCCTGTTTCTTCGCTCGGAGGCCGAGCTTCATTCTGTCTTTAGGTTCGCATGGTATTTTCCCGGCCAGTTTTGTTCGTTATTCGTTTTTTTGACTCTTGTTGAGGGTTTCAAAATGTCTGTCCTCTTTTCGACGGAAGAGCCAACCGCGAAGGATCGTGCACCGATTCGATTGACTGATTTGGGGTTGGTCTCGCTGGGCCAGGAGTTCGACATGGCTGAAGTTGATTGCCAGCCGCTGCTCGCGGCGGACTTGCCGCTGAATTCGGAACTCGAAACACAGAAATCCGCTGGAAATCTGTGACCACGGATTAGCCACCGCAAGAACCAAAAAGGTCTTCTCGCTCGCGTGAGGAGACCTTTTTGTTTGGAATGTCACCAATCGCCTCGTTCCGAGGTGACGTCATTTGACCGGAGCTTCTGATTCGTCATGCACCATGTACTTCAACAACTCAGCGAAGCGGTTTCGCGTCATCAAGCCGTCGCGTACACCGCACTCGTCGAGACTCGCGGATCGACGCCGCAAAAAGCGGGAGCGACGATGCTCGTCTTCCCGGACGGCTCGCAAGTCGGCACGCTCGGCGGTGGCTGTGTCGAGGCGGAGGTCAAGCGTCGCGCGTTGCGACTGCTCGATGCAGGTCAGACCGAGCTGCTGACGTTCAATCTCGACAGCGATTACGGTTGGGATGACGGACTGATCTGTGGCGGCCGGATGAAAATGCTGGTCGATCCGGTGCGTGGCGAAGCGGAGTTCAGCTACTACCGTCACCTGCTGGAGCACCTTGCGACAGACCAAGGTTGCACCGAGGCCGTGATACTCGATCCGGAGAAGGCGGACGGACAAGTCGCCGACCGTTTTCTGCTCAACGATTCTGGAGAGGTGATCGCGACCGCCAGCCAGGACGGCACGACGAATCCGCTACCAAATTCGATCGCGCAGCAGTTGCGACCGTTGTCGCAGCGTCCTCGGCCGTATGTCGCGGGGGGCGTGTCGTTCTTGCCGCATCTGCGTCGCTGCCGATTGGTTATCGTCGGAGCTGGTCACGTCGGCCAGAAGGTCGGCGAACTGGCCGCCGCCTGCGACTTCGACGTCTGGGCCGTCGATGATCGCGAGCAATACTGCAACGCCGAACGCTTCCCACAGGCCAAACGGTTGATCGTCGGCGAGATTGATGCGGCGCTCAGCGGACTCGACATCGACCACAACACTTACTGCCTGATCGTGACTCGCGGACATCAGCACGACGAAGAGGCGTTGTATCACCTCGCCGAAACACCAGCTCGCTACGTCGGCCTGATTGGCAGCCAGCGAAAGATCAAAATGATCTTCGAGGACTTGCTGCGAGATGGAATCTCGCGCGAGGCGTTGTCGCGCGTGTACGCTCCGCTAGGTCTCGACATCGGTTCGCAAACCGTGCCGGAGATCGCCGTCAGCATCGTGGCGGAACTGATCGCGCACCGGAATCTCGGCGAGATTCCCGAACGGTATCGCCGCCCTAGCTTGTTGGATTCTCTGACGGCATCGCAAACGTAGCCGTCATCGCTCAACGGGGTTCCAGCATCCAAAGTAGCCGGCCCTGTCCGACTTCAATGACTTTGTCAAACTCCAGACAGGCACTGGTTCCGGGCGAAAACGACACTCGCCCGCTCCTCATCAGCAGCGACGTCAACGAACTCATGATCGGCTCGTGTCCGACCAGCGCGGTCAAATCGGCTGGGAGTTGTGCCAGTTTGGGTAGGACGTCCTGGCAACCGCTCCCCAGCGCCAACCACGGCGCGATTTCCAAAGTGTGAGGCGGTAAACCGCACGCCGCGGCCAGGATGCTCGCGGTTTCGCTGGTGCGTCGCGCCGGGCTATGAAAAATGAAACCGGGAGTGACTCCCCTTTCGACGACATCTCGAGCCAGGCGCGCAAATTCTGATCGGCCTTCATCGGTGAGTGGTCGTTCGGCATCCGGCAGGTGGTGACAGGCTTCGGCACGCGCATGTCGAATTAACAACAATCGCATCGCGGCTTTTCCCGAAAACGAAGAGCGGCCAAGTAGCCGCTCCTCTGGAAGAGTTTCATCGCGTCACAAAATCAGGGTTGCCGAACGGCTTCGCTCTCGATGGTCAAATCCAGCTTTCCAGGCAACGCCTGACCGTTAATCGTGAAATTCAGGTCGCCTTGGACGCGAAGCTTGCCTTTCGTGGAATGAACCTGTCCGGCCGCACGATCGAAAAGGATCGTCTCAGCAGACTCGGTTGGCTTCAGATCACTCTTGGTAACCTTCAACGGCAACGCCGAGTTCTCAGCGATCGAGAACGAGACCGTTGTCGTTTTCGCTTGGATCTTGTCGAACGTCTTGCCTCCTTCTTTCACTTCGCCGAGGTACTTGTATTCGACTGTCATGGCCATGACTTGGCCGCTGCCCAGCGGGAGGTCGACATTCCTCGTCCAAGTATCGCCTGCTTTGACGGGCTTACCCGGCAGATTTTCCAATTCTTGATTGGCGGTCTTTTTGGCATTCTCTGGATTGAAGTCTCCACGCAGTTCTTCCGGCAGTTCTTCGGCGGCCTTTTCGAGCCCTTCGACCGCGATCACCTTGCCCGATTGATCTCGCACAAAAACTGGTTTCGACTTCACCGCCGCGCGCATGGCTTGCATGAATGGTTCCAGAGCCGGGTTCTCGGCCTTCTTATTCGGATCGTCCGAATCGAATGTCAAATTGAGACCACCGGGGAGTTTCGCAGTCGAGGTGAGTTTGTCCGTTTTTTGCTCAATCCGAATCTTGCCATCCGCATCCCGTTTTCCATTTTGGGACGTCGAAATCACGAACCGATCTTGTTCGGAGTCGAGCCCCATGCCTGCCAGTGTCAACGTTTGTTTGATCTTCATGTTCGTGTGAGTGACGGTCTTCACGCCGTCGGCGAACTTGTGTTCCAGCTTCACTTGAGCCATTGCCGGTGCGGCCCAGCCTGCTGCCAGCAGAGAGAGCGACAACAGACTTCCCAATCGAAAACCTCGAACGATGTGCGACAACATGACGTGCATCCTCACAGAAAGACTTGGCCGCACGGACTCGACCGCGACACGCCGTCGAGACCACCAGCCACGAACGTTTTGTATTGAATCGATTTTCCAGGCCACTCGCCATCGAGCAACGGTCAGGCTGATTCGGCCGAACGGTCGAAATCTTGAGCAGCCGGCCGTTATTCTGCGGCAATGTCACACGAAACCGACTACCAACGCCGCGTCACCGAGATCGGCCCGACACGATTTTTACCCAGCACCTCGATTGAAATCGTCCGCGAAGTCACGCTCCCTGAGCCACCGTGTCACGCCGTCTTCGATTTCGATGGCACTCTCAGCCTCGTCCGCGAAGGCTGGCCGGAAGTGATGGTCCCGCTGATGATCGAAGTGCTCCGTGCGACCGGCACTTCCGAATCGGATGCCGAACTGGGGAAGCTCTCGCTCGACTTCATTATGCAACTCAACGGCAAGCAGACGATCTATCAGATGATCCGCTTGGCCGAGGAAGTCCGGCAACGAGGCGGCACTCCTGCAGACCCGCTGGTTTACAAACAGCGCTATCACGATCGGCTGCTCGAACGGATCAATCACCGCCGCGAAGGACTCCGAAGCGGCCGCGTCGCCGCCGAGGAATGTCTCGTCCCCGGCTCCGTCGATTTGCTGCGCGATCTGCAAGCGCGCGGCGTCGCTTTGTACCTCGCAAGTGGCACGGACGAAGTCTACGTCCGCGAAGAGTGTGACTTGCTCGGCCTGACGCCGTTCTTCGGCCGGCACATTTACGGTGCTCGCGACGACTTCCAAAACTTCTCGAAGCAGATGGTTATCGAACGCATCCTGCGCGAGAACAACGCGGCTGGCTCACGGCTGCTCGGCTTCGGTGACGGCTACGTCGAGATCGACAACATCAAAACCGCTGGCGGCACCGCCATTGCCGTCGCCAGCGACGAGAAGGACAAAAGCGGCAAGCCCGATCCGTGGAAGCGCGATCGCTTGATCGGCGTTGGTGCGGACGTCGTCGTCCCCGACTACCGCCACGCCAAAACGCTGTTGGATTACCTCTGGCGAACGTAGCCGCGCACGAGACTCACACCAAGGACGTTGGTTTTTCAAAACCGCGTCGCAGCCACGTCGAGATCGTCGACTCCCAGGTGCGTCCAGCTCTCTCCGAAGTTGAGACCGATGGTGATTCGACTTCCGTTGTGTCCAAAGATGACGTCTTGTGAATTGCTGGAGAAGTTGAAGTTGATGCCTCGGACCCAGATCGCATGTGAAGGGATTTCACGCCAGCGATGCAGGGTTCCGAGACCAAACAATTCCACGGGATCAGGGCTGGTTGCCAAGATGAGGCCGTCAGGAGTGAAGTTGACCGCCCACTGCCGCTTTGCCCACATCAAACTCCTTCAAACCCATCAAACTCTTCCAACAGCAGGCTGTTGGAGGGCAAGGGGCAGCAGGCTGCCGCAGTCCGAAGCTAAGGGGAGGCCTACGGAGCACTCACCGGCAGATGCCGATGCAGGTAATCAGTCATCAGTTGATAGAGATGCCGCGTCGTGTTCTGGCCCTCGGAGATGGAATGGCTGCGGTTGGGATAGGCCATTTGCGAGAACTGTTTGTTGTGAGCGATCAGTTCGTTCATCAGCATCTCGACACCTTGGTAATGACAGTTGTCGTCGCCAGTGCCGTGGATGATCAGCAGGTCACCCTTGAGGTTCTTGGCGTGCGTGATCGGCGAACCTTTGGTGAAGTTGTCACCGTTGTCGGAGGGCAGGCCCATGTAGCGCTCTTGGTAGATCGTGTCGTAGAGCTTTTGATTCGGCACCGGCGCGACCGAGATGCCGGTGCGATAGAGGTCAGGATGTTGAAACATCGCGTGCAGCGTTGACGAGCCTCCGCCGCTCCAGCCCCAGACTCCGATACGCGCGGGATCGAGTTGCGGCATTCGCTTGAGCAACTCGCGCACGGCGGCGGCTTGTTCGGTCGGATGCAGGATGCCGACTTGGCGATGGACTATCTTGCGGAACTCGCGGCCGCGTGGCGACATCGTGCCACGATTATCGATGCTCGCGACGACGTAGCCTTGTTGAGCCAGCAGCCAATGCCACATCCCGCGTTTGCCGGCCCAGCCGTCCCGCACCGTCTGGCCGTGAGGCTCGCCATAGACGTGGATCACCAATGGATATTTCTTGTCGGCCTTCTCGTCGAAGTCGGGAGGCTTCAGGCACCACGCATCAAGCTGGACTCCGTTGCCGATGTCCACGCGAGAGAACTCGACGGTCGGCTGTTTGAGCGCATCGAGTTTCGCGCACAGTTTTGTGTTCGCAGCGAGCACCCGCAAGACTTTGTGATCGGGCAGCGATATCAATTGCACGATCGGCCGGTGCATGAAGGTCGAATAGTGATGCACCGCGAATTTGCCATCGGGCGAGATGTTGTAGGTGTGCCACCCCGGTTGATTGTCGGGAGTCAGCCGCTCTCCTTTTTCGCCGTCGAGCTGCGCACGGTAGAGGTATCGTTGCGTCGCATTGTCCGGAGACGCGGAATAGTAAATCGCGTTCGGGTATCCGTAGCTCTCGAAGGCGATCATGTCGTGCTGGTCTTGAGTGATCCTGTGCAGAGCACGAGGAATCTTTTCTGGCTTGGGAGGCTCGACCTTGGGAATGACCGGCTGATTCGGGTTCCTCGGTGGTTCGGCGGAACCAAAGAAGTCACCCGCCGCCGACGCGGTCAAGTACGGTCGTCGCCAGCCGTCACGTTCGCTGATCCACAGAAACTGATCGCTGTTTCCGAGCCAGCGAAACGGGCTCTCGTTTTCGAGCCAGGCCGGATCGGTCTCGGTCAGTATCGTGCGTGTCGCTCCGGTCTTTGGGTCGGCGAACATGACACGGTTCGTGTTCTGCAAACGATTGAACTGTTGCAGCGCGATTTGCGAGCCGTCCGGCGTCCATTCCATTTGGGCGATGTAGTGATTGCGCGGATCGCCAGGCACGTCGAGCCACTTCGGTTTACCGCCACGAGTTGGAATGATGCCGATCCGCCCAGACGAATTCTGCTCGCCGACTTTCGGATACCGAATGCCGATCGGTTTCGAGTACGAGTCATCGGTGTTGTTGATGAGGAAGAACTCGCGCACGCCGGACGAATCGATCTGCCAGAACGCAATCGACTGGCCATCGGGGGACCAACGATAGCCGTCACGCAAGTCGAGTTCCTCTTCATAGACCCAATCGGCCGTTCCGTTGATGAGCGTTGCCGAGCCGTCGGTGGTCAGCGCGGTAATCTCCAGGTTCGTAACGTTCTGCACGTAGAGATTGTTGTCCCGCACGAAGGCGACGCGATAACCGTCCGGCGAGAACTTGGCGAACATCATTGACGGCTTCGCGTCGCCGCCGAGCTTCTTCAGTTCGCGCTTCACGATATCCAGCACCCAATAGTCGCCTCGCGTGTTGCGCCTCCAGACGCGCCGGCTGTTCGTGAAGATCAAGAGCTTCGATTCGTCATCCGAGAACTGAAACGACTCGATGTTGAGCGGCTTGCGGTCCACAGTGGGGTCGGCATCGGGCGGGATAAACGCTGCGGCGGGAACGATGATCTTTGATTCTTCGGTCGCGGAATCATGCCACACCAAATCCCGACCAGACTTCGCGGCCCCGTTCTTGTTGCCTGGGTCTTCTTTCGGCTTTTCGAGCGTGTAGTAACCGGCGCCACGCTTTTTCCAGACGAATGCACCGAGTCCCTCTTCGTCGAATTCGTTTGAGGCGAACAGGCGATCGATGCTCAGGAGCGGATTTGGCTTCGCGTCCTCTTTCTTTTCTTTCGCATCACCGTCGGACTTCTTGTCCTCAGCGGCGTTCGAGCGAGCGACCGCCTTTTCGCGAATTTGGCGGCGTGACTCGTTGAAGCGTTCCGGCCAGACGAATTTGGGAGCGGTCGTCGGATCGTAGCCCGCGAGGTGATCCTTCAACCGAGTCGCGGGCTTCGTGTAAACGAGTTTCGTCTCGCCGAAGACTTCGCGGCACATCTCCGCGAGGCCGCGGTCGTATTCGAGCAGCTCGGCCCGCGTGTTGACGTGGTTGTGGTCGTGATCGTTCTCGCGGTTGTTGTCGAACCAGGACTGCACTCCTTCGGCGAAGTACTCATGGTGATTCGTCGCCGCGTACTTCCCCTTCCAGAGTCCGGCGGTCATCGCGCGGTCGTAGGTCTCCTTCAGCCGGCGATCGAACGTCGGATCGACGTTGACCATGCCGCGCAGATGAATGTTGTGCGCGAACTCGTGAATCAGAATGTTCTCGGTCGAGTACGGATCGCCGGGATAACAGAGCAAATTTTCCTCGCCACACGAGCAATACGGATCGGTTTGCGACCCGCCCGTCCCGCGCGCCCGTGCGTCCCAATAGTCCTTCGGTTTGAGCCAAGCAAATTCCGGCACATCGGTTGTGAACTCGTTGTGGGCGATGATGCACAGCCGCGAGCCGCTCTTGATCATCGCCTCGCGCACGTCGGGCCGTTTCGCCAGCATGAGGTTGACGAGGTACGCCGCCTCCTTCAGCGCGAAGTCGTTGACCGTTCCCGATGCGACAATCGAATAACCATTCGCGCTGACGTACTTCTTGTGAAACGGATCGACCTTCAATTCTGCGGGTGGGGAACTGACGGTGAATTCCTCGGCGTGCAGCGGCGATGGCAACATCGCCGCGATCAACAAAATCAATTCCGCTCGAATCCGTCGAGCACGCATAGAGAGTCTCATTAGTTTGGCCTCATTCATCTGTCGACATAATGTCCGCAGTAAGATTCAGAGGGATACCCTGACTCGCGCCGGACTGCAAACGAGAAAGGGACTGTGCCTCCCGCTGCGTCGCTTAGATCGCCACACTGCTTCGCAACTCAGATCTGTTGAGTGTCCTTGGAGTTCCTCATGCCATTTCCGCAATTTGATCGCAGCCAACTCAAAATCCTGCCGCTGGGCGAGCGAGTCCATGACCTGCACCGCGAGGCAATTCTCAACGTTCCAGGTGGCTCGCGCGTGCCGTTCGAGCATTCCGCGATTCCGATCCTTGCCGAGCGGATCGTCGACGCCAAACGAAACGGCCGAGCGATCATCCTGCTCTGCGGTGCTCACGTCTTGCGAGCCGGCAATGCTCCGCTGTTGATCGACCTGATGCAGCGTGGACTGCTGACGCACATCGGCTTCAACGGTGCGGGAGCGATCCACGACTTTGAACTCGCCATGATTGGGCAGACGTGTGAGAGCGTGGCGAAGTACGTCAAAGAAGGTCAGTTCGGTTTGTGGCAAGAAACGTCGCGGTTGAACGATGCCGTGACGGCGGGCTATCGCGATGGACTTGGCTTTGGCGAGGCCGTTGGTCGCACGATCGAGAACGAAAAGTTCCCGTTCCGCGAGACGAGCATCTTCGCGGCCGGTTATCGGCTGCGAGTCCCAACGACGGTCCACGTCTGCATCGGTCAGGACATCGTCCACGAACACCCGAACTTCGACGGAGCCGCTGCCGGTGCGACCTCGTACACCGACTTTCTGATCTTCACGCAGTCGGTGACAAACCTTGAAGGGGGGGTGTTTCTCAACATCGGCTCGGCAGTCATGGGGCCGGAGGTCTATCTCAAGGCTCTGGCGATGGCTCGCAACGTCGCGCATCAGCGGGGCGAGAAGATCTGCCACTTCACAACTGCGGTCTTCGATTTGCCAAGCCTCGGCGACGACCTCTCGCACGAGGCTCCGAAGAACGACCCGCGCTACTACTTCCGCCCGTTCAAGACGATCCTGGTTCGCACCGTTGCCGACGGCGGGCAGAGCTTCTACGTCCAAGGGGACCACAAGGGGACCGTCCCCGCGCTGCACGACGCAATCATGCAACGACTCAACGGCTGACGCTTTGAAGTGTTCGCGCCGCCAACTAGCATCGGCCGTGTTTCGTAGGATGGGCACTCCTGCCCGTCCTTATGACTTGGTGAAACGAACGGACGGGCGGGGGTGCCCATCCTACGGAGAGGATCATGGTGGGGAGTTTTCCACGGCGAGCGTTGATCAGTGTCAGCGATAAGACCGGTCTGGCCGAGTTGGCCAAGGGGTTGAATGAACTCGAATTCGAGATCGTATCGACCGGCGGCACGCGAGCCTTCTTGCAGCAGCAGGGGGCCAAGGTCATCGACATCGCCGAGTACACCGGCTTTCCGGAAATCATGGACGGCCGCGTGAAGACGCTGCATCCGAAGGTTCACGGAGCGATCCTCGGCCGACCCGATGTGCCGCATCATGCCGAGGCGATTGCGGCTCATGGGATTATTCCGTTCGAACTGGTCGTCGTGAACCTGTACCCATTCGAAGCGACCATCGCGAAGCCCGACTGCACAACCGAGCACGCGATCGAAAACATCGACATCGGCGGGCCAAGCATGGTCCGCTCGGCCGCGAAGAACCATGAGCACGTCGGCATCGTCACTTGCCCGTCGCAGTACGAACGAGTACTGACCGAGTTGCGGGGCGGCAAGCTGAGCCATGAGTTCAAACGCGAACTGGCCGCCGCCGCGTTTGCCTGCACTGCTCGATACGACCGAGCGATCGCCGACTACATGGCTGGAATGGTCGGCAAGCTTGTGCAAGAAGAAGTCCCCGAAGGTGTCACCGTCGATGCGGCCAGATTCCCGCGCGTGCTGCATCTCGACTTCGAGCGACGCATGCCGCTGCGTTACGGCGAGAACCCGCATCAAGCCGCCGCGTTCTTTGTCGAGAAGCATGCCGAAGCCGCCACTCTGGCCGCGTTTGAAAAACTGCATGGCAAAGAGCTGTCGTACAACAACCTGCTCGATCTCGATTCGGCATTGGCGATCGTTCGCGAGTTCGAGCAACCCGCTGCCGTCGTCATCAAGCACAACAACCCCTGCGGTTGTGCGATCAGCGAATCGCTGTCGTCCGCGTTCGAGAAGGCCTACGCCGGCGACCCGGTCAGCGCGTTCGGTGGCATCTTCGGCCTGAACCGCGTCGTCGATCTCGCAACCGCCGAGCAGTTCTGCATCCCCGATCGTTTTGTTGAAGCGATCATCGCTCCCGGTTTCACCGACGAAGCATTTCAATTGCTGACGACGAAGCCGAAGTGGAAGAACAACGTCCGCCTGCTGCGAGTTTCTGGCTGGCTGTCATCGACCTCCGCAACGACCGGCAGCATGGACTACCGCCGAGTCTCCGGCGGCCTGTTGGCGCAAACGCGAGACGACATCGCCGATCCCGAATCCGAATGGAAGGTCGTCACGAATCGCCAACCAACCGATGTTGAACTGCGCGACCTGCGATTCGCCTGGCGACTCTGCAAGCACGTCAAATCGAACGCCATCGTCTTCGCCAAAGACGGAGCCATCACCGGCACCGGAGCCGGCCAAATGAGCCGGCTCGATTCCTCCGAGATCGCCGCGAAGAAATCGGCCGACCGCTGCCACGGGGGAGTTGTCGCCAGCGATGCGTTCTTTCCATTCCGCGACGGCATCGACCAAGCCGCAAAGGCCGGGATCCTCGCCGCCATTCAACCCGGAGGCAGCCGCAACGACCCCGAAGTCATCGCCGCCGCCAACGAACACGGCATGACCATGATCTTTACCGGGCGGCGGCACTTTAAGCACTGAGAGATTCGTCGGGGGAAACAAGCTCGCTTCGAGTGCCAGCCCATCATCCTTCGCCGTCAACGATGGAAATGCTCCTCGGGTGGCAGGCCGACGCGGCAAAGCGCCGCTGATCCCACCCCATAACAAACGATTTCGGTTCTACGAACCGGCCAGCAACTGCCGGTAGTACTCCACCGTCTTGGTCAAACCGACGTTCAACGGTACGCGGGGTTCCCAGCCGAGCCAGGTGCGGGCGCGGGTGATGTCAGGGCAGCGTTGCTTGGGGTCATCTTTGGGGAGCGGTTCGAATTTCAGTTCGCTGTTGGAGCCGGTTGCGGCGATGACTGTTTGGGCAAGTTCGAGCATCGACTTTTCGTCGGGGTTGCCGATGTTGACCGGGCCGGTGTGATCGTTGTTGTCCATCAAGCGGATCATCCCTTCGATGAGGTCGTCGCAGAAACAGAACGAGCGGGTCTGTTGGCCATCGCCGTAGATCGTGATCGGCTCCCCTCGCAGTGCCTGACAGATAAAGTTGGAGATGACTCGGCCGTCGTTGGGGTCCATGCGCGGGCCGTAGGTGTTGAAGATGCGGATGATCCGCACCTCGACGCCGTTTGAGGTGTGGTAGTTCATGCAGAGCGACTCGGCGATTCGCTTCCCTTCGTCGTAGCAGCTCCGAGGTCCGAGCGGGTTGACGTAGCCCCAATAGTCCTCGGTCTGCGGATGCACTTGAGGGTCGCCATAGACTTCCGACGTGCTGGCTTGCAGAAAGCGCGCTCGGCAGCGCTTTGCCAAGCCGAGCATGTTGACCATGCCAACAGTCGAAGTCTTGATCGTCTTGATCGGGTTGAACTGGTACGCGACCGGCGACGCGGGGCAGGCGAGGTTGTAAATCTGGTCGCACTCGACGACGAGCGGATGCACGATGTCGTGCCGAATCAGTTCAAAATGCGGATGGCCGATCAAGTGTTTGATGTTCGCCTTGCGGCCAGTGAAAAAGTTGTCGACACAGATGACGTCGTCTCCGCGAGCGATCAGTCGGTCGCACAAGTGACTTCCGAGGAATCCGGCACCGCCGGTGACGAGGATTGTGGTCATGGTTTTTCTCGACGATTTTGGGAGTTCTCCGCAGAGACGTTAGCAGCCTTTCGACGACGCTGGCAACGTGGCTGCGTTGTCTGTGAATCGACGGAAACAGCCAGTAACATCCAATTTGACGCGATGCTGGCTTTGCCGCGGCTTCGTTGACGCAGTGCAAAATGAAGAGCGCAATTGCAAAGTGCAAAAAATCCTCCAAGGACACTTTGCAGTTTGCAGTCTTCACTTTGCACTGTTTCGCCGCGACGCAGAAGTCATCGGTTGGCCGTAACCAAAACACTGACCTGACACGAATGGATCCCGCTCATGGCTTTGGATGTTTACGCTCCCTGTCCTTGCGGCAGTAACAAGAAATTGAAGTTTTGCTGTCACGGTCTGGAAGGCTCAATCGAGCAGGTCGTGCGGCACCAATCGGCCAAGCAGTACAAGCAGGCATTGCAGTTGCTCGACGCGCTGGACAAGAAGCATCCGCAAAATGCGTGGATCAAGAACCTGCAAGCTTTTACGCTGATGATGGACAAGCGCGGGCCAGAGGCGATCGAGCCGCTGACGAAAGTGCTGCAAGTCCAGCCGGACAATCTGTATTCGATCTCGCTTTTCGGGCTGGCGTCGTTTTTGAGCAGCGGCTGGAAGGCGGGCAAGACCGCGATCCAACGAGCGTTCCAGCGCTGCTCGAACGCGTATCCGCACATCATATACTTCCTGGCGCGGTCAATCGCCGAATTCATGGGTTCGTCTGGAAGCCCATTGGCTCATCGACAGTACCTTGGACTCGCGATGCGGTTGGCCAGCGAGGAAAACCGCGAGAACGTCTTCATGGAACTGATCGAGTTCGATGGGGACACCAAGATTCCATACATCCTGCGCGGCAGTCACGATCTCGTGCCGGTCGCGGGGGACGAGGCGTTCGAGAAAGAACTCCGCAAGTCGGCGAAGCTGGCATTTCTGGGCTGCAACGAGGCGGCGGCGGGCTTGTTCGCCAAATTGGCGGAGACCGCTGAATCCGAACTGGCTGGTTTGTCGGGTGACGACGCAGCCAAGAAGCGTGTTGCCGTTGCGAACCTCTGGTGGAACGCGGGGCTGTGCCGAGCTTGGGATGGGGACGAGAAGTCCGCCGCCGAAGCTCTGCATCGTTCGGCTGAGCATTCCGCTGACTTCGAAGCGGCGGTTGAAGCGGAGACGTTGGCTCAAACTCTCGGACGGCGAGGCGATCGCGAGAACGCTCATCGAGTCGTGCAAGCGACCTTCAAAGTCAAAACCGTGTCGAAGTTGCTGACGCTGCTCGATGCAACTCCGCTGGTTGTGCGTGTGCCGCAGCCGGAAGGACAGGCTCCCGACCCGCGTCAGCCAGTGGCGACGTATCGAGTGCTCGACAAAGCGGTCGTGACCGGCACGGATTCCGCCAGTTACACGCTCGACAGCGTGCCGCGTGTGGCGGCCGAGATCGTCGTTTTCGCCAGCGGTACTCAAGGTCCAATGGAAGCCGCACTGGCAATCATCGGTATCGAAGGGAACACCTTCACCGACGCCGTCGCAAAACTCGAAGCGGCCGGTGGCGAAGAAATCGAGAAGCTGAAGGCTCCCAACTCGGACGAGTCCATCACGACGAACACCTTCTTCGAGAAGGAATTCCTGCCGCTGCAATTCAAGCGGCACTTTGAGTCGGCGACTCCGCTGGGAATCATTCGTCGGATCAACCGCAGCAACTGGTCGAAGTTCCTGACGAGCGATTGGCCGGAAACGCCGCTGGCCTCGCTGGGTGGCAAGACGCCAAATCAGGCGGCGGGCGACGAGTCGGCTCGCGTCACGCTGGCCGCGTGGTTGCAACAGATCGACATGTACGCCGATCGCTTCGGCCTGCCGTTCGATGTTGCGACCGAGCGAGCGAAGTACAAGTTGCCGGCCGCGTCCTCGCTGGACGTGAACGAACAGACGAACGTCGGGACGTTGTCGGTGCTGCAATTCGGTCGAGTGTCGTTCGACAAACTCAGTGATGCGCAGCTCGTCGCGGCGTTCAAGCGAGCGGCTCTGATCCAGCACAAGGGCAGCCTTCGTCCACTGCTGCTGACGATCGTCGAGCGGACCGGTTGTCATGGCCAGCTCGACATGTCGCGCGTCTACCGCTTCCTCTCGGACCTCGGTGCCCTGCTGATGGAATCGAGCGAGGCGATTCGTTGGCTCGACAAGGAGCGGACTCGCACCGTCTCGGCGTCAGAGCGATTCGAACACGAACTCGACTGTGACATGCGCGAGCTGCAATACCGCTTGGACGATCCGCACGACCCGACCTGCAACAACTTGCTCCGCCGGATGTGGGAACACTACGGAGCCAAAGTGCCGGAGCTACGCAACTACGTCAGCGGCATCGTCAGTCACTACAAGGTCTCGGCCCCGTGGATGCTCGACGGCGGCGCTGGCGGAGCCATCACCAGCGGCGGAGTCTGGACCCCCGACACCGCCGCCGAGAAACCGGCCGGCGAAAGCAAGCTGTGGTTGCCAGGTACGTAGCGCACGCGGCTCGCGGGCGACGGACACACGCGAGCTGCGTGTGCTACAGAAATGCGATTCCACGATCGAGACTCCGTGATGCGACACGTCTTCGAGCTGGCAGCTCGCGGACAGGGATTTGTTGAACCCAATCCGATGGTCGGGGCGGTGCTCGTCGATGACGAGTTGCGGCTGCTGGGTGAGGGCTTTCATCGGCAGTTCGGCGGGCCGCACGCGGAGATCGAGGCGATTGCCGATGCGACGATGCGTCGTCGCAAGAACAGGCTGAAAGACGCGACGCTGTTCGTGTCGCTGGAGCCGTGCTGCCACTTCGGCAAGACGCCACCCTGTTCGCAAGCGATTCTCGCAGCGGGTATTCGTAAAGTCGTCATCGGGCGCACGGACCCGAACCCGCAAGTCGCTGGCGGGGGCATCGCCGAACTGCGAGCAGCTGGTGTCGAGGTCGAAGTCGGACTGCTCGAAGATGAGGCGAAGCGGCTTACAGCGCCGTTTGCCAAACGGCTGATCATTGGAATGCCGTGGGTGATCGCCAAGTGGGCGATGAGCTGGGACGGCAAGATCGCGACCAGCTCGGGCGACTCAAAATGGATCAGCAATGAAGCCTCACGCGCTGTCGTACATCGACTTCGCGGACGCATGGATGCGATCATCGTCGGAGCGGAAACCGCGCGACGCGACGATCCGATGCTGACCGCTCGGCCCGCCGGGCCGCGAGTTGCAACGCGCGTGGTGCTCGATTCGATGGCCTCGCTGCGGACGGAGTTGCAGTTGGTACAGACGGCGAATGACGTTCCGCTGCTAATTCTCACCAGCCCGGACGCACCGACTGACAACGTTGCTCGCTTGCGAGCAGCCGGTGCCGAGGTTTGTGCGCTGGGTGTCGAAACTAATCAAACTGTTGCACCCGCAACCGCCAAGGATCCCAAGAAGATCAGGCCGGTCGAGCCGCACGCGGTGTTGGCCGAACTCGGACGCCGCGGAATGACCAATGTGTTGATCGAAGGAGGCGCGGCCGTGTTGGGAGCGTTCGCCGATTTGGATTTGATTGATGAAGTGCAGGTCTTCATCGGCTCCAAGCTGATCGGCGGGCAAGCGGCCCCGGGCCCCTTGAGCGGCATCGGCTGCGGTCCGCTGTCACAAGCTCGACTGCTGGAAGACGTGCAGGTCGAAGCATTGGATGGCGACTTGTTTTTATCCGGCCGAGTACGCGGGAAAGCGGGATCGAAGTGAGCGGCAAGGTGCCAGCCTGACTCCACGTGACGATTAACTGGATTGGCCGCCGGGATTCAAAGGAAAGCTGTTCTACCACGATGTCGGCACGAAAAAGCCGAACGCCTTCGGCCTGTGAGTCGCGCATGGCGGAGTCTGGGAAGGGTGCTCCGACAAGTAGGAGAGAGCTGCTACTTCGCTTCGGCAATCTTCCGTGCGAGGGCCTGATCATCTTTGCTGAGACGATTGAGGGACATCTTGACTTCTTTGCCGTCTTTTCGCTTCAGAGTCACCTCACCGTTCTTGAGAGAAACGAATTCGGCCTCGATCGCGAACTTGCCAGTGCTGTCAGTCCAGGTTCGTATGACATTCAGGTCGGACCGAAGTTCGAAGGGATTCTCATTCTCAGACGCAACAGTCGACTTCATCTCCCCCTTTTTCTCGTCCGATTTCGAATCAGGCCCTTCCACCAGAACCTTCCAACGGGACCAGGCAGCCTCGGCCATCACTCGAGTCGGCCGATTTGCAGCCTTCAGATGTGGCTGAATGGCAAGAGCGATGTCTTTGTCATCCGGATGGGGATTCATGATCTTCAGTTTGACCAACTGTCCCGTCAGCCGACTGAATTCTGTAGAGCTCAGATCTTCCAGAATCTTTTTCTTTTCATCGGCCGAAATCGGTTTTGGTTTTCCGGCGATCCGATCCTGAAGAGCCTGCTGCTCTTCGGCAGCTCTTTTCTCGCGCTCCGCGAGGAATGACTCCAGCTTGTCTTCCGATATTCGCTGGTAATTGACTTTGACGGGAATTTCCAGAGTTGAGTTCTTCGTTTTCAAGACCATTCTCTGACTGAAGTTCATTGAAGCCGGAAGCCCGATCTTCGTATCAAATCCCCAGTTCCCTTCGCCGTTGACTTCAATTGCAGGATCATCCGGACCGGAAGAGGGCATTGAAAATGAGTACTTCCTGCTAATGGTCGCGACATCCCTGTTAACGGCACCCACTTTGTATTCGGATCGTTCTTTAGCGGACGTCTGGCGTTCAGGCTTATCAAACGGAGTCCTCGGAAACGGAAAGTCAGAATCACGGCCACCTTGGCGAACAGTGACCCCGTTTTCAGCAACCCACGACTGTTGTCCGGCATCAGGCAAGGGCTCAAAGAACAGAAGCGAAAGATTCCCCAGCAAGTAGGGCAGTTGAGAATTGCTCTGCAGCGACACCACATCTCCATTCGAGGTCAGCGTCACTTGGTTTTCCGCCTGAAGCAGTCCACGCAGTTGATTGCCTCCAAAGGGACCGTCCGGTCGAAACGACGACATACCACCGGGACCAAAGGGGCCGCCCGGACCGAATCCGCGTCTTCGACTTGACCCGTCAGAATCCGACTTAACGGATTTTTTCAGGCCACCTTTGTAATGAAGCTGCACCGAACCATCCGCGATGCGGACAACTCGGAAAACTGCGACCCCCTTGTGTGTTTCAACGCTGCCTGGAACTTCCCCGATGATTTCAACATCAAATGCAAATTTCTGATCCTGCTTGAATTGATATTTCAGGTCGGCACCCTGACCGTCGCTGAGGCTCAGCAGTAAGATGATCGTTGCGCTAGTAACTCGAGGAACACTCAGCAGGGTTCGCAACGCCAACATCGTCACACTCCAAGCGGGAAACTATCAACGCGATCCGACTCATATCACACGCGCATGGGAGTAAAGGATGAACGGCTGAGGCTCAACTGAATTGATTGGTATTGGAGAGGCTCATGCGACTCTTCAACTCAACACACAGTCCTCTCGACCGGGCGCTGATGGCGATCGGTCTGTGTTTGCTGAGCGGGTTTGGTTCCACGACTTTCGCGGAGCCTCATGACGGCGCCGAAAAGGGGCCTGCCAACAAGGTCTCATTCGACCGCGATGTCCGGCCGATCCTTTCGAATCATTGTTGGAAGTGTCTGCCACGACGCTGCATCGCCGCGATTACGCACGCGATCCAACAAACTCGTTGAGGTCTCTGAGGACATGGCCCGTTCTCACCTGCGTCGTCTCGCCGCCCGTCTGGGCGAATTTGACCGATCACGCCTCAACGCGCCCATAGCTCCAAGAGGTCCGGTACTACGCCAGCACAAACTCGTGGGCTTCGAGTTCCTCTCTCAGGTTATCTTCCGACGGGATGTTCTCGCCGGTCCAGACGATCGATGCGAACTGCCCGACGTCGTCGATCCAATCCAGACCAACAGACTCGCGGCTCGACCACGGCAGCCGAATGACGATGTGCTTCGCTCCCTTTGGCCGGCCGAGCTGCATGGAATAAAACCGATCGAGATACGAGGGGTCTTGTAGGCAGGCGGTGCGAATTGCTTGCAGGAACGACATCGTCAAAGACGCGTGATCGCTGGTAGGTTCGAGAACGATTCGCAATGTCGAGTGCGGGTTGTCCTCTAGCAGCTGACGAATGATCTGACAGGCTTCGTCACGGTGTTGACGAAAGTCGGCCGCCTGCAAAAGCAACTCAAACGCCCCGCTGCGCTGCGCCGCCAAGGGGAGCGACTCGCGACTAGATTTATCGAAGTTCACCGAATGGGTGAAGAAAATGGTATCACGGCACTCGGCCAGCGGTATTTGGCGTTCAGTCGGCGAAGGCAGAGCGTCGAATTCGGTCTCGAAGATGTCCTCGGCTTCTTCCATCAGCTCGTACATCGTCGGCAAGTCGATGGTCGGCGTCTTGAGGACGTAATACGGCGAACGTGTCTGGTACTGCAGGCCGTGCATTGTTGCTTCCTGACGGAAAGCAGTGCCCGGCAAAATCGCGAGATTGAAGACCTGTACGCTGGAGTACAGTCCGGTGTCTCGCAAGTAGTGCATGCCTCGGCGAACGGAGTCGGGTGTGTCGCCGGGAAGGCCGATGATCAGATCGACTTTGACCTTGATGCCGACATCGAGCATCGCTTTCACGCCACGCTCGAAGGACTTCATGTTGTTCTTGCGGTCCATCAACTCCATCGCCAGCGGGTCGATGGATTGCAGGCCGATTTCGACTTCCGTGAAATTGGCCTCGCGGAGCAGTTTCGCGATGTCGGCCGTGAGCCCCTCGGCTCGGAGTTCGCCGAAGTATTGCCACTGGTGCTCGGGATTCTGATCGGACAGCAGCCGCACGAACTCGGCGAAATTGCGGGCTTGATTCAGCGTCGGGTCGAGCAGCACGACCTCTTTGACCCCTCGTTCCCGAGCGTATTGCAGATTGGCGATGATCTTGTCGCGCGAGACGAAATACAGGTCGTCGTAGCTCTTGGGGTAGTAGCAGAACTTGCACTTGAAGATGCAGCCGCGAATGGTCTCCAGCAGCAGCAGCTCCTCGTCGGCTGCATCGAGAATGCCTTCGAGGTACGGCGAACTGATTTCGTCTAAGCTCGCCAACGGCTGCCGAAACCCGGGCAGCGGACCGAGCACCGTACCCATCGAAACGTACAGCCCGGCGATCGGGTCGCGCGGGTGATTGTTGAACCGCAAAGCCGTCAGCAGCTCGGAAAAGGTCTGCTCTCCCTCGCCGATAGCGGCGAAGTCGATGGCCGGGTGTTGCAACACCCAGGCGTTGTCGGCGGTGACTTCGGGGCCACCGATGATGATCCGCAGGTCGGGCTGACGCTCCTTCAATCGGCTAGCGATCCAGAGGGTTCGGTCGATGTTCCAGAGGTAGCAAGTAAAACCGACAATCCACGGTTCGCGTGACAGGATTTCTTCGACTAAACCGCAGTCGCTGAGCGTGTTGGAGAGGCTCGGCGGAAAGATTTCGATGTCGTAGAACTCGTGCAATCCGCGCCGTTGGGCATACATCTTGAGGTAGCCGGCCGCAAGTGGAACGTTCCCCTTGGCTGGCTCCAGGCCCGGCTGAGGAATCGGCAGTTGCAGGAGTTGGATCGAACGGCGTGGCATGAAAATGACTCTACTGGTGCTCTCCGGCAGCGGCAACGAGGGGTCGCGGCTTGAGTCGAGTCTGTCGTAATTCCAGAAAACTCCCACGGACAATCGGGTTGAACGTTACGACACGCAGGACTGTCACAACTTCGCAAAATGTCGAGATCGGACTACCCGCTGTGTTATGGCCAGCCGGTTGGGTATGACCAGAAAATTCTGATTATCAGCTTTGCCCCTCCTTAATGGTCGGGTACTTTAGTCAGGTTGGGAAGCTTATTGTTGCTTCGCGGGCCAAATCGAAGTGCGGCGTGATTGGCACAATCGCTTTTATTGAGCTGAAAATCCGTTCGCCACAGAGTCAGGGAGTGCTTTCATGTTCTTGTTGTCCTGGCTGAAGTCGTTTGAAGAAACGGTTCGCTTGTCATCTCCCCGCGCTAGGTCGCACCGCAAACACCAGGGGCATCGCCCTTCTCAGTCACATTTGGTGGAACGCCTGGAAGAGCGTTTGGTGCTGACGTTTTCTCCGGCTATGAATGCGATCCCCACACCGTCACCGATTGCCAACAACTTGGTGTCGACGCAGCTGACCAATTCCGTTCCAGTTGGCTCAGGTTCCTTCGTGGTGACGGACGCCAGTGTATTTCCAGCGGCCCCGTTCGACATTCGCTTGGAAAGCGAGACACTGACAGTCACTAATGTGACGGGGAACGCGTTGACGCTGTTGACTCCCACGACTGCGGCTCACAACGGATCGGCGACTGCTCCGCTGGAAGTAGCGTATGTCCTGACGATCAACCTCAGCGGCATCACGAACGGAGACGGCGGCTTTTTGACGGCCGGACAGATCACTGTCGACTCGGTGACTCCGACCGCCTTCACCAATGACCTATTGCTGAGCAATTTGAGCGTGGTCTTTCCCGGAAATCAGACGACGGCGAGGCTGCGCTATGAAATTGATGCGTTGGGACTCTCGGGCACGAATGTTGTGAACTTGAAGCTCGATGATGGTGTCGATGCTCCGTCGATTTTCTCAGTGACGATTTCGGTCTATGACCCCACTGTCTTGATCTCGAACTGGCGCGGCGGGGCACCGGGCGAGTTTGCTCAGGTCATTGATCAGAGCGATACGGCAACCGGACCTGTCACAACCTGGCCCGGACAATCCAGCCCGGACCTTTCAAACGTCACGCAGATCAATTCCACCGCCAACAGCGTCTACATTTCGGCGCCTGAACTCGCGGACTACGTGATGGGGCCTTGGAACGGCCTAAACCCGTCCACGACCTTGCCCAAGGATCAGCAGACGATCTTTCGATTCAATCAGGGTCCAACCCCGGCGGTGATGGGCAGCCATACCCAGACGGATGAACTCAAAGCGGTTGGATTGCTCGTAAATGGTGTTGCGATCCATGACCAGCGGGACGGATTCTCGTGGAATAACAACCCTTCCCCTCCGTTTAACCCGGGTGTTTATAAGACAAGCGGCAGCGGATTCGGGATGCCCAAAGGTGATGGATTTTGGAATCGCAACACGGCAGAGAAGGACCCAGCGACGTTGGATCATGCCAACGGACATCCTTCCACCTCGATTTCCGGCGAGTACCACAACCACATCAATCCTGTCGCTCTGCGAGCGGAACTGTACGACAACATTTATTACTCCGGTTCGACTGCAACGGGGCTCTTTCCGTTCGATCGTGGAGTCGTCACCGGTGCCTCGAATACCAGCCCGATTGTGATCACTTCGGCTGGACATCATCTGGCGAACGGCTGGCAGATCACGATCTCCGGCGTCAACGGCAACACGGCCGCCAATGGCAACTTCAAGGTGGACAACGTCACGGCGAATACCTTCGAACTGGTCGACTCCGACGGCAATGGGACGTATACAAGCGGTGGGACTTGGTCCACCGTCGAAATTCGGCCCGACTTTGACAGCGATGATTACGACGAGGAAACCGATCCGGACCTTCTGCGGCACTCGCCGATTATCGGCTGGGCTTTGGACGGCTATCCGATCTATGGACCGTATGGCTATTCCGATCCGCTGGATGACAGCAGTTCGATCGAGCGGATAGATTCCAGCTTTCAATTGCGGAGCATCACGACCCGCACAGCGCTCCCCGGATTCGCGGCACAGGCGCGATTTGGCGACAACGTGACGCTCATTGGCGGTGAGTTTCCGTTGTTGCCGAACCGATTCGGCCCGGACGTGAGCGGGGCGTTTCCGCTGGGTTACTTTGTGGAAGACTTCGAGTACGTTCCAGGACTGGGTGACCTGGATCAGTACAACTCGCGCTTCACGGTCACGCCGGAATTTCCCAACGGCACGCAAGCCTATTTCATGACGATCGACGCCTCGGGCGATGCCGCGTTTCCGTTCTCCGTGGGCCGGCAATTCTTTGGGAAGGTGACGGCGGCACGCGTTACCAGCATTCCCACGACCGCGACGTTGGAGTTCGACGCAAACAACACCCCTCCGTCATTCAGTTTCATCTCGGATCGAACCATTTATCTCAACACCAGCACCGGTCCTCTGAATTTCACCTTCAGCGATACGCAGACACCGATCTCGCAATTGAACGTGGAGTTCGATTCGTCCAACCGGACATTGGTGCCACTGTCGGGAGTCGTGTTGAACGGCAGCGGCGCGAGCCGCACGGTGACTGTCACTCCCGCCGCCAATCAGGTGGGGACGACGACGATCAAGTTGTCCGCCGTGGATGGCTTGGACGCGCGCGGCAGCGTCTCGTTTACGGTGAACGTCGTGTCGGGACGCAACATTCCGACGCTCGACGATCTCCTCGCAATGACTGGCTCAGACTTCCTGACGATCGAGGATGCGGGGCAACACGCCTTGGCGTTGCGAGGCATTACGGATGCGGACGGTAATACGCAGCCGCTGAACGTCACGGCGACCACATCGGATTCCACCCTGATCCAAAATTTGCTCGTCGCCTACTCGTCGAACCTGACCACCGCGACGGCGTTCTTTAAGACAGCTCCCAACGCTTCGGGGACCGCCACGATTTCCGTCAAGGTTGAAGATGGCGGATTCGACCGCAATCTGGCGACACCTGGCGATAATCAATTCACGACGAAAACGATCTCGGTGCAAGTCGGCCCCTCCGCCGACGCGCCAACCTTGAATACCCCCGCGTCGCCGACCATCGCCGAAAGTCTGACAGCGACACAGCGGTCGGTGGAGTTTGGAAACCTCACGGATGGAGACGCGAATACGCAGAGCCTGCGAATCAGCGCCACGAGCAGCAATCAAACTTTGATCCCGGATGCCAGTTTGCTCTTCAACTTTGGCGGTGCCGATCTCGCGGCGACTCCGTTTGTCCAATTGGCTCAGCCGGCTCCGAATGCCGGCATTCTCAGATATACGCCGGCGGCACAACGCAGCGGCGTGGCGACCATCACGATGGTGGTGACCGATGCGGGTCCCGACCTGAATTTCGGAACGACGGATGACCAGACCATCACTCGGTTCTTCACGGTGACGGTCACGCCGGTCAACGATCGGCCGCGAGTGGACGCGGCAGTCTCGTTGGATAGTGGAGTTCCCACGACTGGCCCGCTTGAAGTGAATGCCAATCTGACGCTGCCGCTCGTGTCACACACGATCGACTTGACGGGGATCGACCCCGGCCCGTTTGAATCCACGCAACAATTGCGAGTGACGGTCAGCAGTAACAATGGCACGCTGATCTCAAATCCAACGGTGAGTTACACGCCCGGAAGCAGTGTCGCCCAAGTGACCTTTACGCCCAATCAGAACCAATCCGGGATCGCCAATTTGACGGTTCAGATTGTGGACGAAGGAGCGGACGGAGACATCAATCGAACGTTCGACAATCTCGTTTTCAACAAAGTCATCAGTGTCAAAGTCAAGCCGTTCAATAATCCTCCGACGTTGAATCCCGTCGCGTTGCCGACGGGAGCTTTGTCGGCCGCCGTGGTCTCGCCGACCGTCACGACGATCACGCTGGTTGATGCGTCCAAATTCCCAGCCACGGCGTCGGTCGCGAATCCATTTGCGATTCAAGTTGGTAACGAACGAATGCGCGTGGTCGGTGTTTCTGGGAAAACGTTTACTGTTCAACGCGGAACTTTCTTTGGAACGACGCCCGCATCGCATCCCGTGACGGACGCCGTCAGTCAGATCGTGATGGAAGATACCAACGAAACCCAGATCGCGTTGCCGGGCATCACGGCCGGTGCGCTGGGAACCGCCGGTGGGACGGAAACGCAAATTCTAAAGGTCACTCCGTCGATCGTTGCCAGTTCGATTCCCGGACTGATTTCAAATCTCGCGGTCGATTATGCGTCGCCGAATACGGCCGGCACGCTCAGGTTTACTCCGGCACCAAATCTGTTCGGCACCGCGACGATCCGTGTCACGGTCGAGGACGCGGGACTTAACGGCACGCTGGTGGATTCTGGGACTACGGATAACGCGACGTTCTTCCGCGATATTACGATCACGGTCAACAACATTGCCGACCTGCCGACTTTGAATCAGCCCGCTAACTTGGTCTTCGTCGAAGGAGTCTCGAGCAACCTGATTCCCCTCAGTGGCATCAGCGATGGGGACTTGAATACTCAATCGCTGACGATCACCGCGACGAACGGTAACTCGCCGTTGTTCAACAGCAACAACATCCCGGTGCTGTTCACGCAGAGCCTGATCAATCCCGATGCCACGTTGCAGAACGCAACACTCGATCTCACGTCGGTTTTGCAGCCAGCGGCGTCGGGGACGGCGGTCATCACGGTGAATGTGACGGATGCCAATGGAACGACCACCAAGACTTTCAACCTCCAGGTCGCGAGCATTGCCGCCAACGACCCGCCAACGCTCAATGCGATTGTGGATGTCTCCCGATCCGAAGACACCACTTCGATTCCGATTACTTTGGCCGGCATTTCGGCCGGACCGAACGAATCGCAGAACCTGACGATCACCGTCACCAGCGATCAGCCGACGAAGATTCCGAGTCTGGGAGCGATCGCGTACACGCAAGGCTCGCCGACCGCTGCGTTTGATCTGTTGCCCGTGGCGAACGCCTTCGGTGATGTGAACATCACTGTCACCGTGACCGACGATAGTTCGATTGCGACTGATTCAACTCCGAAGAGTTTTTCCAAGACCTTCAAAGTCACTCTGACTCCCGTCAACGACGCGCCGACGCTTAACGCCAGCACGGGTTCGATCGCGGAGAACTCAGCCAATGGGACAGCCGTTCTGACCCTCGACTTCCAGGACATTGATACGCCGAATAACCAGCTTGGCTTCAGCATTGTGACGGGGAACACCGGCGGTGCGTTCTCCATCGACGGCAACGGAGTCTTGCGCGTCGCCAACAGCACGGCGTTGAACTTCGAGGCGACTCCGTCCTTCACGTTGAAGGTCAAAGTGAACGACAACAGCGCTGTGGCCCCAACGGGTCTCTCGTCGCTCACTCAGGACATCACCGTCAACCTGACGGATACCGCCGAAACGTTGTTGATCAATGTTGGTAATTGGGCTGGCACATCCGGTCTGACCTTGGTGCGGACGGGCGACCTTGGCGAAACACTACGTATTCGCAATTCCGGCAATAATCAGAACATCGCCGCCATTCCGGCTCAGGCATTCGCCAAAGTGACCAACGTCGTCGTCTTCGGCCGTGCCAACGTCCTGGATACGTTGACGCTGGATTACACAGGCGGAGACCCCGTGCCCGCTGGCGGATTGGTGTTCAACGCGGATTCCAACACCAGCGACACGCTGCGGTTTGTGAATGCCACGTTCAACCAACTCGAAACGGTCTTCAGCTCGGCGAACTCCGCGTCGATCAGCGATAGCGGTTCTCCGACGGGACCGATTCAGGTGGTCAACGTGGAGGTTCTGAAATTCGAGGCGAGCGTCAGTGCGACCTCGTCTTTGCGCTTCGTCTTCAATGAGACGGCAAACGTTGTCGCCTTCGCCGAGGACGGGCTGGCGACGAATGATCTCAGCAAATTCACGTCAAGCAGTGCACCGACAGTCATCTTCCCGACGCTGGCGAAGCTCTCGCTGGATGTCGGTCACGGCAACAACCGCGTCACGTTCACCTCGATTGAGGATCCGGACTCTGGGCCGGCAATCACGGTTCAGGGTGGCAGCGGCAACGATGAGTTCACGGCGGGGACTTCCTTTGCTCGTTCGCTGTTGTTGCTGGGTGGCGCCGGCAACGACACGCTCATCGGCGGTATCAATGCCGATACCCTGCAAGGGGAAGAGGGCAACGATGTGCTGACCGGCTTGCTCGGCAATGACAGCATCGATGGCGGTTCCGGTGCCACGGAATCGAATACGCTCGTCGAGACGGCCAATTTGGACATGTTCCTGGACGGCTCGAACATGATCGGCGGTCTGGGTAACGATTCGGTCTCGAACATTCAGTTCGCGAAGCTGACCGGCGGCGCGAGCGGCAACATGATCAGCACGGCCGGATTCAGTGGCCGTGCCACGATCGACGGAGCCGCTGGCAACGACACGATCACCGGCAGCGGAAATGGAGACTTGCTGACCGGTGGACTCGGCGACGATGGGATCACCGGCGGCGGCTTGGACACGCTGGTGGAATCCGGCAACGTCAACTTCGTGCTGACGGACACGAGCCTGACCGGATTGGGAACGGATGTCCTCAGCAACTTCGGCTTCGCGAGACTCATCGGTGGCACGTCCGCTAATACGTTGAATGCGGGTGGCTTCTCTGGTTCAGCCACGTTGCAAGGTGGAGCTGGCGACGACGTGTTGATCGGCGGGGCGGGCAGTGACTCGCTAATGGGCGAGGATGGCAATGACACGCTGACCGGCGGCGGCGGCAACAATACGCTCAGTGGCGGCGGACACTCCGCCACGACCACGTCGCTCGGAGACCAGGTTTTCGAGACCGGCGACTTCAACTTCACCGTGACCGCGACCCAAGTCAGCGGCAGCGATGGCAGCACCAGCACCTTCACGCAGATCGAATCAGTCAAGCTGGTTGGCGGAGAGGGTGACAACAGTCTGACCGTCAGTGGCTATACGGGGCCGACCTTCCTGTTTGGCGGAAACGGAAACGACACGCTGACCGGTGGAACCGGGAAAGATTCACTCGACGGCGGAGCCGGCAACGACCAACTCACCGGTGGATTGGGAGACGACACGTTCAACGGCGGGGCCAACACCGACACCATCGTGGAGCTGGGTGTGAGCAACTTGACGCTGACTCCCACCACCATGTCGGGCCGAGGCAACGACAAGCTCATCAGCGGCACCATTGAAGAGGCCAGCCTGACCGGCACTGCCGGTAACGACACAATCAACGGCTCGACCTTCACCGGAGCCATGATCATCCGAGGTCTGGCGGGACAGGACCGGCTGACGGGCGGAACGGGGAATGACCTGATTGACGGTGGCGACGAGACCGTTCTGGTCGCCGGCAAGCTCAAGGGTGACACGATCGTCGGCGGCAAAGGCAATGACACGATCTTCGGGGGTGCGGGAAATGACAACATTAACGGTGGTGACGGTCATGATGCCATCGACGGTCAAGCGGGCAACGACACCATCAGTGGTGACAACGGCGACGACACATTGATCGGCGGTATCGGCCGCGACTCGCTCACGGGTGGCAACTCATCAGAGAGCAGCACGAGCAATGACTTGCTGTATTCCGGCGACTTCCTCAGCGACAACGTCAGCGATGGCGAGGCCGACACACTGATCAGCGGCACCGGAATCGACACCGTGATCGGCGAAGCGGGCGTGGACAACCTGAGCAATACGTCGAATCTGGCAAGCGAGATCGATGCGACGTTCTCATTCGATTACCTCACGATCTTCGACAAATTGCTGAACCCGTAAGGCGACTTGGCGAGCGGGGCGGTTGGAGCGCGAGCATGACCAAGCCGCATGAAACCTCCCGCGAAATCGAAAACTCAGAAAGTGCGGCATTGACCAAGCCCGGACGACTCGTCACTTTGACACCGCATTCCCGAGTGGAAGCGCACGCGGGCCAATATAAATTTGAAACTCACACCGAATACTCCGATTCTTCCGGTTGAACTTGCAACGCGGGATTCGACCATTGAACGGGTAATTCGCAATTGAGCGAGACGACGCTCAAAAGCGAAACCAACGACAGGATGCGTTGCGGAGGGTGAGGCCCTGCGGAGATTGCTCCTCGGCGGTGAAATCACCAGTCGTCAAAAAGTGCAATTTTTTATTTGACGAAACAGTAAACGCCATTCTGCGCGGTGAGCGCGGGAGGTCTGTTTCGTCATTGCCAAGCCAGTCAGTGGGTGCGGGCCAACGCCACCCCAGGCAGAACTTGGTCGTCGCGAGTGATCGTGACGATTCTGCCGGGGGATGAAGTTCAGTTGAGCCAACTTTAACGCAGCCCCTGGGCCAAGCCGTGACGCAGGACAGAGTCCCGCGCGCCACGCTAAGCCCCCAGCCCCTGTGATCGGGAGAAATTGCACATGTTGTTGACGTCCTGGATTCGCGCGTTGCGTCAGTCCTTTAGTCGCCGACGAGCCCTCAGCCGAGTTCGCCGCCACGTTGGAGCCACCAGCCCCGTCGCGCCCCGCAAACTTTGCGTGGCCGAAATCCTGGAAGAGCGGTCGCTGCTCTCCGCGTTGGTGTTCGACAGCACGACCTTCACCAGCACGGCCGCCACGCCGGGCGTGAACATCACCAACAGTACGCTCGATGCCAACAACGATGGTATCTCGGACTTCGACAACCTCGTGATCGCTTCGTCCGATCTCCCCATCAACGTGTCGGGTACCGGCATCGGCATCCGGATCAACCTGAGCAACCTGACCGGGTTGAACCACATCACGATTGAAAACGTGAACATCACGGGCGGCGCGGGATCTCAGGGAATCAGCGTCATCCTTAACAATGTCGCCATCCAGTCGTTAACCGTGGATCAAGCCACCGTCAACACGACGAACGCCAACGGGATCGATTTGAATCTCCAGAACATCGGAACTGTCGATGGTGCCGATGTGACGGTCAAAGACTCGATCGTGCGTTCGACTAATTCCACCGGCTTGCAAGTGACCTTGGGAAGCACCACGCAAAACACGCATCTGGCGGCTTTGACCATCGCCGATTCGACACTGGAAGGGGTCAGTGTCACCAGCACGGCCGGCGCGGCTTTCCAAACGCTCCTTGATCAGACATCGGTGAGGAACACCCGCGTGCAAGATGGGTCCGCTGTCCCGGTCGCGCGAAACATTACTTACAACCTGACGCGAACGACCGTGGGAGACTTACGGGTCGAGGAAAACCCGTTGCTCCGCGGGTTGACCGTTACGACCACCGACTCGCCGTTGCAGGCGGTGACGATTGCCGACAACACCAACATCAATGTCGGTGCTGCCGGAGCGACGACGGGTATCAGCCTGAGTGCCACGACGACCAACACCGCGTTCGGCACGGCGTCGCAGTCCGACGTCACGAACCTGGAAATTCGCAACAACACGATCAACGGTGTCGCCGCGAATGCCAATACGGTGAACGGCATCGCATTGACTCTGACCAACAGCAACCTGGGGAGCTACACCAACGACAACGCCGGAGCCACGATCACCGGCAATACGATCCAGAACTTGTCCAGCACCACCGGGACGGCGGTCGGACTGCAACTTACCGCGAGCGCGTCGGCGGCCTTCGTGGCCGCGAACGATGTCGCTGGGGTCGGCAATGATTTGCCGCTGCTGCTGGACTTCTTCAACGGCGACAACGCGACCGGAGTGCGCAGCACGGCGACCGGGGATTTGAACGGCATTCGCTCCAATAACCTGACGGACAACAACGGTCGTCAATTGGTCGTCAGCACGATGGCCAACACGACATTCCTGGGAGACGTCACGGGCAACACTTTCAACGGTGGCAGCGCGGGCAATCGTCGGGAAGGTGTTGTGATGTCGTTTACCGACCGACCGACGAACGCAGGATTTGATTCGTTCGACTTGCTGTTCGATTCCAACACGGTGAACGGCAGCCGTCGCGGAGGCGTGGACCTCTCGCTGGTCATCACGGCCGTGGGAGCCATGCAGATTCGCAATAACGTCATCACGGGCACGGAAGATGTGCTGGCGACCCCTGACGCGCTCTCCATCAGCCTGATCGGCGCGAACCTGCCTCAGCAGGCGACCAACGTGTTGCGAAAGTCCTTCATCGAGGACAACTTCATCGGCGTCACGGCTGCGGGTGTCGCCGGCCAGAATCTGGGCAACGGCATCTTTATCAACGCTCAGGAGCAGTCGGAGATTCAGGACTTACAAATCCGACGCAACACGATTAATAACAGTGGTGCCAACTCGATTTCGATCTTGCGCGAAGGCGAGGCACGATTTACCACCGTCGATCCGGAAGCCGATCAGAACCGATCGGTGACGATCGCGGACAATCAGGTGAATGTTAGTTCCAATAATGGCATTCGGATCGACGCCCGGAACGGCAGCACGGATTTGCTGGACTTTGAAGTCCGCGGCAACGTCATCCGCAACAATCAGCAGAACGGAGTGCAACTGATCGCGCAAGCGGACGCACGCCTGCTGGTGGACATCATCGACAACGACATCCAATTCAATGGTTCGGACGGAATTAATCTGAGTACCATCCAAAATGCGAGCTCGGACAAGCGGCAAATTGGCGGGACTTGGAACAAGAACACGATTTCGAACAACACTGGCAACGGGATCAACATTGTCGGCCGGCACGGCTTGTTTGACGAGGCGACGGGAACTCTTTCGCCGATCTACATCGGCCAGGAGGGAAACGACCCTGCGGACGGGCTGTCGCGCGGAAACGTCATCGAGAACAACGCCCAAATCGGAGTGCGCGTGAATGTCACGGGGGACAGCATCCTGGGAATCGCGAACAACCTGGTTCGCGGAAACCGAGGGGGCGGCTTGCAGATTACGGGGAACCAGGAGCAACTCGCCATCAAGGCGAACACGATCACCGACAATCAAGGGATCGGCTTGCATGTCACCAGCACCGGGACCATGGACTCCACGATTCGCGACAACTTGATCACGTCGCAGACGAACAGCGCAGGTGGCGTTGTCGGTGACGGAGTGCAAATCACTTCGGTCGGCGGCGTGATGAGTCTGTTGATGACCAATAACGACGTCAGTCGCAACGCCGGGCGTGGTATTGATGTGCTCAATGCCGGTTCGGCGTTGCAGTTGCAAATTGGCGATGGAACAGCCGAGGGGAGCAACTCGATCTTCAGCAACAGCCTGGAAGGGCTGTACGTCGTGAATAGCGCGGATGCCGGCCAGAGCCAGAACGTCGCGGCAAGTGTCACCATGAGTGCGAACGGAAGCCCTGGTTCCAGATCGAACATGATGTTGAATGTGGACCAGAATACGATCCAGAACAATGGTATCAACAGCGGGTTCTCAGCCTCCGGTTTCGTCTTACGCGTGGGTGCTGTTGGCAGCGACGGCAACGTAGTCAGTAACGTCGGCTCAGTGGGTCGCAGTACCGGAGATGCCACGCCAGGCCTTAACCCTTTTGCCGAGGGCCGAGTGAATGCGCGCGTCGAAAACAACACATTTGAGGGCAACTTCGGAAACGACTTCCACGTGGAACCCTTCGTATCGTCCGGTCCGGGTAGTACGGGCGGCCAATGGGATACCAACGGGTTTGATCCCGCAGGACTGCAGCGCGATCCGTTGTCCCGTTTGAACATGGTCTTCGAGGGAAACACCGGCAACGGCATCAATGTGCAAAATTTCGCGGGTTTCTCAAACAATGAACCGCAATGGAAATCGCGTAGCAGCGATCCTAACGTCGCGAATCCGCCGGGACCGTTTGGGAACACGTCGCGCGGTCGAAGTGTCACGAATTTGCGTGGTGGATTCGATCTCGCGACCGGCATCGACACAGAACCTCCGTTCTTGCCCGACCCGGGTTTTCGATTTTCCTACGAGGCGTTAGGCCCCACAACTTGGCAAGTCGAAGTGGGCTTTGACAGGTCGGGGAACAACAACACGTTCCCCTTCTTCAACCCAGGTGCCTCTGGCGCGAGCCAGAACAATTTTGATGACTCGGGTTTATGGAGCATCGTGGGCGCGGGAGCCTTCACGTTTCCCAATGTCGCTTCACCCAGCTTGCTGACGGCGGAGATCACGGTCACCGCCGATCCGTCTCCGATGCCAGTCAGCTCGATTCGAACCTCGTTTACCGAATTCGTCACGGGAGTCGATATCGCCGACTTCCAATTGCTCAACCACTCGATCGCCACGACGCTGACCAATTCCATTCCCGTTGGCTCAGGTTCCTTCGTGGTGACGGACGCCAGCGTGTTTCCAGCGATTACAGCCATGATGCCGTCTTTCGATATTCGCTTGGAGGGCGAGACACTGACAGTCACTAATGTCACGGGGAACACGTTGACGCTGTTGACTCCCACGACTGCGGTTCACAACGGATCGGCGACTCGTCCGCTGGAAGTGACGTTTGTCGTACCGTTGGTGGACGCCTTGAATGCGCCGCTCTCGGTAGTGCCGGATGCGAGCACTCAAGATCCGAACAATCCGCTGGCGTTCAAGAGCTACACCATTGACCTCAGCTTCCCAACCGCCACGGCCGGCAACTACGAACTGCGCGTACTGACGACCGATGCGGTCACAGTGGTGCGCGACGTGCTTCCTCAGGTCAACGGCCTGGGGAATCGGTTGACCCCGGTCGTCGATAACGACGGTGTCTTGCAGAATTACTCGGCGAGCCTGCGGTTCGATGTGGACAATGTGCAGCCTCTGGCCACCATCTCGCCGATCACGCCTGGTCTGCGAAACTCGGCGGCGGGGATCGTGACGGTCAACTTCAGCGAGGCGGTCAGCGGTGTTGATATCGCCGACTTCACGCTGACGCGCGACGGCACTCCAGTGAACCTAGGCAGCATCGCCGTCACACAAGTCAGCTCGTCGGAATACACGCTGAATCTCAATCAGGTCACCGGTGCGCCGGGTAACTACACCTTGACGCTGGTTTCCACGGACTTGGTTTCGCCGATCTTGGATACCGCTGGAAATCTGGTGACGAACGCCGCCGGAATCGCCTCGCAAGACACCTGGACCGTCGATACGACGCTGCCGGTGGGGGCCCCGGTGCTGGCGATTGATACGGGAGCGGTCACGTCGCCAAGCCACGTGCAAGTTGGAGCGGTACAGATCAACTTCAGTGAGGCCGTCACGGGCGTGAGTATCGACGACCTGAAGCTGACACGCACGGATGCCGACGGCACCGTGAACAACATTGCCCTGACCGGCCTCACGTTGTTCCAGAACACTCCCAGCCAATACGAGCTGGACCTGACGACCGTCACCGGAGTCGCGGGAACCTACACGTTGACGGTCAACGCGGTGAATTCCGGGATCTTCGATCTGGCGGGAAATGCGTTTGAAACAAGCTTCTCCAGGACGTTCGTCTTAGATCTTACCGCTCCAGTCGGTGATGTGGTCGATGTGGCACCGGATCCGCGGCAGGCTCCGGTTGATGCGCTCAACACGGTCTTCACGGAAGCGGTCAGCGGCTTGACGATCGGCCAATATGTGCTGGCGTTCGATGACGGCACGAGTGCGACGGGAGGCACGGTCAGCAATGCGACGAACGCGCCCACGATCGTCATCACCTCAAACGCTCATGGCTTGAACAACGGCACGCAGATCACACTCTACGGAGTGCAGGGCAACACGAACGCCAACGGTGTCTTCACAGCACGCAACGTGACTCTCAATACGTTTGAGCTGTTTGACGCCACAGGAGTGAATCCTGTACCGGGCAACGGCATCTACACCAGCGGCGGACGCTGGGCGCGCAACATCAGCCTCGGCGGTTCGACGCTGACCGCAGAGACCGCGACACGGTTCGTCGCCAACCTCGCGACGGTCACGAACAATCCGGGCACTTACATTGTGTCGCTGCTGGCGAACGCGGGTGCGGTCGACGCAGCGGGCAATGCGTTGCAGCCGGCGACCTCGGTGCTGGCGGACATCCCGCAGCAACTGCGGGACTCGCTGGGCAACGTGATGACCGCCGCTCCGGCGCAATTCAACGTGGCTGGCCAAGACATCTGGACCTACGGGCCGGACGTGGCTCCGACGGGGGCCATTACGCCGTTCAGCGCGCCCACAATCGGCACGAACGCCGGCATGGTCGAGGTCCGGTTCAGCGAGCCGTTGCAGCAAATCAGCGGAGCATCGCCGGTCAATGTGGCGGACTTCGAGTTGCGATTGAACGGCAGCCCGGTGTCGCTGACGGGTGTCACCATCACTCAAACCAGTGCGACGACCTTCCTGGTGGACCTGTCGTCGGTGACGAATGCCAACGGCAGTTACGATTTCCGGTTGGTGACGACAGACCTCGCGACGCCGATTCGCGACACGACGGGCAACTTGCTGGTCGCGTCGGTCTCTACGGGAATCGCCAGCCAAATCACTTGGACGAAGATCACCACCGACCCCTCCGTGACCAGCATCAAGGGGATCTTCCAAGGCTCGGCGGACTCGGTTAGCTTCGATACGGATCCACCGACACAAACGAAACTGCGCGCCGTACAGACGCTGACGATCAACTTTTCGACCCCCGTGACCTTCGTCAACGGACTCGGAGACGCCTCGCAATACTTCCGGCTGACGCGGCAAGCAGGTACGGGTACCGGCCCGGTTTTGCCGGTCTCGCTGGACGGTCTGCCAATCACGCAGATCACGACGTCGTCGTACCGCATTAACGTCAGCACGCTGACCGGTGCCGATGGCCGATACGCCTTGACGGTGTTGGCGGGCAACTTGATTCAGTCCACGTCTGCTAGCTTACCGCTGTTGAACTCGCGAACGATTTCCTGGACCAAGGATGGCACCATTCACGTCGTCCCGGACGATGCGAACAACGCGACGAATCCCAGCAAGAACGCCAATGCGGTCCTCACCGACGGCACGGACGCCACATCGCTGGGGAACGAAGTCGTCCGCACTTCGGCCGGCAAGGTGACTCTGCGAGCGGCCATCCAAGAGGCGAATGCTCTGGCGGGTGATGACTCGATCGAATTGGGAGTCGGCACTTACGTTCTGACGCTCGGCGGAGTCCCAGAAGATTCCGCGGTGTCGGGCGACCTGGACGTCCTTGGAAACCTGACGATCCGCGGAAAGGGAGTCGGTCAGACCATCATCGACGCCAGCGGTTTGCCAGCCGCCCAGCGCGACCGCATCTTCCAAGTCATGGCCGGAGCGACACTGACGTTGCAGGGGGTGACCCTGCTAGGCGGCAGCACTCCCAGCAGCCAAGACGGCGGAGCGATTCTGAACTCCGGCACGCTGATTCTGTCCGATGCTGTGATCGGCACGACCGACGCCACGCTCGTCGCGACCAAGGGGAACCGGTCGTTGGATGACGGCGGCGCGATTGCGAACGCCGGCACCGCAACGATCACGCGCACCACAATCGCCGGCAACACCGCGACAGCGACCGGCGGCGCGATTCGCAACACGGGCACGTTGAATCTCACCAACAGCACGCTGTCTGGCAACACTTCAACCGGCAACGGCGGCGGATTGATCAACGTCGCGGGTGCCAACGCAACGCTGGAAGGGGTGACGATCTCCGGCAACCGGTCCAACTCCGGTGCCGGCGGCGGTATTCGCAATGACGGCACGCTGCGACTGATCAACGATACGATCGCCAACAACCGCTCGCTGGCCGCACAAGGGGGCGCAGGGATTTCGCGCAACGGGGTCATCACTATTGGTAACACGATCGTCTCCGACAACCTGTTTACCAGCGGTGCGCTCAACGACCTGTCGGCCGGAACCTTCGTGTCACTGGGGGGCAACCTCATCCGCACGCCGGGTGCCGCCGTGGGTTTTGGAGCGCAGGATCAACTCAACGTCAATCCGGTGTTGCAAGCGTTGTCCAACAATGGCGGTCCCACGCAGACTCACGCGGTGTTGATTGGCAGCGCGGCGATTGATCGCGGACTGACTGCCAACGTCACCGCCGGCGTGACGACCGATCAACGCGGCGCGCCGCGACTTCTTGACGGTCCTACGGCCGTCTTCAATGCCGTCGACGTCGGTGCCATCGAGTTCGGTAACTTCTTCGTCAACACGACCACGGATACGCGCGACGTCAATCCGGGTAATGGTTTGGCGGAAGACGGTTTGGGGCTGACCTCGCTGCGTGCGGCGATCATGGAATCCAACGCGTTGGCCGGCGAAAGCGCGGTCCTCTTGGATGGTCAGGTCTATCAGCTCAATCGGCTGGCTCCTGATACGACGGCCCCCGTCGTGACCAGCATCACTGGTGTTCCCACCGCCCCGATCACGGGAACGGTTGGAGTGGTCACGATCACCTTCTCGGAGGACGTCGCCGGTTTCGATCTGACCGATTTGCAACTGACACGCACGGTCGGTGCCGTGGTGACCAACATCCCGCTGACCGCCCCGACCTTCACGCTGACGCAGGTCAGCCGCTCGGTCTACACGATCAATCTGACGAGCGTTACCGGAGTCAACGGACGCTACAACCTGACGGTCAATTCGGTGGCGTCCAACATCCGGGACAAAGACAACAACCTGCTGGCGAATCCCGCGACGGTCAACTGGGTGCGCGGCACGGACACGTTCGCTCCAACCGTCTCGATCAACCCGATCGTCAGCCAACCGGTGATCAACGCGGGTGTTGCCACGGTGATCTTCAGCGAGCGAGTCAACGGTGTCTCGATCAATAACTTCTCGCTGACACGCAACGGCGTCGCAGTATCGCTGGCGGGTGCGACTCTGACGAACACGCAGGATGCCAACTTCAACGGCCGCACGGTCGTGACTCTGAACCTGACGACCGTCTCGCAGCCGATCGGTAACTATGTGTTGACCGTCAACCCCATCCCGACCCCCGGAACGACCGTGACGATCCGAGACACGGCCAACAACAATCTGGCGGTCGGAGCCTCGCAAGCCTGGTCGAAAGTTGCCTTCGCGCAATTCGCGCCCCTCACGACTCCGAGCACGGCGGCAGTCACCGCGGTCACGTTGCAATTCAGCGAACCGGTCGCTGGTGTGCGACCAGAAGACTTCACGTTGACCTACGACGACGGCACTGGCTTGGGCTTCCAGCCGGTGACGATCACGAATCCGACCCTGGCCACTCTGGGTGCGGTTGTCGCGACTCCCGCGAACGGCAACGCCGCGACGCAGTGGACCTTCACGTTCACCAACAATGAGGCGGCTCGCGACGGGCTGTATCAGCTCAACTTCGACGGGCTGACCAACGGCAATGTGCTGGTCACCGCGACGGGCGCGGCCTTCACGCCGACCACGGCAGTGCTGCCATTCGAAGTCGGTGAAGACGCCGGTCTGTTCGGCGACTTGGATATCTTCGGCGGCGCGGCGGGCAGCATCCAAATCATCGGTGTCAGCAAAGATGTCACCGCGAATTCACTGGGCGTCACCGTTAATCCGTCGGTCATCGACGGCGGGTCGAACGATCGCTTGTTCGACTTGGCGGCGGCTTCCAACACCACGATCTCTGGCGTCGAAATGCGGAACGGCCGGGTTGTCTTCGAACGAAACGGCGGCGGACTCCGCAATCTCGGCACGCTGACAATCAACAACTCCGATTTGTTGAGCAGCTTCGCGGACGGCAACGGCGGCGGCATCAGCAACGGCGACAGCTTGAACGTCGGCACGCTGATTCTGAACGGCTCGGCCCTGCAATCGAACTCGGCCGGATCGGTCGCCAGCGGCTCGCAGTTCGGGCTCGGTGGAGCGATCTTCAACCAGAGCGGTTCGGTGACAATCACCGACAGCTTGCTCTCGTCGAACGCGGCCTTCGCCGACGGCGGCGTGATCTACAACGACAGCAACACGACGGCCGCAATCACCAGTTCGACGCTGTCGAGCAACTCGGCCGGCCGAGACGGCGGCGCGCTCTACAACGGCGATACTTCGGTGCTGACGATCAGCAGCACGACGCTGGCCAGCAACCGGGCGGATTCCAATAACGACGGCGACGGCGAAGGTGGCGCTCTCTTCACCGAAGCCTCAGCCACGCTGACTTTGAACTCCAGCATTCTGCGATCGAACAGCGCGCGTGCTGGCGGTGCGATGTACAACGACGACGCGAGCCTGACGCTCGACAGCAACCTCTTCGAACTGAACATCGCACGCGGCGGTTTGCCCGGCGCGTTGGGTATCGGCAGCGGTGTGGGTGGTGCGATCTTCAACTCGGTGGGTGGCACGCTGATTCTGACCGGTGGCCTGTTCACGACGAACTCGGCCAGCGACGACGGCGGTGCGATTCAAAACTTCGGCACCTTGGGAATCACGGGGACCGAGTTCCTGAACAACGCCGCCGGCACGGATACACGCTCCGGCGACACGGACGATGGTCGTGGCGGCGCGATCTTCAACGATGATGGCTCGGTGATCCTGACCAGCGTCGAGTTCAATCAGAACCAGTCGTTGGGTCAGGCGGGCGCGGTGTTTAATCAGGATGCGGGCTTCGTTTCGGTCGTGCTCTCGACGTTCACCGGCAACACGGCCGTGGGACATGCCGGAGCGGTCTACAACGACAACGTCGGACAAGTGCTCATCGACCGCAGCACCTTCTCCAGCAACGTCTCCTCGGCGGACGGCGGTGCCTTCTACAACAACTCGGAACTCAACAGCAGCCCGCAGTCACCGGCCAGCAGCCAGCTTGTCGGCAACATCAGCGCGGGCGTACTGTCGCTCACGCTGTTGGATGCCAGCCAGTTCCCGTCGCAAGGGGGCTTCCTGATTCAGATCGGCACCGAAATCCTGCTGGTCACGCGAGTGACGGGGAATAGCCTCCAAGTGGTGCGCGGAGTCAACGGCACCAATGCGGCCGCGCACAACAACACCGATCCGGTCGCGCTGGTCGATCATCCGGCGGCGGCAGCCGTCATCACCAGCAGCACGTTCTCGCAGAACCGCGCGAACAACGGCGGTGCGATCTTCAACCGAGGCTTCGGCAGCCTGAGCATTCAGAACAGCACGCTCTCGACAAACACCGCGACCCTGACGGGTGGCGGACTGGCGAACTTCGGCTCCGCCACGTTGCTGAACAATACAGTGCATCTCAACGACGCGACGTCGGGAGCCGGTATCGCCAGCAACAGCGACGACTCGACGCCGTTGGCGCAAGTCACTTTGAAGAACACGATCGTCTCCGGCGGTACGGCCTCCGCCGATCTGGGTGGCTTCAACGCGAACTTCACGGACGGCGGTCACAACTTGATCGAGGACATCGGTGCGATCACGACCTATGGCAGCGTCCTGACTCCGCTGAATGGCAATCTGCTCGGCCGCAACCCACAACTTGATGAACTGCAAGACAACGGCGGTCCGACATTCGCGCATGCCCTGTTGTTCGGCAGCGCGGCCCGCGACGCGGGTGACAACGCTGGCACGACAGTCGGCGATCAACGAGGCTTCACACGCATCTTCGACGGCGACGGCAACGGCATCGCCACGGTCGATATCGGGGCGTTCGAGTCCGGTTTCATCATCAACAGCTTCGCGGACACGGTCGATGAAAACATCAACGACGGCATCAACGCGGATCGCAACGGCGTCAGCACCCTGCGTGCGACCATCATGCAGGCCAACGCCCGGGTCGGCGAGGACACCATCATCCTCAGCCCCGGCACCTACAGCCTGACACTGAGTGGCCGCGAAGAGGACGCCGCCGCAACCGGCGACTTGGACATCACCGAGACGACGTTGAACATCATTGGTTCAGGCACCGACCAGACCTTCATCGACGGAGGCCAGGTCGACCGCATCTTCCAAGTCATGCCCGGCGTGACGCTGAATCTCTCGAACCTGACGCTGCTCAACGGCAACGCTTCGACGACCGACAACGGCGGCGCGATTCGCAACCAAGGAACGGTGTCGCTGCGAAACGTCCAGGTGCTGGATAGCTCGGCGGCGCGCGGCGGCGGACTCTTCAACGAAGCCACCGGAACGGCGACCGTCACCAACAGCCTGTTCCGAGGCAACACCGCCTATCTGCAAGGTGGAGCCCTCTTTAACAACGGCTCGCTTGAACTGACCGGCAGCAACATCGGTGTGGCAACACAGTTGGCGGCCAGCCTGACGAATAGCGCGGCCGCGACCACCGTCACGGTGGCCGATGTCAGCCAGTTCCCCACCGCGACTCCCTTCGTTATTCGCATCGACAGCGAAGAGATGCGCGTCACGGCCATCTCCGGGAATCAATTCACCGTGGTCCGCGCGGTCAACGGCGTGCTGGCGGCGCATGTCCAGAGTGCTCTGGTCTCACAAGGGAACTTCGCCAACGCGCACGGCGGCGGCCTGTATAACCTAGGCAACGCACTGGTCCAGCAGAACTTCTTCGTGGGGAACGTGGCCGGTTCGCGCGGCGGAGCGATCTACAACGGAGTTTCGGCAGCGGTCAATTCGGTCGATATTCGGCAATCCACGTTCGCTGACAACTTCGCCAGCTCACGCGGTGCGGCAATCTACAACGAAGACACACTGCTGATCACCAACAGCACGATCTCCAGCAACGATTCCGGCACCAACGCCGCGATCGCTAACACGCTGACCGGCAGCGTCGATATCAACAACAGCACGGTCGTGGATAACGTTGCCTTCCGCGGCGGCGGACTGGCGAATACGACGCTGGGCACCGTGACCGTCAAGAACACGATCCTGGCCAACAACCTTTCCACGGCGATCGCCGGAATCAAGGCACCGAACGCTCGCGGAACATTCACGACGGGCGGCAATAACTTCGTTGGTAACAACGCCGACAGCGCCGGCTTCGTCAACAACGTCCGCAGCGATCAGGTTGGTTCCTCGACCAGCCCGTTTGATCCGGTGATCGAGGGCTTGTCCGACAACGGCGGCCTGACGCTGACGCAAGCTCCCCGCACCGGCAGCCCGGCCATCGACGGGGGCAACAACACCGGTGCAGTGGACAAAGACACCGTCGATCAACGCGGAGCACCTCGCCCGACTAACGATGACAGCGACATCGGCTCGGTTGAGCGACAGGACATCCACCTCGTCTCGATCACCCCCAACGTGATGTTGCCGGAAGGAAACGCAGGATCGACGCCGTTTATGTTCACGCTGATCTTGAGTCAGGCCAGCGTTGAGGAAGTCCGCATCGGCTACACCCTGCAAGGAGACACCGCGTTCGCTGGCGAAGACTTTATCAATCAGAGCGGCACGGTGGTCTTCGCTCCCGGCACGCTGATTCAAACGATCGTCGTCAACGTGAACGGCGACACGTCGGTCGAACAGAACGAGCAGTTCTTCGTCAACCTGATCAACCCGGTCAACGTGACGCTGGACGTCACGCGAGCCATCGGCACAATCCTGACGGACGACACTGGCTTCCGCATCAACGACGTCAACAGTGTCGAGTCAGACTCCGGCACGCAGACCTACACCTTCACTGTGGAAGTGGTCGGTGCACTGCTGACAACGAACGCCAGCGTGAACTACATCGTCAGCTCCGCCAGCGGCGCGCTGACGTCAGCGGTGAGCACGGGTGCGACGACGGTCAACGTCAACAACCCCAATGCGTTCCCGACCTCCGGCTCGTTCACGATTCAGATTGATTCGGAAACACTGCTGGTGACCGGCGTCGCGGGGAACGTCTTCACGTTGGCCGCGCCGGCGACTGTCAATCACAACGCAGGTGTCGTGGTGGCGCTGGTCGGATTTAGCACTGTCTCCAACGCAGCCGGTGTGCAGGTAGATGATTCCACCGTCACGGTGGTGGATGCCACCGGATTCCCCAGCGCGGGTGGTTTCGCCATCCAAATCGACAACGAGTTCATGCAGGTGACCAATGTGGATGTCGCCACCGGCGCGCTGACGGTCACGCGCGGCATCAACGGCAGCGTGGCCGCGACGCACGCACTGGGAGCCGCCGTGACGCTCGTCCGCACCAACGCGGCCTCCGGCGGCAACGTGGACTTCATCGATCAACTCGCGCCGATTACGTTGAACTTTACGGCGGGAGCGACCAACCCGGCTCCGCAAAGCTTCACTGTCACGGTCAACAGCGATCTGAACACCGAAGCCAACGAGAACTTCTTCGTGCATCTGACCGGCAGCACGCTGCCGTTCGAGTTCGGTAAGAGCATCGGCATCGGCACGATCTTCAACGACGACCTGGGCTTCAACGTCTCTAACGCCAGCGCGAACGAACTTGATCCGCCTCTCACCTCGACGATGCAGTTCAACGTCAGTCCGCGACACCAGGTCTACACCAGCGTCGGAGGTATCCCGACATTGGCGAGCACCACCGCGAACGTCTCGACCGTATCGGAAACGGCGACCGCCGGCCAAGATTTCGTCGCGGTGACTCAGTCCTTGCCGTTCTCCGCCGGCATGACGACGCAGACGGTTACTGTGACGATCAACGGTGACTTGCAGTACGAGATCCCCAACGAAACGTTCCAGCTTCAAGTCACCGGCGGCACAGTCGTCGGCGGGACGAAAAGCAATAGTGCGATCGTTGCTCAGAGCAATGCGGGGACCGGCACCATCGTCGATAACGATCCGCCGCCCGATCAGTACCACTTCTACACGTACCTGAATGCCGGCACGCCGACGATTCGCGTCGATCGGATTGCCACGGTCTTGGGGGTTCCCAATCGCACGCTGGTCCAGGAAACCCCGCAAGCCGGTGCCGCGATGATTTCGCAGGCCGGAAACTTCGGCGGGGCGACGCTCGACGATTTGTTCGTCGTCGATTTCAACTTGTACAATAGCAGCGCGGCCGCCAGCTTCGCGCAGTACGACGCGACGGGCATCATCGATCCGTCGAATGTGGTCGGAAACGCCAATCCGATTCCGGCGACCGGGATCGCGGTCGATGGGTTGAGCCAAGTGGGCGCCGACACGTTGCGGTTCCAAGGGGGCAACAACACGTTTGACTCGGTGGTTTACGACTCGACCAGCGGGAACTCTGGCAGCGTGACGTTCAGCGACCCCGTCTTGGGCACGGGAGTCGTAACCTATGTGAACCTGGAACCGGTGATTGACAACACGAATGCCAACAACCGGGTGTTCAATGCCCCGGCCGGTAATTCCAACGACAACATCGGCGTCTCCAGCAGCGGCGGCAGGGTGGGCATCAGCAGCAACAGCGTTATGCCGACTTTTGAACGCATCCAGACGTTCGCTCCGCTGTCTTCGTTGATCATCAATGCCAACGGCGGCGACGACACGATCACCGGCTCGTCGGATCTCTCCTTCCTGGGAGCCTTGACCGTCAACGGCGGCGATGGCAACGACACGATCGACTTCGGGAACTGGACGCTGACGTCGTCGATCTTTGGCGGCATCGGCTTGGACGTGATCACCGGCGGCAGCAACAGCGACACGATCGACGGCGGTGACGGCGACGACGTCATCGCGGGGGGAGCCGGGAACGACCTGATCCTCGGCGGTCTGGGCAACGACAATCTGACTGGCAACGATGGCGATGACGTCATTCACGGCGATGACATCGACGACCTCGTGGACACCGGCGTTCCGTTGACCCAAAACGACACCATCCAAGGGAACGACGGCGTGGATGCCCTCTTCGGTGGTTTCGGCAATGACAACATGGATGGCGGTGCCGGCGACGAGACCGTCGATGGCAGTTCGGGCGACGACATCGTCAGCGGCGGTTCGGGCGACGATGTCGTACTGGGGAACAACGGCAACGACACGCTCAGCGGCGGGACCGGAGCGGACTCAGTGGATGGCGGGTTCGGCGACGACCTGATGTACGGCAACGATTCGATTTCCGGCGATGGCAGCATCGACACGATCAACGGCCAGGACGGTAACGACATCATCGCTTATATCGACGTCAGCACGGCGAACAACACGTTTACGCTGACCAGCACGCAGCTCACGGTGGGTGCGGAAGTAGAAATAATCGAAAATGACGCCAGTGTTCCGAATCGGGCATTTCTCGTCGCTGGTAGCGGCAACAACAGGATGATCGTAGATGCAACATTCACCGGCTCAGTGACGATGAACGGCGGAGATGGACTCGACACGCTGCTGGGTGGATCGGGCAGCGATTCGCTCATCGGTGGTACGGGGAACGATTCGCTGGTGGGGAACGACGGTAGCGACACAATCAACGGCGGAGACGGCAACGATTGCATCTCAGGCGGTCTCGGTGACGACGTCATGACCGGCGATGTGGGAGTTGACACCATCAGCGGCGGCGACGGCGACGACAGCGCGACGGGTGGTGCCGGCAACGACTCGATCACCGGCGGCATCGGCATCGACACGCTCGACGGCGGCGACAACAACGACACGCTGTTCGGCAACGATGACAACGACAGCTTGTTGGGCGGAGCCGGTCAGGATCTCATCAATGGCGACAAGGGAGACGACACCATTCACGGTGACGACCTGGACGACTCGCTCTTCTCAGGAGACGACACTGCATACGGTGGAGAAGGCAACGACTACGTCGGCGGTGGCCGAGGAAACGACATCCTGGAAGGCAACCTCGGAAACGACACGGTCAACGGCAACGACGGCAACGACACGCTCGACGGCACCAGCGGTCTCGACACGCTGTACGGTGGTGCGGGCGACGATTTGCTGATCTCCACCGATGGAAACGATCTCCTCGATGGTCAAGGTGGCTCAAACGACCGATTTACTTTCGAGGGTCAAGCGACTCTGGCCGACGTCTTCACGATCGTGAAGGCCGGTACTGGGAACCCGCTCGAAGAACCCAGCGGGATTGCTCTCGCTCGCCTGAGCTCGAATTCAACTCTGGCATTTACGACGGTGTTGGTCGGAGTCGAAATCTTCACGTTGAATCTGAATGGCGGCAATGACCTGGTCACACTCGGCGATCTAGCCGGGGTGCTCGACCTGAACGTGCTGAACATCAATGGCGGCGACGGCAACGACACAATCGACGGCTCGCTTTCGACCAGCGAAACGGTCGCGATTCGAGCCTTTATGGGCCTCGGCAACGACTCGGTTCAGGGCACTGCCGCCGGCGATACGATTCAGGGCGAAGCCGGTGACGACACAATCATTGCCAACGCTGGAAATGATTCCGTGGTCGGCGGTGATGGTAAAGACAGCCTCGACGGCAACGACGGCCTCGACACCATCAACGGTGGCATTGGCAATGACACGATCTGGGGCGGATCCGGTGATGACTCACTGTTGGGACTCGATGGCCTTGACACTATCTGGGGTCAAGGTGGCAATGACACCATGGATGGCGGCAACGGTGACGACTTCCTGGATGGCGGCTTCGGCAACCCAAACACGCTGGACAGCGGCAACGATTCGATCCGCGGTGGCGCGGGCAACGACAAGATCGCCGGCCGCGATGGACTCGACTCACTCTACGGCGATGCCAACAATGATACGATCATCGGTGGTTTGGACAACGACCTTATCGATGGCGGTTCCGGCGACGACCTGGTCGACGGGGGTGACGGCAACGACGTCATCAACGGTGGTGCTGGTAACGACATCCTGCTGGGTGGGCTCGGCTTTGACTATATCCTGGGTGGTTCCGGCAATGACCGGCTGGTCGGAGGCGGGGATGACGACACGCTCAATGGTCAAGGTGGGTCGGACACGGTGCTTGGCGGAGACGGTCTCGGAATCGACACGCACACCTCCGGCGACCAACGCATTGGCGAAAAGATCAACGAGCTGTTCAAGCTCACCAGCATTCGGTCGACGATTTTCAACGAACTGAACTTCTAAAACATTCTCAGGGACGAACTCATCCAAGGCGGGCCAACGCCATCGCCCGGCTTCGAACTTCGAAGCCGGGCATTTTTTGCGCTGAGAGGGCCTCCACTCGTCGTTCACTTCAGCAATTGCGTGAGTGCTTCGACCGCCGCTTTGAGTCCTGCCAGATCGGAGCTGGCCAGCACGATCGCATTCTTTTCGACGGCGAACGGACTCCAACAGAGACTGACCAGTGCTCCACCAGGGCCGGGATATTTTTCGTCGGCGATTTGCGGCAAGAGTTCGCTGGCTTGCAACAAGGCGACGGCATGGCTGGTCGTGCTGCTGCCGAGCACGATCAAGTGCGAATCGGTCGTGTATGCTTCCGGCAACTGCGCGGGAAGTTGATACGCACCGACATGCTGCGTCAGCTTCGACCACGGCTTGGCCCAACGAGCACGGAACTCCGTAGATGTTTTGACTTCTGTAACATCGGCGTTCAGAGAGGTGACTTGGCGTTGTTCATTGACGTGCAGTTGGACTCCCGGTTCGTAGCATTGCTCGACGTCGCCGCTGAAATCGACGAAGCCCTCGCCAACGATCGTGATGCGAGCGTTGGGCAGCCGCCAATCGTTCGAGACGTCTTGCCCATCGGCAGTCTTTGCAGTGAACGAGCCACTCGCGTCAACGTTCAGTGTGATTTCTTTGTCGAACTTTAAAGCGGTCGGTTCCTTTGTCTTCGAGACGGTAAAGACCTTCGCGTACGGATTCCACACGCGCGGATACGCGACCTTGCGCAGCACCTCCGATTCTGGTTTGACGGTCACTTTCAGGCCGGCAATCGCCAGGCGGTCGGTTAGCAGGCGTACTGCGTCGGCTGGGGTGTTCGAGTGCGTAGCCACGACAAACTCCGGCTTGGTGAGCAGGAAGTCCTTCAATCGCTCAGCGTCGAAGACACGGACATTCGCGACCGCGCGCGGCACGCGAGATTTGGACTGGTGAGCCGCTTTGGTTTCGCCAGCCAGGTTGGCGACCACGCTGGTCAACTTCACAACGTATTCACCAGACGGAGCATTCGCTCCCAGCGGAAACGTCTCATAAAATTTGCCGGTCAGATTCGTCGAACGATTGACGCGAAACAATTCGTGACCTGTCGGATCGGTGATGGAGACAACGATTGGCCAGGGCATGCTCAAGCGTTTGAGTGTCGCTTCGATCGCGAGCGTTCCGTTGTGAACGGTCGCAGCTACGGCGATCCCCTCTGGCTTGCGAGGAGCGACGAAGTAGACCTTCATCTCACCCGGCTCAAACTTTGCCGCGATCGGCGCGGCGGGATCCGCAAGTTCGATGGAGCGGTCGAAATTCGGTCCTTCCAGCGTGAAAACAACCGGGCTCGATTGAGGATTGGCTCCCGTACTCCGGCCCACTTCCAGGGAGAGAGCGGGCAATCGCAATGCGAACTTCGGAGAGTACGGAGCGTAGTTGTAAATCGGATATTTTTTGTCGTCGGCGATGGCTGGCAACTCTTCGTACCCGTTGATCGCGAGCAGGATCGTTCCCTCGCCACCACGCTGATGCTCGATGAGCAATTCCGTCGAATCGGTCTCGGCCCACAGTTTTGAAGCGGTCTGCCGCATCGCAGCTTTGAGCGGTGCGACCGCGTTGCGAACCGGTTCATCCATGAAATGGTTGGTCTGGAACAGACTGGCTTCTCGCGGCGTCTTGAACGACTTCGCGTCCTGCAAGAACAGCACGCTCCACCGATAGGACAGTCCTCTGAGATCCACATCAGCGACGATGGCGTTGCGGAAGTCTTGAGTCGTACTTTTGTCGACAATGATCCGGCCGCCAGCATCGCTGAACTTTTTGAGGTGCTCGGTAATCGTGTCGGGCAGCGCGTGCGTTTGACCAACGATGACCAGGGTCTTGATGGTCTTGAGCGCACCGTAGGGCAGAGTCCGTTCGTGAATAATTTGAGCTGGAAAGCCAGCTCGTGCGAGGGCGTAGTGCGCGGTCAACACAGACTCCTTGTAGTCGCCGCCGATGTGGTAGGCATTGATGTCGATTTCTTTTTCCTGAAGCGCGGTGTTCTCCGGCAGCGAGACGATCATCCGTTTGATCTGCTCGCCGGTTTTCTTGCGGGACTCCTTGAGCGTGATGTCTTTCTGACGCATTGCTAATTCGGTGAAGCTCCACAGGACAGCGACATCGTGGCCGGTGAACATCGTTTCTTTGAAGACGGGACCAATCTTCTTGGCGGCATTGTTGACCTCGGCCAGATCGGCCGGCTTCATGACACCCGTGTTGAGCCACCAGTTGCTGGTCAGCCCAGCCGCGAGCATTCCATTCACGGCGGCTCGATAGGCGTGCGTTTGCTGAGGTGGAGCAACTGGATCGCCGAAGAGTTGTCCATTCATCGCATGAGCCATGCGCGACGTCGGATCGTGTGACTTTTCGAGTTGCACACCGGAGTACGCTCCCAATCGATCGATGCCCCAATCGACGAAGACGTGCGACGCAGGAAGGTCATTGACTTCCTGGTTGAGCGGATCAGTACCGTCCATGATCGCGTGCGGCGCGTACAAGTCGGTGCTGAACGTCGCTTGCGGCCACGGAGTCTTGAGGTCTCGCCGAGCCTGCCGCTGGCAGTCTCTCATGATCTCGCAGCGGATCGTCATGTACTTGAGCCAGTCATCGTCGGCTCGCGAGGCGGGGTCGTCCGTGAATTGCCAGCCGCGCTGCTCGTACCATGCCTGCTCGTCCCAATCCGGAAATCCGCTGGCCGTGCCGCCGGCAGGCGTCTTGCCCCAGCCGAGTCCCGGTTCATCCAGCGTGCCGACGCTGATGATGTTTGGCGCAAACCGCCGCACACGCTGCGAAGTATGAAAACTCAGCAGACGCATCGAGTCGTTCATCTCCGCGGCGGCCCAGCTCTTCATCGAACCAAACGGTTTGTGAGTCACATAGCCTGTCCAATACATGTAGACGACGGTCGGCAGGTTCGCGGCAATCGCGTCTTCGAAGACTCGCATTCCGACGGTCTTCGTCCCGCGCGGCGCGAGGCTCGGCCCGTCTTGCCGGGGGTTGAGCCGTCCAAAACTGAACGCGTTTCCGAGAAAGAAATTCGCCCCGCCGGCTTTCAATTCGTTAAGACTCGCCGTTTGCGAGACCAGCAACGTCGAGTCAATCACGCCACTGCTGATCGTCAGCTTGCCGATCTCTTTGCCGTCGAGCTTCACGACATACACGTCCGGTGCGAGCGACCCCGAAGTCACTTCGACTGTTGTGGTGCCGGTCTTGCCGAGCACATCAAACGAAATCGGTGTGACGGCAGCACGAGTTGGCACAAGCTCGACAACGGCCTTCGCCCCCTCGGGCAATCCCGTGACCGCGAGCTCAATCGGTTCGTGCGAGTAAAATGCCTGTCGCTCTTGCGGGAACAACAACTCGGCAGCCGAAAGCGGCGAAAAACAGGACGCCAAAACAGCGGCTGCGACAGAGAACCTGCGGAGCATGGGAGGAATCTCCAAGGTGGGGAGCGAATCGGCCGCATTGAAGCGGGAGCATCCGCGCGAGGCAACGAATCGCGTCGTCTGTCACCCGCGCAGCCGATGAGCAAAGTTCTGTCGGAACTTGCTGACCTTCGGCGAGATGACCGCTTGGCAATAACCCTGCCCTGGATGTAACCGGTAGTACCCTTGGTGATAATCCTCCGCCGCGTAAAACGCCTCCAGCCGCGCAACCTCCGTGACGATCGAAGCGTTCCAGAGTTTCGCCGCGTTGAGTTCTTCGATCTTGGCGATCGCGACACGCCGCTGAACGTCGTCATGACAGAAGATCACTGAGCGATACTGCGTGCCGGCGTCGGCACCTTGCCGATTCAATGTCGTCGGATCGTGCGTTGCAAAGAACACGTCGAGCAGATCGGCAAACGAAATTTCTGCGGAATCGAACGTGACCTCGATCACCTCGGCATGTCCGGTGCGTCCCGTGCAGACTTCGTCGTAGGTCGCATTCGGCACGACACCTCCAGAGTAGCCGGAGACAACCTTGTGGACTCCGCGAAGCTGCTCGAACACAGCCTCCAGGCACCAGAAGCAGCCTCCACCAAGCGTCGCGAGTTGCAGAGTTGAGTTCGACATGATCTTGCTTCGGAGGTGACTACTTGCCAATGCAGTACAGAAACTTGTCCGATCGAATCAGCAGCCGCGACCCATCCACGGCCGGACTGCCGTTGAAGATGCTCCGATCGTGCAGGTCATTCACTGCCAGTTGCTCAAACTCTGGTTTGGCGGCGAGCACGAACGTCCGGCCGTCTCGCGTCAGGTAATACAGCCTGCCATCCGCAAGCAGCGCAGACGCGTAGACCTCTCCAGCACGGTCGAGCCGCTCCTCATAAATGATCTTTCCACTGTTGGCTTCAGCACAGTACGCGATCCCTCGGTTGTCGTTCATCCAATAGAGATGCCCGTCGAGATAAACGGGCGATGTGACGTTGGAGCCCTTGATGCTCGTCCAGAGTCGATGCGTTTCCGTGACATCTCCGCTGCCACCGGCTCGCACTGCAAGTCCCGCTACCCCGGAACGTCCACCCAGGCAATAGACGATACCGGAATGGGCCACGACGCTGGGAACCATGTACCAACCGATGTCTGTCTTGCAGGACCAAAACGGCGCACCAGTGTCGGGATTGAAAGCCAACACGTTCCCTCGAGTCGCCACGATCAATTCCTGTCGTCCAGATTCTGCTGTGATGACGAGCGGCGTGTTCCAAGATTCGCGAATCCCCTTCGCTCGCCACTTCTCCTCGCCCGTATGGCGATCGAGCGCCACGAGCGACGAGCTTTCAACGCTGGCGTTGATGAACACCAGATCCTTGTAGAGCACCGGAGACGCAGATGTCCCCCAACCATGAGTCTTAGAACCCACGTCGGTCTGCCAGAGCTGTTTACCACCGTGATCAAACGCAAAGACGCCTGTCTTGCCGAAGAACACATAAATTCGCTCATCGTCCACAGCGGGAGTGTTCGCCGCAAATCCGTGATCGCGAATCCGATCCTCTTCGGGAAGCTTTGCCGCGACTGCTTGATCCCAAATGACGCCGCCATCGCTGCGCCGGACGGCCATCAGATGTCGCTTGAGGTCTTCCTGACTCCCGCCCGACTCACCCGGAATGTAGAACCCCGAGTAGCACGTCAGGTAGATGCGGTCTTGAAATACGATCGGACTAGAAGCCCCCGGCCCCGGCAAATCGGCCTTCCAGACGATGTTCTCGGTCAGGCTCCAATTCAGTGGCAACCCCTTCGCATCGCTGGTCCCCATACCACTGGGACCACGGAAACGAAGCCATTGGGAAGTCTTCACCGCGCCCTTCGCGGACGCTAGCGGAGACGGCTTCGCGCTGCCGGACTTCGCGGGCCGTTCGTCTGCGAAGCTCGATGGCGTCAGGCTCAACGATAGATCGCGGCCAAGGACCAGCAACCAAATCATCACCGCTGACGACGTGAACGTTAGCGGTCGCATCCACCATCGACACTTCTTCTGCTCGCTTCCATCCTCCGCGCGCGTCATCGCTTGACTCCTCGCAACAGATTTCTCGATCGTCTTTGGACAGCCCGGCTGAGACGACGAACGGGGAAGAACACAGCTCGAATCATGGTGCCGACCAATCACACCGCGACAACGTCGCGGAACGCGAGGGTCGTCGTCCGCTATTTCTTTGCCGACTCGGGCAGAGTTTTTCTCTGTCGAATCAACTTAGCGATCTCGTCGGGGGCAAGGGTCAGGTTGCCCTTCTTCATGACGGCCCGCAATTTCTTGAGATCGACCATCGCACGAATCTCTCTTTCCGGGATCCCCAACTCCACAGACGCTTCACGAAGTGTCTTCATTTTGAGTGGCATAAGAGTGTCTACTTTCAGACAGAAGTGCCAAAAGTCCCGAAACATGGTCTTCAAAGACTCATGCGAAATGACGAGGAGCAGTGGACAGGGGCGGGATCGAACCGCCGACACCAGGATTTTCAGTCCTGTGCTCTACCAACTGAGCTACCTGTCCTCAGAAAGTCCGAAGGGGCGGAAATCTATTTGGGGGCAGGGGCAGATTCAACTCACTCTTCGGGTTGGCTCGGTTGACGCGGCAAGCTCAAGCCGGAGAATCACGCCCGTTCGTGGAGCAGGCGTCTCGCCTGTTTCGTTGGAAACTCACTGGCCAACCACCAAAGCAGGCGAAGCGTCTGGTACCGTCTGCTCTTCGAGAAAGCACCATGAAGAAGAATCCGGTCAAAGCGGCGCTCAAAGCGGGCAAGCCACAAGTGGGGACTTGGTTGTCCTTGGGAAATGTGTTTGCCACCCGATTCATGGCTCGAGCGGGCTTCCCGTGGCTGACGGTCGATCTGGAACACTCGCCGATCGACTGGTCCGATGCCTCGATGTGCTTTGCGGCGATTGCCGAGGGGGGTTGCGTGCCAATCGCCCGAGTCCCCCGCGGCGACCACGATCACATCAAACGAGTGCTCGACGGCGGTGCAATGGGTATCGTCGTTCCGATGGTTAACACTGTTGCTGAGGCCAAGGCAGCGATCGCGGCGGCGAAGTATCCTCCGATCGGAAATCGTTCGGTCGGCGGAGCGTTGCATGCGCTGAACTTCGATGCGACGGCAGGTGATTACTACAAGCACGCGAACGACGAGATTCTGGTGATCCTGCAAACCGAATCCCCCGAAGGGGTCGCCAACGCCGAGGCGATTTACAGCTTGCCGGGAGTCGACGCGATCTTCGTCGGCCCGAACGACCTGCAAGCTCAGATGCGCGGGCCCGACGGCGTCGATCCGACGGCCGCGGAACTCGAAGCCATGCTGCAACGAGTCCTCGCCGCCGGCAAGAAAACTGGTACTCCGGTCGGCCTGCATGTGCAATCGACGGCGGATGTCGAAAGGCGGATCGCCGAAGGCTGGCAATTTATCGCCATCGGAAGCGAGCTACGGATGATGGTTGTTGGCGCTCAAGAGATTGTCACCAAGCTGAACCTCAAGCAACAAGCAGGAGACTTGGCTCGCTATTGATCGCCGCTCACCCACAAGGTCGGTCGAACACCGAGACTCAACACATTCGTTTTCCTACGAAGCCCTCCAACTCAAAGCCCACCACCATGCCTGACTCGTTCACTCAACTCACGGAATCAAAATCGACCGGCGCGTCTGCCGTGTTCGACAAGCTGCTCGAATCGCTCCAGACGAGCAAAGATTATCACCGGCTGTTCGATGCCAAGTTGATGCGGAAGAAGCAGCAGCTTGGCTTGCCCTTGCTGCGGCCAACGTCGCTGGATGATGTGCCAACCGACAAGCGAACCGAGTTTGAAAAGACATACGTCGAGGCAGCTCGCGAAGTCGGGCAGTTGTTCTTGGATGCCGGGCAGATCACGAATGCGTGGCTCTATTTTCGCACAATCCGCGAATCAGAACCGGTGGCGAAAGTTCTGGCTGCGATGCCATCTCGGCGCGAACCGGGCGACGAGACCGAAGAGTTGATTCAGGTCGCACTGTTCGAAGGTGCGTGTCCGACGAAGGGGGTCGAGTGGATGCTGAAGACTCACGGGACGTGCAGCACAATCACGTCGCTTGAGCAGCAGATGGCTCGGTTGCCGGCCAACGACCGTAAGAATTGCGCGGCGATTCTGGTCAAGCACCTCTACACCGACCTGACCGAATCGGTGAATGCTGACGCACAGCGCCGCATGGCGCTCGCGCCGCCGGCCAACTCGCTGCGCGAGGCGATCGCCGGCCGCGATTGGCTGTTCCAAGAGGGGAACTATCATATTGACGTGTCGCACTTGAACGCGGTCGTGCGGTTCGCGCGGTTCCTCGACAAGTCGTCGCCGGAACTCAAGCTGGCGATCGAACTCGCTGAGTACGGAAGCCATCTCGATCCGCAGTTCCAATACCCCGGCGACCCGCCGTTCACTGAATTTTACCCGGCGCACCGCCACTTCTTCCTGGCACTGTCCGGCGAAAAGGTCGATGAAGCGATTGCGTACTTCCAAGAAAAGCTGGACGCCGAACCGGATGACAACGACAAGCAGCTCATCGCCTATGTGCTGGTCGATCTGACTTCGCGGATCGGCCGCTGGGACGACGCGGTGCAGCTCGCAGAACAACACTTGCTGAACCTCGAAGAGGGCAGCTCGTTCTCGTTCGGAGAACTCTGCCGCGACGCCGGTCGTATGGACGTTTTGCAGCGAGTGGCTCAATCGAAGAACGACCTTGTCACCTTCACTGCGGCACTGTTGTCGTGAGCAAGTTCCTTGAAGAAAACCGCGCGGCGTGGAATCGGATGGCGAAAGGGAGTCCGTTCTCGAAAGTCGCAACGGACGAAGAGTGCAAAACGCCACTGGCAACGCTCGACAGTCGTGGTTGGCTGCCGGCCAGCGTGACAGGTCTGAATGTCCTGTGCTTGGCGGGAGCGGGCGGATGGCAATCGATCCTGTACGCGGTCGCGGGGGCGAACGTCACGGTCGTCGATCTCAGCCCAGAGATGCTGTGGTTGGATCAACAGGAGTCGACCAAACGCGGACTCACCGTCAAGACGATCGAAGCGTCGATGGACAACATGGCGATGCTGGAGGACGCCCATTTCGACATCGTGCATCAGCCGGTCAGCACCTGCTACGTCCGCGATCTCGCCGGGACGTATCGCGAGATCGCTCGCGTGTTGCGAGACGGTGGCCTTTACCTCAGTCAGCACAAGCAGCCAACCAGTTTGCAAATCTCGCATCGGGACGAGGAGGACCGCTACGTCATCGGCGTTGAATACTACCGCGACGGGCCGCTGCCGAATGTTCCCGATGATTCGTACCGCGAGCGCGGTGCGGTCGAGTTTCTACATCGCTGGGACGATCTCATCGGCGAGCTGTGCCGCAGCGGTTTCGTGCTGGAAGACCTGCGCGAGCCGTTTCGCGCCGATCACAAAGCCGAGCCGGGACACTTCGGACATCGCGGCCGATTCGTGCCTCCGTATGTCCGGCTGAAGGCTCGCCGCGTTGCTCGCGCTGGTGTCGTGGAGTCGGTTCAGCGAATCTGGATGCCCAGCTGATCTAGCCCGGACGCCTACGCCCGGGCGGGTGTTCGGACGTAGGTGTCCGAACGACGAATTCGGCGATCCGAGCTTTATCGTGCGTCTCATCATCGCGGTTTTCGTTTCCCTCGCGGCGGCTGATCTCGCGTTGATTTCAGCCGAGGAGAATTGGAAATCACATCGCCCAATGCGAGCCGCATCGTCGGGTTCCAATCGCACATTGCCTGCCGAGCCGATGCTCGTAGTCGATGCCGCAAAAGGGGATGACAACAATGCTGGTGCTCAGGCCGTACCACTACGAACCGTGCAGCTCGCCGTCATTCGTGCAATGCCCGGCACGACGGTCGTGCTGCGCGGCGGCGCGTAATTTGAGCGAGTCACCATCGCGATGCGTGGGGAGGCCGACAAATCGATCACGCTGCGATCGTGGCCAGGAGAGACCGCGATCATCGACGGTAGCTGGCTGGAGTTCTCGCAGTCGCCGGACAAAGCTTGGCAGTCGGTCAGCGACGGCGCGGGCGGCGAGTTTCGGTCGACGAACGCGTATCCCAACGTTCGCGATGTCATCGGTTCTTTCATTGATTCGATAATCGGATGGACTTCGTACTTTTACCGTTCGGATTTGCAGGCGACCAACGAACTGATCGACTACGCCAATTGGGACCAGTCGAAGACCTCCGACATCAAGCCGCTGTGGTGCGTACCGGGGTTGTGGTACGACGCGGTGAGCGGTCACATCCATTGCCGGCTGAGTCACACACATCTGCCGGGACTCGACAACTACACCGGCGAGACTGATCCGCGCTTCGCATTTTCCGATTAAAATGCTGACACGTCCGACTTCCGGTTAAACCGCGAGAGTCCGACGGTCATTTCCGTAGTCACGCTGCCAAACGATTAGCCAGACCTACTCTGTCAACTCAACAAGGATGAGCCCGATCGAAGGGTAATCCCTATTGGGGGCGACTCCTCTGGAAGTTGGGCGTCGCGCAGGCCAAACTGCAGCTCAACTCAATCCCTAATTTGCGAACGCCTCCATGTCGCTGATTCATCCCGCACTGATTTACGCCGCTGCATTGGCCGTGATTCCGGTCATCCTCCATTTCTTGTTGCGCGCGAAGCCGAAGAAGTTGCCGTTCCCGGCTCTGCGATTGATCCTGATGCGGCGGCGACAGAACGTGCGGCGACTGCGACTGCGGCATGTCTGGCTGATGCTGCTGCGGATGCTGGTCATCGTCGCGTTGGCAATCGCCATCGCTCGGCCATCGTTGCCGGAGGCGAGTTACGAACTCAGCACATCCGAGATGCTGACGCTGTTCGGTGTCATCGCAGCGGCGCTCGGTACTTACTTCGGTCTGATGCACACTTGGCACAAAAAGAAACTCTCTGTGCAGACGCTGGCGTATCGTCGGACGATGTTGCGAGGTGGGCTGGGGACCGCATTCGCCGCGTTGATCGCGCTGGCGGTGATTCTCCCGTATGTGAATCGGTTGCGAGCCGAGATTTCCGCTCCGGCTCCGGTAGCCAGCAGCGACTTGCCGGTGGCGGCGGTGTTCCTGTTCGACACGAGTTTGTCGATGCAGTACACGCAGGAGGGGAAGACACGGCTCGACCTGGGGAAGTCGATTGCACTCGGACACATGGACACGCTGCCGCCGCGCAGCCGGATCGCGGTCGGTGAGTCAAACTCAACATCGCCAATTCTGTTTCAAGCGGACTTAGTCAACGCGAAGTCCAAGATCCAAGGTCTGGCTCCGCAGCCGGTCTCGCAGCCTCTGAACGAACGATTGCGAGCGGCACTCGCGCTGCAAGAACAGGATCAAGGCCGCACACTGAATGAACAAGAGTCGGTCGCGCAAAGTGATCGCCGCGATCGATTCATCCGCGAGATTTATCTCTTCACCGATCTCGGGGCAACGTCGTGGCGGACGAGTGGTGCTCAGCTTTTAAAGGATGAGCTGGATCGCATCCCGTGGGTCGCGGTGTACGTCATCGACGTTGGCGAGCTGGCTCCGCACGACGTTGGCATCACCGACGTGACGCTTTCGCGACAGAGCCTTGCCGAGGGAAGCTCGCTGACCATCGAAGCGGCGCTGTCGACAATCGGTGTCGAGGAGTCCGAGAAGACCGTCGAACTGTCGATGCTGGGCCGCGACGGCAAGCTCATCCCGCAGGGAAAAAAGGCGGTGAAAGTCGGCGGACGGCAAGGTGCTCGCGTGCAGATGCACGTCGCGAATCTGCAAGGACCGGTGGTTCACGGCGAATTGCGATTGCTGTCCGGCGACCCGCTGCCCATGAATGACGTCCGGCACTTCACGCTCGAAATCAAACCACCAGCGAGGGTGCTGCTTGTCTCGGCGAGCACACGAGTCGCAGAGTTGCTAAGCAGCGTGCTCGTGACTGAGGACGATCAGAGGTCGGGACAAGCTCGATTTCAGCTCGATGAAATTCTGCCTGGGAAGTTGTCGGAAATGAAATTGGGAAACTACTCGGTCGTCGTTCTCAATAGCGTTCCGTCGCTGACCGAGACGATCTGGAAGTCGCTGCAAAAGTTTGTGAACAATGGCGGCGGACTGGCGGTGTTCGTCGGATCGAATGACTTGACCGAAAAGGGAGGTGTTGACCCTGTGTCGTACAACTCGCCCGCCGCGAGCACGGTCTTGCCGTGCGAGTTGCTCGCGGGATTGTCCAATAACCCTCCGGCGTTCATCGATGCCAAGAACCCGAACCATCCGGTCCTCAAAAAGTTGGACGAGGTAGGCGGCATTGGTGTGCTCTCCGAAGTCAACATCTACAAGCATTGGTCGACCGTGCCGCTTGACGGAGCGAACGTGCTGGCGACGTTCACGAACCCCAAAACGCATCCGGCGCTGATCGAGAAGCGAATCGGGGCGGGTCGCGTCGTACTGCTCGCGACGGCGGCAGATTCTCGCGGATGGATCGACCACACCGAAGCTGCCAGCAACTGGGCATTCTTCATGCTCACCGATCATTTGATGCAGTACCTCTCCGGTCGCAGTGAGGCGACGTTCAATTACCTGGCCGGAGAGGATGTCTTCGTCCGCGCCGACAGCGAGCCTCCGCTGACGAAATATCTGCTCCGCAAGCCGAGCGGTCAGCAACTGCAAGGTGCTGTGCCGGCCGGAGCACCTTCGTTCGCGATTCGTGAGACCGACCAGCTTGGCCACTACGAAGTGCTGTCGGCCGATCCGCAGTCGAAATTCGCGAGCGGCTTCAGCGTCAACGCCTCAGCAACGGAAAGCGATTTCCGCCGCATGAGCGAAGACGATCTGACGCAGATGTTCGGTGAAAAGCGGTTCTCCTTGTCGCGCGACATCGCCACGCTGCAACGCCGAGTTAACACTGGCCGCTTGGGTGAAGAGGTTTATCCGTTGATCCTGCTGATCGTCCTGATCGTTTTCTGCGGCGAGCACTTCGCGGCGAATTGGTTTTATTCGGAAGAGCCCGCGCCGGAGCCAGCGTGAGTTGTCGGATGGGCAGTCCTGCCGAACCACATTGCAACCGGACGGGCATGAGTGCCCATCCTGCTTGGTGACATCCCGCCTTGCTGGTTTCGGCGAAGTCACCATAAATTGGCCTGATCACGGGACGACTGATTAAGACTGTAGAACAATTTGGAAATCGAAAGGCAGATGGACATGTGCACGAAATCAGGAATCTGGTTGTTTTCGGCTGCGGTGATTTGGGGCGCGTCGGGACTGGCCGGCTGCGGCGGAGACAAAGGGAGCGATTATCGCACCTTCGACAAAGGAAAAGACACCTCGCACGACGCCGAGCACGGTCATGCTCACAATCACGATCATGAGCACGGTCCGCATGACGGCGAACTGATCGAACTGGGTGAAGAAGAATTCCACGCCGAAGTCGTGTTCGACGAAGAGAAGCACAAGCTCACGCTGTATTTACTCGGAGCGGATGCGAAAACGGCGGTGGCCGTCGACGCCAAAGAATTGTCGCTGGAATTGCCCGGCAAAGATGCTCCGGTCACGCACGCCATGGCGGCCGGTCCGGCAGATGCCGATGGCAAAGCGTCTCAGTTCGAGATCACCAGCGAAGAGTTGATCGAGGCGTTCCACAACGATCCGAAGACGGTCGGCAAGTTTAAAGTCACGATCAATGGCAAGGAGTTCGCCGGCGAGATCAAGCACTCGCACGATGACCACGATCACAAGCACGAGGAGAAGAAATAGGCAAGTCGGAGGGCGGACGTCAGAAGTCGGCAAAGAAAATCCGGCTTCCATTTTTCTGTTCCGACCTTCCGTTTCCGAACTTCAAATCCATGCGGGGGCGAGATCATGAGTCCCGTCGATCAATTCCTGTTGGAGCATCAACGCCTCACTCGACGTTTTTTTCTTGGGGCCGGAGCGACCGGGGCCGTGCTGCTGTCAGTGCTGCCTCGATCGATGCGGGCCGGCGACGTTGCCCCGGAACTGGCGGAGTCGATTAGCAAGCTCGAATCGTTCATGACGCCGCTGGCCGAGTTCCGCGACGTGTCGCGCGGGAAGCCCGTGCCGCACTCATTGCCGGAAGAGAAGAAGACCGAAGTCGGGCTCACGCGCGAAACCTGGAAGCTGGAGGTCGTCTCGGACGCCGACAAAAACGCGACGCGACTCAAGAAGCCGATGAAGAAAGAAGACGGCACCGCGCTCGACTTCAAAGGACTGCTGCAGATCGCGGAGACTCACGCGGTCAAGTTCGCAAAGGTAATGACGTGCCTCAACATCGGCTGTCCGCTCGGCACCGGCATCTGGGAGGGGGTGCCGCTCCGCGAGATCATCTGGCGCACGCAGCCAGTCGAGAATCTGCGGCGGGTCTTTTACTACGGCTATCACAACGACGAGCCGAGCCAGATGTTTCGCAGTTCGCTACCCATCGGCCGAGTGCTCGAAGACCCGTATGACCTGCCGCCGGTGATTCTGTGCTACAAGCTCAACGGTCAGTTCCTCTCGCCGGAACGCGGCGGGCCAGTCCGTGTCGTCGTGCCGGAAGCGTACGGGTTCAAGTCGATCAAATGGCTCAGCCACATCGTGCTGACAAACTTCGCGGCGGCGAACGACACTTACATCGATGGCAACAACGATGTCGACAGCCCGCTCAAGAGCTGGGCCGCAACACTATCGGTCCCGAAGGAAGTCGCCGCCAATCAGCCGATCCCAGTGACCGGTTACGCTCAGGTTGGCATCTCCGGACTGAGCAAGGTCCAAGTTTGGATTTGTCCGAAAGACAAAGAGCCCGAGAACGATCCGAACTTCACGACCGCGAATTGGACCGATGCGACCATCCTCGACCCGCCGAAATCGGGTGCCTGGGGTGGTGACTTGCCCGATGGCAGAATTCCCGCCAACACACAGGGCTTTGAACCCGATGGCCGACCGAAGACATGGCCAATGCGGCTCAGCAAAGTCCATTGGGCTGCGCTGCTGCCCGGACTTCCGGCCGGCGAATATCGACTCCGTTCGCGAACCATCGATGAGAAGGGACAGGCTCAGCCGATGCCTCGTCCCTTCAAAAAATCCGGACACGCCGCGATCGAGCAAGTGAGGCTGATTGTGAAATGACTCAGAAGTGGTCGCCACGAAATTGGAGTCGGCGGACACGCTGGATCGTGGGAGGCGTCAGTCTGCTGGTCGTGATCTCCGCTCGCCCGACGTGGCATCTATGGCAAGTTTCTCAGCGCGATCGAGGCTCGTTGCCGGAGATTCCGGCAGGCTTCGCGGACGATGCCAGCCGTTTGAACCTCACAAAGGTCAATCGAGTTTGGGACATCCCGGAAGACCTCGAGCAGGCGGAACGTCAACTCGCTGAACTACTGAATCTTGCGCGGCGCGACCGGCTGCCCGTGTCGATCGCTGGAGCTCGGCACAGCATGGGCGGGCACACGATCGCTCCCGATGGCGTTGTCATCAACATGCGTCCGTTTCGCCGAATGAAGCTCAGTGAATCGAAGGATCGGCTGCACGTACAGGCCGGAGCATTGTGGGAAGAGATTATCCCGTTTTTGGATCAGCAGAGTTGTTCGGTTGCCGTGATGCAGTCGAATAGTTCGTTTTCGGTGGGTGGCTCGATCAGCGCGAATTGTCACGGCTGGCAGTTCGACCGGCCGCCAATTGCTTCGACCGTCGAGTCGTTCCGCTTGATGAAGGCCGATGGGACCATCGTGACCTGCAGCCGCAACGAAAACTCTGAACTGTTTTCGCTAGTGCTTGGCGGCTACGGATTGTTTGGTGTCATCTTGGATGTCGAACTGCACGTCGTCCCGAACGCTCGGTACAGGATGGAGCAGTTTCTCGTCCCAGCCGATGCCGCTCTGCCGACCTACGATCGCCAGGTCCGAGACCGCGCCGACGTCGAGATGGTCTACGCTCGAATGAGCATCGTCCCGAATCCGTTGTTCCGCGAAGTGCTGCTGACCGCATTCATCCGCGAGGACGGTGACATCCCAAAACTGCACGACCCCGAATACGCACAGTTGCAGCGGGCAATCTTCCGTGGCTCGGCGGAGAGCGACTACGGCAAGGAGCTGCGCTGGACGGCCGAAACCAAACTCCAACCCTGGATCGCCAAACGGTCGGTATCGCGCAATCAACTGCTTAACGAGAAGGTCGCCGTCCTTCAGAATCGGTCCGCCACCTCAACCGACATTTTGCAGGAGTACTTCCTGCCGCGTTCCGGTGTCGTCGGATTTGTCGATGCGATGCGGTCAATCGTCCCGAAACATGGCTGCGACTTGCTGAACGTGACTGTGCGCAGCGTCAACGAGGATCACGACTCGTTCCTGCGTTACGCCGGCCAGCCGGTTATCGCGTTCGTAATGCTGTTTCAGCAACCGATCACGGCCGATGCGGAAACTCGGATGCAGGCACTCACGCGAGGCTTGATCGACTCCGCATTGAATCACGGAGGCCGGTACTACCTGCCGTATCGGCTGCATGCGACTCCCGAGCAGTTTCAGGAAGCGTATCCGCAGGCTGCTCGCTTCTTTGAACTCAAGCGTCAGCACGATCCCGGCGAACTATTTCAAAACCACTTCTACCGCCGCTACGGTGATCCTCCGAAGTAGAGTCACTGAACTCATGCCTCCGCTCGGTGAGCTCCTCTATTTCCGTCGCAGCGCCCGTCCCGGCCGTGCACCAGAGTGCTTGTCGTGTTCAAGCACGACTTGCCCGTTGACGATGACGTACTCGATCCCGATGTTGTCCTGGAATGGTTCTGTGTAGGTCGCTTTGTCGAGCACGCGAGCCGCATCGAAAATCGTGATGTCGGCGAACGCTCCGGCTTGCAAGCGACCACGGTCTTTCAAGCCGAGTTTCGCGGCGTTGAGCGACGTCATCTTGCGGACAGCGTCTTCGAGGGTCAGCACATTCAGTTCGCGAACATACACGCCGAGCACACGCGGGAACGTGCCGAAGCTACGCGGATGCGGGTTGCCTCGACGCAACGGGCCGATCGTTGAGAATGCCGAACCGTCCGAGCCGACCGAACACCACGACTGCTTGAGCGCGACGTTCATGTCCTCTTCTGTATGATGCGCGTAAACCGTCCCGACCGAACCGCGTTCCTCGATCAGAATGTCGAACAATACGTCCAGCGGATCGGGTTTCGGTTCTTTGCCCTCGCAGCGCTGCGCGATCACTCGATCCATCGTCAGCCCACGATAGCGGTTGTTCGCGCTGATCAGCATCCGGCTCCAATCGCGGCCGATCGCCGTATAGTGGTTGTACCAACCGTCGATCTCTCGATCGGAGTCCCGCTTGATCTTCGCTCGCTCCGCCGGGTCTTTCAACCGCTCGATTAGCTTCTGCGGTCCTCCCTCGTGCGCCCACGGCGGAATGATGCTGGCGAGATCGTTGTTGCCGCGCGTGTACGGATACACATTCGCCTGCACGTTAACGCCGCGCTTCCGAGCCTCTTCGATCAGTGCGACCACTTCCGGCATCCGATTCCAATACTTCTGGTCGGCGATCTTCAGGTGGATGATGTCGACAGGAATACCGGCTCGTTCGCCGATCGCGATTGCCTCCTTCACCGAGTCGAACACGCCCAATCCTTCGTTCCGAATGTGTGAGGAGTACAGCCCGCCATGCTCGCGCACGACTTTGCAGAGTTCGACCACATCATCCGTCGTCGCCAGCGAACCGGGCGGCATCATCAACATGCTCGACAGACCAAACGCCCCTTCCTGCATCGCCTGACCGATCAGCTTTTTCATCTCGCCGAATTGCTCGGCGCTCGGCCGTTGATGCGACCTTCCCATCACGCATTCCCAAACTTGTCCAAGCCCGACATAGGACGCGACGTTGATCGACACCCGCGCGCGGTCGATCGCATCGAAGTAATCCTTCATCGTCCGCAGCTCGATGGTTTCGTCCTTGATCGTCACGTTTCGCGGCGATAACTGATTCACAAACGGTCCGGCCGATCCTCCCTCGCCGAGCACGTCGGTCGTCACGCCTTGCCGAATCTTGCTCTGAGCGTCGCCATCCTCGAACAGTACGAAGTCCGAGTGCGAGTGCATGTCGATGAAGCCGGGAGCAACAATCAGCCCCTTCGCCTCGATCTGACGCTTGGCCGACGCTTTGGGGATGCGTCCGACCGCAACGATTCGATCCCCTTGGACCGCAACATCGCCGTGAAACCATGGATTGCCAGAGCCGTCAACAATACGGCCACCTCGAATAATAACGTCGTACGGCTCCGGATCAGCACCCAGCACGAACAGGCAGAGCAGCAGGAATTGGTGCATCGGCAAACCCCAAAAACGATTCACCACAGAGACACAGAGGGCACGGAGTAAAGACCACCCGACTCTGTGCCCTCTGTGTCTCTGTGGAGAAAAATGAACTCATGGTTTCACAACGGTCACAAACACCGGATCGGCCGAGAACGTCGTCTTCACGACAAAGTTCAGCGAGATATTCGCTGTCAGCCCAATGAGCTGCCGTTCGACCGGAGCCGCGTCTTTGGACGCAGTCAACGCGATTGTTCCTTGAGTCGCTCCGTTGCTGAGCAGCGTTTTGCTCTTGTTCCCATCGACCGTCACGCCCGGTGGCAACGTGTCGGCGAAAAGTTGCAGGTGCGTCATCGTCACGTCGAGTGAAACGTTGGCTTTGAAATCGGGAGCACGGTCGATCGTCACGTCGATGGTCTTTGACTCGCCCGGTTTGAGCGCGATATCAGTGGTGCTCAGCTTGATGCCGCGGATGTCATGGGCCGGGATAACGGCGAGAACGTGTTGATCGACCGGCCAATGACCCCGGCCGCCGCCGGGTTGATACATCTCTTGATAGGTCGTCGCCAGCGCCGACAGCTCGGTCATTTGGCCGTCCGCCTGAGCATGAACTCCGGTCCCGCGAATCACGAGCGGCGAAACGACTCGGCCTGCTTCGGCCGTGGCATGGAAGATGATGCAACCGTCGGTTCCCTTGTCGGGCAGGATGCGGCCGCACTCGGCGGTGACTCCGGAGGGAAGCCCTTCAACGTGCAATTGCACGGCACCAGTGAAGCCGTTCTTGCGCTCGACCTTTACCCACATGACGCCATTCACTCCTGGCGAGAGATTCGTCTTGTCGGTGTCGGCGAACAGACTGAAGTACGGCCGAGCCTGAGTGACCTCAATGGCATACACGAAGTTCTCGCCGCCGCGCAAGTGCATGTCCCGAATTTCGAGGACGTACTTGCCATCCGCCGGAATTGTCAGGCTTTCGATCCACGAATCCTGTGAGCCGCGTTTGCCGAGCCGCAGGTCATCGTTCTCAGCGATCGTGGCTCCGGTCGCATTGAGAATCCGAATCGTCGAATCCAGTTCCGATTGCAGCCGCCTCGCTTTGACCTCGAACGACAGCTTGTCGTCCTTCTTGGCTTCGAAGACGAAGCAATCGACGTCATCCGGCTTCTCGATGCGGCCGTTGATGACGCAGGGGAGTGTGATTTGCGATTTTTGATTTTCGATCTTTGATTGATCTGCGGCGAGCAGTGCGGCCGCGTCATTGTTGTCCTCCGTCGCTTCCGTGATCGTCGGCAGGGCGCTCACATAGGTCGCCACCGGATTGCTCGGCCGTTCGGCGAATGGCAATCGCACGCGGTTGATACCGATCGGCAGATCGCCCGACGGAGTGAACGTCACCGTTGGATCGGGTGGAAGCTGAACGCCGATGGCCGAAAGCCGTTGTGCCTTTCCCGCCGTGATCGCCAGCGGAAAGACGCTGCGAACAAACGGCCGCGAGTGAATCTCGACGGCGTACTCCCAGTATTGATTGCCGGTGTAGCGGACGTCTCGAATCTCCAAGAAGTACTCGCCCGGCTGCTCAAACCGGTGGCACAAGAAGGGGTCGCCATGAAACACATTGTCCGCCGCCGCGATCGTCGAACCCTGTGCGTTCCGGATGGTCAGAATCGGATCACTGTGTGCCTGCAAGTCATGAATCCGATCCTGCAATCTCTGCGACCGGACATGAAACACGAGCGACATCGGAGCCTCGATCTTGAACTTGAAAAAGTCCAGATCCTCAGCCTTCTCGATGCACCCGCAAACTGTTGCCGGCAGCGCGATGGCCTGAGCCTCCGCCAGCGAGTCGTTCTTCGCCTGCTCAACGATCACCGGATCTTCGACCACGACCAACTGCGCGACCGTGCTGACGCCCTGGGCCGTGAGGATTCGCAAGTCGCGCACACCCGGCATCGCATCAGGTGCGACGGAAACCTTAATCTTCAGCGCCGTCACATTCGGAGCCTTGTCATCCTTCTTCACCTCCGGCGGCACAACCTCCGCCAGCACCCCGCCCTCCGTGACGAGCACACTCTCGGCCGAGTGCATCGAGTACCGCGAGTTGACCGTGACCTCGCTCGTCGTCCCCACCTGCACCGCCACCGGCTTGAGGCTCATCAACATCGGAAACGCGGTTTGAGCGGAGGCACTGTGAACACATGAAACAATCAGTGCGAGGGCGAATGTCAGTCGTCGCATGGACATTTTTCCTTTTCGGAAAACAATCGGGAACCACGAAGGCACAAAGAAACCATTCCTCTTCTTTGTGCCATTGTGTCTTCGTGATTCAGTTCATTAGTCCTTACCTCACGAACAAAAACTGCTTGCTGTTAATGAGTGCCCAGAGCAGGTCTTCGTAGCACTCTTTGGGGGAGCCGGCTTGTTCGAGGAATTTTTGGCTGGCAGCAAGTTCGGCGTCGGACGGTTGGCGGCAGAGCGCGGCGAGGTACAGCTCGCGAACGATTTCTTCGTGAGGCTTTGATTTGCCGTCGGCGGACTTCGCGGCGAGCAGTGTGGCGATGCGGCCGGTCGCGTTGCCGAGTTTCTCGGCGAGGACGTCGCCGTTGAGCGTGTGCAGGGCTTGAGCAAGGTTCTCGTCGGGCGAGCGTTCGCATTCGCAGACGCTGGCTCGCTTCGGTTTGGCGAAGACGTTGAGGAAGTAATCGGGGTACTGAGCGTCGGGGAGTTCGATCGCCTTCGTGCCGAGCGGCAAGTTCTTAAATTTCGTTTGCGTACCGGCAACGCGATCGATCGCATCCAGCAGCGATTCGGCCGAAAGGCGTTTGACTCGGTAGTAGGCGTAGAAGCGGCGGTCGCTGGCGTTGGTCGCGATCGGCTGCGAATCGAGCTGATACAGCCGCGAGGTCATGATCGTACGCATCAACTGTTTGAGGTTGAAGCCGGACTCGGCGAAGTGTTTCGCCAGGGCGTCCATCAACGGCGGGTTCGTCGGCGGATTCGTCGAGCGCATGTCATCGACGGGATCGACGAGTCCGCGGCCGAGCAGGTACGCCATGTAACGGTTCACGATCGAGCGGGCGAACATCCCGTTCTGCTTCGAGGTCATCCAGTCGGCCAGCGCGATGCGACGGTCGAGCGGATGATCGACCGACTCCGCTTCCAGTGGAGTCGGCTTGAGCACCTTGCCGGTTTTCGGATGACTCACTTCGCCCGTGTTGCGGACGATGACGACAGACTCGCCGCCGAATGCACCGAACTCTTCGCTGCCTTTGTTGCTGACCCGCGCGAAGAACGCGGCGAAACCGTAGTAGTCCCCTTGGCCGTATTTCTCGAACGGATGATGGTGACACTTGGCACATTCCATCCGCACGCCGAGGAAGAGTTGCACGGTCGCTTCGGTTGCCTCGGTCGGGTTGTTATTGACGCCATAATAATTCGCCGGGCCATTGCTGAAGACCGAACCTTTCGCCGTCACGAGTTCGCGAACGATGCGGTCGTAACCCCAGTTCTCGCGGAAGGCGGTTCGCAGCCAGTTGTGCATGGCCCACATGCCTTGCTCGGCTCGGCCGGAGGTGTTTCGCAGCAGGTCCGACCACTTCAGCGTCCACCACGCCGAGTACGCATCGTTGTAAATGTCGAGCTGCGGATCGCCGGTCAGCCCCAGCAATCGATCAATCAACTTCGTCCGTTTCGCCGGATCGGTGTCCGCGATGAACGCCGTCGTCTCTTCAACAGTCGGCACCTGGCCGATGGCGTCGAGGAACGCTCGGCGGATGAACGTCGCGTCATCGCACAGCGGAGACGGATCAATGCCAAGTTCCTTGAACTTCACCGAGGCCAGCTCATCCATGAAATTGTTGTTGGTCCAACCGGTCAGTTCGATCCCTTCGCGGTACGGGATGACGTACAGAGAAATCTCCGCCTGCCCCTCAAAGCGGACCATCACCGAAGCCTGTCCCTGTCCCGTGACCGTCACCAATCCATCGGCGTTGACGGTCAACATGCCGTCATCCATCGAGTCGTACTTTGCCCACGCCGTGACGTCGCGCGTCGTGCCGTCCGAGTACGTCGCATCGACTCGCAACTGCTGCTTCAGTCCCACGCCTCCGAGCCGCTTCGCCGGGAACACGCTGACCTTCGTCACTTCCGGAGCCTTCGCATCGGGCCCCGGCGCTCCACTGGAGATCCACGCCTTGAGCACTTCGTAATCGACCGAGTTCGCCGCGAGCCGCTTGCCGCCACCATGAGGCACCTGCATCGTCGGCTTCTTGAGAAACAAACTCTCGCCCGGTTCCACAAAGCTCAACCGCCGCTGAGCGCGATCACGGACGATTGCCTCGCGATCCTGATCGACTTCGCTGCTGAACACCGACAACTTGAAACCACCCTGCCCATACTGCGCCGCATGACATGCCCCCATGCTGCATCCCGACTTGTTGAGAATCGGCGAGACCTGCTCGACATATCCGACCTTCGCCACCGGTTCGATCTTTTCGACCGTGACTGCGACGTCCTTCGTCACGTCGCCGACCGTCACAGTCACTTTCGCTGCGCCGTTCCCCTTCGCCAGCAATTGCCCGCGCGAATCAATGACCACAACATTCAGGTCACTCGATTGAAACGCCGCACCGTAAGTCAGGTCCTCCGAACGCTCGCCAATCTGGCCGGCCGCATCCGCTCGCGTCACGACCAATTGAGCGCGAGCAAGATTGCCAGAAAGTTTGACTTCACCGGGCGAAACAATGAAAGCAGTCGGTTGATCGCCCGCCATCGCATTGCTCGCGAGGCAATTCAACACGACAAAAAACAGGGATATCCAATCGCGATTCATCAGTCAGTTTCCGGGAGACGCTTTTCTTAGGGAATCAATCCGGTGACCAACTCAACCGCCGAGCGAACTCGGCGACGGTGATGATCTCCACATTGCCAAACTTTTCAGTTTGGTGGGCATGGGAACCACTTCGATCTGTCAATTTGCGAGGAGCGGATGGTACTTGGGCGGGATTATTCGTATCAGAATCAGTTCTGCGGCTGGATTGGCCGATAGCTTAATTTGCCCGGGCGATATAAACACCTGTTGATTTCAGATTCCCGGACAGTCATAGTGAAGGCCCTCGATACGGTTTGATGTTCCGCGTCTAACCGGTGCATTCCCACCTAGGCGAAATTCGAGACCGCCTTCAGGCGGAACGACGAAAGATCCCGCCTTCGGAGATCATGCGATGTTCAGCTTTCGGACTGGCACCACTCGCGATTGTGAACGAGTTTCACGCCGCAGCTTCTTGCAAGTCGGTTCGTTGGCAGGACTGGGAGTCACGCTACCAATGGCCCTGGCCGCGAAGCAAGCGGCGGCGAAAACCGGTCATTCGTCTGGCAGCGATGTGAACTGCATCCTTATCTGGACCCAAGGTGGAACTTCACATCATGACACTTTTGATCCAAAACCGGATGCGCCGGTGAACGTCAAAGGGGAGTTCAGCGTCATCGACACTGCGATTCCCGGCGTGCAATTCACCGAGATCCTGCCGAACATGGCTCGCGAGCTAAGACGGTACGGGCTGCTCCGAGGTTGGAATCCGCTCAACGGCAGTCACGGCACGGCTGATCAATGGGTGATGTCCGGCCGAAAGTTCAACCCGGCTTTGACATATCCCACCTATGGATCAGTCGTCAGCTATCATCACGGATTCAAGTCGGTTCTGCCGCCGTTCGTGCAACTCGGCACGAGCGTAGATCGTCGATTCGGTGGTGGCACTTCGGGCATTCTGGGAATTGCTCACAACCCATTCGAAATGGCGAGCGATCCAAACGCCGAGAATTTCACTGTCCGCGATATCACTCCACCGCAAGGGATTTCGATGGCGCGAGTCGATCGCCGTCGCGAGATGCTCGCGACCGTCGATGCGTTGCAGAAAAAAGCGGACGTGCAGCCCGAACGCTTCGCTGCGCTCGACGAGCACTTCAAGACGGCACTCAACATGATTACTGCGCCGGAAACCAAGAAGGCCTTCGACCTGAAGGCGGAAGATGCGAAGCTCCGCGATCGTTATGGACGCCACAAGTTTGGCCAGAGCTGCCTTCTTGCCCGCCGACTGGTTCAATCCGGAGTTCGCTTCGTCACCGTGACCGATGGCGGCTGGGACACCCACGCGAACAATTTCAAGAGTTTAAAAGAGAACCGCATCCCTCCCGTTGACCAAGCGTTGCCAACATTGCTTGCCGACCTTGAAGAACAAGGGATGCTCGACAAGACACTGGTTTGCTGGCTGACCGATTTCGGTCGTACTCCCAAGATCAACAGTGCCAGCGGTCGGGATCACTGGTCGAACACCGGCTTTGCCATCATGGCTGGCGCGGGTGTCCCCGGCGGCACAGTGCTCGGTGCAACAGACGCTGATGGCGGAACGGTTGCGAAAGGGCAATACCTCAGCGAGGACATCGCCGCGACGATTTACTCGAAGCTTGGCCTGCCGCTCGATCTGATCGTGCAAAGCCCGGACGGACGACCGATTCGGCTGCTTGAAGGCCACGTGATCAAGGAATGGATGTAGTCTGCGCCGCGAAGGCTCAGACTCAACTGACGGCGATGCTCGCGTTAGCTCGCATCAAGTCTTCCAGAGTTGCCACGGGGATCAGTCCGCCGACCACGCGGCGGCAGAAGTGGTCAAGCAGCACTTCGGTTTCCGTTCGCTCGGCGGTCAGTTCTTCGGACTGCTGTTGCCCATCGGCGGTCCATTCAATGGTTGCTGGACCAAGCAGCCGTGCCTGACCTCGTTCACAAGTGACATGCACCTCGTCGAGCGTTGGCCGATCCGCAACGGGGGGAGTCGGGCCAAGCGACAGTTCCGCAACTCGGACGTCCAGCGGAGAACGGCTTAATGCCGATGGCGGAAAATCGAAACGCAAGCCTTGGCCATCTGCTCGGCGAGTGACCTGTTGCGGCACGGCTCGGAAAAGATAGTGGCACCAGTCGGACCACTCGAGTAGCGGATCTTGCGGTGGTGGAGCCTGGCCTCCGCAGTCCGACTCGGTTGCGAATGGGACTGCTTGTAAGCTTGCTGGAGAGATCGCGATCTCGGCACGCAATGGCCGACCAAGCTGAGTGGCCATCAATTCCTGGAGGCGGTTGCTCGCCGGAGTGCAACGCCGAGGAAAGGCCGGCATAATCGTCACTCCGCTCGAGAGGGCGCGATCGTGCCATTGCTGAAGCTCGGACAACGTCCCCTCCGTTCTCGCCGCCAAGAGGATCGGTTTGCGGCGATCGCTCAGCAGATGCAAGATCGCCGAGCCTTGCCAACCAGTATCCAGCAGCAACAACGCATGGACGTTCGCTCGATCCGCGAGAGCCGCAACACCGCCGATAACGCGAGCATTCATCTCGCGCGCGGCCTGCTCCGCGCGACTGACGACGTTGTCGTACACGGCCACGACATGCAGCTTCGAGGACAACTTCATCAACGCTGGCCGAAATCGACTCTCCCAAAATGGCCCAAGGCCGATGAGTCCCAGATTGATGGGAGCAGACGCCATACGAAGCAATCTCGGGAGGTGCGTGTCGAACGATGATGCAGTTTAGAAGAGTGATCGCGGGGCTGACAGCGTGCAGACAACAGGCGCATGGTGGATTCGATCCTGTCCGTCTTTTCTCGGGAGAAGTTTGCCAAAGGCCGGATGAAGGCCGACCGAGGTTTAGCTCCCTCGCCCCAGCCCTCTTCCAAACGGAGAGCGAGAATGAGAATTCGCAATTCGACAGTCGTTCCCTTCCTACAACTTCGCGGCAATCTTGTCATCGGACCTACCCAGTCCCGCGAGCATCCGTTACCGTGACCCTCTTCGCGCGGCCGCACGCGCTGGCGTGAATTTCGGAGCTTCACATCCGACTTTGCCGGAGGAGCCAGGGGAGCCGTCTGTGTCATTGTCATCGATTTTGGAAAGCAAGTTTCGCGGAGACATCCGCTTTCGAGGGCAGGCGTACGTCAAAGCGGAGCGGGTCGCGATCACGCGCGTCACCGCTGACGAGTTGTTCGGAGTGGTCGAGGACGGAACCGAGTTCCAGACGCAACTCACTCGCCGCGACGACACGCTGCTGATGACCTGTTCGTGCGCGAACGGGCATGGCAATCCACACGAGGTCCGCTGCAAGCACGTCTGGGCCACGATTCTGCAGGCGGAGCAGACGGGCTACATCAACGACGCGTCGAAGCCGAATTATTTCCCGCCGTTTACCACCGAGGAAGAGCCGCTCGAGTGGGAGTACGGCGAGGATGATTGGGACGAAGTTCCCTCAGGCGATGCGGTGCGCCCCCCTGGTCGGGATCGCCGCAAGATGAAACCGGCGGCGGTCGTCGTTGAACCGCGCGTGCGAGAGTGGGAAACGCAACTCAATCTCCTGCGACGCACGATGGATGCGGGCGAGGTTGCCTCGACAGCGGAACTTCGCGAGACCGAGATTTTCTATGAGATCGACGTCAAACAGAGCCAAATCGAAAAGCAGCTCGTCATCGGACTGGTGCAGCGACAGCGGCGGAATAATGGAAGTTGGGGCAAACTGAAACCGCTCCGAGTTCGCCCGAACCGCTTTGACGACGTTTCGCTGGAAGAGGACCGCCACATTCTGGCGACGCTGCTGGGGGGGGTCGCCGAACGCTCGAACTGGTACGCGCAGCAGAGCGAACTGCAAGCGGCCGCGAATCGCTTTCGAGTGCCGTTCGATCTGGCAGAACTTCTGATGCCGGAGATTTGTGCGACCGGTCGGCTGCGATTCCAAGAAGATGACGAAGATCAACTCTCATCGCGCGCGATCATGTGGGATACCGAGCCGGCCTGGGAGATGGCGGTCAGCTTGGTCTTCGACGAGACGAATCAGCTCTGGCAACTGCAAGGACGCTGGGAACGCGGCGATGAAACACTGCCAATGCACGCCACCGAGTTAGTCGTCCCCGGCGGCTTCGTCCTGATGCCGTTGCTTACCGCGCCCGTGGTCCCGGCGATGGGTGAGTTCGATCGTGAAGATGCTGGCATCGAAGACGAATCGTCAACCGAAACACCCTCCGAGAACATCCTCAAGCTGTCCGATCTGCGCCAAACAAAAGCCGCCGCTACAACAAACGCTGAACAGCCGACGGATGAGACCACGCAATCAGAGATCGTCATCACGCATCGACTTTGCCGCTGGAGTGACTCAGGTCAAATCGAGTGGACAGAGTTATTGCGGCGCGATCCACCATTCTCGGTCGCCGACGGCGAAGAAGAAGAGCTGGTCGATCGACTGCTTGACATGCCAAACGCTCCAAAGCTGGACTTGCCAGAGAACCTCAAGCTCGAAGAAGTTCGCGTCGTTCCGGTGCCGTCGATTCTGATTCACGCGCCGCGCGGTCCGCGCTGGCAGCAAGAGCGGCTCAAGGGCGAGGTCCAATTTGATTACTCCGGCACGCTGGTCCGAGCCAGCAGCCCGCAGGGAGCAATTGTCGAGCGGCAAGCGGGACGCTGTTTGGTTCGCAATCGACAACTGGAGGAGGTCGCCTGGACGCAACTGGTCGGAGCGGGATTCAAACGCTTGATCGATAAACGGCGCGGTGCGCACGACGTCGAAATCCTGGCTCGTGAGTTGGGGCCGGCCGTTCGCAAACTGATGCCGAAAGGCTGGGCTGTGAAAGCAGATGGCCGGCAGGTTTGGCAAGCGGGACAGCTCAAGTTCCGCGTGCAGTCGAACATCGACTGGTTCGAGTTGCATGGCGAGGCAGACTTCGGCGGTCGGCGAGTTACGTTTCCGGAACTGCTTGCGGCGCTGGCGCGCGGCGATAGCACCATGCGGCTGGATGACGGGTCGCTCGGCATCATCCCGGAAGAGTGGCTTCAGCAGTACGGCTTGCTCGCGGGACTCGGCACAGTCGAGGGGGAGCACCTGCGATTCGAGACGCATCAGGTCGGGCTGCTCGACGCACTGCTCGCGACCCAGCCGCTGGTCGACTTCGATACAAAGTTCACGCAGTTGCGGAACAAGCTCAAAAACTTCTCCGGGGTTTCGTCCGCGAAGGAGCCGGCCAACTTCAAAGGAGAACTGCGCGGTTATCAGCGTGACGGCGTCGGTTGGCTGGAGTTCTTGCAGGACTTCCAATTCGGCGGCTGTTTGGCGGACGACATGGGTCTCGGTAAGACCGTCCAGATGCTAGCGGTGTTGCAGGATCGAGTGAACCAATCCAAAGGAAAGAAGGGGGAACGCCGACCTTCACTGATCGTGGTTCCCAAATCTTTGCTGTTCAACTGGGCTCAGGAGTGCGCCAAGTTCACGCCGAAGTTGCGTGTGCTGGAATATGCCGGCCTTGATCGAGCCGACCTGCGGCCGGAGTTCACCAAATTTGACGTGATCCTCACAACCTACGGCACGCTCCGCCGCGACGTGATGGTGCTTAAAGACATCCCGTTCGATTACGTCGTGCTCGATGAAGCTCAGACGATCAAGAACGCCGGCTCGCAAGTCGCCAAAGCGTCAAGGTTGTTGAACGCTCAGAATCGTCTGGCGCTGTCGGGTACACCGATCGAAAATCATCTCGGCGACTTGTGGTCGCTTTTCGAGTTTTTGAATCCCGGCATGCTCGGCCGCAGCACGGTCTTTCGTGCGCATGCCGCCGATGCAAATAAGCCGGAGTCGCGCGAGTTCCTCGCTCGCGGACTGCGACCATTCATCCTCCGTCGGACCAAGCAGCAAGTTGCTGCCGACCTGCCGGACAAAATCGAGCAGACGCTGTTCTGTCAGATGAGCGAAGAGCAAGAGCGGCTCTACGCCGAGATGCGTGACCATTACCGCCAGTCGTTGCTGGGGCTCATCAAGAATCAGGGACTGGCGAAGTCAAAGATGCATGTCCTCGAAGCGCTGCTGCGACTGCGTCAGGCGGCGTGTCACCCGGCTCTGCTCGACAAGTCGAAAGTTGCCGAAGGCTCGGCCAAGCTGGATGTCCTGCTGCCGCACCTCGAAGAGCTGATCGACGAAAAGCACAAGACGCTCGTCTTCTCGCAGTTCACCAGCATGTTGTCGATCGTACGACATCACCTCGACCGGCGCGGTATTGTCTACGAATACCTCGATGGTCAGACGCGAGACCGTCGCGCCTGCGTCGAACGATTCCAATCAGACGAAAAGTGCTCGCTGTTCCTGATCAGCCTCAAAGCCGGCGGCTTGGGCTTGAACCTGACGGCCGCCGACTACGTCTTCCTGCTCGACCCGTGGTGGAATCCCGCCGTCGAAGCGCAAGCGATCGACCGTGCTCACCGCGTCGGCCAGACGAAGCAAGTCTTCGCCTATCGCTTGATCTGCCGCAACACCGTCGAAGAGAAGATCACCGAGCTGCAAACCAAAAAGAAGGGCCTTGCCGATGCCATCCTGCAGGAGAACGGCAGCGTGCTGGAGCAATTGTCGGCCGAGGACTTGGAGATGCTGCTTTCCTGATGCGTCGTGCTCGGCTCTTTGCGGCCGATCAATACAGCCAGAGCGTCGAACCATCCATTTCCCGCAGTGACGGCTGAATCGTCAGTTGTTCGCGACCGAACCAACGCCGTTCACTGGGGCGTTGTCGCCATTGACGCAGTGATGCCGTGGGGCTGGCCGCGTGAAATTGTGCGCGCTTGGGATCATCAAACCATGAAGCCAGCAGCTCTTGCCAAGCGGGATCGCGGGATCGGCGACGGATGTGAATCGGGTCGAAACCATACCATTGGCCCCGAAGTTCCAGAGTTGGAATGTGATGCTTGCGACCGAGTTCGATGAGGTTCTGGTTGAGTCGAGCGACCTTCGGCAGCAGATCACCAAATTGAACGGTGGTAGTGGGGAAGAACAGCGAGCGGAAGAACCGGAACCGTGCAGGTCCAAGACTCACCGCGCTGGCGATCGGAAGCTGCGTCAGCACAATTCGCGCGGACACCTCGTTCAGGCGTTCGATGCAAGTCGCGACCCACTCGGCAATCTGGTCTGGATCGACGCCGTATAACAAGTCGTTACCGATGTCGGTGATAAGCGCTCGTGGTGGCTCGACGCTGGGAGGCTGGACGGCGAGGTCTTCCCACAAGCGACATTGGACAATGCCCGGCAACTCGCGCGGACCGATGCGGCTCCACATTCCAAACGATCGGCCGTGACCATGAGCGGCGAACAATTCAACTGGGTCGGCGTAAGCTCGACGCAGCCCGTGCCACAGACGCGGGAATGCGAGCGTGACGTTACTGGCTCCAAGCAGGATAACGCGCATTGATGACTCGTTTCGGGCTACCACGGAGTCTCTTGCCGCACGAGCCGTTGTTTCTCCCGGCCGTAATCCAACGTGATCCGCGTGCTCAGGCCGACGAGCGTCACGCGGGCAGCGGCGGGATCATGTTGAGTCTGTACGAGCCGCGTCGGCAGCACATGGTCGCTCGAGCCCAGCAAATCGCCGGACAGCGCGTCGATCGCCTCGACCCGCAGCGCGGATTTGTCCGAACGGGTGCGATCCTGTTGCCGAGCCAGCGCGATCAAGAATGGCAGCCGCGCGATGTCGAGCCGCAGGATCGTGCGTTGCGGCATGGTCCGCATCCACAGTTTCCTGCCGAGCATGCCGGTCACTCCGTCGAGCGGTTGTGGAATCGCCGGCCGCTCGAAGGCGTACAGCTCACCCAGCACCTCGGCATTCGGGACCAGCGTTTCGTTCAGGAAATAGCTCATCGACATCCGGTTGGAGTTGTCGAGGACTCGTTGCAGATTCAGGTAGTAGCGATCGCTGTCGGAAAAGGCTCGCAGCATGTTGGCGCCCCGGACGTCGGACTCGGGCAGCGTCACGTCCAGCTTGACCAAACTGTTGTGAACGTCGATCACGCGCACTCGGCCAGATCGCAGAACCAGCAGCAATTCGCCATCCCTGGTGACTTGCGGCGAAAACGCGGAAGTACCTTGGGGCAGGGCTTCGTCCAGTTCGTTGCGATCCGTCAGTGGGTCCCAAATTCGCATGCGCCGGACGCCGTTCACCTCGATGATGTGAAACAGACGGCGTCCGAACGCGCGACGCGATTGATGCTGATCAACAGGCAGCCGCCCTTGGCGAATCTCTCGGCCGGTTGCGGTTTCGTAAACCGTGAACACCGACTGATCGGAACCAAACACAAACAGCGCTTCGCGATCGCCGAACAGGCCGGTCTCGCTTTCGCCGAGCAATCCTGAATGCGGTTCCAGTTCGCGCCGCCAAGTCACCCGGCCGGTGGTTGGATCAACAACGATCAAATGCTGCCGCGATTGGTACACGCAGAAGCCCGGCCCCACTGGCCCGACTCGCAAGAATTCCTGAGTTACTCGCAGCGGAACGAACGCTGTTTCCCAGGCGGCTTCCGTCTGGCCACGTCCCAGCAACGAGAAGCCCAACATCCGACCTGGACCGCCGACCGGAAAGAAATGGTTGACTCCCGCGGGAGCCCCCGCTTGCAAGCCGGTCGGATAATAACGATCCAACTGCGGCAGGAGTCCCGTCACGACTCCGGAATCGCGATCGACGATCTGCCAACCTGGCTCCTGAAGCGGCCGGAACAACGACTGCGTTTGGAACAGATGCACCCCGATCCCCGCTCGCACCAATGTTCGATTGCGGATGTCGCCGTTGCCAAAACCTTCGACCAGGCGCAACTCACCAGTTCGAGGTCGATCTTCTGAGATCACCACGCGACGCACGTCCCAGTTGGGTCTTTGTCGCCGAGCGAAGGCCTGCCACGTCATCGAATCGCGTGAGAACGCGGCCACGAACGTGCGGCCCGTCAGGCTAGCCCGACGCACCAGCGAAGGGTTTTCGGCTGCGGCCCCTCGCTGGTGCGTTGGACTAGTGACGTTCAGCGAATCGCCGATCGAAAACTCGACCTCGCCGAATCGGTCTTCCAATTCACCCAGCAGATTGGCGGCCAGCGAGTAAAAACCAAGGTGATCCCAGAGACGCAACATCCGAGCAGTGGCGGCGGCGGCGACTTGGGGATCAGTCGAAAGTCGATCACGAGCCAGCAAAAGTTCCGCCTCTTGGAATTCGCCGCGATCGAGCAGCAAATCCGCCAGTCGCAGGCGCACATCGCTGGCCTGTGGCCAATCGTCGCACAACCGAGCAAACTGCCGCAGTTCGTCGACATCAGACGATTTCAACTTCACGTCGCGCTCTTGATTCAGCAGGTCGTTGACACGCTCCGTGTCATCCGGCGCGTTGGCAACGCGACCGCGCACCTGCCTCAGAAAGCCACGAGCCCAAGTGTCGAGCGACACGACATGCTGGCCATGTTCATCCAATTCCAATTCATGATCGAGCGACAGCGCAGCCAAATCACGAGCGGCCTGCACTGTGCGAACCGGATCGCGCGGCAGAGAAACCTCGCAGATGCGTTGCAGCAATCGCGCTCGTTCACCGGTCGTATCTGCGAGTCGTTCGAGTTGCGGCAGCAGTTCGTCCGCTCGATCAGGATTGCGGCTGAGTTCGAGATACAACGACTCGCGCAATTGCCGTTCCGCTTGCTGACGAAGTTCCGGAGACAGCTCCGATTGCAGCACCTGCTTGAGATCGATGACGGGCGAGGCTTCCGATCCCAACAGCATTCTGAGTTCCGATTCGAGCAGTCGTCGTTCAACCGAATCCGGACGATCTCGCAGCGACGCCAACACCGCTCGCGCCTGCGGATACACGGCGACACGGCCGAGTCCGAGTGAGACGACGACGTCGTCGCACGCGATCAGATTCCCCGGCCACGGTGCGAATTCATGTTCTGCGAGTTCCCTCTCGTCTTCTGACCGAGATCCGCGGCGAATGGCCGCGAGATCAATCGTCCGAGTTACCGCAAAACCTCGATCGTGACCGGTCGCGAGATCGAGACACGCGACACGGCCGGACTTCAGCGGCACAAGCAAGTCATCACCAACCCGCACACCGCGTCCTGTCACTGGCCCGACCAGGTGAGTCCACAACGGTTCGTTCGCATTTGCGGGGCCAGCTTTCTGGGGTGCGGAGTTCGCACTGGAGCCGACCATGCCATCCGCTGGCACTGGGATCGCGCGGACATCGCGCTCACCCACCAGCACGATGCGATCGTCGGTCACCGCACCGATGTAGACCGCGTTGCCACGAGGCAATTGCCACAGCAGCTTTCCGGTAGTCGTTTCGACGCAATGCAACTCCTCGGAGAATCGTGAAAGCAGCAAGGCTCGGTCGCGATGAATGACTGGCCAGGTTGGCGTGCCATCCCAGCCGAAGGATTCCGGAAAGAGCTCTCGACGGCCGCCCGCCTCGCCGATGTGGTAGCCATGCACCCAACGTTGTCGGCCTGTGACCAGATCGACACCGACGAACAATCCCACGTCGGTTGGACAAATCAACATTCCGTCCGAGACCGTCGGTGAACCGACCGGGTTGCGGCGACTGCGCTGCCGGACTTTGAAGAACGGTTCGTCGACCAACGCCAGCCCCTGACACCACAGCGGCTCGCCGTTCGAACCGTCGATCGCGATCAGACAAAGTTGGTTGTTCTTCTCGGCTGTGAATTCGTCGAATGAAAACAGCTCCCCCATTACGAAAAGTCGCTCGTCCACGACGGCGGGCGCACCAAGAAACTGGATGCCACAGCCACGGTGCCCCAACTTGCTTGCGGCGGCCATGCCATCCAACGTCCAAGCTGGTCGCACCTGTGACACCGGTGACTCACCCGTGTTCGATGTGCCGGTCTCGATCGGCAAAGCCACCAACTGCGTTAGCAAGTCGAGTTCTCGTTTCCCGGAATCTTCGTCGACATCTTTGTTGCCCGCCGGTTGGCTCCGCCACGGAATCAAGTCGATGGCGAAAACGTGCCGGCCATCGCTCGACAGCATGCCGCACGCAGAGTTGGTCACGAAACCATCTCGCACCGTGCGGAAACGGTCGGTCTCTCCTGCTTGAGCCATGGCGCGCGGCAGCCACTCGCTGAACGGCAGCGAGGCTGGGAACATCCATAATCGCCGCCCCGTTCGCAGATCGAAGGCAGAGACCCCGTTCAATTCGCGCACGACCAATTGCCCGCGCACGACAATCGGCTCGATCGCCACCGCGATCTGTTGGGTATTGTGTTCGTCCTGATTCACCAGCCAATCCTGAATTGCCGCGCGGTCTGAGGAATTCGCAGCCAATGACACCGGAGTCCAGAGCGGCTTCAACCACGGCACACTGCCGGATGGGGCCGCGTTGCGAGCGAAGTTACCACCCGCCGTCAACCACTCACGCGATGCGCTGGCCAATGCCTTCGGCATCACTTCCATGCTCTGGGTAACCAGTTGTTCCGCCAACTGGGTCGCTGATCGCTCTTCGCCGGCGATCAAAATGTTCGTCGCACCCAGCTTGTCCAGCAGTTCTCGCGCGCGGACATCGTTTCCCGCCAATCGCTGAGCCACCGCCGCTTGCACCATCAAATTCGGAGTCAACCTCTCACGATGCACCGGCTCGGACAGCAATCGTTCAAACAGCCTCGCAGCGACGCGAGTCTCCCCTTTGTCGAGCCAATGTGCCGCCAGCCACCGCGCCGACTCGAACCCTGCCGCTGTGTGAAAGTACCGCCGCATCGTCTCGGTGGCGAAGACCGACCGACCGGTCTGTGACGATTGCTCAAACAAATGCCGTGCGGCAGTGCCAAACAATCGCTCGTACGTTGCCTGTCCCTCGGGCGGCAGTTCACTGAGACCGCGCAGTACCTCTCCGCGAACTTCCAGCCACTGCCCATCGGCACGCAACTTAACGAAGCCGTCGTCCCCGCGATCCAGAATCCGTTGCCAGAGAGTCAACCCCTCACTGATTTGTCCAGCGTCGAGCCGCGACCGACCATCCTTCAACCAACGTCGCAGAGTCGTGTCATTGTTGAGATGAAACGCGGCTTCCGACGACAAATCCAATGTGAGCGTCTCGTTGAGTTTCGGAGTCTTTGGCGGCGCAGCGGATTCTTGAGACCGCCCTTCCGCCGCCGCGAACACCAACCACGCGGCCACAACCGCGAAGCATTCCAGCGCTTTCAACAACCACCGACCTGCGACGCGACTCATCATCGACGCCTTTCGCAGAGAAAACTCGTGACATCTTGCTAGCGTCATGCTGGCACCGCTGCCGACCATGTTGCGAACCCCGCACCGCGATTGTGCCGCGCTTTTGAGAGCGTGCCAATGCCGAATCCCGTCCCTAAGGCCAATGTGCGCTGAATGATTGCCTCGAAGCACGGGTCAACCAATCCACACGGGGTCGGGTTACGAATTGTCCGCCAACAGGTCGTCTTCGTTGACCAGCCGGTGCCCGTGCTCGGTCAAGACCTTGATCGCCATTTCGATGTCGTCCACAGAGATCGCGACCGCACAGCGTCCATCGGGACGACACATCAACGGATACGTGTATTGAATGTTGACCTCGGCTTGCAGCAGCGAGGTGCACAGCGTCACAAACGGCTGATTCCCTTTCGGTAAGACGACGCCGATGATGTCGCTCTCGAAGTACGCGAACCCTGACAGGCTCAGAATCTCGCGGCCACGGTCATACGAACTGAGCATCACCCGAGCAGTCGCACATTCATGTGAATCATTGATACTCAGCGCGATAATCCGCAGGTCGTGCTTTTCGAAGTGCCGCAGCAAGTCGCGCAGACGACCAATACGGTTTTCCAGAAACACGCAGAACTGCCGCAAGCAGGGCCAGTCGTGTGCGCGAGCCGTTGCCTCGGCGACCCTCGATCCATGATCATCAAAATCTGTGGGCATGAGTCACCAGCCTCCATGATCGAGGACGGCCCGCGAACCGCTCAAAGTGAGGAGCCGAGACTGTCTCCGGCATGAGATGTTCGTTCCGCTGCGAATCTGCAATCATGCCGCGCCCTCCGCGCGATGGAGTTGTATCTCGTCTCCTCAAGAAGCGTCAATCAGCGAGTTTCCGATGATCCGCACCTGTCTGTTCGACATGGGCAATGTCCTGGTTTTCTTCTCACACGAACGCATGTGCGAGCAACTCGGCCGACTCTGCGACCGCTCGGCCGAAGACATGCGACGGCTGCTGATCGACTCGGGAGTGCAATGGAACTACGAACGGGGCTGGCTCAGTCCCACGCAATTTCACGAATGGTTCCGGTCGACCACGGATCGTGACGTCTTGTTCGATGACCTTGTGCAAGCCGCCTCGGACATCTTCTGGTTGAATGAGCCGATCGTCCCGGTGCTCGACCAACTGAAATCGCGTGGCCTGCGGCTCGTGCTGTTGTCAAACACGTGCATCACTCACTTCGAGTGGGTCCGAGATCACTACGATGTCCTGCAGCGTTTCGACGCCTGCGTCACCTCGTGCGGAGCAGGTGCGATTAAGCCGGAGCCGCCGATTTACGAAGCCGCCCTGCGCGAGATCGACTGCGAGCCGAATGAGTGCTTTTATACAGACGACATCCCGAGATATATCGCCGCCGGCCGTCAGCACGGATTGCTCGCCGAAGTCTTCACCGACGTGCCATCGCTTCTGGGACACTTGGGCAAGCACGGAGTTCTGAAGTAGCGACTGTCTTGAAAGCCACGCGACGGACTTTGGCGACGTCGAAAGGATCGTCCGCGTAGTCGCGGAGCCGTTTTTGTTCTTCAATCAACGACGGCAGCAGTTGGTTGCTGGCCAACTCGGCGAGATTCGGCCCCAGCAGCGGGTTCGCGCTGTTGGCTTCCGCCTGAGCGCCGCTGGCAGCTTGCGACGTGGCGATCAGTAATCACACGACACTTTCAAGTTCGTCGTGCGACAGATTTTCGTCGATGGTTGTTTAGAAGGCTCGAATCTTGCCGTTGATCTCAGCCCCGTGGAGCAGATTTAGGCGGCGGTCGCGTTCGAATTTGAAGACCGGAAGCACGCCGAGCAGGTTGATTCGGCGATTATCATGCTTTCAGTTCTCGAATTTCAGGTTCACCCGACGTGCCAGCGAAGGGATTCATGGGCTCAACCCCGCTGGCGCGTCGAGCTAATGGTTGGTCGCGAAGAAATTCGCGTAGTAGTCAATCGTTCGTTGCAAACCGTCGGACAGACTGACCTGCGGTCGATAACCGAGCTCGCGTTCCGTCGACGAGATATCCGCCCAGGAATCCTGAATGTCTCCGACTCGCGGCGGGGCGAAAATCGGATCGAACGGGACATTGAGCCGCTCGCAAATCATGCGCAACAGTTCAATGACGCTCAGCGATTGACCGCCAGCGACATTAAAGACTTTGCCGCTGACGTTCGTTGCGTGTACAGCAAGCAAGTTCGCATGAACCGCATTGCCGACATACAAAAAATCTCGCGACTGTGAGCCATCGCCGAAAATCGTGGGGCGACGGCCTTGCAACAGCGCCGAGACGAACAGCGGGATCACTGCCGAGTACGGACTGGCTGGATCTTGCCGCTCACCAAAGATGTTGAAGTACCTCAGCCGCACAGTTTCCAGCGGATACACCGCCGCGAACGATTCGCAATACAACTCGCCCGCCAGCTTTGCTGCGGCATACGGCGAGAGCACCTGGGACAACTGTGATTCCCGTTTGGGCATCATCGGATCGTTGCCATAGGCGCTACTTGATCCCGCATAAATGACTCGTCGCACGCCAGCTTGTCTCGCAGCGTCCAAAATGCAGACAGTTCCCGTGACACATGCGGTGTGAACGGCAACCGGGTCTTTGACGCTCAACGGCACAGAAGCCAACGCGGCCTGATGGAAGATGACTTCAACTCCCTTTGCCGCGTGACGCGCAGTAATGGGGTCCGCAACATCTCCGTGAAAGAATTCAACTCCATCCTTCAGATGAGCCAGGTTGTCGCGTGAGCCAGCACAAAGGTTGTCGAGCACCCTGACTCGGTGGCCTTCCTCGACCAACCGCGTCGCGATGTGCGATCCGATAAACCCTGCTCCGCCAGTCACCAAATACGTCGTCACGAAACAAACTCCCCGTCCTGCGCGCCGAAAACACGTCGAACAACTTTAGCACCGGAATCGGGTACGACGGAGAATCGACGTGGCAGAGCGGTCGCTCGCAACCCGGCACAATCGGCAGCCGTTGCGTGAACAGAACATTCGTCGCGTTTACCGTTGAAGGGACGTGGGCATCCGGTCTACTTGCCGTCAGTGCGGAATGGCGACGCGGGCAAGCCTGCTCCGTTGATGAGGTTCGCGTCCGGGTTGTCAGCCCAGGCGTACCGCACGGCCTTCGGCTGCTGAATGTCAGGATGCCAGACGATGACTTGTTCGCCGTCAACGCGAGCCTTCGCTGACAGCCACTTCTGGTCGGCCCCGGCGATGGCGAATCCTTTGAGTTCCTCACCGCTCGCCTTCAATCCCGCCGCGTAGCGGAATGAGAGCACGACTTCTTCTCCGACGAACTCGTAGCCATCTGGAAGCGGACCGGAAGCAACCACTCCCTTTTGGTTGTAGACCTTCGCAAGTGCCCACAGTGCCAATCGCTTGCCGACTCCTTGTTTGTCTTTTGGATGAATGTCGTTCGCCTCACCCAGATCGAGCGTGATCGCCATCCCGGTGTTCGGGACTCTCAGTGTCTTGAGCATTTGCTCGCGAACAGTCGTCCAACCGGTCTCTTCGACCGGCTCCGCTTGGATCCTGTGGAACAGTGGCAATTGCACCCAAGCGACGGGGAAGTCTCCTTGCCCCCAGCGACCGCGCCAGTCGGCGATCAGCGTGCGGAGTTGCAGGCCGTAGTTCTCGGCACCAGCTCCTTGGCGAGCGGAGTTTGCATTTGACTCACCCTGATACCAGATGGCTCCGCGAATCGCATACGGGATCAGCGGTGCGATCTTGCCATTAAACAGAACAGCCGGGTGATGCGAGTTCCGGCGCGGATTGACCGGCTGTTGCGGAATGCGACCGGGTTGCTTCCCCGCATCGCGAGCCTTCTTCGCGGCGACCTTCCAGTCCGCCAGTTGCTTTTCGAATTGAGCCTTTGCTTTCTCTGGATCGTAGCTCGCTGTGTCGTTGTCCCAGCGAGCGAACAACGGCTTGAGTTCCACGAGATCTTTCTGTGCAGACATGCTCGTCCAAGCCTCAATGGGTGTGCCACCGACCGACGAGTTGATCAGTCCGACCGGCAACTTCAATGTCGTGTGCAGTTCGCGTCCGAAGAAAAATGCTGTAGCAGAGAAACTGCCAACGGTCTCCGGGCTGCAAACTTCCCATTTGCCACTGCCTCCTTCTTGAGGTTCTGTCGCCGCGGCCGAGTTCTCGCGGAACATGCGGATGTTCGGTAGATTCGCGGCCGCTTGCTCGACCTCGAAGTCCTTCGACCGCGAGACGGTCATCGCCATATTCGACTGGCCGGAACCGAGCCACACTTCGCCGATCAGTACGTCGCTGATCTTGTGCGTGTTCTTGCCTTTCACAATCAACTCGTACGGTCCACCCGCCTCCCTCTTGTCCAGCTTGATCAGCCACTTGCCATCAGCTCCGGCCTTGGCCGATTTCGATTGCCCGGCAATCGAGACCGTTACCTCTTCGCCGTTGTCGGCCCAACCCCAAATCGGAGCCGCAATGTCTTGTTGCAAAACCATGTGGTCCGAGATCACCGCTGGCAGTCGTACGTCAGCTCGCGCGGCGAACGGCATGAGCGAAAACAGGACGACGATCAAAGCCCAACTCAACCAACGTGAGAGACGGATCATGTTGAGTATCCTGTAAAAACGGTCGAACGACGAGCGAAGGGTGACAACAAGATATCCATCAAGTCGCTTAATGCCACCTTGACACTAAAATTCGACAGTCCTAGAAACCCGCCGGACAGGGACGTCAAATGTTGCTCAAGGACGAGCTTTCTGCTTTTGCTGATGCCGATGCGGCCGATGAGCCGGTCGTGAACGGACAATTGCCGACACGATTGCGGCTGTTATGCGTCGGGCCTCGCGAACCTTCTTGGGTCGGACTGACGCTGCAGTTGGATGCCGAAGGAGGCATCGAACCGCAATTTCGCTGGGTCTCGTCCGCGACCGAGGCTCTGACTCTGTTGCGCGATGACTCGTTCGATGCCGTGTTGATTGCCGCAGCATCTGCCGACAGCCGAACAAACCCTTTTGCAGAAGCGGCATCGTTGGTCAAGGCGATTCGCGCGAGTGGCTGCGAAGACCCACTTGTGCTGTTGGCACCGTGCATCTCGGATGCCGATTGGCTCGACTTGTCCCGCGAGGAATGCGAGCTGCTGCAATCATCTCGGTTATGGGATTCGCCTGCACTGGCTTCCGTGCTCAAACGGGCCATCTTTCGCAGCGAGCAAACTCGGCAAAGCCGGCGGCTCGAAATTGCACAAACCAAACGGATGGCTCGCGAGCGAGACGAAGCCGAACATTTACTCAACCAGCAGCGCCGCATCATCGATGACCTCGATGCCACCAACGTCACGCGACAAGCGCTGCTCGACTGCTTCGGCCAAGTGACTCCGTGCCGCACCGCGTTGCCGCCAGAGCTCAACAACTACTACCAGGAGTTGCTGCGGACGTACGTCATTATGGGTTCCGGCAACCTTGGTGGCGAAATCGCAAAGCTGGCCGATCTGCTGGCCGTCGCTGGCTGCGGACCGCGCGAGGCATTGAGTCTGCATCTGGAACGAGTCGAGTCCCTCGTCGGTGGCTTGGGGAATCGCAGCACGCGACACATTTTGGCTCGCGCAGATTTGCTCGCGCTGGAGCTGATGATCCATCTGGGCGAGTCGTACCGCCGCCGTGTGTCGGTCTGACCTGTCCGACCGAGTGCCGTGAGCCGACAGCCGATGGCCGTTATCCTTTTCGGCATGTCACATTTCACGACCGGACAATTCCTGCGACGCAGCCTGCGGCATCATGCGCGCTCACACGTCGCCGTCGCGCTAGGTGTCGTCGTGGCGGCGATGGTGATTGGCGGGGCGTTAATCATCGGCGATTCGGTGCGAGACAGTTTGAAGTCGCTCAGCCTCGTTCGACTTGGCAAAGTCGATCACGCGCTGATCAGTCATCGCTTCTTTCGCGAGGCGTCGGCCATCACGTTGAGCCAGCAGCCGGAATTCGCCAAACGGTTCGCGGTGGCGGCTCCCGGCTTGGTATTTCCCGCGAGCCTCGAACGCCGCGCAGCCGATTCGGCGAGCCAGACACGCTCGGCCGGAGTGACGATTTACGGCACCGACGAACGATTGTGGTCGTTGCTGGCGACTGAGCAGATCGCGCCGCCAACTGCAGGCGGAGTCGTATTGAACTCGCTGCTGGCCGAGCAACTGCGTGCTCGCGTCGGTGATGAAGTGATCGTCTGGGTCGAGATTCCCGCGACGATCCCGCGCGACAGTCTGCTCGGTGGTCAGGAGGAGCAGTCGTCGCAGGAGGTTCGGCTGAAAGTCGAATCGGTGCTTCCGGCGTCGGCCGGAGCCGGTCGGTTGGCATTGCAGCCGAGCCAGCAGGTGCCGAAGGTCGCGTTCGTCAATCTGCAAGACTTGCAGAAGGAACTGCGCCTCGAAGCCGTCGAACGTTCGAGAAACAAGCCTCAGGCAAGCCGCCCAGCGCGGGTCAATGCACTGTTCGTGTCGGCTCGAGAATCACGCGACGGTCAAGGGGACTCGGCGGTCGCGGCCGCGAAGGCGATCACGCTCGCGCTGCGCGACTCGGTAACGTTAGACGATTTGCATTTGCGCCTCGTTCGCAATTCATCGGGCCGGTACACGTCGCTCGAAAGCGAGCGGATGATTTTGGAAGACTCATTGGCCAAGACAGGAGAACAGATCGCCGCTCAACTGAAGCTGCCGACCTCTCCCGTGCTGGCATACCTCACCAACGAGATCAGCCGAGTTGGCGACGACACGGGAAAGAAGTTCTCGATGTACTCGATCGTTGCCGGGGTGCCCGAACCGTCGAACTTGGCGGCACCGTTTGGTCCGATCGAGCCGCAGTCTCCGCCGCTCGGAAAGAACGGAGTGTTGCTCTGCGATTGGCTCGCCCAGGATTTGGGAATCTCGGCCGACGATCGCCAGGCACAAATCCGAGTGAAGTACCACAAAGTCGGCTCGAAGGGAGAACTGCCGGAAGAGGAGTTGACGTTCGAAGTCCGCGGCATCCTGCCAATCGACGGCATGTTGGCCGGTGATCGCGGGCTGATTCCGACTGTGCCGGGGATCACCGATGCGAAGACGTTCAACGATTGGAAGCAGCCGTTTCCGATGGACATCCGCCGAATCCCGAAACGGGATGACTACTACTGGAATAAGTATGGCCCGACTCCGAAAGCGTTCTTCGATCTCGATGCCGCGCGCGAGTGGTGGTCCAGCCGCTACGGCTCGACAACATCGCTACGAGTGGGTGTGACCGACGGTCAATCGTTGGAACAGTCTGCGAAGTTGTTCGAGTCCGACTTCTTGAAGGCACTTCCGATGGACTCGATCGGGTTGGCTATCCAGCCGGTGAAGTTTCTTGGACTGCGTGCGGCGAGCGGGACGACCGATTTCTCCGGGCTGTTCATCGGCTTCAGCTTTTTCATGATCCTGTCTGGCTTGATGCTCATCAGCCTGCTGGTGCGACTGGGAATCGAACGCCGAGCCAGCGAGATCGGTTTGCTCTCGGCGATTGGTTTCTCGCCAAGTCGCATCGGTCGCGTGCTGTTGCTCGAACAGTGCTCGGTCGTGCTGTTTGGAGCGGTGATCGGCATCGCTGCCTCCGCTGGCTACGCGGGGCTGTTGATTTTCGGGCTGGGTACGCTATGGGTCGGGGCCGTCGGAACGACGGAGCTGCGGCTATCCATTCAACCCGGCTCGTTGGTGATCGGCTTCGTGGGGACGTTGCTTGCGGCCGGAGCCTCGGCATGGTTGGGACTGCGCGGGCTGCAAAAGCTCTCACCGCGCGAACTCTTGGCCGGACAAACTGAACTCGTCGATCGGGACGACGCGCGCGCGGCACGGCGTAGTCGGTTGCTGCGGATCTCCCGTTGGTTGCTGCTGCTGTCGATCGCGCTATCGGTGCCAGTCATTGTTACTCAAAGTGGGGCGGGCGAAGCGTTCGCTGGACTGTCCATCGCGACGGTGGTGTTCTTCCTCGTAGGCATAAGCACGCTCGCGGCAGCGCTCTGCCGGTTCGCGGCATGGCTGGATGGAGATCGTTTCGCGTCGATCATCGGCTCCGGGCAAGTGGCCCTGTTGCGGTTAAGCCTGAGAAACGCCATCCGTCAACGACGAAGAAGCCTGTTGTCACTGGCGTTGATCGCATCCGCCACGTTTCTCCTGGTGGCAGTCGCGGCGGGACGACGAAATCCCGCCGTCGAAACGCCCGATCGAGACTCCGGCAATGGTGGATTTCTGTTCGTCGCCGAATCGACGACCCCGCTGATCCACGATTTGAGCACATCCGCCGGCCGCAACAAACTTGACCTGCGCCCGCAGCCGGAAACGAATGCAGCCGCACTGTTGGAGAGAATGAAACTCGCTTCTTTCCGTGTTCGGCCGGGTGAGAACGCAAGTTGCTTGAACCTGTATCAGACGCGAGTGCCAACAATCCTCGGGGTTCCCAAGGGGCTGTCCGGTTTCAAATTTGTTAATCCACCACGATTCAAGGCCGGCCCTTGGGCGCTGCTCGATCAAGCTAGTTCCGACGGCGCGATCCCGGTCATCGGCGACATGAATACGCTGATGTATTCGCTGCACAAAGGAGTCGGCGACACGATCAAGATCCCCGACGATACGAATCCGAAGGCGACGTTGCGGGTCGCGGGAATGCTCGATAGTAGCGTCTTTCAAGGCGTGCTGCTGATGTCCGAGGAGAACTTTCTCAAGCTGTTTCCGGAGCAAGCGGGGTTCCGGTATTTTCTAATCGGCGACCAGCGCTTCGAAGACGGCGGCCAGGAGTTGTCGAAAGACGAAGCTCGCGAGTTGTCCGATTTACTGGAGACGGGACTCGCGCCGTACGGCTTCGACGTCGAGCCGATCGGAGATCGCTTAGCGAGTTTTCTCGCGGTGCAGAATACCTACTTGAGCACGTTTCAAACGCTCGGCGGTTTAGGGTTGCTGCTGGGAACGTTCGGTCTCGGCACAGTCATGCTGCGAAACGTGATCGAGCGGCGCGCCGAGTTGGCTTTGCTGCGCGCGGTCGGCTTTCGGCCATCGGCGATTCGACGGCTCGTGTTGTTCGAGAATGCGTTGTTGCTGGCGTGCGGATTGGTGGTCGGGACATGTTCCGCGCTGCTGGCGATGCTTCCGCATCTGCTGAGCACCGGAGCTGACGTGCCGTGGCTGTCGGGAGCGGGATTGCTCGTCGGCATCTTTGGTGTCGGGCTGCTGGCCGCGACCGGTGCGACGGCGGAAGCGGTACGGACTCCGATTGTGGCATCGCTGCGCGGCGAGTAGGTCAGCCTTTCCAGACTGATCGGAATGGCGATCGGCGCGGTGTTGCCAATTCTGGTCAGGCTGGAAAGCCTGACCTACACGCTGGCTCCCAACTCGCGCCGCAACGTCTCGAAGCGTTCCACGAGTTGCGACAGTTGAGCGCTGAGGTCAGCCACCGATTGCTCCAGCGTGGCGATTCGCGATTCAGAGGCCGACGAGGCGGGTGTGCTGTGCGGCGATGGCTCGGACTCCTCGCGAGCGGACGAAAAATCGCCGGCGGTCAGCGTCTTCCCTTCGTCGGGTTTGTAGAAGTTGTGATCAACTTCGATACCACGAACTTGCAGCGGACCGTTGGCTTGGATGAAACCGGCTGTTTGCAGTGTCTTCAGCTCATCCCGCAGTTGTTCGATCGTCGGAATATCGTGCATCCGGCTGGCTCGCGTGCGGAGGTCGCCCACCGATTGTCGGCCACGCAACCACAGCTCCGTCATAATCGCCAATTGGGCCTCCTTGAACGGAAACCGCTTGCGAGCGTAATGCCGGTATCGCTCGGATCGCCCGGATTCCGTGTGGACGACGGCGGCCAAGCCCATCTCGCGGAGTTGATCGACTGCTCGCAGCACGTCGTCCTCGGAGTACTCTGACAGCGGCGAGCGGTTGTTCTTCTGATTGCAGCCGGTCGTGAGCGCCTTGAGCGTCAGCGGGTAGTACTCCGGCGTTGTGATTCCTTTTTCGATCAACACGCCGAGCACGCGCCGCTGAGATTTGCTGAGGATTTTGATGGGCGGAAATTGGTCATCGGAGTTGAGGTTGACGTCGGACATGGGCATCCTGTTCCAGGCGAAGTTTCGTATTCCACTTTGTGCTTCGATAAACACTAACCCGAAGTATCAGCGAGGGCGAGCGCTCCAACGACTTGGATTTGTAAACGTCGCGGAGCGCTCGCCCTCGCTGGCGCTTCGGGTTAGGCTGTGCAGGAACTCCAACGTCGAGTCGTTGCTCATTGTCCCGGAGTACGGATCATGTTTGCTCGTCATGTCGGATTGCTAATCGCGCTGCTGTTGATGCCGTTCGGTTTGAGTGCCGATGAAACTGCCAAGCCGGGAGACTCGCGCTACGAGATTCGGGTCGACCACGATCCGAATGGGATCGGCAAGTTCTACATGGGGCGCGAGATCGCGCACGTGATGGGCTTCGGTCCTGGCGGTCAGGGAGCGGAATGGCTTGAAAGAGCCGTTCGCGAGAAGGAAGAAAAACTGACGCTGCTGATCAAGTCGCTGGACCTGAAGCCGGGCATGGTGGTGGCCGACATCGGTGCCGGCAGCGGCGTCATCAGCGTGCTGATGGCCGAGAAGATTCTGCCCGGCGGCAAAGTCCTGGCAGTCGATGTCCAACAGGAGATGCTCGACCGGCTGCGCGAGAACACCAAGAAGCTGAAGATTACCAACGTCGAACCAATCAAAGGGACGCAGAAGACGACCGCTCTGAAGCCGCGGTCGGTGGACCTCGCGATCATGGTCGATGTCTACCACGAGCTGGAGTTTCCTTACGAGATAATGCTGGACATCTCGAAGTCGCTGAAGCCGGGCGGACGAATCGCCTTCGTGGAATACCGTAAGGAAGACCCGGATGTGCCGATCAAGCTGATCCACAAAATGACGGAGGAACAGGTTAAGAAAGAGGCCTCGCTTCCGGACTTCGGCCTGAAGTGGACGAAGACGATCGGTGTCCTGCCGTGGCAGCACATTGTGCTGTTCGAAAGGCTGCCGAAACCGGAACGCTAGTTGTTCGGTCGCTGCGACAAACAGCGATTGCGCGCTTGCTTCACTGGTTTGCGACCGTCAGAATACGCGTCTCATTTCGGTCGGTTGAACGGGTTTGCCGCTTCGGCCGCTGCTGTTCCAACCCACGTTGAAGTTCACACACACTCCGAGACAACCTCTAGGGACACACCATGTCATTGAAACTGATGCCGGGAGCAACTGTCGGAATCGATCTGGGGACGACTTATTCCACGCTGGCTCAAGTCGACAAGGAAGGCAAACCCGTCGCTCTCAACAACGCCAATGGAAAGACGATCACTCCGTCGGTCGTACTGCTGGCTGACGATGGCAAGGTCATCGTTGGTCCCTCGTTTGAACGCATTGCTGTTGAAGATTCGTCACATGTTATCGAAGCCATCAAACGCGAAATGGGAAACAAGTCCTACTTCGTCGTCTATCAAGGCAAGAAATTGACTCCCGAATTCATCTCCGCGTTGATCCTCAAGAAACTGAAGCAGGACGCTGAAACTCAAGTTGGCCCAATCGCCAACGCGGTCATCACCGTTCCCTACTATTTCAATGACGTGCGCCGCAAAGCAACGCAAGATGCCGGCCGCATCTCCGGGCTGAACGTCATCGACATCATCAACGAGCCGACTGCCGCGACGTTGGCCTACGCCTGGACGAAAGGCGAGTTAGGACGCGTCGATCTTAAACAAAAAGAACGCACCGTTATCGTCTATGACTTGGGTGGCGGAACATTCGACGTGACCGTCGTGCGCTACACGCCGACGCACTTCAAGGTGCTGGCGACCGACGGCGACGTGATGCTCGGTGGACTCGACTGGACGCGCCGGATCGTTGATCACATCTCGATGCAATTCAAAACCAAATTTGGTGTCGATCCGCGTGAGTATCCAGAAACATTGCAGTCGCTCAGCCAGGATTGCGAATTGGTAAAACGCGAACTCTCGCAAAGGGCTCAGACGCAGATCACCGTCTACTGCAAAGGGAATTCGTTGACTCTCGCGCTGACCCGCGGTGACTTTGAGCGGATGACCGCCGATCTGTTGCAGCGCACGCGCGATACCACTGAACTGGTGCTACAACAATCGGGAGTCAGTACGAAAGACCTGGATGACCTGATTTTGGTCGGCGGTTCGACGTACATGCCCATCGTCGAAAAAATGCTGACCGAAGTCACTGGCCGGACACCCTCACGTGACGTGGTACCGGAAGAGGCGGTGGCTCAAGGTGCGGCCATTCACGCGGCGATTCTCGAAGCCAAGGCTACTGGGGGCGAAAGTCGCATGGGAAAAATGATTATCAACCGGCTCCGTTCGGTGCAGACCAGCGACGTCAATTCGCACTCGCTGGGGGTCAAAATCACCGACCCGAAAAATCCTGGCCGCAAGATCAACCACATCATGATTCCCAAGAACACTTCGATTCCTTTCAGCGTCAAGCAGAAGTTCGTGACCACGACCGCCAATCAACAGCGGATTCACGTCACTGTGCTAGAAGGGGACGCGATGGATCCCGATGCCTGCGAACAGATTGGCGACTTCTACATCACAGGCTTGCCATCGAACCTACCCGCCGGATCGCCAGTCGAGGTGACTTACTCGTACGATTCGAATGGCCGCATCAATTGCACCGGCATGGAGTTGACCAGCCGACAAGCTGCCTCCACCGAGATCGTCCGCGCCGGTTTGCAGAATACTGACGTGGACATCTTCGAAACGCTCGCACGGGACTATCACATTGAATAAGTCGGAATGGGGAACTCAGAAATCGAAACTTTGATTTCTCTGGATTCGATCTTCCGGACTCCACCTTCAAAGGAACCGCAGTGGCATTGGACGTCTACAAGGATTGGCTCGGCATTCCCGATGGACCGCGTCCGCCGGATCACTACACGCTGTTGCGGTTGGTGCAGTTTGAGGACAACACTGAGAAAATTCGCGCGAACTACCGCAAGCTCAACACGCACGTCCGCAAGTACGCGACCGGACAATACTCGATTCCCTCTCAGGAACTGCTCAATGAGTTGGCCAAGGCGATGCTGCTGCTGACCGACCCGGAGCGCAAGCGAGAATACGACGAAAGCCAAGGTCGAGAATTCCCCGAAGAGCTGTCTCGCAGCGGCAACCGCCTAACCGAAAACGTGCTCGCCGAACAGGGCACGATCACCAAGCAGCAGATCAGTGAGCTCAAGGAATTTGCCGACAGGCGCGGCCTGACAGTGCGTGACGCCGTTGTGCAAATGAAGCTAACGGACGTCGACACCGCCACGCGAGCGTTCGCCGCTGAACTCGGTCTGTCGTACGTCGATCTCTCGGAAACGATCCCCGACGACACTGTGCTCGATCGCGTCGCGCGAGCCTCTGTGCGGCGCAATTCAATCATTCCGCTGTTCGTCGACGACGACTGCATCCTGGTCGCCTGCACGGATGAAATCTCCGATGAGCTGGAGCAAGAACTCCGACTGATCTTCGATCTTCCCGTGCGTCCTGTGCTCGCCGCTCCGCCAGCGATCAATCAGGCCATTTCCAAGTATTACCCACCTGGGACGCGAGAGACCCCCGTCGTCGTCAAGAAGGAAACTCCAGCCGCGCCGGAACCGAAGAAAAGCAGAAAGTCCGGCAAGGCTGAGAATCAACCAGCCGCCGCACCAGTCCCGAAAACTGCGGCCGCCGGTCCACGCCGCTATTGGTCACAGCTCACCCCGGACGAGCAAGCCAGCCGCAAACAGCTCGGTTATCTCATCATGTGCTGGGGGACGATCGGTTCGGTCATTCTCGACCAGTTAGTCATCTTCAAGTTCGTCTGGCCGACATTTCCGATCTTCTTTCTGTTGCCGATCTTTGTCGTCCCTGCCGTCGTTTGGTACGTCACGAAGGTCTACTGGAAGTGACGGCCGTTTCACGGCAGCGGCATCTCACCAGGACATTCGCTCTGAAACCACAGCCGCTCGCCGGTCAGCGGGTGTGCGAATTCCAGTTCGATGGCGTGCAAGGCCAAGCGTGTCGGCGGCCGATCGCTTCCCAGCAGGCCGTATTTCACGTCACCGAGAATTGGATACCCCAGCTCCGCCAAATGGATGCGGATTTGATTCGTCCGCCCGGTTTCCAGTCGGCATTCGAGCAACGTCTGGCCGTGACGCGAGACCAGCGGCTTGATATGCGTGATGGCCAGTTGAGCATCTCGTCGGTCGGTGGTTGACGATTCCGGCTGATGTTCGATGCTGCCCCGTTTGCGGTCTCCGCGATCTCGCACGAAATGAGTCCGTATCGTTTGTGCTTCGACTCGTCCCGAAACAACAGCCCAATAGACTCGACTGGGTGTCCGGGCGGCGAACTGTTCTATCAGCCGATCTCGAGCCTCCGGTGTCCGCGCGACAACCAGCAATCCGCTCGCATCTCGATCCAACCGATGCACGATAAAGACCGCACGCTTCTGATGCCGCAAGCGTCGCCCCGAATACTCATCGATGACGCGAGGCAGCAGTTCGTCGAGCGACGGTGTTTGCGAGGCACCCGACTTTTTCAGTTCGGCCGCCGGCCGCTCGGTCAGCATGCCGGCCGGCTTTTCGACCACGACCAGATGCTCATCGAGATAACGAATGCACAGAGCCGTGTGCTGCGGTGACTTCGGCTGCGACTTGTCCGAGACACTGACAACATCCCCCGGCGTCAAACGTCGCGCCTCGTCCTGACACATCGTCCCGTTGACGGCGACTCGTCGAGCGGCCAGCAACTCACGAGCAGCCTTCCAACTGAGATCACCCTGCAACGCTCGCAGCGCCGCGAGAATGGTTTTCCCCGCGAGCGAATCATCGACGACTTTGTTCGGAGCGTCAGCCATGTTCCAGTTCGTAGTCCACTTTCTCAGCCAGCGGGTCGAGCGTGCGGTCGATCTGCGGATCTTCAATTGGGAGGTTGCCTCTACGAGTTTGCTTTGGCGTCTTGCACCGGTCTCCGCGGGTCGATGAACAACCAGGCAATCGCGGCGACGAAGAGCACTCCCGCGTAGACGAAGAAAATTGCATCCCACTGTGCTCGACCGGTGTGGCCTTTCGAAGCCATCCAGGAGGCGAACTTGCCGGCGAAGCGCTGCGACGCCATTGCTCCCAAACCGCCTAGCGAGTTCATCAGTCCGAAGAGCGCGCCCAAGTGCCGACCGCTGACATCGGCGACCGAACCCCACCACGAGGCCAATGTAAGCACCGTCAGCATCAACGAGCCAGCGGTCCAAAGCGTCGCGATCACCGGCGTGTCGCAATACTTGCCAATCAACAGCGAGACCGACGCCAGCGTCACGGACGTGAAACACAGCAGACGACGACAGCGAAAGCGATTGCCAGTCCGGCGCGTTAGCCAGTCGATGATGTACCCACCGCTTAAACAGCCGATCGCTCCGCCGGTCAGAACGATGCTCGCCAGCCAACCGGACTCTCGTTCCCCACAGCCACGAGCTTCTTTCAGGTACGTCGGGTACCACGAGAAATACAGGTACGAATTGAACGCCGAGCAAGCCAAGATGAAGCCCAGCATCCAGACTTGCGAATGCGTCAAGACGGCTCGCCAAGGGATCGGTGGATGTGCCCCTGATGAACGATCCGTACCGGCCAGGATGAGTTGTCGCTCTGCTTCATTCACTGACGGATGAGACTGCGGGTCGTCACGATACCACCTCCAAAACACGATCCCCCACAGGACACCCGGAATGCTGAGCGTCGCGAACGTCCAGCGCCAACCGATCCATTCGATGAGATACGCGGTCACGATCGGAGCGATCGCTCCGCCCACTTGGGCCGCACAGTTGATGGCCCCCTGAGCAATGCCACGCTGCTCGATCGGATACCATCGCGACAACACGCATGCCGAGTTCGGCAATGCACCCGCTTCGCCCGCTCCAAACAGAAACCGAATCACGATGAGCGACGGCAAGCCCATCGCCGCTCCGGTCAATGCCGTGAATGCCGACCACCACATCACGATTCGAGTCAGCACGCCACGCGAGCCGAACTTGTCCCCCCACCAGCCCATCGGCACTTCAAACAGCGAGTACGACAGCGTGAACGCCATCAGCACCCATGTCATGTGGTCGTGCTCGATGTTGAGATCAACTTCGATCTTCTTCACCGCCTGACTGATGCAAATGCGGTCAATGTAAAGAATGAGGGCCAGCACGCAGAGAAACGTCAGTACCCCGTAACGGATCTTCGTGGGACGTTCCGTCAGTGGCGGTTCGATAGGTTGGCTCATGCGGGCATCTCTTGGCCGGAGTATTGGCGAATCGGCAAGCGAGGATAGACTGCGATCTCTCAAGCCGCCACTTTGGAGTGCGGGATGTCAGTCCCGCTTTGGAATTGGCGTTCGCTTTTCGTTCAAAAACTCCAAAGCGGTGCTGACACACCGTATTCCGAAGGGTCGTCATGCAGATTACGCACGTCGAAGTCATCCCCGTTCGCATTCCACTCAAGCCGGCGCGGTACATGGTCACGGCGCTCGGTTGGCATACGGAATCAAAATACTTGCTGATCCGAATCGGTACCGATGCCGGCATCGAAGGAATCGGCGAAGCGACCGTCATGCCAAATTGGAGTGGCGAGACCGTGTGGGGGGCGAAGGCGATCCTCGACAACGTGCTCGCGCCGAGCGTCATCGGGGCCGATCCAACGAATATCGAGGATATCGACCGCCGTATGGACAAGGTAACGCGGCACAACTGGTTCGCGAAGTCGGCGATCGAGATGGCCTGCTGGGACATCGCCGGCAAAGCCGCGAACAAGCCGGTTTATGAATTGCTCGGCGGTGCAGTTCGGCCGCTGACCGTCCGCTGCCGGTTCTCGATGGGAGCGTACGAGCCAGATCGAGCGAAGGCTCGCGCGCTGGAACTTGTCAGCGAGGGCTTCACGACGATCAAGGTGAAGGTCGGCGGAGCGGCGGAAGCGGATATCACTCGCGTCCGCACCGTGCGGGAGGCGATCGGACCGAAGCTTGGCCTGACGATTGACGCGAATTGCGGCTGGGATGCCGACACGGCGATTCACTGCGTCAACGCGCTGGAGGACTGCAACATCGCACTCGACGAGCAGCCGACGCACGACGGCGATTACGCGGCGTTGGCTCGCGTGAAGCGCGCGACGAAGCCGCCGGTTATGGCGGACGACATGTGCTTCGACATGATTCACGCGCGCGAGCTGATTCGGAACGACGCCTGCGATCTGATCAGCGTCTATCCCGGCAAGAACGGCGGCATCCGCAAGTCGAAGGCGATCGTCGAATTCGCGGCGTCGAATAACGTCAAATGCAGCATCGGCTCGAATTTGGAGTGGGATGTCGGGACTGCTGCGATGATGCACCTGGTCGTCGCCTGCCCAAATATGCGCGTCGAAGAGTTCCCCGGTGATATCCTCGGCCCGACGTACCACGAGGTCCGCATCGCCAAGAATCCGGTCGCAATCGACGGCCCCCTGGTGACGATTAGCGACCGCCCCGGCCTGGGTGTCGATGTCGACTGGCAGATTGTGCGCGAACACCCACTTGGATAAAGCCCAAGGTCCAAATTCCCATGGCCAAAGAACGTCCAAATCCCAAACTCCAATGAGCAATGGGGAGCGGCACGCATCACGGACAGGGCGTTTAGGATTTTGAGCTTGGGATTTCCTTGGACATTGAGATTTGGTTCTTGGGATTTTGAACCCAAAACCGGTCTCGACTCGTCTTCATTAATTCGTCTATCAATCCGTTCCTCTCCGAGCCGACCGCCCGGTCAGCTCAATCATCACTTCCCCGAATCACTCCCCTTCAGCTTGCCTCGGAGGCATGGATGCCGCCGTCTGCGGTTGGTCCGCGTTCGTGGTTGCGCGAATCGCGCGGGATTATTTTCCCGGCGCTGATCGTGGGCTCGGTCGTTGCGCTGGTGACGCCGTTGCCGCCGATGCTGATGGACTTGCTGTTGGCCGCAAATATCACAGTCTCGGTTCTGATTCTGCTGACCACGGTTTACGTCGGCCGACCGCTGGAATTCAGCTCATTTCCTGCGATTTTGCTGGGGGCAACGCTCGCTCGACTGGTTCTGAACGTGGCCTCCACGCGGCTGGTTTTGACTCGCGGCGGTAGCGACGGCACGCAAGCGGCCGGCAAAGTCATTGAAGCCTTTTCGCAGTTCGTCGCGGGAGAACAGATTGCGGTTGGCGTTGTCATTTTTTTGATCGTTGTCGCGATTCAATTCCTAGTCATCACGAAGGGGACGACTCGCATCAGTGAAGTCGCTGCTCGATTCGCGCTGGACGGATTACCGGGCAAGCAGTTGGCGATTGATGCCGACCTCAACGCCGGAGCGATCACGCACGAGCAGGCTCGAGGGCGACGCGATGACCTGATCCGGCAAGCGGACTTCTACGCGGCGATGGATGGAGCCAGCAAATTCGTTCGCGGTGATGCGGTCGCCGGGTTAGTCATCATGGCGGTCAACATCGTCGGCGGCCTGTACATGGGGGTGTTCGAAAACGACATGCCCATCGGCGATGCGGCCGACGTTTTCACGAGACTGACGATCGGCGACGGGCTGGTCAGCCAAGTCCCGGCATTTTTGATTTCGCTGGCGGCTGGGTTGATCGTGACTCGCTCGTCGAGCGACAGCAATCTGCGACGCGATGTTGTGCATCAAACCTTCCGGCATCCCGAAGCGTTGTTTTTGGCGGCGGCGTTTCTGTCGGCAATGAGCTTCACCGGTCTCCCCACGCTGCCACTGATCGCAATGGCTGCGGGATGCGCCCTCGTCGGAACGTTGCTGCGCAAGTCAAACGGCCCACCGCCAACGTCATCCGCAACGAGCGCCACGCCGGACAACCCTCCGCTGAAAGTCGAAGACTTTTTGCGAGTCGATCCGATGGAACTGACCATCGGCCCCGGCCTCGTGACACTGGCCCAGAACGGGGACTTGCTGACTCAGATTTCGGCCGTGAGAACGCAGATCGCGCATGAACTCGGTATGTTGCTGCCGAAGATGCGGATCAAGGACAACCTCCGAGCGGAACCGTTCACTTACGAACTGAAACTGCGAGGTATTCCGGTGGCATCCGGCGAAGCGCGCATCGATCGGTTGCTGGCCGTTCGGACGTCGTTCGTCGCGGGCGAACTCGTTGGCCAACGCACCACCGATCCTGCAACAGATCGGCCGGCGGTTTGGATTGAGCCGGCGCAGCGCGATCGCGCGGAATTGCTCGGATATCACGTTCAGAATCCGAGCGATGCTCTATTCGCACACCTGCATGAGGTTGTCCGTGAACACGCTGCGGAACTGCTGACTCGGCAGCAAGTGCATGGCCTACTCGACAACCTGCGGCTGACGTCACCCAAAGTTGTTGACGAGTTGGTGCCGACGCTGATCAAGCCAGCTCAGGTGCATCAAGTTCTGGAAAACCTGTTGCGCGAACGGGTGCCGATTCGCGATCTCGAAACGATTCTGGAAACGCTCGGCGACTATTGCGAACGGACGCAAAACACGGCCTTGCTGACGGAATACGTTCGCTCGACATTGGCTCGGACGATTTGTCAGCGGCATCGCAACGAACAGAGAGTGCTGCACGTGCTGACGCTCGATCCGGACCTCGAAGATATCATCGCCGCCGGAGTCCATTTCAACGACAGCAGCGTGTCCGTGAAGTTGTCGCTAGCAACGAGCGATGCGATTCGGCAATCACTCACCGAAGCGCTGGCGGCCACCGAAGCGAGCGCCGTGCTGGCAACCTCGTCGACCGTGCGACTGGGCCTGCGGCACCTCATGGCTACCACGTTTCCTCGATTGACGATTCTCAGTTTGAACGAAATTTCTCGCGACACGCAAATCGAGTCGCTGGGGCAAGTCGCTCACATCGTGCCCAACGCAGGAGTACTTCATGCCTGATCTCCGAACTTTTCGAGCCGCCTCGATGCAGGAGGCGATGCGAATCATGCGTCGTGAACTTGGCGAGGACGCGGTTGTCGTCAACACGCGATCAATCGTTCAACGGCGAGCTTTGCCGTTTTTGCGAGCCAAGTGCGAAGTCGAAGTTACGGCCCGAAATGGCGGCCGATCGAAACCAACCCGACGCGCCAGCCAGGGATCGGCGGCGTCTATTGTGGAAGACCACTCGCTGACGCGTCGTGCTGGCGGAGCGGAAGAATCTCGCGTCTTGTCACCTTTGCAACTGGCTGAGCATCTGGAGCGTGAGTTGCTCGAACCGAATTCCTTCGCACCCAGCGACAGCGGCATCGAACTCAGCCCCAGTCTCGAACAATTGATCACCGCACCGATTCCCAAATCAAACAGTCGAAAGCCTGACGTCGCGCACTCGGACAAAACGAATATCCCAGCGCTGTCACAGACACATTTGCCGGGCCAACTCGATGAACGGCTGAATTCGATTCAACGGATGCTCGAAAGTTTGAACAAGTCGCGACATCTCGGCGGCGACAGCGAAGTGCCCCCAGAGCTATTTCAGCTCTACACCGAATTGCTCGACAGCGATGTGGAAGAGGAGACCGCCCGCGACTTGATCTTCAGAGTTCGCCGGCATGTGAAACCAGAGCAACTTCACGACCACGACTACTGCAAGTCGCTGCTGACAGGCCTCGTCGAATCCGATTTCCGCACTGCGTCGCCAATCAAGCCGACTCCCGGCCGTCGCCGAATTGTGGCGCTCGTTGGACCAACTGGCGTCGGCAAGACAACGACGATTGCGAAATTGGCTGCCAATTTTCGGCTGCGCGATGGAATCAAAATCGGGCTGGTCACCGTCGATACGTTCCGCGTCGCGGCGGTCGAACAACTCCGTACGTATGCCGAGATCATCGACTTGCCGATGAAGGTCGTCACCAGCCCACTCGAAATGCGTCGAGCGTTGGACGAACTCGTCGGACTGGATCTGATCCTGATCGACACTGGCGGACGCAGCCCGCGTGACGAACTGAAGATTCAAGAACTCAAGTCGCTGCTGGCGGAAGCACAGGCGGATGAAGTGCATTTGGTGCTCAGCTTGACGGCAGGCGTCAGCAGCCTGCGCGCCGCCTGTGAGAAGTTTGCGAGCACGAACACGACCGCATTGATCCTGACCAAGTTGGACGAGGCGGCTGGGATGGGTTCGCTCTTGACGGCCGCTCGCAAACTGCCCCTGCCAGTGAGCTATCTGACGACCGGACAAGACGTGCCGGATGACATCGAATGCGCGAACGCCAGCCGCATGGCTCGGCTGGTGCTGGGACAAGAGAAACTCGAGCCGTAGCCATCTCAATGCGTGACCAAGCTTCCACTCTGCGAAATCTCATCCAACGCCGCTCGACCGATGCGCCGACTTCGGAAAGCGAGGGTGCGCGGATTGTCGTGTTCACGAGTGGCAAAGGGGGCGTTGGCAAATCGAACCTCGCCCTCAATCTCGCTGTCGCGATGGCCCAAGCGGGATCGCGAGTTTGTTTGCTGGACGCAAATCCGGGATCAAGCAACATCGACCTGCTATGCGGATTGAACTGCTATTGGAACGTCGGACATGTGCTCACCGGCGCGAAGTCGCTTGGAGAAGTGATTCTGAAAGGACCGGCTGGGATCAATATCGTGTCGGGGGCCAGTGGTCTGTTGGAATTCGCAGCGTCACAAGACTTGGCTCGACAATTCGCCACCCTGGAAAGGGCCTACGAAGTTTTGCTCATTGATGCCGGGAACGGCCTGTCGGAAAGCACACGGCGGTTTGCGAGCGTCGCTGACCTGACGTTTTTGGTGACGACTCCGGAACCGACCGCCATTGCGGATGCGTATGCCACGCTCAAAGCCTGGCAAGGGAACGTGTTAGCGATGCCGGAGGTGCTGGTGAATCGAGCGGGGTCGACGGCTCAGGCGAAGCAGATTCTGGATCGTTTCTCGCAGACCGTCGAAATGTTTCTGCGCTGTCCAGCACCCTCTGGTTGCTGGGTTGCAGAGGACTCTGCCGTCGCACTTGCGGTTGCCGCGCGACGGCCGTTTGTCGAAGCAGTTCCGGACGGCGCAGCCACTCGCGATGTGCGATCGATCGCAAAGCGACTGCTCGCTGGTGCGAGACCCGTCCGGACTCAGACACTGCTGGAACGACTTTAACGATTAGGAAATTTGTAGCGAAAAGATTCAAGAACACTCCCTCAGTTTACCGATCTGATTAAAGAAGTTGGTGCCAATCCTGCGCCTGAATAGTTCGCCGGATGTCGCCACTTCGTCCCACCTCATCGTTCGGACTTGCTCCGAAACCTGCCACACCCATCGACTCTGGATTGACCCACGGAGGGTTTTGTCATGTCGCTTACGAAGCTCACGGAAGAACAACTCACCGAAGTTTGGACCGACTACAAGAAGGACCAATCGGATGTCACTCTTCGCAACACGCTGATGGAACGCTACCTGCCTCTGGTGCGGTACAACGCCGAGCGAGTTTGGGCCAAGCTACCGGATGGCGTCGATCTGAATGACTTGATTTCCGCTGGAGTGTTCGGACTGATGGACGCCATCGAAGCGTTCGACATGGGTCGCGGCGTGAAGTTTGAAACCTACTGTGTGCCGCGCATCCGTGGTGCGATGCTTGACGAACTCCGGACGATGGACTGGGTGCCGCGGCTCGTTCGCAGCAAGGCGAGCAAACTGGAAGCCGCTCGCAAGCAGGCCGAGATGGAACTCGGCTACCCGCCGTCTGATGCCGACATCGCCGCCAAGCTGCAAATCTCGGCCGAGGAATACGACCGACTGAAGGCCGAAGCCAGTGCGGTGAATCTCGTCAGCCTCAATAAGAAGTGGTATGAGACCGACAGCTACAAAGATATCCGTGAGGTGGACATCCTCGAAGATCAGAAGGGCGAAGATCCGACGAACGGCATTCAAAAACGGGACGTGATGAAGCTGGTCACGAAGGGCCTCAACCGCAACGAGCGGCTGATCATCATCCTGTACTACTACGAAGAGCTGACGATGAAAGAAATCGGCAACACGCTGGGACTCTCGGAGTCCCGCGTCAGCCAGATGCACTCCAGCATCGTCGCCCGATTGAAAGACCAACTCGGTCGCCGCCGGCCGGAGTTCGGGTAAGTGTCGGACCGGGTTCGGAAGAATTTCGCCTTTGGAAAGGTCTCGGCCATGCCCTCTGCTCTGGCCGCAAAATTGCGGAATCGAATGTTCGGCGAAAAGCCGACCAGCGTGTCGGTTTATCACGATCTGATCGCCAGAGCGGTCGAGCCTGGCATGACCGTGCTGGATGTCGGTTGTGGTCGAGGCACGCTCTCGCCGTACCCGTGGCATCATCACCCCAACATCAAACTTTGGGGGATCGATCCCGATCCGACTGCTGCAGAGAATCCGCATCTCGAATCATTCACGCTTCTGACGGACGATCCGAATTGGCAGATTCCCAGCAGCACCGTCGATCTGGCCATCGCCCGTTACGTGCTGGAGCACGTCACTGACCCGACGGCTTTTTTCCGAAATCTCTCGCGTGTCCTCAAGCCGGGCGGAAAGTTTTTGTTTCTCACTCCCAACTTCTGGCACCCTGCGATGATCGCTTCGCACTGGATGCCCTACGGACTCAAACAACGGATCCTCGCGCTGACCAAGCGCGCTGATCCACATGATGTCTTCCCGACCTGTTACCTGCTGAACTCGGCGGCTGCGTTGAAGTCCGCCGCTCAGCGGTGCGGATTGGATGTGACGGATTTGCAAACTCGCGAAATTCAGCCCTGCGGTTATCTCGACTTCAGCGTGTTCGGCTACATCGCCTCATGTTCGTATTTCGCAACCATGCGAGCCACCGGCTTACAACGATTCTTCGGCATGTCGATGACCGGAGTACTGACGAAGCCGATCTCAGCGACTGCCCGAAACGTGACACCTCAGCCAACGAACGCCGTTTCTGATTGGCATTCCTTGGGAGCGACGACGTGACCACGAATTGCCCGCGTTGGTGTGCCTGCCTCTTGACGATCCTCTGCGTGACAACGCTAAGCGGTTGTTTCGGGACGGCAAGGTTCCCGGCACTGGCTCGTAAAAACAGCTCCGAAACCTGCGTGCAACCGCTGAAGAAGACCGCCGCCCGCAGTCCCCAAAAATCGACGCATCCCTCGGCCATCGTCGACGCAAACCTGCCACGTGAGATCGACCGCTTTCATTGAGCTGAGATCCTGCGATCCGGTCAAACGCCCAGGGAGCGGCGTTTTTCCATGATGAATGGCAAGTGGTGCGGAATGTGCCCGGTGATGCGTTCGAGGAACGTCCGCAACGTCAGCGGCCCCGCTTCGCTGTGCCGGCCGACTCGCTGAAAGTCGGAGTCCGCAACCGTTCGCAGGATCGTCGCCATCTGTTTGCGGACGCACTCGATCAGGCAGAGTTCTGTCTCGAGATTACGCTCCTGATATGCCAGCTTGGCCGCGAACTTGTCGGGATCGCCACCGAACAGTGTCGGCTCATTCTCCGCAAGAATGCGTTTCATCCGGTCGCCATACACCGGCTCAAAGTCAGCAAGATGAGCGACGACTTGGAGAGTGCTCCACTTGCCGGCGATCGGCCGAGCCGTCAGTTGCTCGCGCGTCATCCCCGCTACGGCCTCGCGTAGCAACTTCGGACCTCGCGTGTATTCGTCAATCAACTGTGAATTGCTGAGTTCGGAAAGGTTCATCGGCAGGCTCCTGATTCGTGGAAGGATCGATTCACAAAGTAACCCGAAGCGTCAGCGAGGGCGAGCGACGGAAGACTTCTGAATCAGCAGAGTTGGCAGACCGCTCGCACCCGCTGACGCTTCGGGTTAATTTTCTTCTGACTCACTTTCACCAGCCAGCGAGCATCCGATGCCGATCTCCGACGAGTGGTCCTTTCCCGAAGGCACGATCTATTTGAATCACGGTTCGTTCGGTCCATCGCCGCGTTGCGTGCGTGAGGCTCGGAATGCATGGACGGAGAAGCTCGAACGGCAGCCGATGGATTTCTTCTTACGGCAAATGGAATCGGAGCTGGACCACGCCGCTGAGAAGCTCGGCCAACTGATCGGCGCGGAGGGGAACGATCTGCTGTTCTGCGACAACGCGACGGTCGCGATGAACATCGTCGCCGACAGCTTTCCGTTGCAACCGGGAGACGAAGTCCTCTTCACCAATCAAGAATACGGCGCGGTCATGCGCATCTGGCGGAGAGCCTGTGATCGGTCTCAGGCCAAAATCGTTGTGCAACCGCTGCCGCGACCAATCATCTCGGCGGAGCAACAAGTCGCCGCACTGATGGCGGGCGTCACCGAGCGAACGAAGTTGATCGTCGTCAGTCACATCACGTCGCAAACGGCGGTGATTTTTCCCATCGAAGCCATCTGCCGCGAGGCGGCGAAGCGTGGCGTCAAGGTTTGCGTCGATGGGCCACATGCTCTGGCGATGGTGGAGATGAATCTGCGTCGGCTGGGCTGCGACTTCTACTGCGCGAGTTGCCACAAATGGTTGAGCGCTCCCTTTGGCAGCGGCTTTTTGTACGTCGCTAAGCGGTATCAACAGCTGCTCTCGCCGCCAGTGATGAGTTGGGGCGGCAGTGTCGCCGGCCGTCCGGCTCACTGGCAGGACGAGTTCCGTTGGCTGGGGACACGCGATCCGGCTCCGTTCTTGGCGGTGCCCAGCGCGATCGAGTTTCTCGACCGCTTTGGCTGCGAAACATTTCGCGAACAGACTCACGAACTGGCGAAATACGCTCGGCAGCGAATCAGCGAACTGACCGGTTTGGAACCGGCCATGCCGGACAGCCGCGAGTGGTACGGATCGATGATCGCGCTGCCGCTGCCACCGACAGAGGCTCCCAATCAGGGGATTCGCGATCAGTTGCAGACTCCGTTGTGGGAGAAATTTGGCATCGAAGTCCCGATCATCCATTGGCACGGCGAACGGCTGATTCGGGTCTCGTGTCATCTCTACAGCACGCGCGAGCACATCGACCGGCTGATCGAAGCGCTGCGAGATTTTGGAATCGGACGGTCTTGAGCTTTCAGCAACGCCCACTAGGGCTGGCTCGCACAGCCGAGGCAATGATGGCTGACCATCTGCCCGGTGTTGAGAATGGTTCCAACGCTGCAGTTGGGCTTCGTGCCAAGGTCCAGCAAGGTGCCAACCGAAGCGTTGGCTCATTCGAAGGGTTCAGCGTGGATCACGACCTGATGGTTGGCCGACCGGGTCGGGTGTGGGGAGGCGAGCGGTCGGATGGGGGACTGGCGGGAGCCCTCGGAATTGGCAAGAAGCGGAGTTGTCCGTCCGCGTCGCCGCAATCCACTTGAACGGGTCCGCA
>Ga0194131_10000049_pt1 | contig 156940 bp, 99 predicted proteins | sample TA2KigO120mmetaG_FD_148631 | JGI IMG/M metagenome (GOLD analysis project Ga0194131, IMG submission 148631) | Freshwater microbial communities from Lake Tanganyika, Tanzania - TA2015053 Kigoma Offshore 120m | ecosystem: Environmental > Aquatic > Freshwater > Lake | place: Tanzania: Lake...
AGCGCCGGCAGGCCAATGTTGCGTCGCGCCAGTTCCTCGTCGACCAGGTTTCGGCCGTCCGGCGCGCAAGTGTAGAAGAGGTTGTTCTCCTTGCTGCCGCGAAATTCGACGACCCCCAGATTCGGTTTCGTCCAGCGCACGCCATCCCGGCTCTCCGCGTAGGCGTATCCGCCGCGTTCCAGTTCGTCGGCGCGGCGTTCGGTGTTCATGGCAAAGTACCAGATCCGGAACAAGCCGTCCGGCTCGACAATGACGCTGCCCCACGCCTGCACCCGTTCCCCTTCCCAGGGCTTGTCCGCGATAATCACAGGCTCCGCCAGTTTTCGCGGCCGGCCGACCACGCGCTGCAACCCCGTCACCTGCTCGAGATCTGCATCGTCCACGAACAGGAACAGATCCTGGTCGGCATGGTCTTGAGTCGTCACGACGCGGTCGGGCTCGAGCGTCGTTTCTCCCGCATCGACGGCGATCAGCGACGAAAAGAACAGAGCGCCCAGCAGCACGGCCGGTGTGAGCCTCGGCAACAGTTCGCAACAAATTGCCCGTGGCCGAACCACATGCCTTTTCTGAAGCACGGCGCCACTGCGATTCATGGTCGCAGTCTTCCGCGGACTATTTCGCAACAAGAGTTGGCTTCCTGGAACGTGCCGCATCGATCACTCACTTTCATCATGTAGAGGTAGAACGGCCAGCGGGAATTTTCCATCTTGGGTCAGAAGCGTCAATGAAATAGGTTTGAGACTGGAACAGGCTACAACAGTCGCGTCAATACTTGACCGGTCGAAATGCTCCACGGTCGCTGCAGCTCGTCGTGAATCTTGAGCTCGGCATCCAGACCGAGGCAGTGATAGATCGTGGCATGCAGGTCGACGGGATCCACCGGTTCGGAGACCGGATAGGCGCCGATGCGATCCGACGCGCCGATCGCTCGCCCGCCTCGAATTCCGCCCCCAGCCAGCAGAGCGCAGCCGCAGTCGCCCCAGTGATCACGGCCGGCATTGGCATTGATTTTCGGGGTGCGTCCGAACTCACCGAAACAGGCCACCAGGGTGTCGCCAAGGCGGCCTCGCTGATCAAGGTCCGCGAGCAGGGCGCTCATCGACTGGTCGACCATTGGCAAGAGTTCCGACTTCAACGCGAAAAAGTTACTGCTGTGCGTATCCCATCCATCGCAAACGGTCATCTCATTGAAGTGAATCGCGATCATCGGGACACCGGCTTCCGCCAGTTTTCGAGCCATCAGCATGGTCTGGCCGAATCGATGGCGGCCGTAACGGTCACGGACCTCGGACGACTCATCGTCGAGCGAAAACGCTGGCAGTCGCCCGCGATTTGCCGCACCCGTCAACATGACGGCCTGTTGTTTGAGCTCGCTCATCCGTCGAACCGGCGCGGACCCCGGCGGATGATCAAGGAGCGACAACAACGCCGCGCGAGATTCCAGCCGGTCGACATCAACTCCATCCGGAAGAGCAAAGGCTGGAATTGTTTCCGGTGTACCCGGCTCGCCGTTCACACAGAACGGATCAAAACGTGAGCCGAGAAAACCGGCCGAACCGCCACGCAACGGACTGCGCGCCCGTTTGTACTCGCCTTGAGTGCTGCTGCGAATCGCCAGTTCGGGCAGCGCGAGGTATCCCGGCAGCGAATCCGGACCCGGCAGGAATTTGGACAGCACCGACCCCAAATGGGGAAAGTCGGCTCGCTGCGGCGGTCGGATGTCGTTATCGACCAACGGCTGCGCGGTCGCCCGCCCCGTCAGCGTGTAGTAGATCATCGGCGTGTGATTGGAATTGGGATGACTGACCGATCGCACGATCGAGTACTTGTCGGCTATCGTCGCCAGCTGCGGCAACAACTCACAGATTTCCAGGCCAGGCACATTCGTCGCGATGGGCTGAAAGGGCCCACGCACTTCCGCCGGAGCCTCCGGTTTCAAATCAAACATGTCCAGATGTGGAGGCCCGCCAAGTAAATAGACGAGAATGCAACTTTTCGCGCGGTGCGTCTGTGGTTGGGCCTGTAGGACGTATCCCGGCCAATACGCCGCCGACACCGCAAGCCCGCCGCCGACCCGCAGCAATGTTCGACGAGATACCGGTGCGTTTGCGCTCGTGAGGGTCGTCAAGTGGAGGCTCTCGTCAACCAAGGATTTTGTGTGGCCCGAACGCCGTTCGCAGGCCGCTGCGCGTGAACAGGAACACGACGCATTTCGCAGGCCAGAGTCTTAACGTAGAAGATGCGATACAAATTTGCAAAGCGCTGGATCAGCGAGCAAGGCTCACTCCGCGAAAACAACATCCGCGGCTTGTAACGGGAGTTGGACGGTCTCGCCGCCGGCTGTTCGTTGCAGAGGGCCATGTTCCATCGAGGTAAGTCTGGAGGTTGGTTTCAGTCCAGGGATCGTGATTGCCAATTTTTGGATCGGTTGACCCGTCCAGTTGAGAAGGGTGATGGCGAGACCAGCGTCGGATTCAAGGAGCACGGCTTCAACGCCGGGAGTGTTTGTGATGACGTGGCGCGGGGCATTCGCGAGCCGGGCGGGCCAGGTCGCGAATAATCGCGCTTCGGTGGACCAGTCGGTCGGCAGGCGAGTAATGTCGGTGCGGTTTGGGCTGAGCCAGTAGCTCACGCCGGACCAGAAACCGATCGTGATGATTCGACCCCTACCTTGCGCCTTCAGGGTAGCGGCAGCGGAACCATCGGTGAACGAAGCGATCGACACCGCGCCGGTCGGCTGCAGCGAGACGGTCTGCGAGATGGCAAACGTGGTCGAAGTGCCGATGGCCGCGTCGCTGACTTTGATCGGCGTCCGTTCGATGCGGAACGCTTGTGTAAAATGCGGAGGAGCGACGCGTTCGACGCCCGATTGATTGGCTCCGAGTTGCGATCGCAGTAGCGTGGTCGGCGAGTTATATTCGTCGGCCGAGCAGGCCCCCGGGGAGATCACGAGCGTGCCGCCGGAATTCGTCCAGTCGAGCAAAGCTTGTTGAGCTTTGAGCGACAGGTTCGGCGCGGTGACGTAAATCGCGGCGTATCGGCGACGTGACAGATCGCCGGCCTCCAGCGAAAAGTCATCGACGAAATCGACCGGATAGTTCTCGTGCGTCAGCGCGAAGTGCAGGCCGTAAAGTTCTTGCAAGTAAGCATTCGTCTTCGAGTCGCTGTCCCAAACCTGGCTGGCCTGCGGAAAGACGATGGCGACCGTACCGTCTCGAGGCCGGCCGGGGGCGACGAGACGCTCCGCTTTGCCGACCAGTCGCATCGCCGCGCCGAGATTGCGGTACGTCACTTCCTTTTCGGACCAGCCGTCGGCGAAGGCCAGGTTCGGGCCGAAGGTGTACGGGTCAATCGCCTTCGCCCCGTGGCCGAGCAGCGACGCGATCTTCAGCGTCATGCCGTCGGCAAATGCACCGGTCGATTGGCCGACCGGGTAGCCGCCATATTCAACGCCGCCTTCCCGCGCCGAGCAACGCAGCATGTCGCCGTACAGCGACCACAGTTGAGCCTCGGCGTCGCCGAACCAGTCTTCGGTCCAGATGCACGACACGGCTCGTTTGCGGCCGAGGTCGAACCAATCGGGCATTCCCTCGCCGGCATCGGGGCCGATGTTGTCGTTGTTTGCGATCTTCACTCCTGGCGACGGGACGTAAAACCGACCCGGCCAGTTATTGAGGTTCATCGTCGTCAGCAGCTTGGGATTGACCTCGCGTTGCAGCGACTGCGTAGCGGCGGCGAAGCCGAGGCTCAGCGATTCCGCATAGAATCGCGTTGTCCAGTAGAAGAGCCTGCGTTGCGGCAGCGATTTCGCCTCGCTGAGTTTACCTGGCCGGATCACGGCCCAGCTATCGGCACCGACATCGGCCGGAGTCAGCCCTTTTGACCGGAGGTACTCGCGGAAGATTGCCAGACGATTCGGATCGCCCGCGACTTCGTCGGTCACGCGCGGATAGTACCAGCCCGGCTCGTCGCCGATGTGCATCAGTTCGAGCTCGCCTGGCTTCGCTCCCATCTTTGATGCCGCGTCGCGGAAACCGGCCGCCCACTTGTCGAGCGACCCGCGCGCGACCAGATCCGAGTTGTAATGAAAGTAGGAGGGCGGGTTATAGATCGCATCGCGAAATCGCCGAATACCGTGCCGTTCGGCTGCCGCCCGAATCGTCTCAGGAGCGACGCCGGGCCAGTTCCAGATCTGCGCCGAGTTATGTCCAAGCATCGCGAGCGTTGCCATGCCCGTCTCCAACGCCTGTTCGCTGGCGTCCAGCCCGATCAGTCCGTTTGCGACCAGAGTCCGCACCGGTCGCTCGGCCGGAGGGACGACATGTTTCCGCGCGAACTCGCGGTACCGCTCGAACTCCTCAGCGCTGGTCCGAACCAGCGCCTTCAATTGAACTGGGTCGTCCAACCCGTACTTCGGCACGATTATCGCGCCGACATTGCCGACGAGCGAAATATCGGCCGTGCGAATCGGCACCTGCTCTTCGCCATTCGATTGCGCTACTTCCCAACGCAGCGTCGCTCGCTTGACTCGCGCGCCGCCAAGTGTGCATCGCACAACTGCCGAGCCGACACCGTTCTTCAATGCCGCGTCGAGTTCAATCCACTCGGAAGTCTCTCCCGAGGCCATCATCCCAAGTTGACGATGCAACCCTTCGACCGCGATTTCGACGACCGCCCCCGGCTCCGGCTCCCCCGCCGATCGCAACGGGATCAGTTCCAACTCCGAAGGATGCGTACCCGCCAGCAGCAAATCACGATTGGCACCTGCTCCCTTTGCCAGCAGAAGCTGCTGCTTGCCGTATTGCCCGGTTGACCATCTGGTCGATTCGCGGGACGGTTCGCCCCGCTCATCGAGTTGCCTTACGAACACCGTCGGGTCGCCCCAGCCTGACTCGTACAGCCGCTTTTTGTCGCTCGACAGTTCGATCGTCAGGCACGAACCGCGCGAGTTTGCGCTCGGGAACAACCGCGGATCGCCGGTCGGATCTCCGCGCTCGTCGAGGTCGCGCACGATCAGATACCCTGGCTGCGTCGTCGGGTTCTCCTGAGCGCCGGCGATATACAACTTTCGACGCGCTGCATCGAGCTTCACTCCCGACAAGATCGCCCGCGTTTCCGGCTTCTCAACAGGAATATCGTCCGCCAACCAGCGCGGTTCGGCCGATGTCGGCATTCCCCGCTCATCCAGCGTCCAGACCGACGTGTTCTCGCGACCTCGATAGCCTCCGACGACATAGAGTTTCCCACGCTCGGAATCGATCGCGGCGTCGTTGACGTGCGTCCCGGCCGGAATCGAGACGACGCCAGAGGCCTCCAATGGTTGCCCGCTTGGCGCTCCAATTGCGTAAACAACGCCGCTGTTCGGATGCACCACAATCGCGCCGATCGAGGCAAGTCCGGTCTTCAACGTCTCGTCGTTGCCCACGGGCATGCCAATTCGGTCCAACCGGAGCACCGCAACCGATCCGTCCTTCCTCGCGACGACAAGCCGTCCGCGCGCTTCGTCCAGCGCGAGTGGGCCAAGATAGTCGCCGTTCGCGCCGCGGAAGGAGGTGTTTTCACCGAGCGAGGTCGGACTCTCCAGCGATCGGCTGACGATCTCGCCACCCACGACGGCATACACCCGCGAGTGTTTTGCTGAAACTGCGAACCGCAGATAGCCCGATTGGTCACCGAATTTGATCGCCCGCATTGCCGGCAGGGGTGTGCCGTCCGCTTCCAGCGAGACCAACGTGCAGCGTATCTTCAGCCCTGCGATCCGATTGCCCAGGAATCCGCGGCCAAGCGACTTCGCCGCCAGCGCCACTCCGTCGCCCCCACTCAGACTGACCGCCTCCGCGCGCACAAATCGCTTCGATTTCCGCACAACGGCACCTGGGCCACCGTTCGTATTCAGCGCAATCTCGTGCACTTCGACTCCGTCCGTGATCCGTTGGTTCGTCAGCGTATCCGAAAACTGAGACGCGACCGCGATCAACAATCGATCGGAGCGGCTAGCCGCCGCGACTCCCTGCAAGTTTGGAATGTCCGCCGACTGCATCCCCCCGACAACCTCGCCGGCTGTGTCGAGAGCAAACCATGACAGTCGCTTGTCCGGCCCGCGAAAGTAGATGGCGCGTTCCGTTGTCACGATTCGCGCGTACTCCTGCGGGCCATTGGGAATCGACACCACTCGCGGCTTTCCCACGACATCGCCGCGCGCGTCGAGATCGCAAACCTCGATCACCGATGGATACGTGCCGCGATACAGCTTCGTCCCGTCTCGTCGCAGCGCCACCGAGTACCCGCCATACCCGCCGGTTCGATGAAAGATCGCATTACCAACCGGCCGCCCCTGTTCATCGCGATCGAGAACAAAAACTCCCTCGCCGCCCCATCCCACCGCGATCAGTCGCCCATTCGGATGGAGCGTCAGCGCATCACACGACTTATTCGGATTCCCATGATCGAATGCCTCTGGCTTGCCCCGCGGTTCGCCTCGCTCGTCAAGCGAATACATCACCAGCCCACGCGTATGCGTCGGATACGAGGCCTGCACTCCAAAGTACAACTTCCGGCTCGTCGCGTCATGCAACAAACAAACGACGGTACTATGTTGTCCTGCCGGCAACTCATCGGGATGGTCGGAGTATTTCCGCGGCTGGCCCGTCGGCTGCCCATCTTCACGCAGGTCAAATACCCACAACCCCGTCCGCGCGGCATCCCGCGACAGAGTCCCGACGTACAGTTTCCGTTGCGCGGGATTGGCCACTGCCGACGCGATGTGATCCACTGCCGTCTCATCAACTCCCACCAGCGGCACCGTCAAAGCGGCTTCCTGACCGCACGTTCGCGCCTCAAACAGCAGCCAGATCGCCAGAAAGATTGCGGCGAACGAGGGTTGGCGGCGGAGCTGACAACCAATTCGCGAAATCATCCAAGGGCGACCTTCGTTGCCCGCATCGATATTTGCTTCAAACATCGTGATGCCAGAGAGCATGGTGGAAATCCGCGCTGTTTGTGCTCACGCCATGATTTCTCGCACCAAGTGGGCTTCCTCGATGCCGGTAAGTCGGAAATCGAGGCCAGCGTGGCGGTAGGTGAGCCGTTTGTGATCGAAGCCCATCAGATGCAGCATCGTAGCGTGGATATCTCGAACGTGAACGCGATTCTCGACGGCTCGATAGCCAAACTCGTCGGTCGCGCCGTAGGCGAATCCTCCTCGAACGCCACCGCCGGCCATCCAGATTGAGAAGCCGTGGTGGTTGTGATCGCGGCCGGTAGGATTGCCGCCACCGATCGGGATTTCGACCGCCGGAGTGCGTCCAAATTCGCCGCCGCAGAGAACCAACGTCTGATCCAAGAGCCCTCTCTGCAGCAGGTCAGTGAGCAAAGCCGCGATCGGACCATCGCATTCATTCCCTAATCGGCGGTGTTCGTCTGCCAGGTTGCTGTGCGAGTCCCACGGTTGTACGTCCCCGTGGTAGCACTGCACGACGCGCACTCCTCGTTCAATCAGCCGGCGTGCGATCAGCAATTGTCGCCCGTGGACCGTCTCCGCCTTGTAGAGGTCCTGAATCGCTTTTGTCTCCTGGGAGATATCGAGTGCATCGGTGGCCTCCATCTGCATCCGATAGGCCAGTTCAAAAGACTGGATGCGGGCCTCGAGATTAGGATCCTCACGTCGAGTAGCCTGGTGCCGCCGATTCAAATTCGTCAACAGGTCCAATTGCCGGCGCTGACCCGACGGATCCGTACGCGGACTCTGAATGTTGGCGATCAGTTCGGTGACTTTCGTCTTGCGTGTGTCGAGATAGGTCCCCTGATAAATCCCCGGCAGAAAAGCGCTGCGCCAATTCGAAGAGTCAGCGACGGGCAATCCGGGGCAGAGCGTGACAAACCCTGGCAGATTCTGGTTTTCGCAGCCCAGCCCGTAGGTCAACCACGAACCGTAACTCGGGCGCGATAACCGTTCGTCGCCCGTATTCATCAACCGCATGCTCTGTTCGTGATTGGGCGTGTTGGCGTACATCGAACGAACGACACAGATCCGGTCGGCATGGCGACTTGCGGTCTGCTGGAAAACCTCGCTGCACCAGAGTCCGCTGTCACCGTACTGAGCGAACTGGAAGGGCGAAGCGAGTGCGACGCCGGTTTCGCGTTCGGTGGTCAGATTTCCCAGCGGCAGTTTTTTGCCGCCCCACTTCGTAAGCTCCGTTTTCGGGTCCCAGGTGTCGACTTGTGAAGGGCCACCATTTAAATAGATGTGAATGATATGCTTGGCGCGTGCGGGAAAATGCGGGTTGCGTGGCGCCAATGGATTCGCGTTGGTCTCCACGTCGGCCTGGAGCATGCCGGGCAAGGCCAGCCAGCCGATACCGGTGCCGATCGTCGCCAGGAGATCGCGTCGCGAAAGTGTATGGGAGTCGCTTGGCATGGCAGGTGCCCCCTTGGTTCATCTCAGGTTCTTTGTAGCCGAGTTGCTCCGCAGCTCGGCTACGGGACTCAATCCACAAACATCAGTTCATTGCTCATTAACAACACTTGGGCAAGTTGCTCAAGCGTCCCGGCCGCCAGGAAACTCTCGCACAGTTCCACCTCGGCAGGAGTCGGCTCGCGGCCCAGCGCGACGGCATACAGGCGTGGTACGCGTCGCGCTGGCTCGGTGTCGGCAACGCGCTTCGCCAGCGCATCGGAACGGGCCAGCATAAACGTCGAATTCAACGCGAACAGCGCCTGCTGCGGAACCGTGGTCATGCTTCGGCGGGGAGTGGATGTGTCGGCGTTGGCAAAGTCGAAGGTCTGTACCATGGCCGGGATGTTCTGTCGTTCGACGAAGGCGTAAACCGTGCGGCGGCGATTCGCATCGTCCGTAACGACCGCGGGTCGTCCAAACATGGTTGCATCCAATTCGCCGGCCACGGTCAACATCGTGTCCCGCATCTGCTCAAAGTCAAGTCGCCGACGATTGGATCTCCACAACAGCGAGTTGGACGGATCGCGTTGACGCTGCTGTGCCATCGCTTCGGTCTCGGGAAACTGCGACGAGCGCTGATAGGCACGCGAGGAGAGAATCAGCTCGTGGAGTGGTTTCGTTCGCCAGCCATGCTTGATGAAATAGTCGGCGAGGAAATCCAACAGATCGTGCTGTACGGGTCGCTTTGCCTGCAGGCCGAAATCGCTGGGATTCTCCAGCAGCGAATCGCCGAAGTGATGCATCCAGACCCGATTGACCCAGACGCGGGCCGTGAGCGGATTGGCTGGCGAGGCGATCGCATTGGCGAGTTCGAGCCTCCCTCCGCCTTGGGAAAATGCCGGGCGATTTTCGGGCGACAGGATCTCCAGGAATCGGCGCGGTACCGGTGTGCCGCGCGCGCTGGGATCCCCGCGTTGATAGATCACGGGATCGCACAGCACTTCGGCATCGTGAACCGTCATCGCCCGCGAAGCGGCGTCCTTGTGCTTCACGGCGATCGCATCCAGTTGCCCTAACAGACCACGATAAGCGTCCCCCGGTTGCCTTGATAAGTAAAAGGCCACATCTCGAATGGGAAACCAGACCGGTCCGTCCCGCGCCACCAACAGCGCGACGAGCGGATCGCTCTCGCCGCCGCCGCCTGTCGTCCACGCGTCCCGGATCACGTTGCCGTAGATTCGAGCGACGTCGGCCATCGAAGTCGGCTGGGCAGCCACAAGTCCATCGATGATTCGTGAATCGATGCCGCGGGCCTTCCATGCTTCCGGCTTGAGAGCCAGATCGTGTTGCAGATCGGACCAGGGACCGAAGATCGGATCGTCCGTAAATGCCCGCCGCGCGATCAGTTGCCGCCAGCGCTTGGTGATCTGCGGTCGCAGCTGCTCAGGCGTCAATGACAGGAAGAAGATCGCTGTTTCGGAAACGTCCGGCTGCGTAGTCGCAACATGGATAAGGTAGTCAGGCGTTCGCTCCCTGGCGATCTTCAGTGTTTCCGTGTAATGGTTGGCCTGCTGGCCTTCAATTTCCTTCAGTTTCGCGGCGAATTCCTGTTCGAACGCCTGACCTGCCTCGGTCACCGGTCCGATTCGAGGACGGTCGTACGGCTCGATGCAACTGGCGAAGACACCATACAGCGAGTAATAATCGGCCGTCGGAACCGGATCGAACTTGTGATCGTGGCATCGTGCGCAGGCCACCGAGAGTCCCAGGAAGCCGCGACCGATCACATCGATCTGGTCATCGATCACGTCGTGTCGATTGCTGTCGAACATCCGACCGAGTGTCAGCAATCCCATCGCCGCAAAGTCGGGTGAATCCGCGGGAAGATTCAACTGGTCGGCGGCGAGCTGCTCGCGCACGAACTGATCAAAAGGTTTGTCGTCATTGAAAGCCCGAATGACGTAGTCGCGGTAGGTGTAGGCAAAGGGCCGAATGCGACCATCGCCATACATCAGCACGCCATCCTTCGCATCCGAATACCGGGCGACATCGAGCCAATGGCGCCCCCAGCGTTCGCCATAATGCGGGCTCTGCAAGAGACGGTCGATCAGCCGCTTGATGGTCTGTGGTGATGAAGGCGGCGGATGCGTTTCGTTCTGCGGCCGAGTCACTCCCTGACTCGACGCGGAATTGCGGAGCGATTCCGCAGCGAATTCCTTTTCAAACTCGCTGATCTCCTCCGCGCTCGGTGGCAGGCCCAGCAAATCGAAGCTCATGCGTCGAACAAGTGTCCGGGCATCGGCCGGCTCGGTCGCGACGATATTCTGCTCGCGATGTTTGCGTTCGATGAGAAAATCGATCGGATGAGAATTGTCGGCGACATGCGGAGCGACGATCGGCTGAAACGCCCAGTGCTCGCGGGCGGCCTTCTCCAGATCGGTGACGACCTTTGTACCGCTGCGCGGATCGTGGGCGCCGTTTCGAATCCAGCTCCGCAAGTCCTCGATTTCGGCATCGTTCAGTTTGTCGCCGGTATCCGGCGGAGGCATCTTGAGTTTGTCGTCGCGATAGGAGACAGCCCGCATGAGCAGGCTTGACGAAGGATCCCCCGGCACGATCGTCGGCCCACGTTCGCCGCCTCGTTCCCAGCCATTCTTCGTATCGAGCCGCAATTTGCCTTCGGCGGCGGCCTCACCGTGACACTCGTAACAATGTTTGGCAAAAAGCGGCCGAATCTTTGACTCGAAGAAGCTGATCTGCTCCGCGGTCGCAGCGCGTGGTTCATCGGCCTGTGTTGCGGCGCCGGGTCCAAGCAGGCTCAGTACGCTGAGAACGATGACCGTGACCGGGCTGCTGATTGTTGCCGGGTTGCCTGGCAACCCGGCGCGGAGTCGCGGAACGACTCCGCACAATCGGCCGTCATTCTTCGTGGAACTCATGCCAGAATCTCCTTCACCACCTTCGCCCCCTCAACGCCGGTGAGGCGGTAATCGAGGCCGGCGTGGCGGTAGGTGAGTCGTTCGTGATCGAAACCCATCAGTCGCAGGATCGTCGCGTGGAAGTCGCGCACGTGAACCGGATTGTCAGCCGCCCGAAGCCCAATCTCGTCGGTCGTTCCATGCACATAGCCGCGCTTCACGCCAGCTCCGGCTAGCCACGAACTGAACGCCCAGGGATGATGTTCGCGACCTTTCGCGTCCGCCGTGTTGTTGAACGGTGTGCGCCCGAACTCCGTCGTCCATACGATCAGTGTCTCGTCGAACATTCCGCGAAGCTTCAAATCCTGTATCAAGGCCGCGATCGGCTGGTCGACATTCTTGGCCAGGGGCACGTGTGTCATCATGTCGCCGTGCGCATCCCAGTTGTTGGATGATCCGACATCGATCAACTCAACGAATCGTACTCCGCGTTCGATGAGTCGTCGGGCCGCCAGGCATTGCCAGCCGAAGCCGGATTTCTGGTCAAGACTCAGACCATAACTTTCCAGCGTCGCGGCGGTTTCTTTTGTGAAGTCAAACGCATCGGGCACCGCCATCTGCATTCCGAACGCTGTTTCGAAGGTCCGCAATCGAGCGGCCAGTTGGGGATCGTTCGATCGCGCTGCGAGATGTTCAGTGTTCAATTCCTGCAGGGCGGCCAACTCCAGTTGTTGACGATCGGTTGGCACGCGCGGGCGAACATTGGCAATCGGCTCGGCACCAGGTACGACCAGCGTTCCCTGGTAGGCGCCGGGAAGGAAGTCATTAGCGTAAACTTGCGTACCGGCATAGGTTTGCGCGGGCGCGATGACCACGAACCCGGGCAGGTTACGATTGAGCGTACCCAACCCGTAAGTGACCCACGAGCCGATGCTTGGCCGCGAGAACGCGAACGAACCGGTGTGCATGCCGAGTGTGGCGTTGTAGTGATTCGAATGGGACGTATGCATCGAACGGATCAACGCGATGTCATCGACACGTTCAGCGACATGAGGAAAGAGCGTACTGACTTCAGTCCCACACTGGCCGTGTGGTTTGAATTCCCATTGCGGGCGCTTCAGGAAAATCCGTTCATAGCCGGGCCGGTTCTTGATTTCCGGATGATCGGCCTTGATCTCCGCACCATGTTGTTTCGTCAGCTCCGGCTTCGGATCAAATGTGTCGACATGCGAAACTCCTCCTGTCATAAATAGGAAAATGACATTCCTGGCCTTCGCTGGAAAGTGCGGTTCGCGCGGAGCAAGCGGGTCGCCCCCATCGGCGAGCAGTTGCTGTACGATGCCGGGAAAAAGCACTGATCCCGCGGCAGCGGAACGCAGGAACGTTCGCCGCGAGGGAGCAGCTGGCAATACGCGATAGTTCATCCTCGTCTACTCCACAAACAAAAATTCGTTGCTGGCCAGCAGGACGCGGGTCCAGGCAGACCATTTTTCGGTCAGGTCGCCGGGATAGCTGTCGAGAAATCTCCTCACCCGTTCGCGCTCCGTTCGCGAGGGTTCGCGCTGGAACAATGTTCGATACACGGACTGCACTCGAGCCTCGTCGCTCGCGTCCATCAACAAGGAACCTGCGAGTCCCGTGGCCTGTGCGTGGAAGAAGGGATCATTGATGAAGTACAGAGCCTGCGTCGGGACGATCGTGGATTGGCGGGCCGGGGTCGACGCGTTGGGGTCGGCGCCATCAAACAGCGCCAGATACGGGTGCCGACGCTGACGCTGTACCATCAAAAAGGTGCTGCGGCGGTTGGTGGGATAGATCGCGTTGAACGGAGCATGTTGCGAGAAGGTCCAGGTTTTCTCTTCGGGGAACGGGTGGCCTTCTCCGGCCGTCAGATCGAGTTGTCCCGAGGCAAAAAGGAGGCTGTCGCGCAGTTCTTCGGCCGAAAGGCGGCGTCGGCTGTAGTGGGACAGCCAGCGATTGTCCGGATCCGAGGACAGAACGGCGGCGCTGGCGCGCTGATACGTCTCCGTGTGCAGAATCAGTCGATGCAGCGCCTTGATACTGTACCCGCTCTGTACAAAGCGAGAGGTCAGGAAGTCGAGCAATTCCGGATGTGTCGGCCCTTCGCCGCGCGCTCCAAAGTCATTGGAAGAGCGCACAATACCGCGACCAAAGTGCCACCCCCAGATTCGATTGACGATCACCCTGGCCGCGAGCGGATGTCGGGCGATCCAGTCGCCCAACTCGCGTCGCCCGCTGCCGGCGTCTTGCGGAACCTCGGTTCCGCCAAAGACCGACAACCAGCGGCGAGACACTTCCCGACCTGGTTTCTCGGGATCGCCTCGCTCCTGAAACTTCGCGTTCTTCGCTTGTTGGTCAACGACCGCGTACGCAACCGGGATCTTCGGTTCGGCTTCGAGTGACGGCATCGGTTCACTCAAGATTCGTCCCGCCTCCAGGAGCGCAGCACCGGCTTCGGGTCGCGCCACATGTTCAAGTCGAAATGCCACACCATCCAGGCCAGCCGGATGCGCATCGGCCACTCGGCCTTCGATCGCGATTTTGCCGTCCACCGGACTGACCCAGGCAACCGCCACGGGGCGATTCTGCCCCGGGTGCACAAAAAACGAACGAGCGGCGAGCAACGTCCAGACCATCACCGGCTCGTCGGAAGTGTTGACGAACACGGACGGTGTGTCCGCAAAACTCCACCTCTTCAGAGCACTCTTGCCGTCGATTGCGTCGGCCTTCTCCCCGAGAAACACCGGACCGTCTTTGGTCAATTCGACAAAGCACCAGGCGGCATCGTGAACCGTTCGCGGGTTGGACTCCGTGAGATTGTCTAGAAGATCCCCCGTACTCCACTGCCGTTGCTGGCCGCCCAATTCCCGAAGAGTCAACGCGCACAAGGTGCTGTCCGCGCCGTGATTACCGCCCGGCTCCACCGTGAGCAGTACAAGTTCGCCCTTATGCACGGCGACGGTCGTCGGCATGAGCTCGACCGACGCCCCCTCTTTTACATCGGCCTTCTCGATCAGTCGTGTCGCCTGGACAGCTTCGGGTGTGAATACCTGTTTGGCGACCTCGGCGCGGCGTTGCAACGCGAGCTTCAGTCGCTCTTGCTTCTCCTGCCACGGCTTCATGATCGCATCGACTTCCGCTTGAGAGATCAATGGCACCAGGTCGCGTGGCTGGCCCTTGGGTTCGCAGCCCGGAAAGGCGAACTTCGTGCTCTCGAAAATACCGTAGAGAGCGTAATAATCCTCCGCGCTGACCGGATCGTACTTATGCTCGTGACACCGGGCGCAACCGAGCGTCAAGCCGAGAAAGTTCTTGCCGAGGTTGTCGATGACGTCCTCGTGCGTCAGGTACATGTCCTTGTCGATGTCGTGGCCAAAGCGGCGCGCGATCGCAAGGTAACCGGTGGCGACGATCCCTTCCGCGCGCTCAGGTCCGCTCCGTTCTTGTGTCAGCAGATCACCGGCGAGTTGCATGCGGACGAATTGATCGAACGGTAAATCGCGGTTGAAACTGTCAAGAACCCAATTGCGGTAACGCCAGGCATGCGGCAGGGGGCGATCGGAGTTCTCGCCGGCCGTATCGGCGTAGCGCACGACGTCGAGCCAGTGCCGGCCCCACTGCACGCCGTACTGCGGCGAACCGAGCAACCGGTCGATCACCAGCGACCACGCGCCCGGTGACTGATCGGCGACGAACGCTTCGACCTCCTCCGGTGTGGGCGGCAGTCCGGTGAGGTCATAGGCGAGCCGCCGCAGTAACGTTCGGCGATCCGCGGCCGGCGTAACGTTTAGTACTTGGCGGCGGATCTCGCGGAGGACGAGTTCGTCAATCTGCTTCGCATCGGTCGCGATATCAGTGGCCGGCGTCGGAGGAATCGGTTGAAATGCCCACCAGCTTCGTGCCTCTTCCCGAGTCATGCCTCCCAGGACGTCGCTGCCGTCGCGCGGATCGGGAGCCCCCATCGCCACCCATTTCGTGAGCAGGGCGATTTCCTCGGCTGGCAGCTTGCCGCCTTTATCCGCAGGAGGCATTTCCAAGGAACGATAATTGACGGCGTCGATCAGCCGACTTTCGTCAGGCTTGCCGGGAATGATGGCCGGCCCACTCTCCCCGCCTTTCGCCCAGCCACTCGCGGAGGCCAGCGAAAGTCCGCCATGAGCCTTCGTCCCGCCGTGACATTCAAAGCAACGTTTCACGAGCAGCGGACGAACTTCCTTTTCGAAGAAGGTGCGGTCCTCGTCGGAGATCGGCGACACCGCGACGCGGTCTTCGGCTGCCGCAAACGATGAGCATAGCAGGCAACAGAATAGAGCGACGGCGATACCGCTACGGACATTATTCATGGCAACTGCCTCTTGTGACTTTCAATGTGTCGTCGCAATTTGGCCGTCGCATCCGCGACTCGGCTGGCTGCGAGCAAATCGATCAGTTGCAGGTGGCTCTCGATGCTGCTCTTCCATTCCGCCTTCTTAACGCTCTCTCGAAAACGCTGAAAGAAGATCCGCAGCAGGTCGCCGAACGCCACGAGCGGCTGAAGGCCGCTGGCTTCCATCAACGTGCGATGAAACAGGATGTCCAATTCGATCCATGTCTTCAGGTCGCGAGCAATATGAAATCGCTCGGCTATTTCTCTCAGCCGCAGCTCAATCGAATTGTCGGCAGCCATATTGCGCGCGACGTGCGGCAACACACCGGTCTCCAGAATTACTCGGCTATCAATGAGCTGCCGCGGGTCGACATCCAACAGGGCGGCATGGAACCCTAAGTGTTCCGTCACACGGCCGATATCGATCCGTCTGACCGTCAATCCGACCCCGGTTTTCGACTCCACAATGCCCAGGAACTCCAGCGACTTGGTCGCCTCGCGCACGCTGAGCCGGCTCATGCCAAAAGTCTCGGCAAGCTGCGTTTCCGTTGGCAGTCGATCGCCGGGCAGCAGTTTGCGATCGATGATGTACTGCTTGATTCGCTTGGTGGCTTGCTCGCGTACCTTGGGACGGTGAAGCGTTCGCATGGTGTATTCCAGACCGGTTGCAGACCAAAATCGCTGTCTATAGATTATCTGACAATCAAGGTCGAAGCAATGTATGCATGGTCGTCGCACCGCTCCGCGATTCGCCGCTTCGCGATTCGCCGACGAGCGGCGGAGGGCGGGCGCGGTATGCGGAGCGATTCAGCCACCGATGCGAAGTTCGAGAGGAGATTGGTAGATGAGTCCCGTTTCGATAACCGCCTTGCGTGACGCGGTAACACGAATGCTGCAGCGCTGCGGTCTGGGGTCGAGCCCAGCGGACGCTGCCGCGGAACTGCTCGTGACCACCGACGCCATGGGCGTCTTCACGCACGGCACGAAACTCCTGGCGGGTTACATTAAGAAGCTGCAGGGAGGCGGATACAACGCCGCAGCAGAGCCGCGCATCGAACGCGAGGGACCAGGCTGGGCGATCATCGATGGACAATCGGCATTGGGGCAGGTCGGCTGCCTGTACGCGATCGACGTTGCGATGCGAAAGGCGCGCCAGGTTGGGATCGCTTACGTCGGACTGCGCAATACCGGTCACATCGGCGCGGCGGGCTGCTACGCGGCCCGCGCGGCGCGCGCCGGCATGATCGCCATGGTGACGGGGAATGACATTCCCAGCGTCGCGGCTCCTGGTTCGCGGGCCGCGGTCCTGGGAAGCAATCCCCTGGCGTATGCCGTCCCCGTGGCCAACGGCGACCCAATCCTGCTCGACATTGCCACGGCCGCTGTGGCCGGGGGAAAAGTCTACGCGGCGATCCAGCGCGGCGAACCGATCCCCGACACCTGGTTGATCGGTCCCGATGGATTGCCCACGACCGACGGCAGCCTCTATCCACAGCAAGCTGCCCTGGCGCCTATGGCAGGTCACAAGGGTTACGGTTTCGGCCTGTGGTGCGAAATTCTGTCGGCGGTTCTTCCCGGAGGACAGATGACCTGGCAGGTCGGCAGTTGGATCTTTGATGAGCCGAGTCGGCCCTCCTGGCATAACGCCTCATTCACGGTAATCGATCTGGACGCCGTTTCGCCGATGGACGAGTTCCAGCAGCGATTGCGACGATTGATCGACGAGTTGCATGCCGCGCCCGCTGCTGCGGGAGTCGAGCGCGTGCTACTGCCCGGCGAACGGGAATGGAATAACTATCGACGAGCACAAGCAGAGGGAATCCGGCTGCCAACCGATGTCTGCGACAAGCTGGTTCAGGCATCGGAGCTCACCGGTGTACCGCTGGGGGAGCTCTTTGGCGATTGATTGGCAGCCCGAGCGATTCGGCAACGGCTCAGGACGAAGCCATGCCGTCGGTGAAGACGGCCGTGGTGAGGGACATGCCGGCGAGGTGGTCGTTGACCCATTTGATTCCGGCGCTGCAGGCTCCCAGGAGGTGCGGGGCGGGTGCGATCAAGGGCAGGATACTGTCTTCGGCCTCACTGTAAACAGGCATGAGGTCGCCTCCCTGAATGGCGCAGAAGCGGTCGCCCGCGCCGATCGCGAGCAGCATTTTGGCGTAGCTTTCCAGGTTGACTTCTCCCTCGCCGTGCCCGCAGAACTGATGGCCGCGCTGCGTCCAATCCTCGCTGATCATGAGTGTGGAGGCGCCCTGGAGATACTTGAAGTTCTTCACGTGACTGCCGACCACGCGCGGTGCGACGAATGGGCTGGTGAAGCGCTGCGTCCAGTTTTCGCCAGCCCAGCAATGGCTGGGATCGCCCCAAACGCAGAGCGAACGGTCGTAGTCCGTGGCCAGCAACAGCAGGCCGAAATCGCGTGCGCAGATCGCCCCTGTGCCAGGATGGAGTTCGTGGGCGAGATAGGCACCAAGCTCGTTGGCCCGCGCGCGGATGCGGGCGGTCTTGTCGCGGAAACGCGCAAGGCCCGCGGCCATCATCTCGTCCCAGCCGAAGACCCACGGATATCCGCTGTGAAGCACAGGGTTTCCCCATAGGCCCCAGAACCAACCGAAGATGTGAATACCGAGGGCCGTGCCGGTCTCGAGCAGGCCGAGGATGTACTCCTCGGACCAGTCCTCAACATATTGCGCACCCTGGGCCGCCACGGACGCGGGCACAAACTTGTCCACGTTCTCGAGGCCCCAGCGGGCGCTGAGATGCGCATAGCCTGCGCAGTGGGCGCTGATGACGGGCGCCACGACACCCGCGTCGGCGAGCACTTGCCGTAACTCCGCCGGTTCGCGGAAAACGATCCGTCCATTGTCACCATGACCCGGCCCGTGCAAAAGGTAATTTGAAATCATCAGCGAGCGGGCGCCATGGCCGGTGGCATATTTGGCCACAGCCTCCAGTGACTTCAGGGATCCGACGAGTTGCCCGGTCTCCACGCCTGAAACCAGGCTCACCTGCCGGCCACAGCCGACATCCAACCGTGCGCGGTTCGGATCGAAAAACGCATTCAGCTCTTTGAAATAGAGAGGATTCATCGATGGGGGTTCCCTGTTTGAATTGGCAGTATTTAAACAGACTCTGCCTGGAAAACAAAGCGGGTAGCCCAGTAGTCCGTCAAGAGTTCGGCGTTTGCGGACGTCGCAGATAGAATTTCCAATAGCCCAGGACGTTGCTGATCAAGAACGAGGCTTCCATTACCGTCGCTACGGGCGTTATGGCCAGCAGATTATGGACCAGCCAACAGCTGTTGCCGCACATGAAACAGAGCCGCATACTGCGATCGGAAGCATGAAAACTGCCGACGGTCCCGCAAAGCACAGCCGCCATCGATAGCCAACTGAGCGGTCCATCGAACGTTACCGCGGCTCCAATTACGGCGACGACTAGGAACAGGTACAAATATCGGCGGCGTTTCGAATAGATCGCCGTGACGTAACGTGAGGCGGTCAACACCATCATCACGGCCGGCGTGTGCCGGTCGAGAAGCAGAAAATGAACTGCATTTAATGTTGCGAGGCAGGTCAGACAAAGCAGCACCATCCGACGCTGCCGAAGTTGATACGAAGCCAACCCGCACGAAAACGCGCAGGCAGCCACAACCTGCGACCAGAAAAACGGCGTCAACGGTTTTCCTCTCCTGCGCTTTCCAGATCAACGCTTTCCAGATCAACTTGCGCTTTCCGGATCATCGGCACCGCGTCAATCCGGCCGTCGGCTCTGCATTCCTCGCGTCTCAGGCGTCATTCCGCACGAGAATGTCGCGAACCACCTCTCCATGCACGTCCGTCAGTCGGTAGTCGCGTCCCGCGTGGCGGAAGGTGAGCCGTTCGTGGTTCAGGCCTAGCAGGTGCAGGATGGTGGCATGGAAGTCGGGCATCGTGACTTTGTTCTCGGCGACGTAGTAACCAAATTCGTCGGTCTGACCGTAGGTGGTGCCGCCGCGAATGCCGCCTCCCGCCATCCAGAAGCTGAACGCGTGGGGGTGGTGGTCGCGACCGTCCGTTCCTTGCGCGGCGGGAGTCCGACCGAACTCGGTCGCGAAAACGACCAGCGTATCGTGGAGCATCCCACGCGACTTCAGATCTTTGAGCAGCGCGGCGATCGGTAGATCGACTTTGGCAGCGTTGGTCGAATGGTTATTACGCAAGCCGCCGTGCGCATCCCAGTAGTTTCGCGGATAACTGAAATTCACCTGCACAAAACGCACACCCGCCTCCAGGCAGCGCCGTGCGAACAGACACTGCCGGCCAAACTCATCGGTCGGCTCGACGCCGACCCCGTACGCCGCCTGTGTGGCCGCCGATTCCCGTCCGATGTCCATGACCTCGGGCGCTTCCGCCTGCATCCGAAATGCCATTTCGAACGAGGCAATGCGCGCTTCCAGCGCCGAGTCCGCTCCAACACTCTCGAGATGACGCTCGTTGCGCCGCTTGAGCAGATCGAGTTGCATTCGTTGCAGTTCCGGAACCTCTCCCGGCGCCAGGCTCGATAACCGAGCGTCCTTGAAGTGCGTGCTGCCATCGCCGAGGCGCGTTCCTTGAAACGTTGCGGGCAGGAACGACGATCCGTAATTCTGCGCCCCGCCGTGATACAGCGAAGGACTGAGACTGATGAAACCCGGCAGGTTCTGATTCTCGCTGCCCAGGCCATAGAGCGTCCAGGCGCCGAGGCACGGGCGGGCAAAGACCCCGCTGCCCGTGTTGATGTTCAGCAGGGCAGGGCCGTGTGAAACCTGGTCACCACCGTTCATCGAACGAATCACGGCGATATCGTCGATGCAACCGCCGATCTGAGGAAACAGATCGCTGACCTCGATGCCGCTCTGGCCGTACTTCTGGAAATTCCAGGGTGACGCGAGCAGATTACCCGTAGGGGCAAATTCAAACTTTGGCTTCGGGAACGGCAATGGCTGCCCGTTCAGCTCGGTCAGCTTCGGCTTCGGATCGAAGGAGTCGACATGTGAAACGCCTCCATGCATGAACAGAACTACGACCCGCTTGGCCCGCGCGGGGAAGTGCGGTTGCCGGGGTGCAAGTGCGCCCGAAGCCGCGCTGCCAGCACAGGTATCGTTCGCAAGCAGGCTCGCCAAAGCGATGCTGCCGAAACCAACGGCGGACTGCTGAAGAAGTTGTCGCCGATTCGTGAGCCCGATCATGACGTGACTCCATGGTCCTGGATCGCTGCGCGGTCCAACGTGTGAGATGAATTCGCCGTGTCGCGGGACGACCCGGCTCCAAATTGACTACTCCAGATACAAAAACTCATTGCTGCACAGCAGCGACTGGCAGAACGCCTGCCAGGCTGCAAGTCGTTGTTCGGGTTCGGGTTTGCCGGCAAGCGCCGACGACTGCATGACCGACGTCAGAAAAGCCTGCGTATCCTGCTGCTCGATCGGCGTGGCCGAGCGACCGAAGGCGAGGCGATGCGCCCCTTCGATGCGTCGGTCGTCCGACAGCGCCGCATCCGCCAAAACGCGTTCCGCGAACGCCTTCGACTGCCCGCGCACAAACGGATGATTGATCAGGAACAGCCCCTGCGAGGCGACGGTCGTTTCGTTGCGGACCGCGGTGACGCCGTTCGGGTCGGCCGCGTCGAACAGCGCCAGGACGTCAGGCAGCATGTTGCGGACGATCGGCAGATATACCGACCGCTTGCGGAACGTTGTGTAAAACTCATCATCAGCGCCGACCCGATTGGGCCGGATCATCGCGCTGATGTCTTCGGCCTTCGAATTGAGGAACTCGCCGCTCTCGCTACCTCCTGGCACACGGTCCAATTGTCCGCTCACCGCCAGCATCGCGTCGCGGAGTTCCTCGGCAGCCAGACGCCTGCGTTGAAGACGTAGCGCGGCGAGCGATGACGGACCGGCCCCCGACGATCCCACGGATGCGTTGGGTATCCGATAAGTATTCGAGTGCACGATCAATCGGTGCAGGTTCTTGATGCTCCATCCGCCCTCGATGAATTGCGTCGTCAGCCAGTCGAGTAACTCCGGATGCGACGGAAGTTCTCCTCGCGTTCCAAAGTTATCGGGAGTGCCGACGATTCCCCGGCCAAAATGCAGTTGCCAGACGCGATTGACGAGGACCCGAGCGGTCAGCGGATTCGACGGACTGGCGATCCAACGGGCCAATTCCAATCGACCGCTGCTGAACTGGTGCGGGTTGATAATCGACGGGGAATCGTCATTGGCCGAGGGACTGACCGCGGCGATGATTCCCAGCGCGTCGCGAGGAACGACTTTTCCAAGTGTAAAACGGTTGCCGCGCAGGTGAACACGGAGATTTCGGGATTGGGCTTCCTTCGGTGCCATCACCATGAGTGGCTCGACGCCGGAACCCTGCGGAACCGCGTATTCCCACCACATCGTCGCGTTCCGTACCTCATTCTGGAACGGTTCCGTGCTGCGGAAGATGCCCGCGATCGCGTAATAGTCGGTCGTACGAATGGCGTCGAATTTGTGGTCGTGACAACGGGCGCATGCCAGCGTCATCCCCAGCATCGCGCGGCCGGTCACATCGATCTGATCGTCGACAATATCGAGCCGGGATTGTTCCTTGTCGGTCTCGGCCAGAGCCTTCGGTCCGATCATCAGATAGCCCGTCGCGATGACCCGGCGCGTGTTGACAGCCACCGACTCGGTCGGCGGCAGGAGATCACCCGCCAGCTGTTCGATCAGGAACTGGTCGTACGGAAGGTCGCTGTTGAACGCCTCGATCACGTAGTTGCGATAGCGGCAGGCATACCGCATCACGGCATTGGCGTCGTTGGCGGTCGACTCGGCGTATCGAACGAGATCGAGCCAATGCCTTCCCCAGCGTTCGCCATAATGGGCCGATTCGAGCAGCCGATTGACGACGGATTCGTACGCCTGCGGCGAGGTATCAGCCAGGAAGGCGTCGACCTCTTCCGGCGTCGGTGGCAGGCCCGTCAAATCGAACGTGACTCTGCGGATCCAGGTCAGCTTGTCGACTTGCGGTGGTGGCGTCACCGCGTTCGCCGAAAATGCGGCGAGCGTGAAGCGATCGACCTGAGTGCGGACCCAGGCGTCGTTCTCGACCGCGGGAGGCGCGACGGTGCGAACCGGCTGATACGCCCAGTGATTCTTCTCCGCCTCGGTGTACACCGCTTTCGGCGCCCGTGCTCGCTCTTCGTCGATCCACAGGCCAAACTTCTCACCAAGGTAGATCTCAATGCCAAGCCGATCGGCATCGGAGAGTGCAGAGTTGTAGAGCAAGAGCTCCCCGACGTCACCCTGAAAGGCACCGCACCAAGAGAGCGCTTTGCCCATGAAAACGCCGACGTCCGTACGATGCTGGATGTCGGGCACGGTATCGCGTCCCGTCAGCGGCCTGTCATCGATTGGTCCCGCCAGTTTTCCGTTGATGTAGAATCGTGTGGTGTCTTTCATCGGCCCCGGGCGCTTGACAATCGACAGGATGACGGGCTTGCCAAACAGTGGTTGATACGAGCCCGGTGCGAGCACCGCGTCGTGGCCCCAGCCGCCGGCGAAATCGAGCGAGAACTGCTGAGGCTGATCGATTTCGAGCAGTGCCGCGAGCGGCTTGCCTGGGTCTCCGCTGTAGGCTGGATTCCCAACGCAGAAGACGCTCGAATGCGATGGCTGCCCTTCGAACTGGGTGAGGTTCATGACGATCGTCATCGTCAAAGCGGCATCGCCTCGGATGTCGACTCGATTTCCGGGTGAAGACGCGAGCCCGCTTCCCGGCGAAAATCGCACCGCCGGTCTCCCGACAAGGTTGCTTTGCTTGACGAAATTTGCTGGCCCGCCGACACCTGCCTCACGGACACCCTTGGTCGCGGAGAGATCTCGGCCATGGCCACTCTGATCCGGCCAGACGGGAACCGGCTCGCCATCGGCGAGCTGCAGGGCATCGGCCCGCAGCCAGAGTTGCAACGATGGTGCCAGTTCGCCGGCGTTGGGCTGCCTGGGGCTCGGCGATGAAGATGGATCGGCATCTTCCGACGCCGCGGTCGGCGTCGAGTCGGGCCATGCGGCGCCGTCGCGAATCCAGCGAGCCAACGCTTCCACCTGGGCTGTCGTCAGCTTGCCGTCCGGAGGCATCTGCAAGCCGTTCTGATGCAGGACGGCGTGTATCAGCAGACTGTCCTCGGGCTTGTTCACGACGATCGCCGGTCCGGTCTCGCCGCCTTTCAAGATCGCTCCACGCGAATCCAGCCGCAATCCACCTTTGCTCTCTTTTGCCGAATGGCATTTGTGACAGCGCTCAAACAGCAACGGACGAACATGCTTCTCGAAGTGGTCGTCACCGTCGGCCGCTCGAGCCGCTCCGGCCGCTGCCGCTGCCGCAACCATCGATACGAGCGGAAATAGCAGGGTCCCGAAAACCAAAGCTCGTGATCCCACCCTTTGCCGCTCCTTGATCCACCGTTCGCGCTCACGACGATCGAATCGCGGCCGGCGGACGTGATTGTGAAGATGGATCAAGAGCATCAAACCCATCGCGGTATATCCCAAAGCGGTGAGGCGTGCGTCAACAGGACGGCGTGGCGGGCAAGTCGTCAGCTCCCTATCATATCATGCTGGAATCACTGTGACACTCTGCATTGTGACAATCCACCGTGTGCCACACTTGCTAACATCCGTGGGAAGTGAAAATGCGTGGGCACTATCCTGTGTTTTTTCGCCACGCTGGGACGGGCCGCCGCTCTCGATCTATTCGATCCGGTACAAATCGGCCTCGCTTCTCAAGAAGAGAGCTTTTCCCGAGACGGCCGGCGACGCCTTGAAAGTTCCTTCCAGCTGGTTCGTGGCCAGTACCTGATACGACCGTCCGGCGGCGAGCACCGTCATCTTGCCATCGCGGCTCAGGTAGTAGATCCTGCCCCGTACTTCGATTGGTGACGCATCGTAATTGCCACCCAGCCGCTCGCGCCATAGCACCTCCCCGGTCAGCGCGTCCAGGCACGATGCCACACCGCTGTTATCGACGACATACAGCTCTTTGCCCACCAGCAGCGGTGACGGAACGTGGGCGATCCCTTTCGAGCATTGCCATGCCAGTTGATCTTCCCGCAGTTTTCCCTTGCCGGGGCGAATCGCGAAGACGCAAAATTGGTCTTGGGCCACCGAACCGACCACGTAGAACAACTCGTTGCCATACGACGGCCGAGCGACCTGCGAGAACCCGACATAAGGCATCCACCAGATCTCCTTGCCCGTCCTCAGGTCGTAGGCGGCCACATGATCCGCGACATTGCTGATCAGTTGTGGCGAACCGTCGACGTTCTGGATCAGCGGCGTGGAGTAGGCCATTTTGGCGATTCGGGCCATGACGGACCCTTCCGCATGCCGCGCGGCGGCATTCTCAAGATGCGCCCGCGGCTGCTTCCAGACGATCTTGCCAGTCTTCTTGTCAAGTGCAACCAGGAACTGATGGTCGGTGCCATCGCAGGTGAGTATCAGAAGATCGTCGTGAATAATCGGCGAACTGGCCGCTCCCTGAAACGCATCGTAAGCGAACTCCGTATTCCTCCAGACGATTTCCCCATCGCGATGGAGGCAGGCCGTGCCTCGAGGACCGAAATGCACATAGACTCGGTCGCCGTCCAGCACGGGTGTGGGAGAGGCATATCCGTTTTGTGGATGGCGCGGCCCTGCCTCGTCGGTCGTCAGAACCTTCACGTTGTACAGCAACACGCCCGAAGTCTTGTCGAAACAGAGGGCGTGTAATGATTTCCCGTCCTGTTCGGAACTTGTCAGCCAGATCTGGTTGCCGGAGATCACCGGTGAGGACCAGCCTGCGCCGGGAACGGCAACCTTCCAGCGAATATTTTTCTGTTCGCTCCATTCCGTTGGCACTCCTTCCGCATCGGAGTGCCCCTGACCGTCGGGGCCGCGAAACTGCAGCCAGTCGCTTCCATTCGATGCGACGACCTGGAACAGGCTTGCGATCAGAACAAGGAGAGCCGTGGTATGAAATCGCATGGAACACCCTCGCGTGCGGACTAGGGAGTGAAACTCATTGCCATTTAGCGGGTCAACTTAATGTTCAATGCCAGGTTGGCGATTTTCAGATCAGCGCGGCGATCGGCTCACCTTCCACGACGCGCAGCGGCCGCCCGGTCCGGTCGGGGAATGTCGCCTCGTGGCTGACGCCCAGCAGGTGCAGAATCGTCGCAGTCAATTGGGCTGGAGTGACGCGATCGCGTGCCGGATACGCACCGTTACGGTCGCTGGCACCGTATACCTGTCCCGCGCGAACTCCCGCGCCGGCCAGGGCGAAGCTGAAGACGTTCCCCCAGTGATCCCTGCCGCCGCTGGCGTTGAACGTCGGCGTGCGCCCCATTTCTCCCACGGCGACGACCAGCGTCTCGTCGAGCAGTCCGCGCGCTTCGAGATCCTCGATCAGCGCTGTGAAGCCCAGATCAAACTGCGGGCAGAGGATATCTTTCATCCGCACGTTGTTGTTAGCGTGGGTGTCCCAGAGCGGATTGGGAGCGCTCAGGTCGCCCGGCTCGCGCGGCCACTGCACGAACACCATCCGCACACCGGCCTCGATCAGTCGTCGCGCCAGCAGCACCGACTGACCCCATTTGCCGCGACCGTAGCGTTCTCGCAATTCCGGCGGTTCCTTATCGATTGCGAACGCACCCTGGGCGGTGCCCGAGACCAACACGCCCAGTGCGTCCTGGCACAGCCGCGTGTGGTCCGCCGTCAACGGCGTGCGTATCGGAGCCGCGACATTCAGCGCCGCGAGCAAGCTGCCGCGCGACTCCATCCGCGAAACGGTAATTTGCTCCGGCAACGTCAGGCTCTCGATACGGAAGTCGGTCGCCGACGGATCACATTTGAGGATGTCGGGATCCCAGCGGCGCCCAAGAAAACCGGCGTTCTGACCCGGAAGGAAAACATTGGGATTGGCGATGATCGGTTCCGGCAGCATCACCGCACTGAACGGTCCGCGCTCGGTGGGCTTCAACATCTTGACGATCGCGCCCAGCGTCGGCCAATCCGTCGGCGCCAGCGCCCGCATGTCTGGACCAGCATACTTGTGGCCGGTGTTGATCCAGTAGCCGGCTGACTCATGGTTGGGATCATCCGTCGCAAAAGACCGCACAATCGCCAGTCGATCGGCCATCGTCGCCGTCCGCGGCAGCAACTCGCAGATCTGCGTCCCCGCAACGTTCGTCGCAATCGGAGAGAAGATCCCTCGAATCTCCGCCGGCGCGTCGGGTTTCGGATCAAGCGTTTCGTACTGGGAAGGACCTCCACTCAAATTCAGGTAGATGACACTCTTGGCCCGGCCGAATGATGCCTGAAGATCGCTGGCGGATGTACTCGACGGTGTCGTCGAGGCCGCCTGCGCGGCACCTCCGTGCAGGATCCGTAAGACGCTCGACGTCATCCACGCGGAGGCGCCCGCGTGTAACAGCCGGCGACGGGAGAAGGGGGTCGTTACAGGTTGGTTGGTCATTTTGATCTCGTCTATGACGCGAGCAACTACCGGTTGGCTGGTTTCGTGGATTCCAACGCCGCGAGTTTTTCGAAGACCTTGAACTCGGCCTCCGCGTCGATTTCTTCATGATCGTGGACGAACGCAGCGAAAGCCAGCCGCATTGTTTCCCTTTTGGCGACGGTGACCGCGCTGCGAGCACCTTGCTTCATCGCCTCCCGCCCGAACGGATTGGCGACGAAAACGCCGTAGTCGCGGTTGTGCCACCAGCTTTGGCGAAAGTTGCTCGGACCGGCCATCAACGTGATACCGCCAGAGTTCGGACCGGTGCCGGAGTAATCGCACCACGCGGCGGGCTGGCCCCAGGTCTGCTTCGCGGTCTGTTTGCCGGTCGAGCTGCGCAATAAGCCCCCGTTTTTCTCGGTAAAGGGCGTGGCCACGCGTGCTCCGAGCCCCATTTCCTCCTGATCACCGAACACGAGCGGCTCTCGATCGGCATGGAATTCGGCGTTCCAGACGAGCAGCCATCCGTGCGGCCGAGAAACCAGTACGAAGCGATTGGTCAACAAACAGAGCGGATCGCCCGTGCCGGTCTTCAAGTGGCACTCGGTCGCAAACCGCAATTGTCCGTCCATGTTGGCCGGAGGCGACACAAAACGGATATGTTCCATCATCCCTTTGTTCCGCCAGAAGTCCTGGCCGCTGATATCGCCTAATCCGAGCCAGATGCCGGGGTGCATCGTGTCGTGATCCAGCGAATCCACTCCCTCTACCGGCGGATGATTACGCGTCACTTGCAGGCCGTTCGGCAGCCGAGCATTCGCGAAGTAAGGTCGCAATATCTTGTTGTCCTTGAACACGAAGTCGACGATCGGCTTCCCGGTCAATGAGATACGCAGCCTGTCCACTCGTTCGTCGATGGAGAATTCTTCGAATCGCTTTGCGGTGCTCACCGCCACAGCGGTTGATGCGTCTTTCCCAGCCACCCGAACGACGCGCCCGATATTGGCGCGCCCGTCCTGCCCTTCGGCGCCGTATCCGCGCATGGAATTGATCAGAAACAGCACCAGTGCCAGAACCAGCGACAGCCTCGGCCACATCACGAGCGACGACGCAGTGCGAGAAGGCCAGCGACGAGAAATGGGTGGGATCAGGCGCGGTGCCATATTCTCTCGTCTAAATCAGTTCCCGGATCGGATCGCGATAATCTACCAGATACTGCGGTCGCCCCGCCTGGTCGGGAATCGTCGCGTTCCCGACGTCAATTCCCAGTCGCTGGTAGAGTGTCGCAAACACTTCCTGGTAGTGGATCGGGCGATCGTGCGGTACTTCGCCCAATCGATTCGTCGAGCCGATGACCTGTCCCATCCGCATTCCGCCACCAGCCAGCAGGCAGCAGGAAGCCTGCGGCCAGTGATCGCGACCGCCGCCCGGATTGATGCGCGGTGTGCGGCCGAACTCTCCCCATGCGACGACGCTGACGTCCTGGTCCAGTCCGCGCTGGTGGAGATCCTCGATCAACGCGGTGATCGCCTGATCGAACTTGGCGAGTTGAATCGGAAGCCGTTCGAAGTTCGCACCATGACGATCCCAACTTCCGAACGAAAGTGTCACGCACCGCACGCCCGCCTCGACCAACCGCCGCGCCATGAGGAACTGGTCCATCCAGTGCGGGCCAGCATCTTCTCCGAACGCCGGATCGGCGCTGCCGCGGCCGTAGCGGTCACGCACTGCGGGATCCTCCTTGTCTAGATCCAACGCTTCGACCAGCTTGCTCGAACTCAAAACGTCAAACGCCTTCCGCGACAGCGCGTCCGCGCCCCGATAACTCTCCTGGCGATCGACCTGCCGACGAAACTCGTCGAACGATGCGAGCAACTGTTGACGGTTGCGCAACTCGTCGAGCGAGATTCCGTTCAATCGCATGTTGACCATCCCCTCGCCGCTCGGCTGAAATGGAGCGTAGGCAGCGCCCAGAAACCCCGGAAATCCCGGATTGGAGTAGGGCGAGTGGCCGGTCTTGGTAGTGAGGCCGACGAAAGGCGGTACAGCGGGATCGACGGGTCCCTGTAATCGGGAAACGGCGGACCCGAGCGACGGATGATTGTCCTGGCGTCCTTTCGGCCCGATCGGATAACCGCTCAAACACAAGTCCGAGGCGTGCTGGTCGGGGCAGCCATACAGCGAACGAATGATCGCCACCTTGTCCATCATCGTGGCCAGGCGCGGCATGTGCTCGCAGATTTCGATTCCGGAAACATTGGTCGAGATCGGGAGGAATGAGCCACGGATTTCGATCGGCGCTTCCATTTTCAAATCGTACATGTCTTGATGGGAGGGCCCCCCTGACAGGTAGATCATAATAACCGCTTTGTGGTCCAGCGATTTCCCGCGCGTTGTCGGCGAAGATTGCTCGGCCTGCAAAATCTGCGGCAGCGACAGGCCGCCCAATGCCAATCCGCCGATCTTCAAGAAGTGGCGACGCGCGTGACCGTCACAGTGCGACGCGGTATTTCGTCCGAGAATATGGAGCATGCAAGGGCTCTCCGGAATCGGGTGCAAGGCATGTTTCAAGTGAGGCCGTGGATCGGGTCGGCGTGGTATATCTGGTGGGGGCGTTCCAATCCATCCTTCCAGGCCAGCGTGCGAGGCAACCCCAGCGCGCTGTAGATCGTCGCGGCCATGTTCTCCGGAGTCTGCGGATCGGACTGCGGGTAACCGCCCATCGCGTCCGATTCACCAATCACCGTTCCGCCGCGCACGCCCCCGCCGGCAAAGAACACGGTTTGCACGGCACCCCAATGATCGCGTCCGGGAAGGTTGGTCTTGGCTCCCGGGTAAGTGAAGACTTTGGGCGTGCGACCAAACTCTCCCGCCATTACGATCATCACATCGTCCAGGAGGCCCCGGTCCGAGAGATCTTCGATCAACGCCGAAACCGCTCGGTCCGTCGGCGGCAAAAGGAATTCCCGCAAATTTCGAAATGCCGCTTCATGCGTGTCCCAGGACTCGTCGTTGCCCAGATTCACCTGGACCAGACTGACGCCGGACTCCACGAGCTGCCGAGCCATCAACAACGACCATCCGAACGAATTCCGTCCGTAACGGTCCTGAACCCGATCGCTGGCGGAATGCACGTCGAGCGCCGTACGAACCTGTCCATCAAGCAGCATGGAGACCGCCGTCTGCCGATGCCGGTCAAGTTCCATCACGCGCGCTCCCTCGTCGAGCATCCTTCGCTGTGATTCGAGCGACGCCAGCAGGGACCGCCGGGCTTCAAACTGGTCACGCAAGTCGCCGGGCGCGAGTTCCAGGCGAGGCGCCTCGTAGCGATAATTCTCCGGAGTCGCTTTTCCATTTTGACGCTGGAATCCGTATTCCGGAAACGCGCCATGGGTATAGTTTGCGTCGCGATATTGGCTGGCTTCAATCAACCAGGGGTCGTACCGGCTCCCCATCTCGCCGCCGAACTGTCCCGGAATCGTGCGGCCCGTAACGTGGATCAGCTTCTCCGGAAGCACCGCGGCAGGAGGGAGGTTGTTTCGCGGCGGTACAACCTTTGTCACAACGGACGCGATCGACGGGAAGTCGCGCGTCGTCGGCCGGTTCGAATCAAAGCCCGCGGGCGTGGGTGTGCGACCGGTGAGCATCACGTGATGGCCAATCGAGTGTTCGTTGTAGGGATGCGTCAGCGAACGCACCAGCGCCCATCGGTCACTGCATGCGGCCAGCATCGGCAAGTGCTCGCAAATCTGCAGGCCGGGCGTTTGGGTTGCGATCGGAGCGAACTCGCCGCGGATCCCCTCGGGAGCCAGCGGTTTCGGATCAAAACTGTCGTGTTGAGCCAAGCCACCAGACAGAAAAATGTAAATTACGGACTTCGGTGGACGAGTAATCGGGTGATCGACTTCCGCGGCGAGCGACCGCAACCCGGCCAGATGGTTCATTCCCAAACCCAACAGTCCGACAGCGCCCGCCTGCAGCGCGACACGTCGCGGCATCGAAGGGTGCACAACCCCGTGGGGCAATTGAGGCATTGGTGAAATCTCCAGCGAACTCAAGCAGGACTCGGCCAGCGGACAGTTCAGTTTACTGTGATCCGTGGTCGGGGAAATACTGTAAAACAAACTCGCCCGCCGAACAGCGCCTTCCGACTATGTGACAAACATCGGCGGGCGCGGTCCACTTGCACCATTCGCAGTTCGCGGAAGTGCCTCATTTCACCGGCAAGATGAGCCGCGACAAGGCTCCCGGCCGGTGGTGAACATGTTCGGTCGCCACCGCAGTCTTGTCGCCAAAAATGCCGATGGCGGTGTTCGGGTTGCGGTCAAAGAGCGGAAAGAGCGAACCGCAGATATCGACGCGAAGCCGATGGCCTTTTGCGATCGTCGCGGCACAGGGACCAAGATCGACGGTGATTTCGTAAACTTCTCCCGCTTTCATCAACTCAGGCTTGAGCAGCGAGTTGCGATACCGGCCGCGCACGATACCCATGGCGAGATTGATCGCGACGCCGTCGGGGCGAACATCGACGACCTTGACGACCCAGTCCGCGTCGGGCGTGTCGGTGCTGACGAACAGACGGGCTTCGAGGTTACCGGCGAAGGTCATTGGCTCCGCGACCGGAGACGTACTGTATACAAGCACGTCGTCGCGGTCCTCCAAGATTGATTGATCGACGGGGCCCCAAACGGCGGCACTGATCGGCCGCGCGTCCGTGACCGGGCAGGCAGGGACGGGTTGTGACGGATCAGCGCGAAACGCGTCGCTCGGTTGTGCACTGGTCGGCGCGTCGCGAGATAACCGGCCAGTTCCATTTCGCGTGGTGGCGTTGCCGTCCGAGTGGAGATAGTACGACGTCGCTTTGAATCCCTCGGGAGGCCAGGTCTGGGCATCGAGCCAGACGTTGTCGCCCATCGAAAAGTAACTCACCGGAGAAAACGACCCGGCGATCGCCGTGGCGTCCCGCTTCAAATGGCGATCGAACCAATCGAGCTGGATTGCCGCAACGTCGAGAGCGGCCGCCGGTCCAAAATCGACTTCGGCGACTTGCGACTTCCCGATCGTGCCATGGTCCCAGGGGCCCAGCAGGAGTCGCTGTTGTTTCCGCGTCGATGGGTCTCGCGCTTGACGTTGCATGACCATGAAGTTGTCGACCGACTCGCGCGAGAAGAAATCGTAATAGCCGACGACGTGCAGCACCGGGAGTTGCAATTCCGGTAACCTCGCCGTGAGATCGAGTCGCGTCCAGAAGCCGTTCGGCTCGGGGTGCGTGAGATACGCGTCCAGCCAGGGCATCGGCCAGCCGATCGCCTCGTCGACGTCGCTGAGCGGCAGGCGCATCAAGGCGCTACTCATGTTGGCTTGGGTCGCGCCTTCGGGCTTCGGCGTGTTGCCCGCGATCCAACTCGAGATCAACGATAGTCGGACCGCGCCCCCGAGGTACAAGTTCCGATAGAAGCTGCTCCATGTGGCCTGGGGAGCGATCACAACCAGGCCCGGTGGGTTCTCGACCGCCGCCTGCCACTGCACCGCGCCGACGTACGAACCGCCGACCATGCCAACTCGCCCGTTGCACCACGGTTGCCGCATCAGCCACTCGATCGTGTCGTAGCCGTCCTGACCTTCGTTGTTGTACGGCGCAAGCACGCCTTCGGAAGCCCGTGTGCCACGACAATCCTGCGCGACAAAGACGTAGCCCGCTTTTGCCCAGCCCTCCCCGATACTCTTTTGCCTCGTGCGATCGTAGGGCGTGCGCATCAGGACTACGGGAGCCTGCGCCGAGGCGTCATCACGATAGACGTCCGTCACCAGTTTGACGCCGTCGCGCATCGACACCACGACCGTCGACGTAGTGATTTCGGCGCGCGCCGCTGAGGCAAAAGCCAGCAGGCAAACGAAAAAGATCATTCGTAGTCGAGTTGCTCCGCAACTCGACGTTGAGCTGCGGGGCAGCTCGGCTATATCGTTTGAGAAGACGGTTTTCATTGGGTGTTTGCGGAAGCGATGGTTGGGTGTGTCGTTGCGAATGAAGCGCTTTTGCGTTTCGGTCGAGTTGCGGAGCAACTTGGCTACAGGATTCTCACGCCAGGATCTCGTTTACTACCGTGCCGTGGACGTCGGTCAAGCGGAAGTCGCGGCCGACCTGGTTCCAGGTGAGTCGGGTGTGGTCGATGCCAAGCAGGTGCAACATGGTTGCATGCAAGTCGTGGATGTGAACCTTTCCCTCGACCACGCGGTAACCCATCTCGTCGGTTTCGCCCCAAGTCAGGCCGCCTTTCACGCCTCCGCCGGCCATCCAGGCGCAAAAACTCTCCGGCTGATGTTCGCGGCCGTGCTTGTCGAACGGCGCGGTGCCGGTCACGTCCTGGCTCCATGGCGTGCGACCGAACTCGCCGCTCCAGAGCACCAGTGTGTCGTCGAGCAGACCGCGCTGTTTCAAATCCTGCAGCAGTCCCACGACCGGTTGATCGGTCTGCTGACAGAGCTTCGGCAGCAGCGTACGAATGTCGCCATGATGGTCCCAACCATCCATCGTGACCTGCACGAACCGCACACCAGACTCGCTCAATTTGCGGGCCAAGAGACAGGCTCGACCGTTCTTGTCGCTCTCTTTGCCGCTGCCGATCCCATACAGATCGAGCGCCGCTTGCGTCTCGTTTGAGAGATCAACCAGTTGGGGCGTCGTCGTCTGCATGCGGAAGGCGAGTTCCATGTTCTGGATCATTCCCTCCATGTTCGCGTCGCCTCGCAGGTCTTCGATCAGCCGCTGGTTCAATCGTTTTGTCAGTCCCATCCGTCGTTGCTGAATCGCATCGCTGCTCGACACGTTCCGCAGATTTTCGATCGGCAAAGTCTTGTCGTTCAGTGGCACGGTCAGCGGCGTACCCTGATGCTCGGCGGGGAGAAATCCCGACCCGTACGTTCGCACGCCGGGAGCGTGAATGCTGACGAAGCCTGGCAGGTTTCGGTTCTCCGTCCCCAACCCGTAACTGATCCAAGCTCCCATCGAGGGACGCACTTCGGTGAACACGCCGGTGTGAAACTGGTTGACGGCACTGGCATGCTGCGGGTTGTCCGTGTTCATGCCTCGCAACAGGCAGATGTCATCCGCGACTTTGGCAAGATGCGGCAGCAGGTCGGAGATCATCATCCCAGACTCACCACGCGGCCGAATTGGAGCGACTGTCCCCAGCGCAAGATACTGTTCCGTTCCGACCTGGAGCACTTCCTTGCGCAACGGCGAGTCGATCTTCTGTCCGTGTCGATCGGTGATGAACTTCTTTTCCTGAAACAGGTCGTGCTGCGAAGGTCCTCCAGCCATGAACAGAAAAATAACCCGTTTGACTCTGGGGACCATGTCTGGTCTTCCATCAGCCCGGGGACCGTTGGCGGCGGAAACCAGGTCTGCGAGCGCCAACCCGCCGAAGCCACAAGCCGTTGTCTGCAACATCCGACGGCGGCTGATTGTACGAAACTGGTTCATGATGCCCCTTTAAGACCTATGTTCATGTCAGATTCGGAACAGAAACTCGTTCGACGCCAGCAGGGAGTGGCAGAGTTCCTGCCAGTGGAGCGACTCACGTGTGGAAGCATCCTGGGAATCGAGCGATGCTTCAAGTTCTGCAAGGAAGGTCAAGGCGGCGTCCCGTTCGGCGGTGGTGATCGGACGGCTGAAGGCTCGCAGCCAGAGCTGGTTCAGTCTCGCGTCGACCTGCGGGGAATCGGTGATCAGTTGATCGGCAAGCGTCTTGGCCCGTTTGCGGAACAGTTCATTATTCATCACGAACAGCGACTGGGTCGGGACCACGGTCTGGTTGCGCTGGCCGGCGATCTGGGCGGGATTCACGAAATCGAAGAATGAACGCAGATTGTCATGCGTGGCGGTGCTGGTTCGCATTACCGGCAGGTAGATCGTTCGCACAAACTCTTCGCCGGTGCGCGGTTTGCGATGCGTATAGTTGGGCGGGTTCACGCCCGATTGCCGCAGTTCGCCGCAGTTTTCGGGTTCCTCGAGCACCAGCCCAGGCCCGCCGTTAGTCGGCTTGAGTTCGCCGCTGACGGCGAGCAATTGGTCACGCAGTGCTTCGGCATCGAGCCGCTGGCGATTCATCCGCCACAGCAGGCGGTTATCCGGATCGACCTTATTCGCCGCGTTGTCATTCGTGCTGCTCAGGCGATACGCCCTGCTGAGGACGATGGCGCGAATCAACTGCTTTTGCGACCAGCCATTCTGTAGGAAGCGTGTCGCGAGATGATCGAGCAGTTCCGGGTGGGACGGCGTTTCGCCGCGGGTGCCGAAGTAGTCGACGGTACGGACGAGCCCTTCGCCAAACAGCTTCTGCCAGATCCGATTGACGGTGACGCGCGGTGTGAGCGGATTGTGTCGGTCGGCCAGCCAGTCGGCGAGTTGCAACCGGCCGCTTTGGCCGGCGGGGATCGGCGGGAATGCGTCCCATGAGGCCACGCGGATCGTCCCGCGCGGAACGACGTCGCCGGGCGAATACGGGTTGCCGCGAATGTAGATTGGCATATCCGTCGGCTGTGCCCCGTCGCACATCGCGAACGCATGGGGAACTTTCGACGCGAAGAACTCCGCGTGCTGAATGCGCGGTGCGAGTTTCTTGAGTTGCTCGGCCAACTCATCGCGGCGTTTGGTGAGCGACGTCTTCTCTGTAGGGGAGTCGCTCCGCGACTCCCCGCCGAGTTTCGGAGCAACTTGGCCATCGAGCGAGGCTCCGACAGCCGCAAGTTGCTCGTCCACGGTCTTCTTTTCAGTTTCCAGCTTTATTTGCTCGCCTTTCATCGCCGCGAGCTTCTCCGCATGCTCTGCTTCCAGCTTCTGTCGTGCGGCCTTTTGTTCCGGCGTCTCCGGCAACTCGGTCGAGTTCAGCTTGCTCCAGACGCCAAACGGAATCTTGTGGGTTGCCGGCGAACTGCGCAGCATCCCCGCGATGCCGTAGTAGTCGGGCAGCGCGATCGGATCAAACTTGTGATCGTGGCACCGCGCGCAACCGAGGGTCATACCGAGAAACGCCGTGCCGATTTTGATCACCTGCGTGTCGACGTGATCGGCTTCTAATTTTGCTTTGTCGGGTTCGACGATCTCGACATCCCCCACCATCAAGAAGCCGGTTGCCGTGATGTTCTCGGCGCGCTCCTGCGGAGAGGCAGCAGGAAGCAGATCGCCCGCGATCTGTTCGCGCACGAAGCGATCGAACGGTTTGTCATTTTGAAAAGCCTCGATCAGATAGTCGCGATAGCGCCAGGCGTGCTCGGCGAAAACACTGTTCGACGTGCCCATCATGTCGGCATAGCCGGTCAGGTCGAGCCAATGCCGCGCCCAGCGTTCGCCGAACGCTCGCGACCGCAACAGCCGATCGACAACGATCTCGCAGGCATGCGGTGAGTTGTCGCGAACGAACGTTTCGATCTCGCCGGGTGTCGGCGGCAGGCCCGTCAGATCGAGACTGACTCGCCGCAGCCAAGTGTACCGATCGGCGTCGGCGACCGGTCGCAGCCCGGCCTGTTCCAGCCGCGCCAGCACGAAATGGTCCAGCGGATCGACGGGCCAGGACGCGTCATGCACCGCCGGTATCGGCGGATCGCGGACCGGCTGAAACGACCAGTGCTTTCGGCCTTCCTCCAGATCGACCGCGCTCACTCCGACCGGCCCTTTGGCGACTCGCGGATCAGCGGCTCCCATCAGGATCCAGGTTTCAAAGTCCCGAATCACCGAGGCCGGCAGTTTGCCCTTCGGTGGCATCTCAATTCCGTCATGTCGCAGCGCCTTGATCAGTAAACTCTGCTCGGGCTGCCCGGAGACAATTGCCGGACCGTTGTCGCCGCCCTGGAGTAATCCATCGCGCGAATCGACGCGCAACCCGCCTTGCACGATTTTAGATTCCGACGAATGGCACTCGTGGCAATGAGTTACCAGCACCGGGCGGATCTTCGTTTCGAAGAAGTTGAGCTGTTCTTGCGTCGGAGCGGCCTGGTCCTGGGCGGCGACGGAGGAGACAAGTCCGAGAACGACGCTGAAAACCAGCGACCGTGGCGCCACATCGCGGTTCGGCCGCGCTACGGAAACACTCATGCCAGCTTCTCCTTGAGGACCCCCACCTGTACGTCATTCAACCCAGGACGTCGGTCAACTTTCGGTCGAGACCATTATAGTACCAGCTGAGCGGTCGAAGTAGCTATGTCGCGCAGCTGAATCGCCCCGTGTCCCGTAGCTCGAAACTTGCACGTAACTCGAAACTTGTTTCGAGTCTTCCAGCGGCTCTCCACGTGCCGCATCTCTTCGCTCCACTGGCTGTCCGCCGGTGTGCCTTCTCAGCGACAAACATTCTCGCCTATGTCAAAAGGCGCCAGCAGCGGAGCCACGTGGCCCTAAACCTCAGCAAGCCGTTCTCGAGAATCGCCAAACTCAGGAAGCGTTACGCCGAACTTGTCGAGCAGCGACAGGTAGAGACTGCACATTTTTCGATTGGGTTGGTTGACGAAGTCGAGCACGCGGCCGCCTTGCAGTTGCCCGCCTCCGCCTCCGACGATCACGCAGGGGAGGTTGCTGGCGTCATGGCTGCCGGTCTGCATGCTGGAGAGGTAAGTCAGGACCGAGTTATCCAGCAGAGTCCGGTCGCCTTCCTGGATCGAATTCAGTTTCCGGGCGATGTAAGCGAACTGTTCGACAAAGAACTGGTTTACCTTCAGCCAGTCGGGCGACAATTTGCCGCGGTCGGAATGCGACAATTCATGGTGGCCCACCGCGACGTTCAGGTGTGGGAATTGAAGGTAACTGTGATCATTGTTGAGCTTGAGTGTGCAAACGCGTGTGCTGTCCGTCTGAAACGCGAGAATCAGAATGTCGCACATCAGCTTCATATGCTCCGGCAAGTCCTGGGGAATGCCGTCGGCGGGGCGCTGCAGCGTCGTCTTGTCGAACGTGGGACGCCACCCTTCAAGATGTCCGTCCTTTCCGGCCCGAGCGATCCGCGTCTCCACCTCGCGCACCGAATTCAAATACTCGTCCAGTTTCCGCTGGTCCGTCCTGCTGACGTTGCGGCGCACTCGACTCGCTTCCTGGAGTACCGCGTCCAGGACGCTCTGGTCTCCGTGCTCGGTGCTGTCTCGAAAGAGCCGATCGAACGCCAATGCCGGATAGAGTTCAAGCGGCGTGGGGGCAGTGGGGGAGCTCCATGAAATATGTGAGCTGTAGAGCATGGAATAGTTTTTGTGGATTCCCGGGTTTGACCGTTCGCATGCCAGAGCCAGGCTGGGTACCTTCGTGGAATGCCCGTAGCGCTGTGCGATGATCTGGTCGAAGCTGGTGCCGGATCGGATCTCGCCTCCCGAGGCCAGCGGCGCTCCCGACAGGAGGTTTCCGGTCTGCGAACTGTGAATATTCCCCTTCAGCGCTTCGGCGTTGTAGAGGCCGTTAATGAACAGCAGGCGTTCACGAAAGTCGGTGAGCGATTCCAGCACCGGACCAAGCTGCATCTCTTTGCCCGCTCCACGCGCCCACCACTGGCCCGCGTGAAAGCCGTTTCCGGAGAACAAGACCGCCAGGCGAACCGGTGGCTGGCTGTCCCGCCGACGTGCCGTGGACGACTCGTCGCCCCAGACCCGCAGCGACTCCATCCAGGGCAGCGCGATACTGACGCCTATCCCGCGCAAGAGCTGACGCCGATTCCAGGAGTATGTTGGCGGCTGAGCCATCAGTTGGTCTCCGCAAGTTGCGAATCGCTCGCCCGGATTTCCCGGAACTGGCGACTCTGGATGATGCTCAAGAATACAATAGACACCCGATATTCATTGTCCGCCAGCCTGCGCAGCATCTCGTCCAGCAACGGCTGGTCGGACAACTGGATCTCGCGCCCCAACGCATAGCCCAGGAGCTTGCGGCAAAAATGGCGCACCACAGTGTCACGACGGTGCTGTAGCAGATAATCGCGGAGTCCGGGAAGGCCGTCAATTTCGCGGCCGTCGACGAGCCTCGTTCGAGTGTCGATGGCGACGGCGGCCGAAGTCGTCGCACGGCGCCGCCCGATCGCATCGAATCCCTCCAAGGCGAAACCGAGTGGATCGATGCGCTGGTGACACTTGGCACATGTCGCGTCACTGCTGTGACGCTCGATCAACTGCCGTTCCGTCAACCCGACGGGTACCGATTCCGCGAGTTGCGGTACATCCTGCGGCGGTCGCGGGAGTTTTTCTCCCAGCAGCGTCTCGCTGACCCAGTTGCCGCGCAGGATCGGACTCGTCCGTGAGGCTCCGGACTGTTTAGCGAGGATTGCGGCGAAACCCAGCAGACCTCCGCGACCATGTTCCCGCGTTCCGTCAACGCGCCGCCATTCATCACCGGTCACGTTTGGCAAGCCGTAGAACTTTGCCAGTCGCTCATTCGCGAAAGTGTGGTCGGCATCGAGCAGATCGAGCAGTGAGCCGTCGCGCTGAATCAGATCGGTCAAGAACAGAATCGGTTCCTCGTACATGTCTCGGCGCAGGGTGGCGAACTCGGGATATAGCTGCTCGTTCTTCGCCTCGGTTGCGGGGAAATCGTAGACGTGCAGCCACTGGCAGCCGAATTCCGTGGCAAGGCGGCGAATCGGAGGCAACCGCAGCATCCGCACGGTTTGTCGCTCGAGTTCATCATTGCGACACAGGGCGCCGCTGGTCGCCGCGGCGAACAGCTCGTCGTCCGGCAGCGAGGACCAGAGGAAGTAGCTGAGTCGACCAGCCAGTTCCCAGCTCGAGACGGCCGCCGACCGATTGCCTTCAGGTACCGACTCCAAGCGGTAGAGGAACGGCGCCGCCGCGAAAAGCCGGGCCAGCAACAGGCGGAACGCCTCTTCGTGGGACATGTCCTCCGAACGGAACCGCTGGTACAAAGTCCTGAGGTCGGTGATTTCCGCTTCCTCTAGCGGCCTGCGATAGACGCGCGCCGCGAAGCTCAGCAGGGCTTCCAGCTGACGCGGCTCCGCCTCTTTCACTTGCGTGCGAAACCGCTCCGCCCGCTCATGAAACGGTTGCACCGCGGCGCTGAACGCATCCTCCTGCTGCAGCTTGGTCGTCTCGACAAGCGAATCGAGCACTTCCGCCAGTTTGAGCGGATCCTCGCTCACGAAGCGCAACTCACTCCACAAGCGATCCAGCGCCCGCTGTTCGTTTTCGTCTAGCAGCAATCGCATCAGCGGTTCGTCCTCGCGATGAAATTGCGTCAGCGTCAATACCTCATCGGCCGGCACAATTTGCGGATAACAGAGCGAGACCGGGAACAGCCGGCGATGGGCCTCCATTGCCAACTCGAAACGCTTTCTCGAGGGGCTTGCCGGGGCGGCGATTATGGGCCACTTGTAGGAGATCGTCCGATGCTCAGGGTAGAGCGCGGTGACGGTAGAGAAGGTCGCATTCGTCGTCGCCGGCATCAACCCCGCCATAATCGCAGCCGCTCCCAGGGCAACGTGCGGTTGCGCGCTGGCCTCGCCGTCCGCAGGGGAGTCGAGCGTGGCGGTCGTCACCAACGTCCGGCTCGCGGCGAGGCGGCCCGGCAAGGTGAGTGTGAGAACCGCGGGGGCTCGTATGCAGAGCGAAGCCTTGTCGAGTGTTTCTGGGTCACGTGCCGTTGCGTCGCGCACTCGACCTTCCGGGTACTCGCCGAATTGGTTCCCCCCAAGCCCTTGCAGCTGCGGAACGTCGCACAAGAGCAGATCAGGTTGTTGGTCGGCGACCAACCGCGGTCGTCGCCAAACAACCCAGTCATTGTCGTTTCCATCGCCACAGTCGCCGACCAGCAGCGAGATCACAACATCTTTCGGCTCCTCGCCCTCCTTCGCAGCGGGGATTGCAACTCGGAACTCCTGTTCGGTGACGATCGGAACGGTCGCCTCCTGCCAGCATGAGCCACTTCCTTTACGGCCGAGAAGGCCGACGACATTGAATGTCCAGAGGCCACGCTGCCACGCCGCGACTTCGGCAGCGAGCGCCGCCGCGTCTTCAGAATTCGCGGCCTGCCAGCGACGACGAAGATCGTCCAGCACGGCAGACGGCTCGGGCGAATGAAGTTGCTCCCAAAGCAGCCGCAGATATCTGGCGTTCAGTTGGCGATTGGCGGCCACGGTTTCCAGCGTTTGCTCGCCGGCGGCGATGGACCGACGTTCTTCCAACGTGGCCCGAAAGTACTTGTCGATCGGCAGTATGCCTAGCTGCCCGAGTCGGCAATCGCCGTGCAGATTGAAGACGCCCACCGACTCGCCGCGCCCCAGTTCAACCAGTTCGATTCGCCGCCGATAGAACTCGCGGATTCGTTGTACGGTTTCGTTCGTCCAATCGCGTGGAGTGCTATGTTGCGAGAAACGAATTCCGTCCGGCAACAGGACGGCGTGTCGTGCGATCTGCTTGCCTGCATCGAGATATCGGGAGAACGTCGCAGGCGACATCGAGAGCGCATTGCCGACATTCGTGAATCCCTCGCCCGCCGCGCCGTCGACGGGGAACTCCCGCGCCGGATTCAGATCGACCTCCGTCAGATCGCGCACCGTATAGTTGTATTCCGCATTGTTCAGTCGCCGCACCACGACGGGTCCGGGATCACCGGCGTTCGCTGCCGCTTCCGCACGCAGGTAGCGATCCACCCAGCTGCGTAAACGTCGCCGTTCGTCGGCTGTCGGCTGCTTCGCGTCCTGGGGCGGCATCTCGGAAGCGTCAAGCTGCTCGGCGACTTTGAGCCAGACCCTCGTTCCCCCGCGGACCTCTTTTAATGTGCGGAATTGTTCGAGATCGAGGTCTCCCTGGGACTCAACGGTGGAATGGCAGCTCAGGCAGAAGTTGACAAGCTGCGGCCGTACGACTGCTTCAAACTCGGCTTCCAGCCCAGCGAATGGGGTCGGTTCAAGATCCGTCGCGATCGCACAACGGACCAATACGAGACCGACAAGGCAACAAAGTCGCGTCATCGTCGAAAGTCTCCCGGAGATGGCTTACGTCATCCCAACGTGTCTCAGCGCGCACAAGGATTGGCTCGAGCACAATCGTATCGTACCAAAACCGCGGCGAACAACACTCGCGGCGAAATTGTATTTCGACCTCTGAACACCAGCTGTGACTTGGAGTGGCATGGCAGTTGGCCGAAGGCCAAAAGATACAGGCGCATGGCGAGACGGGCGGGGAGCGGGAACCGGGGTTGTTAGCGCAGGAAGCTTTCGCTGAATATCGCGGCCCGGATCAACTGTCGAAGCCGGAATTTTTCCTGTTGCGTGCGGGTGAGAATTTCGTCGACCGCCAGCGAATCGGCCGGGTCAAGTTGAGTTCCCATGGCGAATCGCAGCAGGTGTTCCGTGAACGCTCGGGCAAAGCGGCGGTCCTCCTGCACCAGGCCCGTCTTGAACGCTACCACGCCATCGAACGGGTATTTTCGTAACAACGTTCCACTCGAATCCACGTCCCGTCCGTTTTCGTAACGATCGCGCCAGCGGCCGGTAATGTCGAAGTTCTCCAGGGCAAAACCGAGCGGGTCCAGTCTGGTATGACAGCCGGCGCAGGACGGGTTCTCGCGGTGAGCGGCGAATTGTTCCCGAATCGTCAGGTCGGTTTTGGCGGCATTCTCGTCGAGCGGTGGCACGTTGTTGGGTGGCGGTGCCGGTGGATCGTTAAACAGCACTTCGATGACCCAGACGCCGCGCGCCACGGGGTGCGTTCGCTTCGGACCCGACGTCATACTGAGCATCGCCGCGTTCGTAATGATTCCACCATAGCGAGGGTCCTTCGCGGGCATGCGTCGGAAAGTGCGCGATCTCAGTTGCCGCCGCAACTCATCCTCGAAAGCGAGTTCGGCTTGCTGCGTTGCCACTTTGGGGTCGATGTTCGGCGGAACATTGTTCAAGTCCGATACCGTCTTACTTAGAGTCACTGTCAGCTTTTCCCTCGCCAGACGCTGTTCAACCGACAGAGCCGCGGCCAGCTCCGATTCGGAGATATACGTTCCATTACCGCGGGACGAGGCAGCGACTTCCTCCTCGGTCAATGCGCGATCGTACAGGCATGCGCGATCCAGGCTGACGGCAAGAAACCTGTTTCCGCCAGGCGGCAGGTGACGCAGGCCGAAGAGAACCGAGGACTGCTCGCGCGGAAACACCGCCTGCCCTTTGCGGTAAGGTTCGCCGTAGGGTTTACCGTTCCGATAGAGTCTCGTCGTGCCGTCTTCGGCATACACCATCACCAGATGCACAACCTCGTTCGTGACCGTTTCTTCCGTGGAGCCTGGAAAATCCTCGGTGCGGCTGAAGGTATTGCTTCCCGAGATCCAGTGCCGGTTCTTGCGTTCACCAATCACGATCGTATCAAAAAAGTCGCCCGGCCCCTGAATACCCATTAAGCCTCCACCCGCCTGATCCAGGTTGTTCAGGCGGCAGAAGACTTCCAGACTCTTCGCACCCAAATCGACAGGCAGGGCGCCACTCTGCAAATGCGACTTGTCCAAGACGACCATGCCGTCGCGAAATTCGATGTTACCGTGAGCCGTCAGATTTAGATCACGAATCGAATCTTTCAGATCCCCGTTGAATTCCCATACCGCAAACGGACGAAGATCGACGACAGATTCCGCATCGGCCCGCCGCGCGGCGAGCAATCGCTTGCGGATCGGGTTCAGCAGAGCGTCGAGCTGCTCCCGCGTCGACTTGATCGCCTCTTGAAGCTCTTGTCGCCGGCGGTCGTGACGCTGGTTGTCCACCTGAATCTTCTCGGAATCGACAGGCGGCGGTCCCAGAACTTTGCTGTACCAGGTCCGCAAGAAGTCACTGTGATAGCTGAAATCAGGAGCGATCAAATCCACGATCGGTCGGTCTTCCACAAAGACGGCGTCGAACAGCAACAGCGGCTCCACCACCATCTGCAGGCCGGCGGGTACTTCCCGGTCGAGGCTGAAATATTTGTTGATTTGAGGATCTGGAGTTGCCGCCAGCACGTTCTCCAGTTGCATCCACTGCGATGGAAATGAATCCAGAAAACGCTCGATCTTTGCATCGGCCAGCATTCGTGTGACGGTACGATCCAGTACGTCCGACCGCGACAACTCGCTTCGCTCCGCCAGGTCCAGCAGTTCCTGGTCCGGACAGCTCGCCCATAAGAAATACGACAGGCGGCAAGCAAGCTCAAACTGGCGATCGCGGTCGTTGGCGGCAGGAACTCGATAGAGAAAGAGCGGTGATGACAGGACGGCCGAAGCGACTCTCTTCATGCTGTCGGTAAAGGACAATCCTTGCTCCATTTTCGCCAGAGAGTATGTCAGATACCTCTCCAGCGCGTCGTCATCCACCGGGCCACGGAATGCTTGCCGAAGAAACCGTTCCAACCGGTTCCTGACCTCCTTCCGCAGATCCGTGCCCGCCGCCGGCGCCGCGAAAAACTCGCTCCAAATGCCGACCGACTGTTCGTTGAAGTCCGGGCTGCCGATGATGGAAACGCTTAATTCCAGAAAGGCATCCAACAACACGGGAGAAAGCGACAGCTGACTCGCTTGATTGTCGAAGCCGTGTTCGGCACGCAGATCCTTGGGAAACGGGACCACGCCCTGCAGTGCCGGTTGCGGATTGAGCGCAGGCGAGCCGACTTGAACGATTTCCGGCATCTGTCCCGGCTGGGTTGGATCGGTGGGGATCCGCAGGTACTTTTTATCCCGCGTCATCAGCCGTTCCGGCAGGGCGAACAGGTCCCGGTTCAGCTTGAACAGGTCGCGCACGGTGTTGTTGTATTGAAATCGGTTAAGCCGCTGGAGAGGCGTCGTTCGCTGCGACGTGGCCTTTGAGGAGTCGCGCAGCAGGGCTTTCAATGCGGCGACCGCTTTGGTGCGAGTATTGTCGTCGAGCGCCGGCTCGCCTTCCGGCGGCATTTGCGACGTGTCGAGAACTTTGATCATCTTCTCGAGCAGGTCGACTCGCTCTTGAAGCTGGTTCACCGCGTTGAATCGAAGAAGATTGACGTCGGCGTTTGTCTCGTCGCCGCCATGACACTTCACACATTTTTCGACAAACAGCGGCTTCAGTAGCTGGTCGAACTCGTTGCCCTGTGCCGCGACGGGCAATGCAATCAGCGACAAGAACAGCAGCAGGCCGGTTCGACGGTTGTCGCATTTTGGCTGATTCATGACGGTTCTCCACGCCCGAGCCGCGCGTCGGGGAATCATGTCCACAGGTCGGAAACGAGACCGGTGCTGTCGGCGTAGGAGTCGATTTCAAGCCCCATCAGATGGGCGACCGTCAACCACAGGTTGGAATTTAACGTTCCGCTTTTCATCTTGATAAAGCGGCCCTGCTTGATCTGGCCTTGCGCGCGGCCGGCGACGATCATCGGCAGGTCATAATACTGATGCGTGGCTCCATCACCCAGGCCTGCGCCAAAGGTAACAAGCGAGTTGTCGAGCAGCGGGCTGCCGTCCGAATCCTTGAGTTCCTTCATGCGCTGGATCAGGTAGGCGTATTGTTGCAGGTGGAAGATGTCGAGCTTCTGCAGGTCCTTGTAGCCGTCCCCCTTCTGATGGTGCGTCATGTTGTGATGTTGAACCGGCTGGTCAAAGACGCCTTCGTACATCAATGTCGCGTCCCAGCGTTCAGGACCGATCATGAAGGTGCAGATATTGGTGATGCCCATTTGAAATGCGAGCAACATCAAGTCCATTTGCAGGCGGATGAATTCTCCGCGCGGGAGGAGCTCGTTCTTGGGTACTTTGATATCCGCATCGGCCAGCAGCCGGTCCATTTTCTTGATCCGCAGTTCGATGTTGCGAATCATCGCCATGAATTCGGCCATGGTTTCCTGGTCCGCTCGGCCCAGTTTCCTCGCCAGAGCGTTGGCGTCGGCCAGCACAAGATCCGTCACGTCGACGACATGCCTGCGATTGCTTTCACGAAAGAACAGCCGGTCGTAAAGTTTTTGTGGTTCCCGAATCGAAGGTGCAATCTTGCCGGGTCCGTACCAGGAGATGTTGTCGAACTCGATCGGCTCCTTGGGCGCCGTGAATCCGTTGCAGCTGATTTCGAGCGTTCTGAAAATGGAATTGCCGCCCACAGCGTCGCCGATGACGTGGTCCAGTGTGCGACCGTTGGGGTGCTGAATTTTCCGCTCGGTAGCCTGCGCCGGCGACAGGCTGGTGAGATAACATGATGCGCCTTGGGCATGAACATCCTGCCCGGCCTTGAACGATCGATCGAGGCCCGTCACAAGCGTCACGTCACCCATGTGGGGAGCGAGCGGCTGCATGGTCGACGTCAGTTCCAGCGGGTAGATGCCGGGCTGGTGCTGGAATCGACGCTGGTTCTTGACCTTGTCCGCTTCGAAATCGCCGATGAAATCCGGCAGTGCCGCATTTTCCTCGCCGGGGAAAAAGCAGCGGCGCACAATACCGTTGGGAAGGTACAAAATGACCAGCTTCTTGCTTGGTCGGACGTCCGTTTTGGAGTCACCGGCGTTCGCCGCGATGGAAGGAAGGGACGGCAAAGCCATCCAGGCACCGTTAGCGCGCAGAAAGGTCCGTCGCGACAAACGCATCGAAGTACTCCGTGATCGGGAAGTCATATGGCTTGAGCAGTTTCTACGTTCGGAGGGGATCGGCTCAACCTACCAACAGCCCCAATGTAGCTCCTAACTTCTTGGAGTGCTACACGATTTCGCGGCGAACGCGGATTCGTCGGTTTGTGGTGGGGCGTGGTTTTTTTGGTGTTGCGCTTATTCGCAGTTTCGGACGGGTCTGGAGACCCGTCCCACTCCCGTTCTACGGTTCTAGTTTGACCCAGGAGACCTGCGTGATCAGTTGATTCAGCGCGGCGAACGAGATGGAGGCGTTGACCGCGAACCGTGGCGACGTGTTGGAAGGAAATGTCGCCAGGGAGGCGTCCGCGACCAGAAAGACGTTGAAATCCTTGGACAGATTTTCATAACCGGCTGTCGTGCGGCAATAACACATGTCGGTGGCGTAGCCGGTCAAGAGCACGTGCCGCACGCCGTTGTTCTTTAAGAAATCCCGTAGTGGCGGATATCCCTCCGCGTCGTAGATCACGATGTCCTGTGGATCGACGGAGACCGAGGTGCTGACGGGGATCGGAAGGTTCCAGAAACCGTCGTGATTGTATCGAGCACTCGAATCGAGTCCGGGGAATTGCCGGAAATAGTCGATCACCGGCTTGTTCCTGGAAAGCGTCAAGGTTTCCGGAAGCGGCTCGCCCGTGTAGTCAAAGTCAGCGAGGGTCTTTCGCAATTCTTTTTCGCCGGCTGCGCGCTCGATCGGCGTCGGCACTTTGTTGAAGGAGCGATAGACTTTGGTACGGACCGGGTCGGCCGGGCCGGGAAGGCTGTACATCACAAACGCGGCTTTGCCGCGCAGCTTTTTCAGAAAGGGATCAATGACCTTCTTTGTATGTCCCGCCGCGAGCGCATTCTTGGTTGGCGTGCAAAAGTCGGCGACGCCGTTCGGCTGCGGGCTCTTCCAACCCCATTCGTCATCAATCGCCCAGGGATGCACCATGATCACGGCGGTCTCGGCGGCGCGCAGATGGTTCGGCATCTCGATGATCCCTCGCGCGTTGTAGGAAAACCGCCAGGCACGCACATGCAGATCCGCGCCGTCATCTTCGACGATGGCGGGTGCTTCAAAGTGCGCTTCCTCCCGAATCGGTTCGAAGTACTCCGGGTAATCGGCGAGCAACGGTTTCGGCTCCTCGATTCGCCGCAGCTGGTTCCGATAGTTGCGTGGTGATGGCTCCTCCGACGCGGCGAACGTGGTGAGAATCCCGAACAAGAGCAGCGATAATGTTGAGGTCCGCATGATTGTCGCCTCGATGGTAAACATGAAACCGTCGTGACCGGAAGTCGCCCAATCGGCGTCATCGATCGTCCACAGGCACGCCTTATCGTTTTGACTGAAGGTATGCGAACAGGTCGCGCAATTCCGCCGGCTTGAACTGCAGGTAGAGATTTTCGGGCATCAAGGATACGGGGGAATCTTGCAATTCCGCGATCTCGGCGGTCGAGACCGATTGCTTTTCTCCTTTGGAGTCCACCAGCGTCAAAGCCGCATCATTACGTTCGATCGGCAGTCCCGTCATCACGCGTCCGTTGGTGGTCTCGATGATCACGCTTACAAACTCCTTGCGGATCACGCTGCTCGGATCAACAAGGCTGATCAGCAAATAATCCCGATCCTGTCGATTGGCCGTCGTCAGGTCAGGGCCGACCTTGGTGCCTTCGCCAAACAGCTGATGGCAGGCAGCGCAGTGCTTTGTAAAGAGTTGATGGCCGGCCGATACGTTCCCCGCCGCGGCGCGCAGGTCGTTATTGAGCCGACGCACTTCGGCGAGCTTTTCTTCTCGGGATGCACCCTGCAATCTTCCCCAGTGTTTGGTGACCAGTGCGTCGAGTTGCCGATTGTCGAGCAGCGCAACGCGCCGGATCTGTTCGAGCGACGTGGATGACGCCGGGATTTCACCGCGGTCGACGGCCTCGAGCCAGACGCCGGCCGAAGATGCCCGCGACAGAATCACGTCGCGAATTTGTGACTGCAATCCGGCCGCCTTCAGCGTGTTATGGATGCGGATCAGCTCTTTCGGCACCGACGGGTCGTCGAAACGAGCGATCAGTTGCAGCGCCGCGGCACGTACCGGCTCGGTAGAATCTGTGGCCAGCAGCTCCAGCGACGGCGCCAACAGTTTCTTCTCGTCGACGGTGCCAAGAATGCCGAGCATTGTGACGCGACGCCCGGCTTCTGCCTGGGAATCAAACGCCGTCTTTGTCACCGCGTCAACCAGGTTGGCATGCCGCAATGCGCAACCCAGTTGCAGCAGCGTCAGGTCCTCGGGAAACGCCGACCACTCCCGCAGCAGCAGCTGCGAGAATTCGTGCCTGCGAGCCGATTCCAGCCAACTGCCCGTTTGCGCGTCCCGAACTTGTTCCTGCCAGCCGAGCCACACATGGGGCCAGAGCTGCTTCCTGGCATTCGGATCCGGCGCTGCTTTCAGAAGTCGAGCGACCGAATCGAGACCCTCGACGGATCGCTCGGCGGTGTACCGCCGAATCAGTCGCGTCAAGAGGAAATCGCGACCGAGCCGCGACTTCCATAGTGTCGGGCGCACAAAGCGCTTCAGAACAGCCTCCCGACCCGTAAGACTCTGTTTTTCGACGGCCCACCACCAGAGCAGCGGCAGATACGGATCGTCGGAATCGATGTCGCGATTGATATTCGCGTTGATCATCGGCATCGCTTGATCCGGTGGGAATCTGGCGGCACTGCAGGCCAACTGCTGCCGCACGGAAATCTCTGGTTCCTGCTCGGCAAACTCGTCAAGCAGATGCGCCATTTCCGCGGTAATCATTCGGCCGTCACCCAGCAGGCGAACGGTCCACGACCGCACGGCAGGATGGGGACTGCGCAGCAACTGCATGGCGAGCTGTTCGTCGAATCCACCGAGCAGATTGAGCGACCAGAGCGCTTCGAGGGCTGCGGTTTCATCCGCTTCCGTCGTTGCCGCCCGATGGAACTTGCCGCGCAAACTAGTCGCTTCGGAACGGTGACGCTCATCCCGATTCGGCTCGCCATACCGTCGCACAATTTCCTGCCTGGCCTTGCGCACATACCACTGGCTTGGATGCTGATGAAGTTCGAAGAGTTCCTGGGCGCTCGATTGGGTGAAATCGACGGTCTTGGTGCGCTGCGTTCCCACCGCGGCGATGCGATAAATGCGACCATTCGAACGGTCCCAGGTAGCATCCGGATCCGGATGGGCGGTGCGTTCATCGTGCCAATCGGTGACGTAGATCGCGCCGTCGGGACCCATGGTGACGTCCGTAGGTGCAAACCATGCGTCCTGGGAAGTCAACAATTCACCGCCATGGCTCGTCGCGACGGTCGAACCACGGCGATGGATCGAGTGCCAGTAGACACCGTGGCCAAGCAGATCGCCCGCGATATACTTGCCGCGGTACGATGCCGGGAAATTATCTCCCTGGTAGATGATGCCGCCAACGGTGACATGCCCGCCCCGAAAATTCTGGTGTGGCGCGTGGTCAAAATAGCCGTAGGCATGCGGGTTGTGCAACGCGCCGTGCTTGCCGAACGACTTGACAAAGTAGCCGCCCTGCACGGCATGCAGTAACGTGTAGCCCCCAAAATTCGTGCTGTATAGCAACCGGCCCGTGCGATCAAAGTCGAGTCCCCATGAGTTGCCGCCTCCCTCACAGAACAACTCGAATTCACGCGTCACCGGATGGTAACGCCAGACTCCCTGCTGAAACTCGATGCCGCGAATGTTGGCGGTAACCGTACTTCCCTGACAGCCATACAGCCAGCCATCGGGCCCGAACGCCAACGAATTGGCGACGCTGTGAGCGTCCTCCATTCCGAATCCCGTCAGCAAGACTTCCGGGTCGGAGTCGGGAACGTCGTCTCGATTGCGATCCGGATAGAACAGTAGATACGGCACGTTGAGCACAAACAGACCGCCGTGGCCGAACGCCATCCCGGTTGCCAGATTCAGTCCATCGATGAAATCATGTGCCCGATCGATGCGGCCGTCGCCGTCGGTGTCCTCGAGGATCGTAATTCGATCGTCGCCTCTCGGGCCATGCGGCGGCGGTTCCGGAACGCGGTCATACCTGGTGCGGGAGTAGCGGTCGACCGACACGCGTTTCAAACCGTTCGGGTTTGGGTATTGCAGGTATTGAATCACCCACAACCGTCCGCGATCGTCGAAATCGATAGTGACCGGTTGCCGTACGAGCGGTTCCGCCGCGACCAGTTCCAGCATGAATCCCTCGGGGACGTTCATCTTCGACTTCGACTGCTCTGGAGTCAGGCCCTGGCCATAGACCGCGGAACCTAGTCCGCAGGCCGTGGAAAACAGCAAGAGAAGTCGCAGCATCGTCACACTCCGATTAACTTTTGTCGTGTCCGCGCTGCGGGTTTGCAGCCCTCGCCGCTCACGCCAGAATTTCCTGAATCACCTGGCCGTAGTCGATGTCCAGCCGTTTGCGTCCGGGGATTTCCAGGCGGCGCGTGTCGAGGCCCAGCAAGTGATAGATCGTGGCGTGCAGGTCGGTTACATAATGCGGGTGTTCCACCGCGTGAAAACCGAGCTCGTCCGTGGCGCCATGGATTCCGGGTCGGATGCCCGCGCCGGCGAGCCAGATCGTGAAGCCGTGCGGATGATGGTCGCGGCCGGTGGCCGATTTGTTGAACATGCCGAATTCGACGGCCGGCGTGCGACCAAATTCCGTGGTGAAGACCACCACCGTGTCGTTCAGCATCCCACGCCTCTTCAGGTCCTTCAGCAGCCCGGCCACCGGCTTGTCGATCCGCTCGCAGGAACGGGAGTGGTTTTTCTGCAGGTCGGAATGTGAGTCCCATTCCCCGTAGTCGCTGAGGTACACCAGCGTGAATCGGACTCCCCGTTCGGCAAGCCGTCGGGCAGCGAGACATCGCTGGCCGTAAACCGCCGTCGCAGGCTGATGAATGCCGTACAACTCCTGCGTCTCGGCGGTTTCTTCGGCCAGTTTGAGTGCCTCGGGAACCGAACGCTGCATGCGAAACGCCAGCTCGTAGGCGTCGATCCGCGCTTGAAGTTGGGCGTCGTCCGGAAACTCTTCCGCCGCGAGTCGGTTCAGCCATTGCAGAAAATCAAACTCGCCCCGCTGTTCGGCTTCCGAAAGATCCGCGCTGCGTACGCCGAATGCCAGAGGCCTGGCGGGATCGAGCTTCAATTGCACGCCCCCATGCGTCGGACCGAGGTAGTGAGGGTCAAAGTTCTCTTTGACTCGCGGGTCGCGGAATTCACCCAGGAAGACGAATTTTGGCAGGTTGTCATTCAGCGTGCCCAGCCCATAGTGGATCCACGATCCAATTACGGGCTCGGGGGTATCGAGTTTATGTCGACCCGTGTGCATCTGAAACTCGGCCGCATGGTCATTGTCCGTCGTCCACATCGAACGGACGACGGCCAGGTCATCCGCGCAGCTGGCGAGATGCGGCAACCAGTCGCTGACTTCCAGGCCGACCTCGCCATACTTCTTGTAACCGACCTGCAACGGAAAGATCTTCGCATGCAGTTCGCGATCGATGCCGACGACGGACCGAGACCGCTCGAGATACATCGGCAACTTTTGTGGATTCGGCAGGCGCGTTTCGTCGTACGTCTTTCCGGCCATTTCGTTGAGCAGCGGCTTCGGGTCAAATGTCTCCAACTGGCTGACGCCGCCCGACAAGAATATCCAGATTACATTTTTTGCTCGTGGTGCGAAGTGCGGTCTTCCATCGGGAAGAACCAGCGTTCCCGCCGATTCGGCGCGGACAAAGCGGTCCTGCTGGAGCAGGGAATTCAGCACAACTCCGCCAAAGCCCATTCCAAGTTGCGTCAGGAATGTGCGTCGCGATCGTCGGCAGGGTGGACCGTAGCGATTGCTCATGGAAATATCGTCGAAAAAGGTCGGCCTATCGAATGGTCACAAAGTCGTTGTGATTCATCAGGGTGTGAACAAGGTTCTCGCGCGAGCGAACGGTCGGATCGATGCCACTCGTTGCAACATCGGGCTGCGCGAGTCGCGCCGCTTGCTGTTGCAGGAAGTCGATCGACGCGGACAATTCGGGTACGCGCGGTTCCCGGTTCAGGACTTGCAGAAAAGCCTGCTTAACAAACTCGCCGGTGGGATCGGATCGGGTGGGGTAGGTCGGTTCATTAACCTCCGACCAGAGCCGCGCCGTCAGCGCGCGGCTGAGGTTCCTGGTCAGTTCGCTGTTCGTGAGCGCGAGGGCTTGCTGCGGCTGGATCGAGGAAGTTCTACGGTAGCAGTCGAGCGGATTGGCGGCGTCGAAAAGCTCAAGGAACTCCATCTTCTCTTCGCCGTGGTAGGCGAAGTAGAGACTGCGGCGGCGGGAGGTCAAGCCCAGTGGATGGTCGAGTTCGTGCCCGCCCATCGTGCCATCCAATTCACCACTGACTGCCAGCAGGCTGTCCCGAACAACCTCGGCTTGCATGCGAGCCGATGGAAATCGCCAATAGGTCCGGTTGTCCGGATCAATTCGCGGTGCCGTCGCGTCAGGGCCCGATCTGCCGGCCGCGGATGCAGGCAGAATACTCGCCCTCCGATAGGTTTCCGTTGTCACAATCCGCCGGTGCATCTGCTTCATCGACCAGCCGGAATCGATCAGTTCACGCGCCAGCCAGTCGAGCAATTCCGGGTGCGTGGGTCGACTTCCGTTGCGACCGAAGTCGTGAGTGGTTTCGACGATAGCCCGGTTAAAATGTCGCAGCCAGATATGATTGACGGCGACGCGCGCGGTGAGCGGGTTTTCTCGATCAGTGATCCACTGCGCGAGTGCGGTACGACGTCCGGTCGATGTCGCGGGATATTTTGGGGAAAGTGGCGTGTATTCCCCAAGGGGCTTGCCGAGGTTGGTCTTCGCGCCGGCGAGCGCGTTCAAGGCGTTGCTTCGCTGCTGCTGTGCGGCGAGTGATTCCTTGGCAGCCGCATCCTTGGCTGCCTGATCGTTGGCGGCGACGGTCTTCGCCGCGGCAGCCGCCATCGCGAGGTCGGCTGCAGCGAGTTGGGCCTGCGCGGAAGCCAGCGCCGCTTCACGTTCGCTCTGGCAGGCCGCGTGGATCCGCGCCTCGACGTCGGGACTCCCGAACTGATCCGCGGCTGAAGAGCCTGATGCGTGGCGCGCGGCGTCGGCCTGGATGCGGGACTCCAGGCTGGCCAATTCGCTTTGAGCGGCGTCGAGCCGCGCTTCGGCAGTGACGACTCCTGACGCCGGCAAGTCGAGCACCCGCTGCGCAGTTGCCAATCGCGCGACAGCCGCCTGCACTTGGGGATTCAAGGCAACCGCCGAACAGACTCTGGCGGTCGCAGGAGCCTGACTAAAGCTGGTGCTAATCCAACCCCCGGACTTCACGACGTCGTGGCCATCGAGATGCGTCGGTGCTTCAAAATCAAATCTCAACAGCGGGCTGCCATCCGTTTGAGCGAACGACAGATCGTCGTAAACCGCCTCCGTGCCGGGCCGGCAGTCGACATACAAGCCGCGTTTGCCGTTCGCCGCGGGTTGCCAGCCATTCAGCGCCACGGGGATGGCGTTGACCAACACCTGATTCTCGGCGAGAGTTGTCACCGTCAATGCGAACTGGTTGTTGGGCAGATCGAGCTGCAGCTCGATCTTAAATCGGTTCTGCCCTTTCGCGGCGTCGTAAGTTCCCACGACGATTTCCTGGAAACCGCCAGGCGAATAGCTCTTGATCTTGCCTTGTTCGAAACCGATCCAGCCACCAGTCAATCCCTTTTCGATGTCGAGCGCCAACTGCAAGTTGGTGTGCCCGTCGACAACGATCTGCAGGAGATAAGAGACGATCCCGTTGGGGGCCAGGTTCTCGATCCCTGGCAGCGTGTGAGCCAGCGCCGCCCGGCCCATCTTGGCGTCCAACACCAGCGACTGCATTCCCGACAGCACCGGGGAGAGGGTATTTGTACTGTCGGCCAATGCGTTCTGACGGGCGGCGGCGAGCGCGGCTTCCGCGGCCTGATGCTCCTCCTTCGCGCCAGGCGGGAGGTTCGATTGGGCTGCTCGCGCCTGGGCAAGTTCCGCCTCGGCGGCAGCGATCTTCGACCGCCGCGCCGCGCGTTCCTCCGATTGCACAAACGGTTTCAGGCCCGGATACGCGGCTTGGGCTGGAAGAGCAAGCGATGTCGGCGTGATTTGGTCTCCGCCGAGGACGACCGGTGCCGCAGGCGTGACCGGAGGCTTGCCCTCCATCCGCAGGCGCGAATCCCCTTTCGCGAACATGAATGTCTGCGCGTCGAGCTTCTCGTCGAACACCCGTACCATGCCGCTCTTGATCGGACCGTAGGGCTTGCCGTAAACATACTTTTCGAACGGACCCGGATCAGGCTCGCCGGCGACCCGATCGTGACGCAGCTCGAGCGGCTCAAAAAAAGCACGGAAGCGAAAGTACTCTTCCTGACCGATCGGATCGTACTTGTGATCGTGGCATTGCGCACAATTCAACGTCAAGCCCAAAAACGCCTTGCCAGTGTGTTCGACAAGATCCTTCTTCCACGTTTCGTAATTCCACTTGAACCAGCTGCGGACAAGATATCCCGTCGCGGGAAGAGTCAGCTCATCGTCGGGCACGACTTCATCCGCGGCCAGCATCTCAACAATCATGCGATCGTAGCCCTTGTCGGAACTGATCGAACGGACGATCCAGTCACGCCAACGCCAGATCATCGGATAACTGTTCATGACGTCGGGCACCGCACGGCGACCATACCAATCGCTGTAACGCCAGACGTCCATCCAGTGACGGGCCCACCGCTCGCCATATCGGGGCGACGCCAGAAGCCGTTCGATCACGCGCTCGTACGCATCCGGCGCATCCTCGGCAAGAAAGTCCCGCAACTCGTCCGCCGTCGGTGGCACGCCAACCAGGTCGAGATACACCCGCCGCAGCAGAACCTGTTTCTCGGCGGCGGGCAGGGGGGCTAATCCCTGACGAGCAAGTTCAACTCCGATGAACGCATCGATCGGATTTGCAGCGCGATTTAAGAAATGTTCGGCCGGAACCGCCGCGCGTCGCGGCTGCTGAAATGCCCAGTGTCGGCGCGGGTCCGTTTCCGGTTGCTCATTTTCGAGCGATACGGCGCCCTGCGAGATCCATTGCCTCAGAGCCAGGATCTGCATCGCCGTGAGCGGTTCCCCCTCCGGCGGCATTCGCTGGTCAGGTTCCATTGCCGTTACCCGGGCGATCAGCGGACTGGCTTCGACCTTTCCTGAAATAACGGCCGGACCGCTGTCGCCTCCCTGCCGCAACGCTTGCCCCGTATCGACTCGCAGACCCGATTCCTGCTTCAACGCTCCGTGACATGCATAGCAGCGCGACTTGAGGATCGGCTTGATGTCGCGCAAGTAATCCACCGCCTCGTCCGCCGGCGTGAATCCCAGGTTGCCGAAAAGGATGGCAACGGCGAGTGCTAGCCGCGTTAACCACCATTTCTTTCGCATCTTCGAATCCCCACTGTCGCCGCCATGCCGTCAACCGTGCTTCGTGGATTACCTCACTGTGCACCCGTTACGATCTTCTGTTGAGTATCCGCACATTCTGGAACGTTTTCAAGCCAATACGAAGTACGGGCACCCGCAAGGTATGCTTATGCCAGAATCTCCTTCACCACGGTTCCGTGCACGTCGGTCAAGCGGTAGTCGCGGCCGCCGAAGCGGAAAGTCAGCCGTTCATGGTCCAGGCCCATGAGGTGCAGAATCGTCGCGTGCAGATCGTGGACGTGGACTTTATTCTCGACGGAGTGCCAGCCGAATTCGTCGGTTGCCCCGTGCGTCATGCCGCCACGCACGCCGCCGCCAGCCAGCCACATCGTGAAGCCGAACGGATGATGTTCCCGGCCGTTGTTACCCTCCGCCGTCGGAGTGCGGCCGAACTCGCCGCCCCAGAGCACGAGCGTATCTTCGAGCAGACCTCGCGACTTCAAATCGGTCAGCAAGGCGGCGATCGGCTGATCGACCGCCTGGCACCGCTTGGGTAAATTCTCGCGCAAGCCGCCGTGATGATCCCAGACATTGTTCGTGGGAGCATCGAAGAGTTGCACAAAGCGTACCCCGCGTTCCACGAGTCGGCGGGCCAGCAGACACTGCCGGCCGAACAGCTCCGATTCCGGCCTGTCGGTTCCGTACAGCTTGTGCGTCGCCGCGGTCTCCGCGGAAAGATCGAAGGCTTCGGGCGCCGCTCGCTGCATCTGGAATGCAAGTTCAAACGAAGAGATGCGGGCGTCGAGCTGGCTATTCTGCGCGCGGTTCTGCCGATGTAATTCGTTCAGTTTTTTCAAGGCGTCGAGCTTGCCGCGTTGTCGGTCCGTCCCCGCGGATGCGCCGCCCAGGTTGGCGATCGGCTCCTTCAGATCCCGTACCAGCGTTCCCTGGTACGCGCTGGGAAGAAAGCTGGAAGCCCAGAGTTGCGCCCCCTGGAAAACGGGCGCAGGGCAGACCACCACAAACCCCGGCAGATTCTGGTTCTCGGTTCCCAGACCGTACGTGAGCCATGACCCCATACTGGGTCGCGAGAACGCCTGCTCGCCAGTACACATCTGAAGCGCGGCACCGGAGTGATTGATATTGTCGGCGACCATCGAGCGGATCACGCAAACGTCGTCAATCCGCGACGCAAGCCCGGGCAGCAACTCGCTGACCTCGGTCCCCGATTCCCCGTGGCGGGCAAACTTCCAGGGTGAGGCGAGCAAGTTACCTGTCTTGGTTCGTTCCAGTTTGGGCTTTTCAAACGGTAACGGTTTGCCGTTGTCGACTTCCAGCCTCGGTTTCGGATCGAGCAGGTCGACATGGGACGGTCCACCAGGCATATACAAAAATATGATCCGCCTGGCCTTGGGGACGAAGTGTGGGGGTAGAACGGCGAACGGGTTGGCGGCGCGATCGGAGCTGTTCGCAGCGACCGACTCCCGCGCCAGCAGGTCCGCCAGCGCCAAAGTCCCGAACCCACAGCCAAATTGCCGCAGCCACTGACGACGGGATGAACCGGCATTCGTCTTCATCAACTTTCCTCTCGTTAGCCTATTCGCGCGTAGGACGGGTCTCCGACCCGTCTCTCACGCTGGTTCGCCAAGGCGAGCACTTTTTCTCGTCGATTCACACTTCCGGACGGGCCCCATCCTACGATGAACGCTTGACGTATTGTAGGACGGGTCTCCTGACCCGTCTCTCACGCTGGACCGCGCATGCGTGCTCCTTTTTCTCGACGTCGATTCACAGTTCCGGACGGGCCAGGAGGCCCATCCTACGTTGAACCGCAGAGTCAATCGATGTAAATCAGTTCGTTACTGCAGAGCAGGACATGCGCGAGATCATGCCATCCACCACTCGCGACGACCGCTTGCGCGATGGCCAGTTCCACGTCGTTTGGGCGGCGACCGAAGAGCAACTGATAGGCGCGACCGATTCGTTCCGCGTCGTTCTGCGGAACATCGCGTTCCAATCGTTCTGCGAAGTGCCGCGCCTGCTCATGTACCCAGGGATGATTCAGCAGCAAGAGTGCCTGCGGCGCGACCGTGCTCGTCACACGCCTTTCCGTCGACGCGTCGGGATTCGCCGCGTCGAACAGATTGGCGTAGCTGTCCCGCTGCCAGCGAGCGGTCTGGACGTAGAGCGAGCGGCGGCGAATCGTAAAATCATCGCCAGCCGGGCCGCCGCACGCGGGATCGAGCTGACCATTCGCCAGCAGGATCGTGTCCCGAATCGCTTCCGCTTCAAGCCGCCGCGGCGCAAATCGACCGATCAACTTGTTTTCGGGATCAACGTCGAATGCCTGTTGCGAAACTCGACTGGACTGCCGGTATGTCGCCGAGCTGACGATACGCTGATGAAGCTTTTTCAACGACCAGCCGTCCTCGATGAAACGGGTCGTCAACCAGTCGAGCAGTTCGGGGTGTGATGGTGGCTCCGACAGCATCCCGAAGTTGCTGGGGGTGCGCACGAGCCCTTCGCCGAAGTGCCAGTGCCAGACGCGGTTGACGATCACCCGCGCCGTCAGCGGGTTATGTGGCGAGGCCACCCATGCCGCCAACTCCGGCCGACCACTGCCACGTGCGATCGCGGTTTGATTTTCACCGGCCAGGAATTGCGGCAATCGCCGCGGCACCACCGGACCAAGCCGCGCATAACTGCCGCGGATATGGATCGGAACATCCTGGATTCCGGGGAACAGGCCGCCCGGTGTTCCTCCATCGGTCACCGCCATGGCGAGCGGCACAGGGACGGATAATTCCTGCTGCAGTCTGTCGCGATTCGCGATGAGGTCTCGTCGCTGCGGCGTGTCCGGCGGCGCGGATGTCGGCAGCGTCTCCGCGACCGACAATCGCAGCTTGCCCAGTGCGTGCTTGTCGGCGTGTCGCTGTTCAATCGACACGATCAAGCGAGAGCCGGCGGGGATGGCGGTATCCGACGCAATCTCGAAAACCGCCACATGCGGCTTTCCGATTTGCGGCGACACGGCCCAACCATCCTTTGGGTCGTCGTCCAAACTGCTCTTGGCGGCAAAGTTCGCCTGCTCAAAGTCGGCTTGCGCGGCGACGAACTTGATCGGTGTCGATTCGGTCTTGCCGTCAGGCGGAACAAACGAGGCGCTGAATCGGCTGACGACAAAGTTCCCATCGTCGGCGCGCCCGGGACCGCCGGCAGGCAGCACCGCGTCGGGCAACGCTTCCAGCCGCAGATATCGAACTCGAATCGAATCGGGGACTACAGCCTCGAGGAGATATGTGTCCTTAGCTAGGTTCCCACTGAACAGGATCGCAGCGTCATCGCCGACCATCGCCACTGCTCCTGCTTCGCTCTTGACAGCGGAAGGAACAAGCGGGCTGCCCCCGGCGGTCAATTCCTGCAGCCGGTGCAGTCGATCCTGTTCCGCCAGCGCCGCGTTGATATCGGCAAGCCGCTTTTCCTGCTCGGCTCGCTTTGCCAGCGCCGTTGGCCCGATCAGCGGGACACGGTTGACGTTGTATTCGCCACCCTTGGTGCCAAGTTCCTTGAGGATATGTGAACTGTAGAAGATCCCTGCCAGGCCGTAATAGTCTTCCGTGGCGATCGGATCGAATTTATGATCGTGGCAACGGGCGCATTCGAGTGTCAGGCCCAGGAACGCTTTACCAATGACAGCGATATTGTCGTCGGCCATGTCGCTGACGATTTTCTCCTTGTCGGCATCGCCGCGATCCCAGACGCCGTTCGAGAGAAATGTCGTAGCGATCAAGCCGTCCGGGTAGATTTCCTCGCCCGAGGGACTGGGAAGCCGATCACCGGCGATCTGATGGACGATGAACTGATCGAACGGCAGGTCGCGGTTGAAAGCGTCGACAACCCAGTCGCGATACCGCCAGGCTTCGGTAATTTCGCAGCTGGCCACCCGTAGTTTTGGATTGAAGTCGTGATAGTCGGCATACCGCACGACGTCGAGCCAGTGCCGCGCCCAGTGCTGCCCATAGGCCTGCGAATTCAGAAGTCGTTCGACCACGGCCTCAGCGGCCCGTTCCGTTCGGTCGGACACAAACGCGTCAACTTCTTCCGGAGTCGGAGGCAGTCCGGTCAAGTCGTAGGTCACCCGCCGCAACCAGGCGATGCGGTCCGCGGCGGGGGCCGGCGACAGTCCCGCCGATTCCAGCTTGCCGAGAATGAAACGGTCGAGCTCATTGCGTGGCCAGTCGACGTTCCTGACAGCGGGAACCGCCGGGTCCTGAATCGGTTGAAACGCCCACCATTGTTTCTGTTTTTCGGTGACTCGAAAGTCTCCCGGCGATTGCTCCCCGCCGCCAAGTGACGAGTTTTGCGGCCATGCAGCGCCGGATTCGATCCATTGGCGCAGCAGAGCGATTTTTTCGGGCGGCAGTTTGCCGGTTGGCGGCATCTTAGGTTCGTCCAGATAGTCAACCGCCTTGATCAAAAGGCTTTCTGCCGGCTTGCCCGGCACCAACGCCGGTCCGGAATCGCCTCCCTTCAACAGCGACTCGCGCGTCGACAGACTCAATCCGCCTTCTTGCTTGTCGCGTCCATGGCACTTGGCGCATTGTTCCAACAACAGCGGTCGAATCTGCTTTTCAAATTGTTCCAATTGCCGGGCGGAAAACTCATCCGCCTCAACCATCGCTGAAGAGAGCCAAGACAAACCGCCGAGCAGGGCCAGCGGAATCAACAGTTGCGGTAGCCTATCTTTCACGCCAGGATCTCCTTCACGACGTGCCCGTGCACGTCGGTGAGGCGTCGGTCAATTCCATCTTGCCGCACGGAAAGCTGCGTGTGATCGATTCCCAGCAGGTGCAGCACGGTCGCATGCAAGTCGTAGCACCAAGTCTTGTTTTCGACCGCCTGATAACCCCAGTCGTCGCTCTGGCCGTGTGCTACGCCTGGCTTAATCCCCGCGCCCCAAAGCCAAGTCACAAACGAACCGCCATTGTGATCGCGGCCCACGCTCCCCTGTGCGAACGGCGTGCGGCCAAACTCCGTCGACCAGATCACCAAAGTGTCCTGATCGAGTCCCCGTGCCTTCAAGTCGCGCAGCAGCGCGGCGATCGGTCGGTCAACACTGACGGCCATCGGCGGCAGTTCCTTCTCGATGTTGCCATGGTTATCCCAGTTGTTGACGGCGCCCTGCGGCCCGCTCCAGACCTGGACAAAACGGACTCCACGCTCGATTAATCGACGCGCCAGCAGGCAGCGTCGCCCGAAATCAGCCGTTTCCGGTTGAGCCAGCCCGTAGCTGGAATGGGTAAGCTCCGATTCCTGCGACAGGTCGAACGCGGGCGGCGCGGAAAGCTGCATCTTGGCCGCAAGTTCGTAGCTGGCGATGCGTGCATCGAGTCGATCATCGCCGCGATGCGCTTCGGCATATTGTTGGTTGATTCGCGCCAGCAGTTCGAGTCCGTCATGATCGGCGGATCGGCTGGCGAAAGCGAAACGGTCGGAGGGAAAGAGATCGGGGATCGGCGGCTTCGCCGTGGCATCGATCACGATTCCCTCATGCACGGGTGGCAGGAACCCCGAACTGAAACAGCCTTTCTGATTGTAGGGAAGGCCACGCGAATCGGGCAGCACCACAAACGTCGGCAGATCGTCGGTCAGATTCCCCATCGCATACGAAATCCAAGCGCCCATGCAAGGAAACCCTGGCAACAGGAACCCACTGTTCATCATGTAAGTGCCGGGGCCGTGCACGTTGGTCTTGGTGGTCATCGCCATCAGGAACGCCATCTCGTCGACGAGCTTCGCCTGTTCCGGGAAAACGCTGCTCACCCAGCGCCCCGATTGGCCATGCTGCGCAAACGAAAACGGACTCTTCATGATCGCGCCGGCCGGAGATGTAAATCCCTCGGGCTTCTCCTTCGGCCCCAGCATTTGTCCATGCAGCCGCTCCAGCTCGGGTTTATAATCATAGGTGTCCATCGGACTAGCGCCGCCTGTCATGAACAGCTGGATGATCCGCTTCACTCGGGGCGGGTGATGCTGGACAGGAAAGCCCCTTGCGTACTGACTTCCCTCCGCGCCTCGCACGGTCGAATCGCGTTCCAGCAGTTGGCTAAGCGCGAGCAGTGCGAATCCACCGCCGCTCTGTAACAGCAGCTGCCGTCGCGTCGAAATCGAGTCCTGCATGCGAATTCTCCAGGACAATCAGGGGACAAACAGAAACTCGCTTGAATTCGGCAGCAGTCGACAGAGCGCGGCTAGGCCGTGTTGCCGTACGTAGGACCGAAACTGCTCCTGCTCCACCGCCGATGGCATCCGTTGGAAAGCACGCTGCAAGGCCTCGACGATCTGTTGATCGATGTCGGTCGTTTGTTCACCAATCTGCCGCGCCATCGCCTGACTGTGGAACAACACGAAATTGTTGTTGAACAGCGCGAGCGCCTGCAGCGGAGAAATGGAGTTACTGCGAGTCGGCGCGAGGAGGCCGAGGTCGGGAAAGTCAAGCGCCGACATCAAGGGATCGGGAATCCCCCGCCAGACATAGCGATAAATACTGCGGCGATTGGAGCCGGGCGACGCCCAGTCGTACACCGCGTAATCAAGTTTGGGTGTCAGTTGAGCTCCCGGCGATTGCTGGAAATGCTGGATCGCCGGACCGGCCATCGTGAAGTCGATTCGCCCCGACACCGCCAAGACAAAATCGCGGTAGGCGTCCGCATCGAGCCGCAGACGGTTCTGCCGCCACAGCAGGCGATTGTCGGAATCGATCGCGGCTGCTTCGTTGCGTGTGTCGGATGACTGTCGATAGGCATGGCTGGTGACGATCAAATGGTGCAGTTTTTTTAGTGAGCCTCCAGCATCGTCGCGAAACCAGACGGCGAGCCAGTCGATCAATTCGGGATGGGAAGGTACGCCGCCCATCCGGCCAAAGTCGCTGGGCGTATCGCACAACCCGCGACCGAAATGATAGTGCCAGACGCGATTGACCACGCTGCGCCAGGTCAGTACGTTGTCCGGATGCGCAATCCAGTCGGCAAGTGCTGCCCGCCGGGCGGGTTCGTTTTGCGGAGCGATGTCGGTGAATCGCGATGGCCGATGCGTCAACACGGAGAGCGCGCCCGGAGGTACTTCCGCCCGCGGCTTGCTGATGTCGCCGCGCTGCAGCAGGTTGACGACCTTCGGAGCAGCGATGCTCGCCGGCTGCGAGTTACCGTTTCCCGTTGGAATCTTCACCGAACGCGCCACCGCGTACACGCTTGCTGGCTGTGGCAGTCGAGCCAGCTCGGACTCGACGGCCAGTCGGACCACGTAACCCGCGATGGTTTGACTCTGGGTGGCGGTCCGTTGCGGCAGGGCGACATTCAGCGCCTCCTCCACTTCCCGCGGCAGTGCGACTGCCTGCGCCACGGGGCGATCCGTGACCGACAGCCGAAACGCTCCGATCAGGTGAGATCCGCCGTGCAATTGCTTGAGCGTTACCGTCAACGAGGTGCCCGCCGGCATGTCAAGCGGTTGGGCCAGCTCGAAGACGGCGTGATGCGGCTGCCCGACGGCGGGGTGAATGCCCCAGGCCGTTTTGGGGTCACCGTCCAGCGCGCGGTCGACTGCCCACCCTTCCTGGTTAAAGTCGGCGGACGCCCGCGAGATCGGAACAGGATTGCCTGCCTTCTCTCCTGGCGGAAAAGCCGTCAACACCACCTCGGACAGGTGCAGATTCCCGTTGTTGCAGCGGCCCGGTCCTTTCATCGGCAACGAATCGTGCGGAAACAGATCGAGCCGCAGAGCGGTGATGCGGGGCAGGGGACTCGTCAGCGTCAGCACATAGGTATCCGTCTGCGGCGCGGGTCCACTGGCGAGAATGCTGTCATCGGCCTCGCGGGTCAATTTGGCTCCCTCGGTCGAAATGAACGATCGCATATCGACCGGTTTCCAGTCCGCCCCTTCGCCGCGAAGGCTCAGCCATTTCGCGACAAGTCCTTGACTGAATTCCGATTGCAGAACGGTGGCGTCGCTGCGCTTAGATGCGTCGAGCAACAAGTTCAGGCGGTGACGTTCGGCGGCAGTGCGGGCGTCCGAGTCATATTGGATGTCGCCCTTGAGTACGCCCGAGAAGACCGCTTGAAGCGCGTAGTAGTCCTCCTGAGTTATCGGATCGAATTTGTGAGCATGACAACGGGCACAATTCGCGGTCGTGCTGACGAACGTCGCCATCGTCTGGGTCAACATGTCATCGCGGTCAAGGTAGTCGAAGGTGACAGGACCGGTCGAATAGGTGCTGAAATCGAAAGTGCCCGCGCCAAGGAACCCCAAGGCGGGAATCAAGTGGCCCGATTCCGGCTCGAAGTGGTCGACCGCCAGTTGCTGCCGAATGAACGTCGGCCAGGGTCGGTCCGAGTTCAGCGCGTCGATCACGTAATCACGATACGGCCAGGCATGATCGCGTCCCACGTCGTGTTCATATCCGTGCGAGTCCGCGAAGTGGATTGTGTCAAACCAGTGCCGCGCCCATCGCTCGCCGTAGCGCGGAGACGCGAGCAACGATTCCACGATCTTCCGATACGCGACCTCGCTGGGATCCGCCTCGAATTGCGCGACCTCCTTGGGCGACGGTGGCAGTCCCACGAGATCGAAGTGGATGCGACGAATCAGATCGCGCGGGGAAGCCGCCGGAGACGGCGAAAGTCCGATCGCGGCAAGCCGTGATTGCACGAAGGCGTCGACCGGATGCGGTCCGTTATTCGCCGCCGACGGCTGGCTGGCCGGTATCGGAGGAGCGGCAAGAAGTTTCAGCGACCACCAGATCTCCGCGTCTTTGGACCTGGGCGAGACGACACGGTCATCGAAAGCGCCTCGCCGCACCCATTCGACGAGTAGATCGATCTCCGCGGCATCGAGCTTCTTTTCCGGCATCTTTAGATCGGGATCGCCATGTCCCACCGCGCGAATCAAAAGACTCTGCTCGGGCTTGCCCGGAACGATCGCCGGACCGCGGTCACCGCCGGCGACCCAGCCGCTCTTCCAGTCGAGGGCAAGACCATTCTCCATATGGTTCGCCGCATGCGAGTGGCATTCATAGCAGTGTCGCCGGAGAATCGGCTCGACCTTGCCATGAAAAAACTCCGCCTGCTCCTCCGCGCGCGCGAAACCCGCGGTCACCATCAATGCCGTCAACAGAAAAACGAGTGGAATGCGACCGCGAAGCTGAGCGTACCCGGGGATTCCAAAGGTTCCCTGGTCGAATGGCAGTTGAACGATCGAATTCCGTTCGGATTCCGTCATGCCAAAAGTTCCTCAACCACCCTGGCCCCAGTCACATCGGGGTCGGTCAGACGTTCCGGCCTTCCATTATGATGATAAGTGAGCCGGCGATGGTCGATACCCAACTGGTTCAGAATCGTCGCGTGCAGGTCGGGAACACTGACCCGTTGCTCCTCGGACTTGTAGCCGAATTCGTCGGTCGCTCCGTGAATGTGTCCCGCCTTGAATCCACCACCGGCCATCAAGGTGCTGAAGGCATGCCGATTGTGATCGCGTCCGTCGGTCCCTTCCGTGATCGGTAACCGTCCAAATTCACCGGTCCACATTACGATCACATCGTCGAGCAGCCCGCGCTGCTTCAAATCGGTGATCAGCGCGGCGCTCGGCTGGTCGACATATCCGCAGATCTTGCGCAGGTCTTTCTTTAAGTTCCCGTGGTTGTCCCAAGGCTGGAAGGAAGGATCGAGCGGCGGGAAGACTTGCACGAACCGTACGCCCGATTCGACCAGCCGCCTCGCCATCAAACAACGCGTGGCATACCCCGCGGTCGCCGGGTTGTCGAGACCGTACAGCTTGCGAGTCGCCTCGGTCTCCTGGGACAGGTCGAGCACCTGGGAAGCGCTCAACTGCATGCGGGCCGCCAGTTCAAAATTCTGGATGCGGGCCTCCAGTTCCGATTCACGCGGATGATTGTCGAGGTGCGTCGCGTTGAGCTCCTGCAGGAAGCGGCGCGCGCGGGCCCGCGATTCTTTGGAGACCGGTCGGGCGGGATCAAGATGCAGCACCGGAGTCCCGCTGGAACTGAACTCCGTCCCCTGATAGACCGCGGGAAGCCAGCCGCTGGACCAGACCATCTTGCCCGACGTATTGTAGCCAGCCGGATCGCGCAACACGATGTAGCTGGGAAGATCGCCGTTCTCGGTTCCCAGCGCGTACCCGATCCATGAACCCATCGCCGGGCGGCCAGCAAACGTCTTCCCCGTCTGCAGCATGTTCAACGCGAAAGGATGGTTGTTGTTCTCCGTGTACATCGAGCGGATGAGGCATAAATCGTCGGCGACTGAACCGAGATGCGGAATCAGTTCCGAGAACTCCATCCCGCTCTGTCCATGTCTCGAAAACTGAAAAGGCGTCCCCATCAAAACATTCTTGTTGCCCAGTTGAAAGGTTTCGACTTGCTCGGGGTGCGGCTGCCCGTTGCGCTTGGAGAGCTCCGGTTTATGATCAAATAAATCCATCTGCGACGGGCCACCATTCTGGCAGAGCTGAATAATGGCCTTCGCCTTCGCCGGAAAGTGGCCTTGTCGTGGCGCCAGAGTATCAGCGCGCGGAGAAACTTCGGCCGCGTCCAATTGCGTCAACCAACCCGATTGTCCAAGCAATCCCGCAAGTGCCACGGCGCCGAAGCCGCCGCCGATCGATTGAAGAAAATCTCGCCGAGTAAGGGACATGGTGAGGAGGGGGTTACGGGGAACGGGGAACGGGGAACGGGGAACGGGGAACGGGGAACGGGGAACGGGGAACGGGGAACGGGGAACGTCACCTTATCTTAGCAAGGGTGCGAAGTCGCGATCAAAATCTCGCTTGGCGAGGGCCAGGAGCAGGGCCAGCGCGAGCGTGATCAGGGTGAGTCGCAACGCGGACAATTGCCAATCTTTCCAGTCGCGTACCGCTCGTATTTCGGTCACCCAGCAGAGCAGGGGAGTAAGGAATGTCAGCAGAGCAGCGGGGGTCCGCAATCCTCCGTAGAACCGTCCGATGAACAACAGGCCGAACAGTCCGAGGATGCCGACGCCAAGGATGCTCTGCGTTGCCGCGCGGTTTCTTGTCAGGTTCGCCACGATCGCCGTGGTGGCAATCGTGACTGCGAGCGGCCCGGCGGCCATGCCGCCTTTGATGTAGCCGGCCAGCATGATCGTCGCTCCCGCGCATTGCGTCGCCATGCTGATGGCGATGGCGATCGAAACTCCAGAGCGTCGCTGCGCGAGCCAAACCAGCAGCAGCCAGTAGAGCGCCAGCAACACGCCGCAGGCCAGCAGGGTGGTCGGCGTGGCGAGCGTATTCCATTCCGGCAGTTCCTGGCGCAAATAGACGGAGCCATACAACAAGACGGGACTGGTTGCGGCGGCGAGACCGATGCGCAAACCCCAGGCCAACTGCGGAGAAATTCTCGGCATTCCCGCCGCGAATTCGATCACCAGGGCAGCCGGCAAAATGAGTTCGAGCAGTCGATCGAGCGCTTTGGCCGGCGGCCACACCCAGCCGAAGCCCAATAACAGATAGCCGCTCGCCAGTCCCGCGCCGACGGCGCCGATGCCGCTGGCGACGACCCGCCAGGAGGCGGCCGGCCGACCCAGCCAGCCGCCGCCGAGCGCAACGCAGGCGCTGACGATCAGACTGCCGATCGACGCCTGCATGTACATTCCCCAGTCAGGCATCGGCTATTTGCGCACGCCTTCGCAGTCGATGAGGATCCGGGCTTCATCGCCGATCAAGCCGATCGCATTCTTGTCAAAACCGAAATCGCTCCGTTTCAATGACAACTCGGTGGAGAAGGCAACAATTTTCGAGTCGCGGAATGTGATCTCCTTGCCGCCGTGCAGCACGAAAGTGATCGACTTGGTCTTGCCGTGCATCGTGAAATCGCCCGTCACCTCGAAACCGCCCTCGACCACCTTGACGTTCGTGCTCTTGAAATCGATTGTCGGGAATTGCTTGGTATCAAAGTAATCGGGCTGTCTCAGGTGTTCGTCACGGGCCTTGTTGTTCGTGTCGACACTGTCGGCCTTGATCGACAATTGAAAGCTCGACTTGGTGGGATCGGTACGGTCCAGCGAGAATTTTCCGCTGACCTCATTGAATCGGCCGTGAATCCAGCTGATGTCAAGATGCCGCGCCTTGAAGCTCACGGAAGAGTGCACGGCATCGTAGGTGTATTCGTCGGCGGCGCGCGCCAAACTCGCGAAACTCCAGACAAACACCACCAACAAGGACCCGATCATCACTGGCAGCGATCGACGCATAACTTGGTTCCTTTCTTAAGTTCATTCCCAAGGGGGACGGGGGATGGGGGACAGGGGTCAAAAAAGACTATAGACGCAACATTGTTCCCGGTTGCAAGGCGGGTTGCAAGATAACGAAGAGCAGGCGACCACCCTGCTTGGCAGACGACCGTCAGAGAGGAAGTGGCAACCAGGCTCGAAATGAATTCCGACCTTTGAAAATTGGCATTGAATCAAGGACAACTGTACGTCTAAAGTGCTACCTGTCTGGCCATCGTCACGCAGGTCTGGCAACTGTCGCTGCTCATCGTGGCGGTTGCGATCGCCGGGCGACTCCTGTCGCGACGTCATCCGCACCTGGCCTACGCGCTCTGGATCGTCGTGCTGCTGAAGTCGGTAACACCTCCCATTTGGACCAGTCCCAGCGGCATTTTCTTCGATCGATGGACGCAGCAGATACACTGCCATCGCATCGGCTCCGAGAGCTGGCTGCGAATCTGGCGCGACGACTGTCAGTGCGCCAACGCGTCGACGTATGAGTCACCGACCGGTAGGCCCGGCTGTATACGGGTTGACTCGTCCGACGATCGTCATTCCGCTCGCGCCTCCCAATCCGCGGAGGTGCTTGCGAATATCGTCACGCCCCAACGACTCGGCTCGTACGTCGTGCCGGCGTCAGCGGAGGCGAACGAGGCGACGACGACGCGCATTTACGAAGCAGCCGAAGTCATCAAGCGGTTTGCCGACGCCCTTGGCATCGAAGATGAGAGCGTGGCACGACGCGATTTCGCGAGATTCGTTTCCAGCGAAATTCAATTCAACCCGTCGCGACGCGACGCGGTGGATCCGCCCTCAACCACCTTCTGCCAGGGCGACAATATGGTCGTGGTTGCGACTGCGGCGGTACATGAACGCGTCAAAGAACTGGAATGCCGACTCTGTCACTGTGGATCACGATCAAACTCCGGGTTCCAGTGTGATTCAGCCCACGCTGCTGCCTTGGGACCATGAATCGCCGCGTGTCGCGCCGCTGGCGGCGACATCCAACGTGGAGAAGCGGCTGCCGATTTGTTGCGCCGTATTAGATAATGATGCCACCCAGCGGTTTTGCTCTGAATTACAGGCACAGCGAACTGTCAACATGATCTTGGCGCCCAAAGTGACAATGTTGGACTCTCAATCCGCAACGATCCAGGATGCGGCGGAGCGCGCATTGGTTGTAGGTTGTCGGCGCGGCGGCGAACAAGTTCCCACTTATGAACCTCAGGTAAGGGTCGTGCGAGAAGGAACCACGATTCAGCTGCGCCCAACGCAAACAGGCGAGGATCAGGTTCGCGTGGACTTGTAGGTCGATCTCGAACAGATCAAGTCGATCAACAATGTGAAATTACCGATCAAAGTCAACGGACAACACCAAGAGGTACAGATCCCAGAAATTGTCGCCATCCGAATCCGACTCGCTTTGAATTCAAGATCCGGAGAATCCCACCTGGTCTATTGCTTGGATCCGGAAGGTGCAAAAGGCAAATCCACCGTGGCACTGTTGATTACGATAACGAAAGTTGCCGCACTGTAGCTGTTGCGATGGCGGTGGCGCCCCCGCCCACGATCGATCGGATCTGGGCGTAGCCCGCCGCCAAGCCAAAACCGGGTTGCAGAATCTGATTACTGGGGATTTCGTACAGCTGGCCAGCCTGGACGCAGGACAGGCTGTTCCAGCCAGGCCGTTTGCGAACGCGCTGCCAATCGACCGGTTTGCCGCACCACGAGGCGATCATGATTTCAGGCGCGGCGGCGACGATCGCGGATGTCGTGACAGCCCGATCGGCGGCCGCTGCGCGATTTCGAAACTCGGCGAATACATCTTCGCCGCCCGCTCGCTCGATCAATTCGCTTACCCAGCAGATGCCACTCACTGGCGGATCGTGCCATTCCTCGAAGTAGACACGCGGCCGTCGCGGCGGCGGTTCAACGGCGGCCAAATCGGCCCGAAGCTGTACCAGCAACGGCTCGGCCGCGGCCGCCCGGTCGACAGCACGAGCGATCAATTCCAGCGCGTCGAACAGTTCATCGATCGTGCGCTGGTTGGTGACGACGACCGTCAGGCCCCGGCGCACCAATTCCGCCGCGACGGCGGCTTGCACGTCCGAAAACCCCAGAACCAGATCGGGATGCAGCGCCACGATCGCATCGAGTTGCGCCGTGGAAAAACCCGCGATTCGTGGACGAGGTGCCAACTCGCGGGGCGGCTCGTAAAAAGAGGTCACGCCCACGACCCGTTCCCAGGCGCCGAGTCGGGCCAGCCAATCCGCGGACTCGGCCGACAAACAAATAATGCGTTTTGGGAATCGCATCGATATGCCGGTTCACGGAAGGGAAGACTGCGAGCCAACGGTCAGGTCACGCCTTTGACCGCCATCACGATCCGCACAGTCTAGCAGTTCCGTGGTCGGGAGTCTTTGGCGGTAACGCTTATTCAAATGGTCTGCGGATACGCGCCAAAGACTCCCGACCCCCTGAAGCTTCCTGCCGCCTTTTCGCAAGAGGATTCCTTTGCGCCTCTGCGAGATAAACAACGATCGGCGTTGATTACCGCCGATCAAAACGGCAGTTCTCGCGAAGCTCGTCCTGCAAGTCCTCAATCTGATCATGGAGTTGCACCAAGAGACGCGCCGCGGGACGCACATTGACGCGTGGACAGGAGCGGTTTCGATTCCGGGCCTGCCAATCGTCGACGTCCTCCAGCAGATCTTCCAGAGAATGGAGCGAGCGGTCAAGTTGCGATAATTCCCGCTCTACCGACCATCCCGGCCCACGAAACAGTTGATGGCGCAGGCCGCAGACGCGCTGGTGCAGCCGGCTCGCCTCCGTAAGTAATCGTACAAAATGCGGCACGCCGCGAAAATGGCCGCGGATATCGTCCACCAGGTCATCGGAGAGACGTTCCAGCCGATCGAGGATCCGGTTCGCCTCTCGAAAATGGTCGGCCCGCGCTGCCTGCGCCGAAATTCCGAATCCCAATCCTGCCGCCAGGATCAATGCCATAAGTCTCATGTTCGTCCCCCCCGTTGCTTCAGTCTTTGAACAACCTGCCGACTCCGGGCCATTCCATTGCAACTGGAATGCCACAACGGGAATGCCCGTGGAAATGGGCTGAATAGGAGCCCAGCGCAGGATCGAGAAAAACGCTTGTCCCACGCCAATTCGGCGGGGCCGCGCCACGGTGGAACCCCAAAAAGAATGTCGCTGCTGCGTCATCAAATCGATGACGCCCCGATCATTTTGATTTCGGTTTGCAGTACTTGATCGCGAGCAGTGCGTACCCGGTGACTAGGTTGGCGTCCCCTTCCAGCCAACGCTTGTTGGGGTTGACCCAGGAACCATCCGGGTTTTGTCGAGCGACCAGTTCTTGAAGTAACTCACTGCGCCAGCGATGCGCCACACCCTTGTCGTCGACAAATTCCTCGAGCTTGCTGGCGTCCAGCGCCTTGGCGAAGGTGTGGTAATAGTAAAAGAGACCGCTGTCGCCCATCCCTGGATTTTCTTTGAGATCGTAATGCGATTGCAGCCATTTCATGGCCGCTTTGACGCGCGGGTCGTCGGCGGACACGCCGGCAAAGATCATCGACTTCAGGCCGGCATAGGTCATCGATGCGTAGCTTCGCAGACCGCCCTCGTCGGTATTTCCCGCCTGGCTGTTACCGCCGCCGGCGGGGGTGTAGTAGAAACCGCCGTCCGGGTTCTTCGCCGAGAACGGCGTCGTATTGTGCTTGGATTCCAGGTTCTGACATCGCGAGACAAAAAACAATGCCTTCTGGATTGCCTCGCTGTTGGCGTCGTTGCCGGTGGCCTTGAGAGCGTCGATCAAGAACGAGGTATTCGAAAGGTCGGGACGTTTGCTGTTTCCGTAACCCGCGCCTCCGTAAGCGAAGTCGGATCGGTCCTTGTCTTCGCTTTCATCCCACTGCAAGTTCTTCAGGAACGCATCGGCCTTCTTCAGGGCTGTGGTGTACCGGCCATCCTTGTTTGCTTCGGTAAGACAGAGCACAGCCACCGCCGTTTCGTAGTTGGGGTGCAGCGATTCGCCTTTATAGATCCCCCCGTCGTCGCGAACAAACTGTTCCAGGTATTTCAGGCTCTTGGCTACCAGGGGATCCTCAGGGCGGCGACCATGTTGCAAGACGGCGGTCGTGACCAGGGCGGTAATTGCCGGACTGGCCTGCGGGCTGTACGAACCGTCCGGACTCTGGCCTTTTTGTCGTAAATAGTCGATCGCCCGCGCAACGGCCTTTTCGTAGACGCGTACCTCTTCGATATCCTGACCGCAAACCGACCCGACGGCCACCGTCAGGACGAGCAGGCAACCCAGGGCAACTCCACACCTTGTGAACATACTCCCCCTCTTACGCATTAGAAATCGGTCACGAACAAGGTCGTGAAACGCATTGTAACGCCGGTTTCGAATCCGGCAGCGCCCTCTCCACCAATCCTCAGGCATGCCCTGCGCAGGCAGCCAGACCTGGACGCGACGCGCGCCGTTTCAGTGCGTCGGAACATTCTACTCAAGGATCGCCAAAATGTCCTCTTCGTTCATGATCAGCAGCGGCTGATCATCGACGACAACTTCCGCGCCTGACCAGCTGGAAAACACCACGCGGTCCCCCTCCTGGACCAGAGGTCTTACCCGGGTCCCGTTCTTCAAAAGGCGTCCATCGCCGATGGAGAGTACGCGGCCTTGCTGGGGTTTTTCGCGCGCGGAGTCGGGCAGCAGGAGTCCGCCCGCCGTTCGCTCCTCTGCCTCCAATCGCTTGACGACGATTTTGTCACCGATCGGTTCAACTTTCATGGGTCACTGAACTCGGAAAAGAGGCTGGATCCAGAGCGAATTAAACATATCCGCTCGCGGCGGAATCGCCTCGATTGTCGCACGGCCGGTTGCGGACTACAAGGGACGGCTCCCGAGCGACCTGGTCCATAGCCTGGGTGGAAGGCACGGTCGTTTCGACGAATCCGGCAAGTTCGACAAAACAGGTGGGGAAAACTCTAACCTCTGGGCGGAGTTTGCCGATAAAAGGGCTGGTCCGCGGATCGTCCACGGAAGCAGCAGGCACTGCGAACCCGGCAGACCGGCATTAATAACGGCCATGGCCAGTATCACAAAACAGGATGCGATCGACGCCAAGCCGGCTGGAGAACCCGGCCCGTTCGTCTCGACGCGATTCGACGCACCCCACGTCTTACCCGGGACGCAGCCGGAGTTTGTCGCAGAATCGTTCGTTTCGCCTTCGGTCCCCGCTTCCGCCGCGCCAGAAAACGCTTCGATTCGGGACGACTCCGACGACGACCTGGGGACAAGCCTGGACGACTGGGCAGCCCGGTTTTCCGACGGCGGTACCGCCGTCGATCCTCAGGTTCGGCTGCAGGCCAGTCAACTCGCCGAGATCCTGCAGACGAAGCAGCGCGATCTCGACCAGCGGGAAGCGGCGCTGAACGCCGCCCTTTCCCAACTGGACAAACAACGCCGTGCGCAGCGACTGCAACTGCGCGAACGCGAAGAGGAACTCCGCCAGCGCGCCGCCGCACTCGACGCGCGCGGCAAGGAACTCGACACCCGCATCGCCGACCTGAACGCCGCCGAAATGTCTGTTTCCCATGATCAGGCGGCGGTCGAGTCGAACATGCTGTCGTGGCGGAACGAGTTGGCCGAACAACAGCGCGCGATCGAAAAGCGCATGCGTGAGCTGACCCAACGTGAATCGGAACTCGCCGCCGAGCGACAATCGTTCGCGCAACTGGTCGACGGAACCAAAGCGTATTGGGACGAGCAGCAGCGGGAATTGGAGGCAACTCGACAGAGCCAGGACCGTGAGTTTGCCGAACTGGTGACGAATCTGGAAAACGACCGCCGACAGTTTGATGCGCGCTGCCGGGAAGAGTCCGAATCCGCCACAGCGCGCATTCATGCCGAGTTGGCCGCGGGGTGGGAAACGCTGCGCGCCGAACAGGACGAGTTCCGCACCCGGGTCGAACGCTTTGACGGCTGCGAGGCACTGCTGAAGGAAAGTTGGGAATCGTGCGAACGACAGCGGCGGGAACTGGAGGCGAAACAGAGAAAGAACGAGGAGGAGTTCCAGGAACTCAGGAGGCTGCTGAACCTGGAACGACGCCAGCTCGAAGACGCCCAGCAGCAAGCAGATCTTCGTGCGCGGACCCAGGAGGAGTCGCTCGCCAAACGCGCGGCCGCCGTGGAACAGATTCGAGCCGATCTGATGCGCGTCCACCAGGGAACGCTGGATATACGGCTGGTGCTCGAACAGCTCTGGGGACAACTCTGCGATCGCCTCGGAGCCGCGGAATTGAGCCGCGCCGTTGCCGCTGGACGAGCCCGACTGGCGGATGAATATCGCCTGGCGGGACAAACTCTGGCTGAGCAACGCAAGGAAGTCGACGAAGTCGCGCGACGGTTGACCGAACAGCAATCGCGGTTGCGTCGGCAGCGCACGGAGATTCAGGAATGGCTGGCACGCCGCAATCAAGACCTGCACGAACGGGAAACACGCATCGCCGTCCGTGAAGAACGGCTGGGACGCGCCGACCAGATCGTCGCTGACCTCCACCGACAAATCGAGCAAGAACGGTTCGCCGCTCAGAAACGACTTGCCGAACTCAGCGCGCAACTCGGACGACGAATTGTGGCGGAGGAAAAAACGAGCCCCCACGGTCTGCCGCGTACCAGCACGGCCTGAGGGAAACGGAGCGGGACCCACGTCGAGGCTTTGCGTGCCTCGCCATCAGGTTCGCGCGATGCGTCGGACTCTCCCAGGTCACAATGCCATCTTGCCAGATTCCCCCGTGCGAATGCGAATCGCATCCGCTAGATCGGTGATGAAGATCTTGCCGTCACCGATCTGACCACTTCGAGCCGCTCCGGTGATGATCTCAACAACCTTGCTTGAATCGGCATCGTCCACAACGACTTCGACTTTGTGCTTGGGTATGAAGTCGACCTGATACTCGGCACCGCGAAACACCTCGGTCTTTCCTTTCTGTCGACCAAAACCGCGGACTTCGGTGACGGTCATGCCATGGAATCCGCCACGCACCAGGGCGTCTTTTACGGCATCCAGGTTGTGGGTCCGAATAATCGCTTCAATCTTCTTCATCGAACTGATCCTCAACGAGCTTCGAAGGTGCGAGGCTTATTGGCAGTTCACTCTGCCGCTCGACAAGCCAGCAAAATGCAGTCGGGGCCTAATATGCAGCAATCGTGCCGTCGACCGCGATCCCGGCCGCAAATTCGGACCATGGTGCGGAGGCACCGAGGACGGACAATCCTTCAACGGGCGGCGGATGCCGCTGGAATTCCGCTGTTTTCCGCCGGTTTTCCCGCAAATTCGTACCAGCGAAAGTTCGCCCTTCGCCGTCGGCGCCCTCGCGCTGGCGTCGAAGGAAAAATTCAGCGGACCAGCACTTCGCCGATCTGCATGCGTCGTTTGCTGCCGAATCGGTCAATGACTGCTTAGAGGGCAGGCAGTCTGCGAAAGCGATTACAACGGCGAAGAATTTTCGGTTTCCGCGCGGCAGCGTTAACTCATGTATGGAGCATGGATTGGACGGACAACCTGCGCGGAGCGCCGTGCGGTTGGCATGAGCCGTGCATTGTCAGCCTGACCGTGTTGTTGTTCATGGTCGGTCGTATGTTTGCGATCGTGGCGGAGTGAGTTCGTCCATGGGCGACGTTTTTTGGCTGAGGATAAGGTGACCTAACGATGTTGTTGGATCTCAACAAGCGGCGGCGCGTTCGGCAGATCTTTCTAGGGCTCTTTTTTTTAGGATGGGTTGGATTCGTGTTGGGGCAGGATTCGGCGGTGCCGCAATCCAACGCGCCCGCGGCGACAACCGATGCACCGGCGACAACCGATGCACCGGCGACGGCGCCCGAATCGGCCGCCGCGGCGGAGACCGCGGTGCCCCCACCGGTTTTGCCTCCCTACTTCTCGGGGACCAATCCTGATCCAACGAAACCTGTCTGGCCCGATGCGACCGGCGCGGCCGCCGGTGCCTGGGCCACGCCCGCCGGAGATGGCAAAGGTGACCTGCCGCAATCGATGTCGCTTTCGGATGTCTACGATCGGGTCGCGCACAACCTTTTCTCGATCAATATGGTCTGGGTGTTGATCGCCGGATTTCTGGTGATGTTCATGCAGGCCGGATTCGCAATGGTTGAAACGGGCCTGGTACGCTCGAAGAACGCGGCACACACCGTGGCGATGAACTTCATGGTCTATCCGCTCGGCTGCATTGCTTTCTATGTCTATGGCTTTGCCCTGGGATGGGGTAACTGGTTCAACGGTCCGGTAGCGCCAGGCTGGTACGCGTCGCTGGGTCCAGGGCTGTCGCTTTTGAATGAGGGAATTGGAATCGGCGGCGACCCTTCGACTCCCGGCGTTTTCAGCTACGGCTTGATGGGTACGAAGGGATTCTTTCTGAACGGCTTGGACGATGTAAGCGTGATGGCAATGTTCTTCTTCATGATGGTCTTCATGGATACCACCGCGACCATCCCGACCGGCAGCATGTGCGAGCGCTGGAGTTGGAAGAACTTCTGCCTCTACAGCCTTTGGATCGCGCTGCCTTACTGTCTGTTTGCCAATTGGGTCTGGGGCGGCGGCTGGTTGGCGCAGGCAGGCAAGAACTGGAGCCTGGGACACGGCATGGTCGATTTCGCGGGATCGGGCGTGGTCCACGCGATGGGCGGGATCATCGGGCTGGTGGGAGCATGGTGCCTCGGCCCGCGGCTCGGCAAATATGTCAACGGCAAGCCACAGGCCATTCCGGGCCACCACGTGCCGATGGTGGTGGTCGGCACGTTCATCCTGGCCTTTGGCTGGTTCGGATTTAACCCCGGATCGACCCTCTCCGGCACCGATCTGCGGATCAGTGTGGTCGTTGTCAATACGATGCTGGCTGGGATCGCCGGGGCGATCGCAACGTTGGCGACATTGATGATCAAAGGAATGAAGCCCGATCCGTCGATGCTCTGCAACGGCATGCTGGCCGGCCTGGTTGGCGTCACCGCGCCTTGCGCCTTCATCGACAGCTGGGCGGCGCTGGTCGTCGGCGGCGTGGCTGGCGTCCTGGCGGTTTTAAGCGTCTTCTTCTGGGATCGTGTCGGAATCGATGATCCGGTGGGCGCGGTTTCGGTGCATGGCGTGAACGGGACCTGGGGAGTGATCGCGCTCGGTTTGTTCGCCAATGGAAAATACGGTGCCGGCTGGAACGGCGTCATCCGGGAGGATTACGTCGCAAAGTACGGTTCCGACGGTGTTCGTGGACTGCTCTACGGCGACGCATCGCAGCTCATGGCGCAGTTGGCCGGTGCCGGGACCGTCCTGCTTTTCGGTGGCTTGATGGCGCTCGTCTGGTTCAAGGTCAGTAACCTGATCGTGCCGCTTCGCGTCTCCCGCGAAGACGAGTTGCAAGGCCTGGATATCCCGGAAATGGGTGCCTTGGGTTACCCCGAATTCTCGAACGGCAAGTAGGAGTGCTTTCTCCCGATCGTACTCGTACTCTGGATTGAAACCGCCTTCGGTCCGGGTACGGGTACGAGACGGAGTTTTTTTTTGGGGCCTATTTACGGAAGAGACTTGGCTTGGCGTGCGTCGCTGTTTGCTCCTCGACGTGGAACTGCCGATCGCCCACCATGGCGACACCGATCCAGCCGTCCTGAACGATGAACTGGCCAACGATCAGGTGTGCCAGTTGGGGATTCTCTTGGAGCCGCTTGTTGACGACGCTCACCGTTCGATTGCGCGACAGAATACGGGAGAAGATCGCACGCAAGGCAACCTGATCGCGCAGACTCAATCGCTCACCCGCCAGTTCGATCACACCATCCCGTACCAGATTGGCCTCGACCTGATTGGCCGTCGGGACATAGTGAGCTCGCACGGCGAAATTCTTCCATTTTTCCGATTTTCCGTGGACCAGTTCGGCTAACTGGATCGTGAGTGTGATCCGGCCGTCGGTGCAACGCACGCGCACCGCGTTTTCGTCGGCGAACTGCACCACCACGTCGTCGGGCACGTCGTCAGGAATCGGGACGCTCTTGCGTTCGAAGCGGTCGGCCAGTTCGCGATAAAGGCTGCGCAGATCGGTGCACCGCTGCTCGAGATGAAGATGTTCGAGTGCGTTATTCATGGCCGATTCGTGGATCTGCATGCTGAGCAGGCTGTCACCGGGGGCTTGCGGACGCGGTGTGTGGGCGGCGAGTTGAAAGTCGCCGGCCAGACGCTCGCGCACAATCAATCGCTTGTCGGTCGTCTCCATGTCGACGGCCGTCGGCTTGAGGTCGAGTTCCCGCAAGGGCTTGAGAACCTTGCTCTTGAACTCCTTCTCCGCCCTTTCGATGCGCTGATGCACTTCCTGATCAAACCGTTCACTGGCGCGGGACGCCATGCGGCTTTCGACTTCCCGTCGAGCCTGTCCGGATTGCTCGTGGTACTGCTGCTTGGCAATCGAGCGTGCCAACATGTTTAGAAACGGCACGCCGTCAAAATCGGTTTCCAACCCCAGCAGCGAAGAATCCGATGAGGCGTCGGCCTCGGCTTCACTGACGCGTACACCGCGGCGATCGACCAGCAACGTCTTGCGGGCCTGAAAGCGGCCAAATGCCTGATTGAAGAATGCCGCTACGCCCTTGCGGCTTTCACTATCGGAGTAGACTTCGCCGTTGGCTTCAAGACTCAAACGCCATTGCCGCCGGTCCGGAAACAGCGTCACTCGCAACTTCGTCGTCGCCTGGCTGTAGCTGTGGACGTCGGCGTCCAGAATATTGTCGTACGATTCCTCATTCGTCTGTTGAGGCGGAGGAAGCAGCCGGTTGATCAGCGAACCGGCCAGGGCGATGCGGACATTGGCGTTGCGGTACAACGCATTCAACTGGTCGGCGACACGCACGACATGCGGGTCGCTGGACCAGCGAAGAATCTGATAATTGCGGGCCACCCGTTCGCCATCGCGGCTGTTGAAATCGAGTTCATAGCGTTCCAGGTCGACCAACATGCTGCGGTAATCGACCGGTTCAATCGCCCAGCGTTTCAGCTCCATGGTGAATCCGCGATACGGCTCCCCCTGCAGAAACTCGATCTGCTGTGTCGTCAGTCCCGGATCATCCATTCGCGAGAGGATGCGGCGAGCGAGGGCGCGAAATCGCGGCGCGTCGACTTGCGGTGCCTTGATGATCGCGGATACCTGATCCAGCAACAGAAATTCGCGCCAGACGTTCGTCTGCGCGATCTGGCGCAGGTGTCCATCCACGCGAGCCACAGCGCGACGAAGCGCTTCCGGCCGCAGAGCCGGCTCCGCGGGCGGACCTTCCAATGCCGCAAGCTGATGAATCGAACGCCACAGAGCGACGCGCCGCGTCGTGGAATACGATGCCCGCAACAACTGGGAGCGCGGGAGATCCTCCAGGCGACCTGCCATCTGCTCCGCCCCCACCGTCATCTCCGCCAGGTGATCGAGAATCGGCCCCGATTCAGGATCGGTCAACGATTCCAGCTTCGACATCCGCTCCAACAAACCATCAAGCTCATTCGCCCAGGCTTCCGTTTCCGGTTCGGCTTTTAACGGTTCCAGTATCCGGATCAACGCGATCGGCAGCGGCCAGCCCGGCGAAGTCGGGATCGGTTCCGAATCCTGAGCCAACAATCGCTGCGGCTTGATCACTTCGTCCGACGGTGGCATCTCGTCCTCAATCGGCAATTCGGGCCGCTGGGGAGTGTGCGTCGGTAATGCGGGCGTCTCCAGGATCGACGGGTCGAGAACGATGCGTTCCGAAACCGGCGGCGCGACCCTGGCGAATTCGGGTGGAGATTCGAGCGCCGCCAGCTCCCAGACGCGCGGATCCGGCTGCTCCGCAACCGCTTCCGGAACGGGAAGTGCTACCACCATCTGCTCACGCAATAGAGCATAGTGCGCCCACCACTCGCGAGGAGCCACGACCGAAAGCACGACCAGGCAGACTGCCAGCACTGGCACAGGCCAACCGGGAATTCGAAAGTAGTAATGGCTCATCCCGACCCTCGGTGATTCCCTCGACGGCACCCTCAATCCATGCACGACGCATCGACGAGCGCGCTCATGAACCGCGTTAATCAAGCGCCCTCATCAAGCGCGCTCGTCCTAGAAATGATCGGTGGCTGCGGACATAGAAATAGAATAGGAAATCCGAGATAACCGCACTTTTCCTAGCTTATCAGTACCGTATCGTCGTGCTCGTAGGCCGGAACGCAACAACAGAGGAAAACCAGGGGGTTTGCACCGGTATTCGTAATCTGGTGAATTTGTCCGGCCGGTATTGCGATCGCGTCTCCAGGTCCAACGTCACGCGATTCCTCACCAACACGAACCTTGCCGGTGCCCGCAAGCAGGTAATAAATTTCCTCGGTGCGAATGTGATAGTGCAGCACGGTGGTACAGCCCGGTTCGACCCGCGCTTCCGCCAGACTTTGATGGCGGATCAGCGAATTGCGGTGCGCTAATAACTCGCGAATCTCCGACCCGTCTTTGGTGGTGAAAGCCGGCACGGTGTTCAGATTCCTGACATCCATCCTGGAACAGCTCCTGTTGCGATTTCTTTGGGTCGGGCGACGTACATTATGTGTTACGAGTCTCGCCGCCGCCAACCGCACTCGCAGGGGGCCTATTGCGCAGAGTATCCTCGCGCACGGAGGAGAGGATGGGTTTTCGCGCGGAGGCGCAAAGGCGCGGAGAAACGAGTCAGTTCTCGATGGGCGACAGAAAAGTGCGGGATCGGCGTCGAGCCCGACGCAACTACCCCCGGTTTTTCCGGCGGTGCGTCAGCAGATCGCGGGCGAGGGCATCGATGACGTCGTTCAGGGCCGCGTCGAGCTGCGGATTGACGGCGGGAACTGCGATCGAACGTGTTGTGGGGTTCGACAGCTGCGGCAATACGTAGTCGGCGAGCGGCCCGGTTTTACGCTGTGGATTCCACGACTTTGCCACGCCGATGTCGGGAACGGAGGGTGAACGGGATGAAACCGAGGGAGTTGCGACCGGGGCTACGAACGACTCCCCCTCCCCGCCCGAACCGAGGTTCGGGCCACATGTTGATCGATTACGATTCAGCTCGTTGATGATCTTGAGTGGGTCGAGTGCCGTAAGAAAGCCCTCGCCACTCACATCGTAGAACGTTGTCACTACCGGGGGAGGTGTCGGGAGGTTGCCTCGACCGTCGGTGATGAAGGGGCGGTTCAGTTCGTTGATCAGGATCGAGACATCGATGGCGCTGACGCAGGTATCGCCGTTGACATCCAGGGGATTGATGGGGTTCTGCCAGCCGATGACTCGAATTGCCACGGTTGCGGAGCCCTTTCCGCCAAGCCCGTCAGAGATGGTATAGGTGACAACGTCGGAGCCGAGGAACGGGCTGGGGGCGGTATACAGCAGGGCGCCGCCATCCTCGGTAATCGCCACACTGCCTCCGCGCAGCGACGTCCCCGGCGCCTCACTGATTCGAATGGTGTCGCCGTCCGGGTCGCGGTCATTGGCGAGCACGTCGAGTTGAAGTTGCACGACGTTTTGCCGCACGACGATATTATCGTCATTGGCGGCGGGATCGCTGTTGAAGTCGCCGACATTGACGAACACGGTGGCCGACGAGGCCCCGCCACGTCCGTCGGTAACCGTGTATTGGAACGTCTCCAGGCCGGCAAAGGCAATCGCCGGCGAATAACGCAAGACCGAATTATTGACGATCTCGACAACGCCGTTCGCGGACGGAACAGTGACATCGGTGATCGTCAGAGTTTCGTTGGCGTCGGGTTCGGTCGAGTCATTCTTGAGAACGGCGAAATTGTGGCCGCTGCTGTTGATCCGCACATTAAAGACGTCATCGTCGGCCACCGGGGGATTGTTGATCAGGTCGACGGTGAGATTGGCCCTGGCTTCGGCGAAACCACCGTTGCCGTCGCTGATGCGATAGGTGAATGAATCGGTCCCGATGTAGCCCGCCGTCGGCGTATAGGCAATGCGATTCTTGTCAATTTTGGCGGTACCGTGCAAAGGCGTTGTGACCTGGATGATGGTCAAGGTCTCGCCGGAATCCGGCGCCGCGGAGTCGTTGGCAAGAACGTTCAGCCCGTTGTTGACGCTGCCGGGCAGCACATTCAAGTTATCGGCGACCGCCGTTGGATTATCGTTCGTATTCACGACCGATACGGTGACCGTTCCCTCGGCCCTGCCGCCATTGCCATCGCTGATGGTGTACGTGAACTTATCCAGACCGGCAAAGTTGGCACGAGGTCGATACGAGACCCGCGTCCCGTCGTCGACAATCTTCAGCTCGGCGCCGTTCGAACCCGCACTCACCTCGGTGATCGTCAAAACCTCGTCGATATCGGGAGCGAACGAGTCGTTCTCCAGAACGCTGAAAGTCATGGCGGCGGAATCTTCCAGCACGGAAAACGAATCGCCGTTGGCGACCGGCGGTTCGTTCACGTTCGAAACCAGAACCTGCACACGCCCGGTCGCAAAACTGCCCAGACCATCGCGCACCGTATAGTGGAATGACTCCGTGCCCACGAAATCGGCGGCCGGTGTATAGCGGACGCTGCGTCCTCCCACAATGGACACCGATCCGCCATGGTCGGGCGTTGACAGGGATTCGATCACCAACAGACCGCGCGAGTCGACCAGATCGTTGATCAGAACACTGAGGATCGAATTGTTGGTATCCTCAGCAACGCGAAAGATGTCATCCGTGGCACGCGGTACACGCGTTGGATCCTGCACAAACGCGGCGAACGTCGTGCCATTCGACGGGCGCGCCGAAAAGAAATCGACGCCATCCAGTCGAGTATTCGTCAGGGCAATATTCCCGGTATTGGAAGCCACGAGCAAGGTGCCATCGGATCGAATGTCGAGATCCGCCAGGATTCCGGTGATCGGACTGGAAATCTGGTAAAGCAGGTTCCCGGAGGCGTCGTAACGCGCAAGGCCCGGGTTGGCCGCATACAGCAGACCGCTGGCGTCGACGGCAATCGCTCGGTGTTCGCCCACCAATGTCATCGTACGAAGCCGCTGCAGTGTTCCCGGATCGTAAACGTTGACGACGTTCCCGCCGCTGGTCGGCGAATTGGAGTAAATCAACGTGTAGACAAGCCCGTCCAGACCGACCGCAACGTCCAGCACGCTCCCGTCCGCCGACGCAAACCGTTCCGCGGAGTCCGTGTTCTGCGGCGTGAAGAACGTATCGTTCGGTTCGACCTCGTTCAACTCGCCATTGCCCGCCGGTATGAACAGCGAATGATGCTCGAGCGACAACTGCAGATCGTAGCTGCTTCCGACCGGTACGCCCGCGAACGGGCAGCAACTGCCGACCTGGATTCGATAATCACCAAGCTTACTGAACTCGTATTCCAGGTAAGCATCTCCGGTGCCGGTGCTGCCGAGTCCGCCAACATTGATCGGCACATCCCCGTTGTTTTGCGCCAGCAACACCCCCTCACTGTTGAACAATCGCAGCCCGGAACGAAATCCGTCCGTTGTCCCGGTATCGCCCCGATCGATGTCGAATATCCCACGCGCGGGAACTTGTGAAACCGTGAACGAATAATAGTCCACGCTGCCGTTCCCCGTCCCATGCACCGTCAAATGGGGAATGAACGTCGACGTATTGACGATGCTGTCGCCAATGTCCGGCGCCGGGTTCAGCGTCCACCCCGAATTGAGATTCTCGACGTTGAATCGCACCAACCCGCGCGAACTGTCCGGCTCGCCCCGCACCTGCTGGTCCGTGGTGAACACAAATTCATTCAAAGCCGCAATCCCGCCATAGGTCACGTGACTGCTGGTATCCCACGTCGGGAAGTTGGTGTGGGAAAAACTGCCGGAAACCGGGTCGAAGGTGGTCAGACGCGGATTGTACGAACCGTTGTAAATCTCCACCTTGCCCGAACGATCCACGACGATATCGCGCGCCTTGTCGATGCTGGAATTGGTCGGATGCGGCACCACGACCGACTGCACCAGCTCTCCCGTTGGCGTGTACTCCAAGAGCATTGCCGGCTGGTCAAACGGGGCGCTGCTTACCAGGATGTTCCCAGGGGTGAAAGCGGCCAGAAGCTGGCGGTTTTCCAATGATTCGAGAAACAGCCGGCGGGACGAACGGATACGGTGATCCCGCCGTGATTCGACACGGCGAGCATGGGGGAGTTTTCCAAACACAACGGCCCCTCTGCAGCGATCGTAAGGAACGGGTCTTACTGAGGTTACAACCGGAAAATCATACTAACACGGCAAAATCGGATTATCAACAAATCTCGTGATCTTTCTGACCTTTATAGAATTCACGCCAAGCCTCGCTGGAAAAGTCAGCCTAAATCGCCAGGTTTTCTCAACCGTCAAAGCCCTTGTAACCGACAAACATGGTGCGGATCGCGATCCGGTCCGCCGAACCAGTCTCCGGTCGGTTCGATTCGGGCGCGAAGGCGGAGTACGGCAATGGTGAAGCGTGGCGACGGAACAACGGGCCGGGAGCGGAGCCTGATTCTGGCGATGCGGCTGGCAAGACGGCTGACCGCAACGATCGCCGCCGGCTGGATCGGCATGCTGCTGGCGACGACCAACCTGGCGTTGGGCGGCGAGTATCGATTTCATGCCGGTTCCCGAACGATTGCCCGTGCCTCCGCGGAGGAACCGGTCGAGGACCCGAGCGTCCATCCGCTTGCGGAACCAACCGAGTTGCAGTTCGGCGAATTCGGTGACGACCCATGCTGGAGCGACGCCGGCTGTTTTGATCCCTACGAACGGGACTACTGGATGGAACTCGATTACCTGCTCTGGTGGCGGAAGGGGATCGGTCTGCCCCCTATGGTGACCACCAGTTCACAGGGAACGGCATTTACCGACGCGGGAGTCCTGGGCCTGCCGCCGACGACGTTGCTTTATGGGAATTCCGATGTTGGTGATACGAGCCGACCTGGGGGCCGGTTTTCCATGGGGGCCTGGTGCGATCCCTGTCGCATCTGGAGCGTCGGGGGGCGATTCGCTTTTCTCGGGTCGAGCGATTCCCACTTTCAACTTTCCAGTGCGGACACCACCACCCTTGGCCGGCCGTTTCTCAATGTGACCGACAATCAGGTGATTCAGCAAGACGCGCTGGTCGTCGCGTTTCCTGGCGTTCGCACAGGAACGGTGATTGTGGACACAACCTCGGAAGTGATCGCCGGCGACGCCTATCTGCGGCGATTGATCTCCGACAATGGACGATTGCGCGTGGAACTGCAATACGGTTATCAGTTCTCCCGGATCGCGGAAAGCCTGACGGTTCGCAGCGAGACCAACGCGCTGGACCTGGCGGCGGAGCTGCGGGTGTTCGATCAGTTTCAAACACGCAACGAATTTCACGGTGCAACATTGGGCCTGGCGTATACCGTGGACGATGCCTGGTGGTCGTGTCGCGCGCTCGTTAAGGTCGGTTTGGGCAACATGCACCAGTCAGCCCGTTTGAGCGGCGAACAGATTATCGACGATGGCGTGAATGCACCGGTCGTCTCCGACACGGGATTGCTCGTTCAGTCGACGAATCGCGGGCTGTTCAGCCGCAACACGTTCGCCGCGGTGCCCGAGTTAAATCTCACGGGAGTTTTTCACCTGACTCCTTCGATCGACCTGTCACTGGGCTACACGTACATTTATTGGAATCAGGTTCTGCAACCTGGCAACACGATCGATCCCAGCCTGGCGGTGAATCTGGCGGTGCCGCCGATCGTTCAACGTCCCGCCCGCGTGCTCGAAGACGGCGGCTACTGGGTGCATGGACTCAACCTGGGTGTTGTCTGGCGCTATTGATCACCTCGGATCACGCCGCCGCCGCGCCCGCACAGCTTTCCTAAGCTCTCCACGAAAAAATCGTTACCTGTTCTCTTCGTCTCGACTGCCTCAACGAAGATCGCGCCCATTGCGGCGGCCCCCCGAGGATACTAAAATCACCGGGTTTAAGTCGGTTGCGGGGATGCTTCGTCAAGTTGCCATCCGCCGGACCGGCCCCGTTCAGACGATCAAGGGGAGCCGCCTGCGTGACAAAATACGTCCTGATGACCGGCGCCACGGGCCTTGTCGGGCGCTATCTCGTTCGCGATCTGCTTCTGGATGGCCATCGGCTGGCACTGGTAATTCGGCAGTCGGGAAAGCAGACGGTCCGCGAGCGGGTCGAGCAAATTCTGCAAACCTGGGAAAACGAATTAGGCAATTCCTTGCCACGGCCGGTGGTGCTGGGCGGAGATGTTTGCGAGGACGGGCTGGGCCTGAACCGCACCGAGCGGCAATGGGTGGAAAGCCATTGTGATACCGTTCTGCATAATGCCGCATCCCTGACATTTCACGGCGCGGATCGGTCGGCCGATCCGTGGCGTACCAATCTGACGGGAACGCTGAACCTGAAAAATTTCTGCGAACAAATCGGAATTCGCAAGGCGCACTACGTTTCAACCGCCTACGTCTGCGGATCCCGCGACGGTCGAATCATGGAGAGCGAGCTCGACTGCGGGCAGGAATTCCGCAACGAGTACGAACAGAGCAAGATGCTGGCGGAAATCGCGATGCGGGAAACCAGAATCTTCGACAGCCTGACCGTTTATCGACCGGCGGTCATCGCTGGAGATTCGCGTACCGGCTACACCAGCACCTACCATGGCCTGTACATGTATCTGCAGTTAATGGCGGTTCTGAATCGCAACACGGAACCGGATGAGCATGGCGTGCGGCACACCAATATTCGCTTGAATATGTCGGGGGATGAACCGCGCAATATCGTGCCCGTCGATTGGGTCGCATCGGTGATCGCCCATTTGCTGGCCCGTGAGGAATCCCACGGTCTGACCTATCATTTGAGTCCCATTGATCCCATCACTCCACGGCAGATCATCGAAGCCGGTTACAGGTTCTTCAATTCCTGTGGCGTGGAATTCTGCGGACCCGAGCACGACGCGGATGACGCCATCTCGCGAGCCGAACGGGCAACCTACGACAACAAAACGATGTACGAAGCGTACGAGCATTCCGATCCCGAATTCGATACGACCAACCTGCAGCGGATGGCGCCCGACTTGCCCTGTCCGCGCATTGACGAAGCAATGTTGCATCGGTTCCTGAAGTTCGGGGAAGAGGATCGCTGGGGGCGTCGGAAGCCGGCGGAACCGTCGATCCCAGGATGGGGCGACGCGGAGATTACGTCGCTCGCACGCGAAATCGTCGGCTCGTTCCTGGCAACGCACGGCGAACCGCGCCGGCAAATCCTGTCGTTAGGCTTCAATCTGACCGGCCCTGGCGGCGGCCAATGGACGTTTACCCGGGATAAGTCGGGCGACGTGATTGTCGAATCGGGACTCCCGGATGGCGACGATCCCGTATTGAACTGCGATTCGGTTCGCTTCTTCCAGTTTGCCGAACAACGCCGGAAGTCAGCCACGGTCCCGCAGGCGGAACTCTTCGAGTTCACGCAACTTACAAGGTAGTGGCCCGTCCGAGAATCGGTATCCGTGACGAGCTCGAGTTACTGTTCAAGGCGGGCAACAGTTCGCTAATGACGACCGACCTCATGGAGACGCTCGCGGTTTCACTTCATCGTTCAATCATCGCGTCGAAGCGCGCGTTTTCGACGATGGACGGGGTCGGGGTCGGGAGTCTTTGGCGCCAATCAACACACCATGCGAGAAGACGCCGCCGCCAAAGACTCCCGTCCCCCTTTACGTTGAATCGCGAATCGTGCGACTCGTGCGGGCCGAGTTAGCGACAGTGGTGACGACATCCTGTCTCGCTGTGCGCGGGTCTCTGACCCCGCACAGACCGCCGACCGAAGGTCTCCCGAACTGCGAACGGACGTCGTCTCAAAGCGCGACGTCGGTTGGTGCCGGTGGCCGTGGCGCTCGACCGAGAACTCGGATGGGTGCTGGTAGAACCCAGGGTAGGAACGGGGCCACTTAGTCTAACCGTTTCCGTACCACGATGCGAAGAACTGCTCGAGCGCCAGGTGGCCGGCATCGGCGTCCAGCGAATCGTGCGTGTGGTCGTGCGGTTCGGACGACTCCGCAATCGCTGGAGAAACGGCGTCGGATTCGGCCATCACCGCATCAACGACCGACGGTGCCAGACCCGAATTGCCGGAGAGTCTGCTTTGACGATGGGCTGCGTCGACAAGATCCGAGCCGCTGTTCGATCCCGCGACAGGCATCGTGATCTGTGAAATCGGAAACAGGCCGTTCAGATTCGATGCGGCGGGTGGCGAACTCGCGGCAAGCGCGGGGATTTCCGGCGTGACGTCAAGCGTAAATGTCGAACGGGCGGCGGGGGTGACCATCGGCATTGTGGAAATGCCCTGCGGTGGCAAGGCCGACGATTCGCCTTCACCGGAACCGCCGTTGGTGCCGGAACCGCCGTTGGTGATCGGCTGGAAATTCAGGTCCTGAGCATTGCCGGAAATCGCATAAAGAATGCTGTTGCCATCGTGCGCCAGTGTTCTCACCCTGTTATCGGTGAATGGCAGGATGGCACGCACGGCTGTGGAACTGTTCCCTTGCGGCTGCAACGCGTTGAGTTCCAATCCGGTGCTGTTGACGGCTAATCCGGTGATTTGAGGAGTCGTATTCATGGACGACGACCTCCAGAGAACCGCGTCGTTGGAAACGGCCGCGTAAACCAGTCCGGTATTGTTGCGAGCAGTGAAATCGGCCAGTGTAAGGAATCGCGCCGGCCGGCCTCGTTCGGCAAACGAGTAGTTATTGGCGGCCACATTCTCCGGAAGCGTGACGCGGATCCGGTCATTCTGGTCGATCGTACCGCCATGGGTCCCCACCCGATCCAGGCCATCGTTAATAAACGCAGGCTGGGTCTGGATCAAGCTGTACGTCCCAGGCGCCAGGTCGGCGAACTGGTAGACACCATTGCTGTTGGTGAATGCTTCTCGCTGCACCGTCTTGTTGGTAACCGAATCGATACCGTCAAGCGTGATTTTGACACCCGCAATCGGCGCTTCTTCGGCGTCCTGGATGCCGTTGTTGTTCCGGTCGAGGAATACGTTGCCAGCGAGCGAACTAGGGATGAAGTCGAGCACCTTGACCGTGGCGGTCGCGGTCGCCGTGCCGCCGTTACCATCGGAAATCGTGTAAGTGAAGGTCTCCTGGCCAACGAAGTCCTTGGCGGGAGCGTAGCTCACCGTCAGTTTGTTATCGGCGATCGTCAAACTGCCCCCAGCGCTCGGGACGCTCACCGAGGTAATCGTCAACGTTTCGTTGGCGTCCGGGGAACTGCTGTCGTTGGCAAGCAAATTCAATGACTGTGCCGCCGCATTCTTGCGCGATTCCAAAGTATCGTTTGTCGCGGTCGGCGGGTCGTTCGCGTTCTTGACCGTAACGAACACCGTTCCCTGGCCGGTGCTGTTTCCATCGGTCGCCGTATACGTGAACGAATCGGCACCGGCGAAGTCCTTGTTGGGAGTATAGACCAGCGATTTCTTGTCGGCCGAGACCGCAATCGTTGAATTCGTTGAGCTGCCGACGCTGGAAATGGTGATCGGGTTGTTTTCGGCGTCGGTGTCGTTGGCGAGCACATTGAGCGTATTGCTCTGGCTGTCCTCGTCGACCGTGACAACGTCATTCAACGCGTTAGGAGGATCGTTGCGCTCGGTGATCGTCAAGGTCACCGTGGCGGTGGAAACGAGGTTGGCGCGGTCGGCCAGCGTGTAGGTGAATGTCTCTGTGCCAAAAAAGTTGGGCGCGGGGCGATAACTGAGGTGCAGGCCGTTATTTCCCAACGATACGTTGCCACCTTTGCTCGGCGCCGTAAAGGACAACACGCGCAACGAATCGGCAGGATCGATATCGGTATCGTTCCCCAATACATCCAGCGTCTGGCTGGGCGAATCTTCCTGGAAGGTGAAATTGTCGTCCTTGCCCACCGGCGCATCGTTGACATTGAAGACCTGGACATCGACGGTGGCCGTTGTCGTGTCGCTGCCCTCCTGCACGGTGTAGCTGAATTGGTCGGTGCCGGTGAAGTTGGGCGCTGGAGTAAAAGTGACCGCTTTTCCACCGCTGGTGACCGCGACCACGCCGCCTTTGCTGGTAGCGGAAACGCCCGTGATCGTCAGCACTCCGTTCGAACCCGATTTGTCGTTCGCCAGAACATTCAACGAGTTGTTGCTGGAGTCCTCGTCCACGGAGAATGTGTCGGCGTTCGCGCCGATCGCCGACTGCACCTGGATCGTGGCGGTACCGTATCGCACCTGATCATTCGGGAAAAACGTACCGAGCCCATACAGCAGGACTCCACGTTGCTCCTGGTTGTCGGCCGGGTTGCCCTCGAAGGCCAGAAGTCCGGAGCCTTTGGCGCGGAATCGGGCCGTCCCTACCAGAAATTCATCGCCGCCTAACGGCGACAGACTTCCCGCCGTGCCGCCGAATTCATCGAGCAAGCCCGAAGTGGCCGTTTCCGGAATCGGAGACGGCGCGACACCGTAGGTCGAGGAGTGCACGAGCGGATCCGTGGTGCGTTCCGCCTTCAAGGGATCGAAGGTGATATCCATGTACGCGCTGAATACCCCCAGATCGATGTTGGGGGTGGTCCGCAGATCTTGAGCGAACATCCGTACGTCGAAGACCGTGCCAACGTCAATCGGGCCGGTGAGCGGATTGCCGCTGGTGTTGGTGATCTCCAGCCGGAACTGAACCGGTTTGCCGTCGGCAACCGAGAGAGTTACCGCCTGGGTCGTACCATTACCCGCCGTGTCGGTCGCCAGGATCCCGAAAGACTGGGTGCCCGACTGCCCCGAGCCGGGTGTCCATATGACGATCCCGGTGTTGGCGTCGATCGTGGCGCCCGAGGGTGGATTCACCAGACTGAACGTTACCGTTTCATTCACGTTTGCGTCGTAGCTCAACAACGTTCCGACCGTCGCCTGCGTCGGCGCGGTGGAACTGAACGTGGGAGCTGTCGAGTCGACATTCACCGTCAGTGCGCTGCCCGCGTTGCTGGCCGCTCCAGAGAGTGTTTGTATCGCCGTAATGTTGTGTGCTCCGTCGCTCAACGCGACGTTCGTCGTAATCGCCACAGTTCCCGTCGCGCCCGCGATGGCCGAACCGAGCACGGTACTGCCTTCACGCAGTTCGACCGTCGCACCATTGGCAACACCGGAAACCAGGAACTGAAGTCCATTCTTGAGGTTCGTGCGGTTGTCGGAATTGCTGGCCCCGGAATCGAAGGCGTTCGCCAGGTCCGGCACACCGGGGGTCGCAGGTGCCACCGTGACGTTCACAAGCTGCACATCGGACGCATCCCCGGTGTTGTTCGGGACACCGGTACCTGCCTTTACCGAAACCGTGACCGGCAGCGTCCCTGTAAATCCGGTGGGTGGCGTCACGCTGACCAGCCCCGTGGGCGAAACGGAAACCGTCGCCGAGGAATTGGTCGACGTGGCTGTGAAGGCGACGGCGTTGCCTTCGACATCCTGAGACACAAGTTGGAACGTCACTGGCTGGTTGATCGTGGTTCGAACCGGCGCGATATCGTTGAGAAATGGTCCGCCATTCGACGTGTCGGGCGTGACGTTCACGCGAAACGTACGGCTGAACGACTTGCCGGTCGAGTCGGTCGCGGTGATCGTCACGTCGGCCGATCCGGTGGCGCCTTCGGCCGCTTTGAGCTTGAAAACAGTGTTTTGATTGTCGCTGAAAACGGCCGCCGCGCTGATCACAACCGGCTCGACGGGCTTGGAATTCGTCACGGTAACGTTACTGATGCGATCCCGGACGTTTTCGCCCTCGGTCAGGATTCCAAAAATCGAGTGATTGAAGTCGAGGTGGCGCTGCGGGCCTTCGGTCACAAAGAACTGGGAATTGTTCGTGTCATCCGACGATTTTGCATACGAGAGCAATCCTGTGCGATTGTGCTGCAGATCGACATGGAATTGATCATCAAAATTGCCCAATGGGGATCCACCGCTGCCCGTGCCCGTCGGGTCACCGCCCTGGATGACAAAGTTGTCGATCACTCGGTGAAAGATCGTGCCGTTGTAGAATCCGGAACCGGCCAGTTGGGCAACACGGTTTGCCGGTCGCGGCGCTAGATCCTGGAAGAGCTGGAACACCATATCGCCCAGGTTTTCCGTGGTATTGTCCGACTCCTGCTGCTGGATCGACAGCTTCAGACTTTGATTGCCGGTCGCCTGCGATAGCCCCAGCAAATTCGGATTCGTCGTGGAAATCGTGTAAATGAGGCTGTTTCCTTCGGCGTCAAACCCGTCTACGGGCAGAAACAGCGGCGAGCCGCCGAGCACATTCTGCGTCTCAATCGGCGCGAAGAGCGGGGTGCCGGCCGCAACGACGGACTCGTAACTCAGCACCACACGATCGCCGTCGTTCGGGACGAAATTCTCAAATTGAGTGTTCGGAACCCCGTTGACATACATGCGGACGACATGGCTGGCGTTGGCCGTCCTGTCCATGAGGTGCGTGGAATCGAAGAACGCATTGGGATTGTTCCAGGTCGTCCCGACTCCCTGGGTGCGCCATACGTCGAAGAAATCTTTCATTGTCACGAGCCGCACAATACCACTCGTTCCCGCCGTAAGCCCATCTTCGCCGACGTGGATCTTTCCGGTCGAATCGTGCGTGTGGGGATTGAACGTCTGTGTGTCCGTGATTCCCAGGTTGTTTGGGATCGTAACCTGTTGGCCATCAAGGAATATCGAAAAGTAGGGGTGGATATGATCGGTGGGGGAAAGCGCCAGCGCCAGCCGCGGTTCCAGCAGCTCGAAACGGACCCGTTCGCGGCGTTTTTGTCGAGGAGATCGAGCGATCTGCTTACCCGCGAATAGCCGACGAAACTGGGACCATGCACGTGCCGACTTTTTCATAAATCGAATGCCTCGCGACGAGGGGACCTGAAAAGGGAATCGTGTGCTTTGACCGAGCAGGCCGGCTTCGCAGCGATGCTCGGGAAGTCCCGCAACTATTCATCCTAACCAAGAATGCGGATTCCGCACGCAATCAGTGCAAATTGCCGGCCAGTCGCAAAACGGACAGCCAAATCGGCCTTTTAGCGACTGTCAATTCCTGCCGAATCGGTTATCGCACGCCTTCCCATGCGTAAGGCCGTATTGACAGCCGATCTGTCACAATCCGACGCAGAATCTCCAGCGCGCGAAGCGTTGATCGCACCACCCCCGCGCCTCCGGTTCGGCCGACCATTGATTATTTTTCGCAACGGTTGCAGAAAATCAACCGCCTGAGGCGATGCTACCTTCCTTGACAGTCCAGACCCGTAACTCGAAACTTGTTTGTAGATCGAAACAAGTTTCGAGCTACCGCTCTCGAAACAGGTTTCGAGCTACGTGCGACTTCTTGAAAAAATGCGAGTCAACCAAATATGGGCCGAGTGCAATTGGCGTTTGCCGTCTTTTTCCGGGTTTTGGCCAATCGCGAAACGGCGGACCGGGTTGCCAGTGCTTTAGCGGCCAGCGACGCTGGAACGGGTCGTGCAAACGCCGAACGTCTTACGGATCAACGGCCCGGCAGTGCCACGTCGCCAATGCAGCAGGGAGCTCGACCGGCCGGCTCACCCCGAGCGGATCACGTTCCCGTCGGGCCGCCGAAGGCGGTACGGAGTGAAGCGGTAACTCTGCTGGCAACGCTGCAGCGGGAGGCTCGGTTTGTTGATCTGGTTCACGAGTCGCTGGAGGGCTATGCCGATGCGCAGATCGGTGCGGCGGCTCGGGAAGTGCTGCGGGATTGCCGCAAAGTACTTGATCACTGTTTCAACATCGGCCCGGTCTGCGAAACCCCAGAAGGCGATTCCCACGCGGTTCAGGCCGGTTACGACCCTGGAGTGTTCCGCCTGGTGGGCAAAGTAGCCAGCCTGGAAGGCGCGGACGGATCACCCGCCGGCGGAAAAGCGTATCCGGGAAAGGTGGTTCACCGTGGTTGGAAGGTCCAGCAGTGCCAGCTCCCTGCCTGGTCCGGGAGCCTCGACGCCGCGGCGGTAATTGCGGCCGCGGAAGTTGAGGTGTGCAATAAGCGATGACGGCACGGTTTTCTGTAGGGATCGATCTGGGCACGACCAACAGTGTCGTGGCCTATTGTGATCTAAGCGCGGAGGATGCGCGAATCGAGCTCCTCCCGATTCCACAGCTCGTCGGTGCGAACACCATCGACGCGCGCCTCCAATTGCCGTCGTTTATCTATCTGGCGGGCGACCATGAGAAAGGTCGTGGTCAATTTGATTTGCCGTGGGCCTCACGGAACGATTTTGCTATCGGCGAATGGGCGCGGGCCAATGCTGCGACGGTCCCGGAGCGGACCGTGTCTGGGGCCAAGTCGTGGCTCTGCCATCCCAAGGTCGACCGCCGACAACCCTTGCTGCCCTGGAGTCCCGGGCATGCGCCTGACGCGTCGATGGGCGGTCGGATTTCACCGGTCGGCGCATCGCAGCGATACCTGGAACATCTGGTGGCGGCTTGGAACCAGGCGTTTCCCAATGCGCCGTTAGCGGAGCAGCGCGTGGTGTTGACCGTTCCGGCCTCGTTCGATGCGGCGGCAAGAGAAATCACTCGCGAAGCGGCGATAGCCGCCGGACTGGCCGAAGGCTTGCTGTTGCTGGAGGAACCGCAGGCCGCCATCCATGCCTGGCTGGCGAAGTCAGGCGATCGATGGCGCAAGTCGCTGGAATTGGGCGATACGATGCTGGTTTGCGACGTCGGAGGTGGCACCAGCGACTTGACAATGATCGGCGTGGGCGAGGAATCCGGCGAACTGCAACTGCGCCGGCTTGCGGTCGGCGATCACCTGTTGGTCGGCGGCGACAATATGGACCTGGCACTCGCCCATTTCGCAGCGCAATTATTTGCCCAGCAGGGGCTGCAGCTCGACGCCTGGCAGTCCGTTTCCCTCTGGCATGCCTGCCGCAATGCGAAAGAGTCCTTATTGCAGTCGGCCGGCCCCGATTCGTTACCGGTCACGGTTCTGGGTCGAGGCAGTCGACTGATTGGTGGTACGGTTACGGTGCCGTTGCAAAGGAAACAGGTCGAGCAGCTTCTGGTCGACGGGTTCTTTCCGCGCTGTCAGTTTCTCGACAAGCCGCAGCGTCGGCGCGGTTCGGGATTCCAGGAAATGGGGCTCCCGTTCGAATCCGATCCGGCGATCACGCGGCATGTGGCGTCGTTCGTGCGCGCCCAGACCCAGGGCGAATCGATGCCGATCACCCATCTGCTTTTCAACGGCGGTGTCTTCAAGGCGCCGGTTTTGCGTCAGCGACTGATGGAAGTTGTATCGAGCTGGTCGGAGCGTGACCCGGTACGCGAACTGGATGCCGAACAGGACCTTGATTATGCCGTCGCTCGGGGCGCGGCGTGGTACGGCTGGACCCGCGAACATGGCGGCGTCCGCATTCGTGGCGGCACGGCGCGGTCCTATTATATCGGCATCGAAACGTCCGGATTGGCAATCCCCGGACTGGCACGACCTTTGCGCGCGTTATGCGTGGTACCACGCGGCATGGAAGAAGGGACTCAAAGCAGCGTCCCCTCCGCCGAAATCGGGTTGGTGGTGGGCGAGCCGGCCCAGTTCCGGTTTTTCAGTTCCTCGACGCGCGCCCAGGACCGGCCCGGCGATCTGCTGGACCGCTGGAGCGATGACGAGCTGGTCGAAACCGATTCGATGGAAGCGACGTTGCCCGCCGCCGACGATCAGGAAGAACAGTATTTGCCGGTACGATTTGAGTCGCGGATCACGGAACTTGGCGTGCTGGAATTGTGGTGCGTCAGTGTCCGGGATGATCGGCGCTGGAAACTGGAATTCAGCGTTCGTCCGGATTCCGAGGCTTGAGCTGTGAACCACGACGACGCAACGGAACCGATTCCCAGCCGCTACGTCGTCGGCATCGACCTGGGCACTACCAATTCCGCGATCGCATCGGTGGATACGTCGCGGACCGACTGGAATGTGGAGATCCTTCCGGTTCCCCAGCTGACGGCGGCGGGACAGGTTGAATCGCTGGAGATTCTTCCTTCGTTTCATCTGCAGGCCACTCCGGCCGAGATCGCAGCGGGAGCGGTGCGACTTCCCTGGCAACGTGACTGCCCGAATTACTCCGTCGGCAAATATGCTCGCGACGCCGGCACGCAGCTCCCCGGATGGCAGATCGCGTCGGCGAAGTCCTGGTTATGCCACGCGGGTGTCGACCGGCGCGGGGAGATTCTCCCCTGGCACCCGGCGGAAAATGTGGAACGACTTAGTCCGGTGGAAGTCAGCTCCCGATTCCTGCGTCACCTGCGCGAAGCCTGGGACGCCTCTCACCCCGGGGAGCCGTTGCAGAACCAGGACGTCGTGCTCACCCTTCCGGCATCGTTCGATGAAGTGGCGAGAGAATTGACCGTCGAAGCCGCGAACAAAGCCGGCCTTCCTCGGATTACACTGATCGAAGAGCCGCAGGCGGCGTTCTACGCCTGGATTCACAAACACGCTCGTGACTGGCAGGAACGGGTTGACCTGGGTCAGAAGATCCTGGTCTGTGATATTGGCGGCGGGACGACCGACTTTACGCTGATTCGCGTTCGGCAAGGCGACCACGATCGCGTGCAGTTTCACCGCGTGGCGGTAGGCGACCATCTGGTTCTGGGCGGCGACAATCTCGATCTCGCGCTGGCCCGCTTCCTGGAATCGCGGCTCGGTGGCACCGTCGACACCCGGCAATGGGACGCGCTGCTGCGCTCCAGCCGCCGCGTGAAAGAGGAACTGCTTGGGGCCACCCCGCCGGAAAGCGTCACGGTCCACATTCCTGGATCGGGTGCGAAACTGATCGGCGGCGGCGTACAGTGTGTCGTGACCCGTGCCGAAGTGGAGTCGTTGCTTCTCGACGGGTTTTTTCCGGCGGTCGCCTTATCGGATCGACTCCGGGCGCGGCAATCGGGTTTTCAAGAGTTCGGGCTGCCGTTCGCCGCCGACCCGGCAGTGACCCGGCACCTGGCCGAATTCCTCACCGCGCACCGCCATGTGTCGCTTGAGGCCACTCGATTCGAAGCAACGGCCGACCCAGCCCGTCCCGACATTGTGTTGCTGAATGGAGGAATGTTTGAATCGCCAAGGGTTCGACATCGGTTGCTGGAACTGATCGGCCAGTGGTTCTCCCGACCCGGCTCCAACTGGTCCCCAACGCTGCTCGACAACGACCGCCTCGATCTGGCCGTCGCCCGCGGCGCGGCCTATTACGGCATGGTGCGTCGCGGTGCCGGAGTGCGGATCGTCGCCAGCCTGGCTCGCTCGTATTACATCGGCGTCGAACACGACTCGCCCACCTCCGTCGATCCGGACACACAACAACATCCGCTGCTCTGCCTCGTGCCAGGAAACGCCGAGCCAGGGACGGAAATCGTCGCGCCGGAACGCACTTTTCTATTGCGCCTGGCGCAGCCGGTCGAGTTTCCGCTCTATGTATCGAGTGTACGACTGACCGATCTTCCCGGCGACTTCGTGCCGCTCGATCCCGCGCAGATCAGGCCGCTGCCGCCGATCCGAACGGCGCTCAAAACCCGCAGCCGCAACGAACGTGATTTGGTCCGCGTGCGGATTCACGCGCGACTCTCTGAAATCGGCACCTTGGAACTGTATTGCAGGCAAGTCGATGCGGACCGAGCCTGGCGGCTGGACTTTGATATTCGCTCCGCGACGCAGACCGAACTGGAAGCGACGGAATCGACGGCGGAGCGATCCGGTGTCCTGGAAGAAGAGACCTGGAACGCGATCCGGCAGGCATTGCGCAGTCTGTTCTCCGTCGAGGGGCGATGCGCGCCCGATGCGATTGTCAAGGAACTTGTCGCCGCCAGCGGCTTGATGCGCGACGACTGGCCGCCGACGCTGTTGCGGCGGATTTGGGCGGAACTTTTTGAACTCGAAGCGGGCCGCAAACGATCGGCGATTCATGAAGCCCGTTGGCTCAATCTGCTCGGCTATGCGCTTCGCCCGGGATATGGCGTGGCGGTCGACGATTGGCGCGTCAAGGAAACGTGGCGGTTGTTGCAAGGCAAATTGTTGCATTCCTCGCCCCACTGCCGCACCGAATCGCTGATCCTCTGGCGGCGCGTCGCCGGTGGGTTGACCGCCGGTCAACAGCGGGCGCTGGCCGAACCGTTGCTGGGTGCGGTACGCGCGATCCATCGCCGGTACCACGCCGGCAAGGCAGGTGCCGATCCCGCGCTGAGTCCGCACGAGGCGAACGAGGTACTGCGGCTGCTGGGCTCGCTCGAACTCCTGCCACTCGGTCTGAAGAACGAACTCGGCCGGATGCTCCTCGATCTGGTCGCCCGAAAGAGACTGGAGGCGAAGCGTTCCGCCATTTTCTGGACGATTGGTCGCGTGGGAGCCCGCGTTCCGACTTATGGACCACTGAACACGATTGTGCCGGTGGATCTCGTCTCCTGTTGGATCGAACGGCTGCTGGAGGAACCGTTCGACACGCAATTGGCATTTGTCATGATGCTGCTGGCCCGTCGCACGCGGGACCGGTACCGGGACATTCCCGATCCGCTTCGCGCAAGAGTCGTGGACTGGCTAAGCGCGGTTGCGGACGCCCCGCCCCACTTTCGAGACCTGGTTGAGAACGGCGGCGCGCTGGACAGCGAAGAACAAAGTCGCGCGTTTGGCGAATCGTTGCCGCGAGGTTTGAGGCTGATGACCGCCGGCAGCGGCTTCCCTTGACGCCCGATCGCAATTAGGCTTGGGATTCGGCTTGCTGGTTCCCCCGGCGATCCGCGTCATTCACCCTGGAGGCCGATTTCGGCACCACGCATGAAACCGCTGACAAATTCTCCCAGGCCGTGGAATCACGGTCTGCTGCTTGCCTGTTTCAGTACCGCGATTCTGCTTGTCGTCGCTCGATCGACGGATGCGCAGGATCGCCGCGGGCCGTTCACACGTGAACCGCGATCCCTGCGAACACGTGAAGTCGATCAGCAACATATACGGCTGGATTTGTCGTTCGATCTCGACAAACAGAAATTCACCGGACGCGCCACGCACCGCATCGCTACCTTTCGCCCCTTGTCGAATCTGACCCTCGACGCTGGCGAGATGCGGGTCACCAAAGTCGCGCTGCTTGGACCGGATGCCGCCAGCACGCCGCTGGAACTGAAGTTTGAAGTTGCCGCTCATACGTTGAACATCGAGCTGAACCGCGAGTATCCGGCTAACGCCGAACTGCGGTTGGCGATCGACTACGAAGTCGAACAACCTCGCAAAGGAGCCCATTTCGTCGTGCCGGACGCGGAGGAGCCGACGCAGCCGCGGATGGTCTGGACCCAGAGCGAACCGGAATTTGCCCGCTTCTGGTTTCCCTGTCTCGATGCGCCAGGCGACCGCATCACCAGCGAGACCCATGTAACCGCGGCGGCCAACTATTTTGTATTGTCGAATGGAAAGCTGCAGCAGAAACGCGAGAACGCCGACGGCACCGTCACCTGGCATTGGGCCCAGGAACAATCCCATGCACCTTATCTGATGTCGGTGGTCGTGGGTGACTTCGAGGCCTACGAGCAGCAGTGGGACGGAATTCCGATCACATCGTACGTGCCGCGCGGGAGGCTGGCCGACGCCCCGCGTTCGTTCGAGAAGACACCGGCGATGATGCGGTTCTTTTCCGAGAAGATCGGGTTCCGATATCCTTGGCCCAAATACGCTCAGATCTGCGTCGATGAGTACGAATGGGGCGGAATGGAACATACTTCGGCCACAACGCTGAACCTGGACACCTTGCACGACGAACGGGCGCATCTGGATGGCGACAGCGATGGACTGGTCGCGCACGAGCTGGCGCATCAATGGTGGGGCGATCTGGTGACGTGCAAGGACTGGGCGGAGCTCTGGCTGAACGAGAGTTTCGCCACCTACTTTGATTCGCTTTGGACCGAACACAATGAAGGCTGGGACGAGGCGACCTGGCAGCGGCGTGGCGAAGCGAACGGCTATCTGGACGAGGACCGCCGGGTCCGTCGCTCGATCGTCAATTATCGCTACAGCACGCCGGAGAATATGTTCGATCGGCACTCCTATCCGAAAGGGTCGCGCGTACTGCACGCCCTGCGATTCGAATTGGGCGACGAGTTGTTCTGGCGCGCGTTGCAGCGATATGTCACCGTCAACCAGCATCGCGCGGTGGAAACCGCCGATCTGCGAACGGCAATCGAAGAAGCAACCGGAATCGGAATGACTTGGTTCTTCGACCAGTGGCTCTATCATGGCGGGCATCCTGAGTTCCACGTGACCTGGGATTGGGATCAAGCTACCAAGGTCGCAACGGTACAAGTGAAACAGACGCAGAAGATTGATGAACTGACTCCGATCTTTCGCAGCAGTATCGAAATCGAGCTCGCCGGCGCGACATTCAACTTGATGCGGCGGGTGCAGGTCTCAAAGAGCGAGGAAACGTTTCACTTTCCCCTGGAGTCCCGACCGGACCGCGTCTGCTTCGATCCTCGCGACTGGGTGTTGAAGACGCTGCGATTCGAGAAGAGCAAAGAAGAGTTCCTGAATCAGCTGGCGAACGACGCGCACCTGATCTGCCGGGTCCAGGCGGTTCAGGGCCTGGCCAATTGGGCGCAGGATGATGACGTCGTGGCAGCGCTGACCCGCGCGGCGAAGTCGGATGCCTTCTGGGGCGTGCGGCAGGAGGCAGTGCAGGTGCTGGGCAAGAAGAGTTCCGAATCGGTCCGTACCTCGCTCCTGGAAATCGCCGCTCGCGACGCCCGGTCCCACGTACGGCGCGAGGCAATCGCGGCGCTGGGAAATTTCGCGCATGACGATGTACGTGGTTTCCTGCGGAATGCGATCAAGCAGGACCAATCGTACCAGGTCGTCGCCGAAGCGCTCCGATCGCTGCGGCGCGTCGACGGGGAGAAATGCGAACCGGACTTGCTCGAAGCACTGACGGTCAGCAGCCAGCGGGATCAGATCGCCAAGGCGGCGGTCGACGGACTGGTGGAACGGCGTTCCACGCAAGGAGCGGATCGCATCGCCGAGTTACTGCGTCAGCCGCAAGTACCCGAGCGGCGTATTACCTACATCGCGGCGCTCGCCCGCCTGAAGCCAGACGACGCCAGCTACCTCGAACTACTGCACACCCAACTGAACAACGAGCGACGCAATGTGCGACGGGCTGCCGCCGACGCCCTGGTGGAACTCGGAAACCCGGCAGCCCTCGAATGGCTCCAGGAACGGCGGACCAGGGAAATAACGCCGGCCGCCATACTGGCAATCGACCAATCGATCGACCGCCTGCGCGCCAAACAGCAGGACGCAGCCTCACTGCGCAAAGAACTGGAAGACCTCCGACGGCAAAACAAGTCGCTAGAGGAGCGCTTGCGTAAACTTGAACAACAGAAATAGTCCGCCGTTCTAGTTGGACAGCCCCACTTTGCGGCCAATTCTCCAGTTCGTCCTGCCCCGAAGGGAGTCGATCGGTACTCCCAGGCCCGTGCCGCACGATCCAGCACGGGCTTGGAGTACCTCACCCGTTGGCACACGGTAGGAGCACGGGCTCGGAGTAGCGGGTAGTCCTTGCCGCCATTTGCGCGCGGAGCTTCGAGAAAACAACGGCTCGACTCGATTCCAGCTGGAACGACCCCGCACGTCGCGAAACCATTTCCATCTTGTTAACGCCGCCAGCGTGAACGCAACCGATTCTGGTGGGCCTCGGAGTACCTGGAGCCACTCTCGACCCACGCTGCGCCTACTCAAGACCCCTGGAATTCGACTCCTGTGGCGTTGTAAAAAAGCACTTCATGGCGTCAGCGTAACCACCACCGATTCTGGTGGGCCTCGGAGTGCCTCGACCCACCCTACGACAATGTCGCGCGTTTACAATAACAGGAGTTCGATATGAGGTCACTCGCATTAATGGGCGTGTTTCTGGGCCTTTGGTCGATCGTCGGAGCGGCGCCGGCCGCGAAGTGTGACGAGGTCGATCTCGGCAAAATCACCGAGAAGCACCAACCGATTCCGATGCGCGATGGCAAGCGTCTCTCCGCTTACTTGTACTTTCCACCGGGAGCCGGACCGTGGCCCGTGGTGTTTGAACAGCGGTATGCCGACCTGCGCGGCGCGGCCACCCGCATCGCCGCGGCACGATTGGCGGAGTCGGGCTTTGTCGTGGCGATGGTCAATTTTCGCGGCACCTACTTGTCGGAGGGTACCTGGGTCGGATACCGGGCGCTTGGCTGGGGCGAACTTCGTGACGGCTACGATACATGCGAGTGGCTGGCGACACAGCCGTGGAGTACGGGAAAGGTCGGCACTTTCGGCAGTTCCCAGGGCGGCTATGCGCAGAATTTCCTGGCAGTGACGCAACCGCCGCACCTGGCCTGCCAATACATGGTCGACACCGGCTTAAGTCTCTTCCAGGAAGGCTATCGCATCGGCGGTACAACGCGGCCCGAGCGATTCAAGTCGCTTGAGAAGAGCTGCCGCGATCCGCTCGACAACCGTCGGCTGCTCGAAGAATGGTTTCGTCATCCCCACTACGACGACTATTGGCGCGACGAGGATTGTTCCCTGCACTTCGGCAAGATGAATGTTCCCTGTTTCACGATCGGCAGCTGGTACGATTTTATGAATCAGGGATCGATCGCCAGTTTTCTCGGGCGACAACACCACGGTGGTGAACAGTCCCGTGGTCGACAGCAGTTGTTGATCGGCCCGTGGCTACACGGACGGCTTAATAAGTCGAATATCGTCGGCGATCTCGCCTATCCAGAAAATGCAATCTGGCCCGAACAGGATCATATGGTGCGATGGTTTAATCGCTGGCTGCGTGGCGAAGAAAATGGCGCGGATCATGATCCGCCGATTCGCTACTACGTGATGGGTCCTGCCCCGGCTGCCAAGGGCGGGAAACCCGACGACGATGTCGGTCCAAAGCAAGCGACATCACCGTCGATCGGCAACGTGTGGCGCACGGCAAGCGATTGGCCGCCTCCCGTGCGCGCGATCTCATATTACCTTGGCGGCGCCGGGCGATTGAGCAGGGAACCGATCGTCGACGGGCCGGAGGCAACGAGCTACGAATCCAACCCGCGCCGACCGATGGAGATCCCTGGAGCTGCTTTCCCCGGCGCGAAAGATGCCCGGCCGTTTGAACGGCAGTCCGACGTCCGCACCTTCACCACGCCACCGCTCGACGGTCCCGTCGAATGGACCGGGCGTGTGCGAGCCGAACTCTGGGTCTCATCGACGGCGCGCGATACCGACCTGATCGTACGAATCAGTGACGTCTACCCAGATGGTCGCTCGATATTGATCGTCGACTATCCCTGGCGGCTACGATATCGTAACGGCTTCGAGCGGGAGCAGCTGCTCGAACCAGGGCGCCCGACACGCGTCGAGTTTGACGTCGGATGGCTCAGCCAGATCTTCGCCGCGGAGCACCGGATTCGAGTGACGATTGCCAGCAGCGGCGCTCCGCTCTATGAGCCGAATCCGCAAACTGGAATGCCGTTGACGATCGATTTTCCAGACGATGTTGTCGTCGCCACCAATTCGATCCACCATGATCGCGAGTATCGCTCGGCAATCCTCGCGCCGGTTATGGCCGATCCCGCCAGCGAGTAATCACGGCGGCGCGTGCGGTTGAGGCACACCTTCGAGCGTATCGTCACGCACAGCGCGGCAAATTGAACCGAGCGGCTCAGCGACGGTCGCAAGGTCGCTTTGCAAGCCCGCTTTCTGGACACTAAGATGGCATCGTATCGACGTTGATGCTGCGTTGGAACGGGCTCCCAGCGCATCGTGGGGTCTGCTCAGCTTATGGTCAACAAAAACGCCGGATCCCCGGAAAGTGTGCTGACGAAACAGGGTGTGTAGGATTGAAGGAAGACTGACAATGCGGAAAAAAGTCGAGTCGGTATTCGTTGCGATACTGGCCGCGTCGATCGGTGTGGGATTGGCGGGTCTGTCGACGGCGCAGGAGCGGCTTGAATATAACCGAGACATCCGCCCGATATTGGCCGACAACTGCTTTGCCTGCCATGGACCGGACAGCGCATCTCGGAAGGCCGATTTGCGAATCGACCAGCGGGACGCGGCGATCGAAGCTGGCGCGATCGTGCCGGGCCAAATCGATCGCGGTGGGCTTATCGAGCGGATTCAGTCGTCCGACGCGGAGACGGTGATGCCTCCTTCGGATAGCGGCAAGAAGCTGACGCCGGAGCAGAAAGAGCGACTGGCTCGCTGGATCCGGGAGGGTGCGGAGTACCAATTGCACTGGTCGCTGATCTCTCCGCGCAGACCGGATCCACCTCCGCTGGCACCAGGCCTGCGGCCAGGCATTGAAGCGAGGAACCCGATCGACCATTTCATTCTGGCGTCGCTTGCGCCGATTGGGCTTCGGCCCGCGCCGCAAGCCGATCGCCGTACTTTGGCGCGGCGTCTGAGCCTCGATCTCGTTGGTCTACCGCCATCGCCGGCGGAAGTGGAAGCATTCGTCAACGACAACTCGGAGAATGCCTACGAAAAATTTGTCGATCGGTTGCTCGATTCGCCGCACTGGGGCGAGCATCGAGCCCGTTACTGGCTGGATGTGGCTCGTTACGCCGACACCCATGGCATCCACTTCGACAACTATCGCGAGATCTGGGCCTATCGGGACTGGGTGATTGGGGCCTTCAATCGCAACCTGCCGTTTGACCAGTTCACGATCGAGCAGCTGGCGGGTGACCTGTTGCCTCAGAGGACGCTGGAACAGCAGATCGCGTCCGGTTTCAATCGTTGCAACATCACCACGAATGAAGGCGGCACGATTCCCGAAGAGTACCTGGTGTTGTACACGCGGGATCGCACCGAAACGGTCGCACAGGTCTGGCTTGGCTCGACGTTCAACTGTGCCGTCTGTCACGACCACAAGTTTGATCCCTGGACGATGAAGGATTTTTATTCCCTGTCGGCGTTCTTTAATAACACGACTCAGGGGGCAATGGACGGGAACATTCGCGACACGCCACCGACGGTGGTCGTGCCGAGCGCGGCGGATCGAGGTCGATGGGAGGCGCTTGTAGCCGAGATCCCCGCGGCGCGGGTTCGTGTCGATGCGCGCCGCGAGGAGGCTCGTCCGGCGTTCGACGCCTGGCTGGCAAGCGCAACCGCCGACATGTTCCGCGAGAAGCTACCGTCCGAAGGTCTGGCGATGCACGCACCGTTGAATGAAGGCGAAGGCAACACACTTAAAGTCAAAGTTGGTGGTGAGCTTCGCGACGTCCCCTTGCAGTCGTCGGCCAGCTGGCAGGACGGCGTTGGCGGCCGTAAGGCGATTCAGGTGCAAGGTGCGGCGTGCGAACTGCCCGACGTGGGCGACTTCGAACGTGGCGAGCCATTTACCTGCGCCGCCTGGGTACGACTGCCGGCGAACGATTCGTTGGGGGCGATCTGCGCCCGGATGGATCGAGCCCAGGCATACCGCGGCTGGGACTTCTGGGCCCAGCGGCGCCAGGTCGGTACCCATATCGTCAGTGCCTGGCCTCAAGACGCGGTAAAGGTCGTCACCAGGTCGCAACTGCCCGCCAACCAGTGGGTTCATGTGGCGTTCAGTTACGACGGGTCAGGAAAGGCCGCGGGGGTGAGGATCTACGTCGACGGCAAGCCACAAGAGACCCTGGTCGAAGCCGATAAACTGGCGGGCGCGATCCACACCGACGTCCCGTTCAAAGTCGGACAGCGCAGCGACGGGGAGCCGTTGAGTGCCGCGGGAATCCAGGACCTGAGGATCTACCGTCGAACGCTGGAAGCGGGCGAAATCAACGCGCTGGCCAGCGCCACGCGACTTGTCGAGTTGCTGGCGAAACAAGCCGAGCAGCGCACGGACAAGGACCGGGACGAGATCTTGCGCTGGTGGCTGGAAAACCATGACACCGAGTTCCGTTCCCTTGGCGCCGCGGTTGCCGCGCTGGAACAAGAGCAGCAGACCATTCGCGGTCGTTCGACGATTGCTCATGTCATGCAGGAGCGAACGGAAACGCCGGGGGCTTTCATGTTGCACCGCGGCGAGTATGACAAGCGACGGGATCCAGTAACGCCGCGAACTCCATTAGTATTGCCATCAATGTCCGACGACCTGCCGCTCGACCGACTGGGTTTTGCCCGGTGGCTTTTGCGTCCGGAGCATCCCTTGACCGCGCGGGTCACTGTGAACCGCATCTGGCAGGAGCTGTTCGGAGTCGGTCTGGTGCGTACGTCCGGTGATTTCGGCGTCGCGGGCGAATTGCCGTCGCATCCGGAGTTGCTGGACTGGATGGCGGTCGAGTTCCGCGAGTCAGGCTGGGACATCAAGCGTTTCTACAAGTTGCTGGTCAGTTCGGCGACTTACCGACAATCGGCGGCAACGACGGCGGAGAAGCTGGAGCGCGACCCGGCCAATCGGATGTGTTCGCGGGGGCCCCGCTTTCGATTGGACGCGGAGGTACTGCGCGATTACGCTCTGGCCGCGAGCGGCCTGTTGGTCCCCAAGCTGGGCGGACCGAGCGTGAAGCCATACCAGCCGGACGGAGTCTGGGAGGCGGTAGCGATGATCGGCAGCAATACGCGCGACTATCGACCGGACACCGGCGAGAACCTCTATCGGCGCAGCATGTACACATTCTGGAAACGCAGTGCTCCGCCGGCGTCGCTGGACATCTTCAACGCGCCCAATCGAGAAACCTGTGCCGTCCGCCGTGAACGAACCAATACGCCACTGCAGGCGCTGGTGACTTTGAACGATCCGCAGTTTGTCGAAGCCGCGCGGCTTCTTGCCCAGCGCACCATGCAGAAGGGCGGATCGACCGTCGAATCACGCGTCGACTTTATGGCCCGGCAGATTCTCTGTCGACCTTTACGCGACGCCGAACTGGCGGTGGTATTCGATTCGTTCCGCGAACTGTCCGAGTACTACGCGGCCAACCAGGAGGACGCTCGCCGGTTGATCGCGGTCGGCGAGTCGCGCGCCGATGAATCCCTGCCGCCCGGCGAACTTGCCGCCTGGACCATGCTCGCCAATGAACTCCTGAACCTGGATGAAGTCGTTAACAAGTGATCCCTCAATTCCGCCGGAACGAACGCCGCCGGAATCCCTCGAGTCGCGGCACGGGAGATTACGCCATGCAGATGCCAGATGACTTTCGCACGAATATCACACGCCGGTATTTCTTCGCGCGAGGTTCGCACGCAATCGGCGGCGCGGCGCTGGCCACGCTGCTCGGCGACACCGGCATCCGGGGCTCGGCCGGACTGGCCGGCGCGGTAGAGGCGGCCGGGTCCGAGCCGAAATCGGCAGCGACTCGCACGCATTTCCCCGGCAAAGCCAAACATGTTATCTACCTGCACATGGTTGGCGGACCCCCACAGTTGGACCTCTACGATTATAAACCGGTGATGAACGAGTGGTACGACAAGGACCTGCCCGACAGCGTCCGCATGGGCCAACGGCTCACCACCATGACATCGGGCCAGGCCCGATTTCCGATCGCGCCGTCGAAATTCAAATTCGAACAACACGGAAAATGCGGGATGTGGGTCTGCGAACTGCTTCCGTACACCGCGCGGATGGTCGACGACATGTGCTTCATCCGCAGCATGCATACCGAGGCAATCAATCATGAACCGGCGATTACCTACATCCAGACCGGAAACCAGGTGACCAGCCGGCCGTGCCTTGGTGCCTGGACCTCCTATGGACTCGGTTCGCTGAACGAAAACCTGCCGACCTTCGTCGTGCTGGTCGCGCGCTCCACCAATGTCGAACAAGTCCAGGCAATCTCCGCGCGACTCTGGTCGTCGGGATACCTGCCCGGCGAACATGCGGGTGTTTCGTTTCGCTCCGCGGGCGACCCGATTCTTTACATCAACAATCCCCCCGGTGTACCCGCCGCGATCCGCCGCAAGACGCTCGACGGAATCAACGCCCTGAATGAAATGAACTACCGCATGGTGGGCGACCCCGAAACACATACGCGAATCCAGCAGTATGAGCTGGCCTATCGCATGCAGTCCAGCGTGCCCGAACTTACCGATATCGCCAGCGAACCCGAATCGACGTTTCAACTCTACGGCGAAGAAGCGAAAAAGCCCGGCACGTTCGCCAACACTGCACTGTTGGCGCGCCGAATGGTCGAACGAGGCGTGCGATTCATCCAGGTCTATCACAACAACTGGGACACGCATGCGAACGTGGCGGGTCGCCTGCCCGATCAATGCCGTGATGTCGACCAACCTTGCTGGGGCCTGGTACAGGACCTCAAACAGCGCGGATTACTCGACCAGACTCTGATCCTCTGGGGTGGCGAATTCGGCCGTACGATCTATTCCCAAGGAGGATTGTCCCACCAGAATTACGGCCGCGACCACCACCCACGTTGTTTCACGATCTGGGCCGCCGGCGGCGGAATCCGCCCCGGAACGATCTACGGCGAGACGGACGACTTTTCCTACAACATTGTCAAGGACCCGGTCCACATCCACGATTTTCATGCCACGATTCTCAAGCTGATGGGGTTCGACCACCAGCGATTCACCTTCAAGTTCCAGGGGCTCGACCAAAGACTGGCCGGCGTCGAAAAAGTGAATATCATCGACGCCATCCTGGCCTAGATTGAATCCGCGCCGCGAGCCGCCGAACTTTGCGGCAAAGGAAAGATCAACAACTCCGCGATCACACGCCCATTCACCACGGTTTCTTCGATGATCCGAGGGACGTCGGCCAGAGTCACGCGTCCGTACCAGATCCCCTGCGGGTAGATCACGAGCGTGGGGCCCATTTCGCATTGGTCGAGGCAACCGGAATAATTGGCCCGCACCTGGGCATTCAAGCCTCGCTGTTTAAGCTGCGCTTTGAACGCGTTTCGCAATGCGTCGGAGCCATCCGGGTTGCAACAGCCACGCCGATGTCCAGGCTCGCGCCGGTTGCAGCAGATAAACAGATGATGCGTGAACGGCCCTCCTGCCTCGGACGGACGGTCGACGTTCGACGCCGGGCCGCCACGGTCCCCGTCCCCATGCGACGCGCCATCCAACCCTTCCTCTGCCATGGTAAGACCTTTCGCGGTTCGTAGTTCGTCGGCCGCTTGCTTGACTCCATCGCGACCTTCGTCGCACGGTCCAGTCTAGCGGAAAGCAAGCCACTTGCCATTGCATGAGGCATCGACGCTGGGTCCGTGATTTGCGATATTCTTGCAGGTCGTGCCTCCGGCATCTCCGGCATCCTCGGCATCGGTTGTTCGCCATGAAAATCACGCGATTCGAAACGTTTCTGGCCAACGCCGGATTGCGGAATTATTTGTTCCTGCGGTTGACAACCGACGCAGGGTTCACGGGCGTGGGCGAGGCGACTTTGGAGTGGCAGGAGAAAACGGTTCAGACGGTTTGTCACGAATGGGTTGAAGGCCGCATTTTGGGACGGGATCCATTCGATCTGGAGGCGGTGGTCGGCGGGATGATCCGCGATCAGTACCAGGGCGGGCCGACGGTGATGACGGCGATCAGCGGCGTGGAGATCGCCATGTGGGACATTATCGGCAAGGCTTGCGGGCAGCCGATCTACCGGTTGTTGGGCGGCGCATGTCATGCCAACCCGCTGCCGGCCTATGCCAACGGCTGGTATGGCGGCGCGGTGGAGCCGGCGGAGTTTGCCCGGCAGGCGCGGGACGTTGTGCAACGCGGTTATCAGGCGCTGAAGTTTGATCCGTTCGGCGTGGCCTGGAAGGAACTGGCAGCGGAGGAATGGGAACGGGCCGAGGCGATTATCGCCGCGGTGCGCGAGGCCGTCGGGCGACAGGTAGGGTTGATGATCGAGTTTCACGGTCGACTGTCAGCCGGCTGCGCGATTCGCGTGTTACGACGACTGGAACGCTTTGATCCGGTTTGGTGTGAGGAACCGGTGGCACCGGAGAATGTCGAATTGCTGGCGGAGGTGAAGCGATCGACCTGCTGTCCGATTGCTGCCGGCGAGCGGCTGTATACGATCGCCGATTTTCATCGACTGGCGGGCCTTCGCGCGGTCGACGTCGCGCAGATGGACGTCGCCCACTGCGGCGGAATCCTGGTCTCCAAGAAGATCGCCGCGATCCTGGCGGCTGTTGATCTTCCGTTCGCACCGCACTGTTCGATCGGTCCGGTGGCGTTAGCGGCCGCGATGCACTTGGATGCTTGTACCCCCAACTTCATGATCCAGGAGTCGTTCGCCGAATTCGATGTTCCATGGCGGCGCGACTTCGTCGCGGGACACGATCCGGTAGTTGGCGGCCGATTGAAACTCAGCGACGCGCCGGGGTTGGGCCTGGAGTTGGACGACGAAGCGATTGCGCGGCACCCCTACGTTCCCAACCCGTTTCCCAGCCTGTGGGACAAGAGCTGGACCGACGACTTTCACCAGTCGGAATCGTTCCCACCGGGGCCGCGCGATGCCTGAGTTCCGTGTTGCGTTGACGGGGGACTTCCTGGACGTCGCCGGCCAGCCGGCATACGGATCGTTCGCGGAACAGTTGCTGCGTTCCGCGCCGGGCATTGCTTTCCACTACTTGATGGAACAGGCGCCGCGACAAGGAGACGCGTCCTATCTGCGCGATCTATACTCGATGCGCGTTACTCCTGACCAGTTGCGGGGCGTGCACGGGTTGATCGTCCTGCGCCCTTGGGTTCCGAGGGAGGCGATCGCGACCGCCAGCGACCTGGTTGTGATCGGTCGTTCCGGCGCCGGCTACGACAAGATTGACCTGGCGGCCTGCACGGAGTCTGGCGTCGGCCTGTTCAACGTGCCTCGGGCACTCGACCATTCCACGGCCTCAGCGGCGCTGTTGTTCATGCTGGCGCTGGTCAAACGCCTCCCGGAACAGCAGCAGGTCGCGCGGGCCGGGCGGTGGGATCGGCAGGCGGAGGTGATGGGTGGCGAGTTGCAGGGCAGGACGCTGGGAATCGTCGGGTTGGGCCAGAGTGGCCAGGAACTGGTGCGGCTGGTTGCCCCATTCGCCATGCGCGTGCGGGCTTTTTCGCCGCACGCCGATCCGCAGATCGCTCGCCGGCTGGGCGTCGAATTGACCAGCCTGGAGCAGGTGCTCAGCACGTCCGACATTGTCAGCCTGCACGCGCGGCTGCGTCCGGAAAACCATCGCATGATCGGCGCAGCGGAATTGGCCTGGATGAAACCGTCGGCGTACTTTGTGAATGTGGCGCGCGGCGAACTGGTCGACCAGTCGGCGCTCGTCGACGCGTTGCGGCAAAAGCGAATCGCCGGCGCCGCACTCGATGTTTTCGAACGGGAGCCGTTGCCGGTCGACGATCCATTACTGGCACTGGACAACGTGATCGTGACACCTCACTGGTGCGCGTCGACGTCGGATATCTGGCGCGCCACGGGAGAGGCCACCGCGCGGGGCATGCTCCGCGCGGCGCAAGGCCGGATCCCGGACAACCTTGTCAACCCGGATGTTGCCGACAACCCGGTTTTCCAGCGGAAGCTCGCCCAATTCGCCGCCGATCATCATTGATATTTCCATCGGCGGCCGACCAACGGTAAGATGGCGTTAACCGTGATCGAACACCAGCCAGGAGTCTCCACGCCATGATCCGCAATGCCCCGCAAGACGCGAACAATCCGTTGTCCAGCCTGGACGATTGGGACGATGACGTGAGGCGGCGTTATGCCGTGGAGCCCGATCCGTCACATGCCAAGAAGGCCGATGCGTTCCGCGATTATGGCGATTCGGTGCCGCTCCACGTGCGCGAGTTCTATCGGATCAATCACCAGCACCAGACTGTGGAGTTCGTCCGCGCCGCGCGCGACAAGTACCTGCCGCTACGCACGCGCCGAATGGGGATCTGGGAAGCGGTCGAGTTTCTCAATCAACTGGTCGACGACAGCGACCCCGACATCCAGCTTCCGCAGATCGCTCACGCCATGCAGACCGCCGAAGCGATTCGCGCCGACGGACACCCGCGCTGGTTCATCCTTACCGGCCTGCTGCACGACATGGGAAAAGTACTTTGCCTGTTCGGCGAGCCGCAGTGGGCGGTGACCGGCGATACGTTTCCGGTCGGCTGCCGTTATTCTGAGAAGATTGTCTTTCACGAGTACTTTCACGCGAATCCCGACTGGGAGAGTCCGGAGTACCAGTCCGAGTCGGGCATTTATGAACCGGGTTGCGGCCTGGATAAAGTGCTGATGTCGTGGGGACACGACGAGTACCTCTACTATGTGGTGAAGGACTATCTGCCTGTCGAGGCCCAGTACATGATCCGTTACCACTCGTTCTATCCGGGTCATCGCGAACGGGAATACCAGCATTTAATGGATGAGCGGGACCGCGAAATGTTCCGTTGGGTGCGCAAGTTCAACCCCTACGATTTGTATACCAAAACCGATCGCGCTCCGGACGTCCAGGAACTGCTGCCGTTCTACCGCGACCTGGTTGCCGAATTCTTCCCGCCGGTGATCGATTGGTAACGGCGCGGGAAATGGACTTGGGAAATGGCGGATCGAGTCCCAATTGCGTGAACGGGACGGGCGAGGGAGACGGGCGACAGGTGGCTCAACGCCGCATTGGGCCGTTCCGTGCCCGGTTGGACCCGGCGGCCTGGCAGCGGCTCGGGGCGGAACCGTTGGAAGCCGCGCCGGGGAGTGTCTGTTCAGGACTTGCCATCGCAACGGACGGGAACTAGATTCGTGCCTGTTTCGATCCGCAACTCCTGGCACTCGTCGAGGCATCCATGTCGCAAAACCAGTTGATCGCCAAGAAATCGCTGCACCAGTTGTTGAAGGAGATGGAGGGCGACAATCGGCTGCGGCGGGTGCTGGGCCCGATTTCGCTGACGAGTCTTGGCATCGGCGCGGTAATTGGCGCGGGAATCTTCGTCGCGACCGGCGCGGCGGCCCATGACGTGGCGGGGCCCGCCTTGATGGTCTCGTACATGGTCGCGGGCATCACCTGCGTTTTCGCCGCGCTATGTTATGCCGAATTTGCTTCGATGGCACCGGTCGCCGGCAGCGCCTATACCTACGCCTACACGACCATGGGCGAATGGTGCGCCTGGATGATCGGCTGGGATCTGGTTCTGGAATACGCCGTCGGCGCCGCCACGGTCGCCAATGGATGGTCGGGGTACTCGCAAAGTGTCCTGGCGAAGCTCGGCCTGACGTTACCGTTCATCTTCACCGGAGCACCGTACAAATACGACCAAGGCTATTTCCTGCCCAACACGGTTGCTACTTACAAGGGTGCCGAAGTCACGCAGATGACGGTTGAGGAAGGGAAAGACAAAGAAAAGAGGAGCGTGATCAGTTGGGTCAATCGGGAAACCAAGGCGAAATTGGCCAACGTTGGCGATCGTGAATTCGAAGCAGAACTGAAAGATCATCAGCAGGCGCTGTTTAATCTGCCGGCGGTCCTGGTCGCGATGCTGGTGACGGCATTTCTGGTGAAAGGGATTTCCGAGAGTGCGGGTTTTAACTCGCTGATGGTCGCCATCAAAGTGGCGGCCGTGTTATTCGTGATCCTGGTCGGTGTGGCTTATGTCAATTCGTCGAACTGGACGCCTTTCGCCCCGTATGGCTGGACCGGGTTGAGTTTCTTCGGGATTCCGTTTGGGCAGCAACAAGGGGGGGATAAGCCGGTCGGAATGCTTGCCGGCGCGGCGATCATTTTCTTCGCCTACATCGGGTTCGACTCCGTGTCGACGCACGCCGAGGAAGCCAAGAATCCGCAGCGCGACGTGCCGATCGCCATCATCGCGTCTTTGTTGATCTGTACGGTACTTTATGTGCTGGTGGTGGCCGTGTTGACGGGCATGGTGAGTTACAAGGATATCGATGTGGATGCCGGAGTGTCGAAGGCATTCGCTTCGGTGGGCCTTGAGTGGGCGGAAGTGATCATCGCGGTAGCCGGCGTGGCGGGGATTACCTCGGTATTGCTCGTGATGATGCTTAGCGCGCCGCGCGTCTTTCTGGCGATGTCCCGCGACGGCTTGATCCCGTCCGCATTTTTCGCCGACGTGCACCCAAAGTTCCGCACCCCGTGGAAGAGCACGATTCTTGTCGGCGTGTTCGTATCGTTCTTGGCGGGGCTGCTGCCAATCACCGCGCTGTTACATCTGACCAATATCGGAACGCTGTTCGCATTTGTGGTCGTCTGCGCGGCCGTACTGATCATGCGTCGAACGAATCCGGAAGCGCAGCGTCCTTTCCGTTGCCCCTGGGTTCCGGCGATTCCGTTGCTTGGAATCGGCGCTTGCCTGATGTTGATGTTCTCGCTGCCGGCGGAGAACTGGCTGCGGTTGTTCGGATGGCTGGCCTTCGGCCAGTTGATCTACTTTGCCTACGGAAAGCGAAACAGCGTCCTCGGCAAGGAACTGCGCGGAGAGATTGCCCGCGCCGAATAGCCGTACGATTTTTCCAAGACGAGGGTTATCGAAAAATCGGTGAAGGACCTGGTGTGCTCCAGCGGCCCGGGCGACGCTCACGGCACGGCACAGCAAGCCGGAACGGAACCCGCGGAGAATCGTCCGAAGGTGTCAACCGGTCGACGCGGGTGATCGACCTGACGCGCGACGCGCCCGCATCGAAAGGGCCCTGCTCGATCTTCGGATCGATTCGGAAGTCAATGAAACCCAGCGACGACCGATCATCCACGCCCGTCTGGCGGAACAGTCTCCGCCAACGGTCGCGGAGCTTTATCGCTGGCTGTACCGCGAAGTGCTCGATACGAACCTCGATGAACAGTATCTGGGATGAGGGCACCTTGTGCCCCGCGACGACCCGTTTACCGAGTAGGAACTTTGGGTTCGCGCACGAGGGACGCTTGACCGGCAGCCGCATCGTTGCCAAACTGCCTTGCACCATTCATGGCGACAAGGAGTTTGCGCGACGATGCGGCGTACTTTCAAGGAACTGCTGGCGACCGACGAATTGATTCCCACCTTCGCGCTGGCGCGAATCGTGCATCCGATAATGATCGAAATGGCGGGCCTCGCCGGAGGCTATCGCGGATTCTGGCTCGATCTGGAACACGCCTTTGTCTCCACGGAGCAAATGGTCGTGGCCGGACTGGCGGCGAAAGCCAACGACATGGACTGCTTCGTCCGCCTGGCACCGACGGGGTACTCGCCGGTAACACAGTGCCTGGAGACCGGGATCGGTGGGGTGATGGCGGCGCAGATTCACTCGGCCAGCCACGCGGAAGAATTCGTGAAATGGACGAAGTTCGCTCCCCGCGGAAACCGGGGGTTGAACATGAGCGGTCGTGACGCCTGCTACACCCATAAGCCGGCAACGCAGTTCATCCAGGAAGCAAATCGAGACCACTTCGTCGCCATTCAGGTCGAGACGCTGGGCGCGCTCGCCGAGGCCGACGCGATTGCGGCGATCGACGGCGTCGACCTGCTGTTCATCGGACCGGCGGACTTGTCGCTGGCGCTGGGTGTACCGGGCCAATTCCATGCCGAGAAACTCTGGGAGGCGATCGCCCATGTCGCCGCGGCCTGCCGTAATCGCGGGATTGGCTGGGGAGCTGTCGTGCCCGACCCGAAGTTTTGCGAACGGGCCGTCGAACTCGGCTGCCGCATGCCGACGATCGGCAACGACGTCGGCATCGTCCGCCGCGGCATCGAGTGGTTCCAGAACAGCTTCGCGCCAAACTCCCTGGGCAAACGCAGCTGAACTGGGCCGGGGGACGTGTCATGTTTATGGACTGGTATCGTCGGGCCTCGCGATCGTTTGCGGCGGACGGGCGTTGTGATCGCCGCGCGGTGTTGCGGGGTGCGTTGGCGAGCGCGGGCGGGTTAGTGACGCTGCGAGAGTCGACGGCAGGCGCGGCATTTTTCGCCGGGGCGGAACGGCGCGACTTGCCCCGCGTGGCGGTGGTCGGCGCCGGATTCGCGGGCTTGGCGTGCGCCGATGAACTTGCCGCGTTGGGATACGACGTCACGGTCTTCGAAGCCCGGGATCGCTGCGGCGGCCGGGTACGCTCGCTGCGCGACTTTGTTGCCGGGAAGGTGATCGAGGCGGGTGGCGAGTTGATCGGTCCTAACCAACTGACCTGGATGGCGTATGCCAGGCGGTTTGGGTTGCAATTCGTGGAAATGCCCTGGCCGGCTTGTGACACTCTGTGGTGGGACGGCAAGTTACTTTCGGAGCAGGCGGCCCGGGCGCTGTGGGGTGAGATGCGATCGGCGCTGGAGCGGTTGAACGGGCTGGCGGAACCGATCGATGCCGATCGGCCTTGGGACAGTCCGGGAGCGGAGGAGCTCGACCGGCAGTCGCTGCAGGACTGGATCGATCGTTTGGAGGTATCGCCGGACTGTCGGGCTTTGATGGCGATCCAGATGACAGGCATTAACGGGCTGATACCGGCCTGGCAAAGTTTGCTGGCGATGCTGGCGATCGTGAGAGGGGGCGGACTGCAGAAGTTCTGGGACGAGACCGACACCCTGCACTGTGTGGGGGGCGCGGATCAGTTGTCGAGTCGCTTAGCGGCATCGCTGGTGGAGCGGCGCGGGGCGGCCAGTCTACGGCTGGCGACGTCCGTGCGTTCGATTGTCCGCCGGGGGCGGTCGCTGGTATTAAGCTTGTCCGACGGTACCGATTATCATGTCGACGACTTGGTGTTGACGGTGCCGCCGACGACCTGGAACAAGATCGGTTTCGCGCCGCCCTTGCCGGCGGCGCTGAGCGTGCCGATGGCGGCCAGCACGAAGTACCTGGCGGTCTTTCGATCGCCGGTCTGGCGCGAACTGGGGCGTCATCCCAATGCGATCTCCGACGGGCCGGTTCAGCTGACGTGGGAAACAAGTGCCGGCCAGGGCGACGACGGCGAACATGTATTGGTTGCGTTCGCGGGCGGGTGTGCGGCCGACGAATGCCGCGGCTGGGAGGCGAGTGTTCGGGATCAGCGTTACCGGTTCGAGATCGATCGGTTGTTTCCCGGCGCGGCAGAGAAAATCGTGCGTGGCCGGCTGGTGGACTGGGTGAGCGACCCCTGGGCACGGGGCACCTACTCATTTCCGGCACCCGGGCAGGTCACAACGGTTGGTCCGATCCTGTCGACGGGGCATGGGCCCGGTTTGCATTTTGCGGGCGAGCACACCTGTTACGCGTTTACCGGTTGGATGGAAGGAGCCCTGCGATCGGGGGTAGCCTTGGCGCACCGAATGGCGACCCGCGATGGAGTTATGCCGGATTAACGGCTTTTGCGGTTCGCATCGCGGCGGTTGTAGCGACCGTATCGGCCATGCGCATTGTGCGCGCAATTCGGTCTTTTTGCAGTACCGAGACTCTGTCTATTCGTGAGGTGCTGTTGCGAAAACGTGTCGTCCCGAGCGACCGGAATTCTGAAATGGAACCACCGATCGACCGACGATGATGCTTCGGGTACCACGGATTGGGCCTCGGCAGCTGTAAAGCTGACGAACGGAAGAATTGCGACTCGCGGCCCGGATCTTGGGTTTGTTCGCTTTCGATTTCACGGAGGAACACGGATGACGCTGCGTTGGCGCGAACTGGTGCGAAGACTGGTTTACGGGATAGGCGTTGGATCGGCACTCGTCGCGGCACCCTTGTGTGGCTCCGACGCCCCGTGGTTCCAGTTCAACGAATCAAGCTATATCAACGACGATCCCCCCGCGGTGGTCGTCGAGGGGGAGGAGTTCATCCTCAACGAGGATGGATCGCCCATGGACGCTGGTCTCGACTGCCTGGATGATTTCGGCTGCGGCCCGAACTGGACCGTCCAAGCGGGTGCCGTGATCTTGCGGCGCTTGCACGACAACCAGTATCTGCTGACGGATGGAACGACACCGATCAACCTGGCGGACATGAACTTCCGCTACCAGAGCGGACCGATGCTGAGCGCCACCCGGAATTCCGTACTCGGTTCCTGCTGGGATCTGCAAGTGACCTATTTCGGGGTCAATAACTTTGATGCGGTTGCGTCGTCGGCCAACGTGACCAATTTCGCCACGGTCCCGGCGTTTGTTCCTGGTGCTCCGGTTTCGGCGATCACCAATTACACATCGCGGATCGACAGCACGGAAGTGAACATGCGGCGCTCGATGAACGACTGGTTCACCGGCATCGTCGGCTTTCGCTGGGTGGAGTTGCGCGAAGACTTGAACACCGACTTCGTCAATGCCACGCACGCAATCAATACCAACAACCATATGTATGGCATTCAATTCGGCGGCGAATCGTTGTTCCTCGACCGAGGCGCGTTCACTGCGAGTCTGTTTGGCAAGGTCGGCATCTACGAGAACAGTGCCGATCAGAACACCGACATGGTGAACATTCCCGGCGCCGTGGCGTCGACCTTCGGCACCGCATCCAAAACCGCGTTCATCGGCGACGTGGGAATATTCGGCCACTATCTGATTAATGACTGCTGGTCGATCCGCGGCGGGTACCAGGTGTTGTTCCTGGACGGTGTCGCTCTGGCGTCCGACCAGATTTTTGCGTCGAATATTGTCACCGGAACGGCGACGGTCGACGTCGGCAACACGGCAGTCTACCAGGGGTTCTTTGCCTCGATTGAGAAAAGCTGGTAAGGGCTCCACGGTAACTTCAAAGCGGTCCGGCCGAATTCGGTCGGACCGCTTTTGTTACTGGGGTTATTGGGGGCGCGGACTTGATTCTGGCGGCGGAAATCGGGAGAACCAGCGAGTCTTCCTTTAAATCTGTTGCGGAGCCTGAAGCATGGTTGATGCTTCCCGCCGTTCCTTTCTGCGTGACCTGGGCCTGGGAGCGGCGACGCTGCCGTTCCTGGCCAACCTCCCCAGCCTCGGATTTGCCAATCAAGGGCGCCGCAAGCAGCGGTTGGTGGTGATGTTCAGCCCGAACGGGATTGTGCCCGGTACCTTCTGGCCGGACGAGCAAGGCGAGTCGTTCGCGCTCAAGAAGAGCCTCGAGCCGCTCGCGCCGTTCCGTGAGCAACTGCTGATTCTGAACGGCGTCTGCGACAAGGTCCGCGGCGACGGCGACAGTCATATGCGCGGCATCGGCTGCCTGTTGACCGGGATCGAACTGTTTCCGGGAAACATCCAGGGCGGTTCGGATACTCCGGCCGGTTGGGCGAGCGGCCTGTCGATTGACCAGGAACTCAGGAATTTCCTGCAGCGCAATCCGGAGACGGCAACCCGCTTCGGTTCCTTGGAATTCGGCGTACTGGTGCCCGAGCGGGCCGATACCTGGACGCGGATGTCGTACGTCGGTCCGAACAAGCCGGTGACGCCGATCGACGACCCCTACCAGATGTTTAACAAGCTCTATGGACAACAGCAGGATCGCGAACATTTGCGGAGTGTGATGGATGGGCTGCGCGAGGACCTGGCGAAATTGCGGCGGGTCGTCAGCGTGGAAGACCGGCAGTTGCTGGACGAGCATGAAGGGTTTGTGCGCGAATTGGAGCGGGAGCTGGCCGCTTCCGACGAATCGCTCGGCCATGCCGTCCCGCGGCTGGAGCCGGGCGCCAAGGAGGAAAACGACAACATGCCGCGCATCAGTCAACTGCAGATCGATCTGCTGGTTAACAGTTTTGCCCAGGACTTCGCCCGGATCGCCACGCTGCAACACACCAATTCGGTTGGGGGAGCCAAGATGCGGTGGTTGGGCGTCGAGGAAGGCCATCATGATCTGTCGCACAAACCGGACAGCGACGAGGATGCGCAGTCGAAGCTGACGAGGATCAACCATTGGTTCTGCGAGCAGCTCGCCTACCTGGCGCGGCGTCTGGCGGAGACGCCGGAACCGGGCGGAACCGGTTCGCTGCTCGATAACACCACCATCGTCTGGACCAACGAACTGGGCAAGGGAAATTCGCACACGCTGGACAATATCCCGTTTGTGCTGGTCGGCGGCGGATTGAACTTCCGCATGGGCCGGTCACTCAAATTGCCCAAGGTACCCCATAACCGACTGCTGATTTCACTGGCCCACGGCATGGGCCATACGATCGACCGGTTCGGAAACCCCGACTTCTGCGCCGCCGGCCCGCTTTCCGACCTCACTTAACCGTTCCCCGTTCCCCGTTCCCCGTTCTCACGCTACAATTTGAAACCACAGGTTCGCCATTTCCGGAGGGTATCCGAATGGTGAGGAGTCTGATTCGAAATCAGATGCCGGGCAACCGGTTGAGGGTTCGAGTCCCTTGCCCTCCGCTCGCGCGAAATCATTGAATTTCGCTGCTGCAGTCGCTCGGCGTCTCGCTCTTCGGTCGGGCGATCGACGTTGCGCCTTTGCGTGGTTGCTCCAGGAATTAGAGATCTCGCAGAGACGCGAAGGAAATTTCATCGAGAAAAGGCGGCAGGACGTGGCGGGGGCTTCCAGCCGCTGTTAGCGAACGGATAGTGTCTGGCGGAGTATCCGTGCCAATAATCCAATGTCGCTTCCCAATCCCAGTAATCGAAAGCCCTGCGTCCGGCGTTCGGCGAGATTTTCCAGGCTGGTGGCGATGACTCCGCACTGCTTTCCGTTCTGACGCAGGTACCGCATCGCGTCGAGAATCTGTACGGCGACACCAGGCCCTTCCCATTGTCCGCGATAGCCGGCGGTGGACGAGAAGTCGGCGGGACCAAAATAGAACAGATCGATTCCCGGGACGTCGCACATGGCGGGCAGCGCCTGCAGTGTTCGAACGGTCTCGATGATTGGGACCAGCAACACATGCTGGTTCGCGACGGCCGTATGTTCGACGAGTTGCAACCCGAACATGGTGGCTCGTTCGCCACCAATTCCCCGTTTTCCCTCGGGAGGATAAAGCGCCGTCGCACGGGCCTCGCGAAGCTGATCGGCCGTCTCAATCCAGGGAAAGACGATTCCGTCCGCGCCGCAATCCAAAGCGCGCTTGACCAGACCCGTGTTCAATTCGGCGATCCGGACCAGTGCGACGGTCGAGCTTCGATTGGTGGCGCGCAGGTGTTCGGTGATCTCCTTCCAGTCGAGGTGCCCGTGTTCGGCGTCGATTACGACCCAATCAAGCTGCAACTCGACGGCCAGTTCGGTGACGTTCGGTGATTCGAGCGTGACCCAGAGTCCGTGGGTTGGCTGATCGGCGGCCAGTTTTTTGCGCAGGGCCTGGATGGCTTCGGTTTTCATCGGCGGGGCACTCCGGTTCAAGGTTGGCCGATTGCGATGCGGTCCCAGTCGAGCGGCTGCCGCAGGTCGATCGAAGGCAGGTCGGCTCGTATCGCCTCGACATACTTCTGCGCGGCGCCGGTGTTAAAGATAACCACGCGATCGTCGGTACGGATCCAGTTATTCGCTCGCAGCGCATCGAGTGCCGCGACGCAGGCGGCGGCTTCGGGACAGAGCGGGATTCCCTCCAGCGCGCAGACCCGCTGCATGCAGGGCGTAATCTCCGACTCGTCGACGGCGATCGCGCAGCCATCGCTTTCGCGTACCGCATCGAGGATCATGAAATCGCCGACCGCCACAGGCACGCGGATTCCGCTGGCGATGGTGTTCGCGTTTGCGAACGGTTCGGCAAACCGCTGTCCCGCATCGTACGCTTTGACGATCGGCGCGCAGCCGCTCGATTGCACGCTGACCAATCGCGGCATCCGTTCGGTTTCCAGCCAGCCCAAATGCCGCAGTTCCTGAAACGCCTTCCACATGCCGATCAATCCGGTGCCGCCTCCGGTCGGATAGAGAATGACGTCCGGCAGCCGCCACTGGAATTGTTCGGCCAGCTCCAGCCCCATCGTTTTCTTCCCTTCGATGCGATACGGCTCCTTGAGCGTGGAGAGGTCGAACCACCCCATCGCTTGTTTGCCTTCCCGCACGATGCGACCGCAGTCGTTGATCAGGCCGTTGACGAGAAACGTCTTGGCGCCTGCCAGCCGGGACTCGTAAATGTTCACCACCGGCGTGTCGTGCGGCATGAATACGAACGCCTCGATGCCGGCCCGCGCGGCGTACGCCGCGGCGGCCCCACCGGCGTTGCCGGCGGACGGCAATGCTACCCGCCGGATGCCGAAGTGCTGCGCCATGGTGAGTGCCATTGCGAGCCCACGCGCTTTGAAACTGCCGGTCGGCAACTGCGATTCGTCTTTGATCCAGAGCCGCTCCAATCCCACTTGCCGCGCCAGCCGGTTGCAGACGGTGAGCGGCGTTTGCAATTCGCCCAAGGTCACCGGGACCATTCCGTCGGGAATTGGCAGCAGTTCCCGATACCGCCACATATTGGGCGCGCGGTCGCGCAGGTCGGACTTCCGCAGATGACGTCCAACCGCCGCCAGATCGTAGCGAACCCACAGCGGCCGGTCTTTGTGCATCGACTGCGGGACATCGGCGGGCAGCGAGCTGCCATCCAACGCGCTTTCCAGATGCGTAACGAACGAGGGCATGCGGCGGTGTTCTCCGTTCCAGCTACGATTTGCCGCGGGCCTGGCCGACTTCGGCCACCGCGTCGGTTGGCGGATCCCCGATATTCTCGCTGGCGGTTGCCAGCCGCAGTGCGATCCGGCAGGCCTGGTGAAACTCGTCCAGATCAAGCGCCTCGCGGGTTGTATGTTGTTCGAGTTGGCCACATCCTAACGACACGGTCGGAATGCCCCGCGCCGACAGCCAATTGGCGTCCAGTCCCCCGTTGGAAATCGCGCGAACGGGAATCCGGCCCAGCGCGTGGATGGCACTTTCGGCGGCGAGCACACACGATTGATCGTCGGCCAGTCGGAAGCTCTCGTAATCCAGTCGACCGTTGAAGGTGACACTGCCCGTCGTCCCTTCTGAATTTCGGACTTCCTCGGCGGCCTTCCGGAATGCGGCTTCGATACGCTGAACAATTTCCTGGCGAAAGTCCGGATCGTGGCTGCGTGCCTCGGCCTTCAGATAGACCTTCTCGGTAACGACGTTGGTGGCATCACCACCCTGGATGATGCCGACATTGCTGGTACCCCGTCGTCCATCTTTCTGGATAGCGCCGTGCCATCCGTCGCGGACCAGCGACGCGATCGCCAGCGACGCGATCGCGATGGCGCTGACGCCGCGTTCCGGTGCCGCGCCAGCGTGGCTCGCACGCCCCTGGATCCAGATTTGTATGCGGTAGCCGCCGGTCGCGCCGACCGTCAGTTTGTTCGCGGCGCCTCCATCCCAGTTGAACGCGAGCCGCGGGTTGCCGAGACTCGACTTCCGCACGTGCCGAGCCCCGAACAGGCCCACTTCCTCTTGAATGAACCAGCAAAATGTCAGGGGCGGATGGGGGAGACGTCGCTTGATGATCTCCAGAGCCGCGTTGAGCGTTACGGCAACCCCGGCCCGATCATCCGCGCCCAATCCGGTCGTGGGGTCGGCCGAGCGTACCAGACGCCCTCGCCTTACCGGTCTTGATCCCACGCAAATCGGGACGGTGTCCATATGCGAGGTCAACATCCGGCGTGCGCCACCGAGTGTGCCGGGCAACTTTAAGATCAGGTTGCCTGTCTGGCCGCCGAGTGGCGTATGCAGATGCGCGTTGTCGGACTCCAGCGCCCGCCTGGAGACTCCCGCGCTGCGCAAGGCATCGGTGATAAACTCCGAGACTCCCGCTTCGTCGCCGCTCCGACCGGGAATGGCCATCAACGACATCGCCAGCGCGGTCGCCGCCCGCAGGTCAGGTTCAGGTACTGGCGGGTAAGGGGAATCGTTCCGGAGTAACTTCGCCATGCGGGATCCGCCTTGCCGCGTTCGGCCACAGCCGAACGCGCGCCGCTCCAGTTGCGTCGTTCAAGAAACCAGTTCGCGAATCGGCTGAACTTCGGGAGTCACGAGATTCTGCGGGCGGCCGCGGAAGTCGAACAGCCGAGGTATCCCCGGTAAGTGAATGCCTAGATTGTGATAGATCGTGGCATGCACTTCCTCGAACGATACCGGTCGTGTCGCCGGTTCTCCGCCAAGACGATCGGTGGTGCCCAGGCACTGTCCGGTGCGCATGCCGCCGCCGGCGAGCAACGCGCAAGAAACGCGAGGCCAATGATCGCGCCCGGCATCTTTGTTGATCTTGGGTGTTCTGCCGAATTCGCCCCAGACAACCACCGTGACGTCCTTGTCCAGGCCGCGCGAATGCAGGTCTTCGACCAGCGCCGACACACCCTGGTCGAAAACCGGAAGTTCCTCGCGCGCGTTGTTAAAATTGTGCCCATGCCAGTCCCAGAAGCTGTAGTTCACCGTCACGACGCGTACGCCGGCTTCAATCAGCCGGCGAGCGAGCAGCAGATTCTGCGGCACGCGCGGCGCTCCGTCCCCTTTCGGTTGATCGGGGTTTCCCAAACCATATCGCTCGCGGACCGCCGCCGGCTCCTTGCTGAGGTCGAGCGCGTCGAACAACTCGGAAGATGTCAGGATCCCCATCGCCCGCTGGGTGAACAGGTCCATGCCGTCCATCGATCCCCGCGCGTCCCATTGCCGCCGGAACGAGTCTACCGCCCCCAGCAGTCCGCGGCGGTCGTTGAGCCGTTCCGGGGTAATCCCCTGCAGAACCAGGTCGTCGCGGCCCGGACCTGTCGGGCGGAACGACGAGTGGCCCAGGCCTAGAAATCCGCCACCCGGTTCGTTGTACGGCTTATGCTGGGTCGTATAGCAGAGGCTCACAAACGGTGGAACCCCGGGAAACACAGGTCCCTGGAGCCGCGAAACGGAGGAGCCGATATGCGGCCAGCCGCCGGCCGGTTCGTTCTGGCTGACATGGCCGGTGAAGCACTGATACCCGGCATGTTCGTCCCGGCATCCGACCACCGTGCGGATCGGGACAAGCTTGTCCATGATCGACGCCAGCCGCGGCAGTAATTGACAGATTTCGATGCCGGGCACGTTGGTCGCGATCGGATCGAACTCGCCCCGTACCTCGGCGGGCGCGTCGATTTTTATGTCATACATGTCTTGATGAGGAGGGCCACCACATAAATAGACCATGATGAGCGATTTGTGTGAGGTACCTGCGCCGGCCTGCGCCTCAAGGCGCAACAGCTGGGGAAGGCTCAAGCCGGTAAGGCCCATTCCCCCCAGTTGCAAAAAGCTTCGCCGCGAGAAGCCGTCGCAGTATCGTCGTTTATCCCCGCTGCCGAAAATCGAAAGCATCAGGCCTAGTCCCTCAATGCGGAAATCTCTTATTTGTCGTCGCTGGTGGCGGAACGCCGCGCCAATCGAATCTCGGTCGGAAGCGCCGAGGATCGCTCGTCAAGCAAAACCTCTTGACTGTCGTAGCCCGACTTCACGAACACCACTCGCAATGTTACACCCCGTCGGCGCAGGTGATCAAGCTGATCCGGAATAGTGAATTTGCCGTTCTGGTCGCTCTTGGTGATCGAATGGGCCTCGACCGAGGTCTTGCCCGAGTCGGGATTCGTGTATTTACGCTGGACGACAACCTGCACGCCCGACAGAGGTTCGGCCGACTTTTCATCCAGACAGATCGCGGTGAGCGAAGCGGAGTTTCCCGTCGATTCGCGCGGCGCGGCGCGCGTGTTGTTTCCGCGAAACGTCTCGTACATCTCTCCAATCTCATCCGCCAGTGCGGCTCGCAGTTCCTTGATCAATTGCAATTGAGTATTCAGAGATGCCTTTTCCGTCTGCATTTGATCGGGAGTCAGTCCACGGTGTTGAAGCAGCGCCAAACTGGTCTGAATCTCGCGAATCTGGATGCAGTATTGTTCGTACTGCCGCAAGGCGACGCGGAATTCAATTTCGTTCAGCGCCTGCCGCACATCCCGAACGTCGCCAATTCCGGCGGGGTCTGCCGGGGCCGCGTTGCGTGCGGGCGCTGACACAGCCGGGTCAGCGGCGCGCCCGCCTGTACCCGCCGTCGACTTCGACCGATCAGGGTTTTCGACGTCCGCCAGCCGGTCCAGGAACTTTCGGATAGAATCGGCCTGTGGACCCGGACTCAATTTTGCCAGCTCGCGTTCCAGATTCTCCCGGAGGGCCTGACGCTGGCGAGGCGAGATGCGTTCGAGGGACGTCGATTCGCCCGCGGCCGCCGGATCGCTCGAACGTTCCTGGGCGCGAATCGCCACGGGAATCAGCCAGATCCCGATCCCCAGCAACGTTGCTGAGATCCATGCGGGAGCCGGCGATGCTCGGAAAGCCGGCCCGCCGGGCACCGCTCGTTGCGTAGAACCCCACATCGATTCGAAACGTTCCCAGGCTGCCATAGACTGACTCCGCAAAACCGACTACCGATCATATCACGGCCCTGTCCCGTTGTCGCGATTGGACCTGCGTAGAGGGAACAGGGTCGTCGGTCGACAATAATCGGCAAAATGGGCGGTCCGGGCAGTCTGTGGATTGGCAAACTTTTCCGAAAGGGCTGATTTTCTCGATTCGGCTGACTTTTCGGACGATGTAGTAGGGGCATTTCCGTTCGCGGGCTTGTGCCCGCCGGATTGGTCCGCCCCATCCATCGAGAGCCATCCTGCGAGGGCACAGACATGTTGCGCACCATCGCCATGACGGGACTGATTGCGCTCGTACTACAGACGAACTACGGCTGCTGCGTGAATCGGCATCTCGATTGCAATGGCTTGGACGCCTGCTGCGGATCGCCGCGCGACCCGATCCTTGGGGATTGCGACCGCTGTGGTGTTTGTGGCGGCACCGAATGCCCGGGGTACACGCCATGCGGCTATCTCAAGTACATGCTGACGTGCGGCTCCGGCTGTGGAGAGATTTACTACAACGAATGGATCAGCGATCCACCCGATTGCTGTGATCCGTGCGACGACTGTGGCAACTGGTGCCAGGGCTGTGGCACGCATCGGCGGCGGATCGTGATCGACGGCGTACGGGATCTGATTGCCGGCTTGCGTTCGGTATCGTGCATGGAAGTCTGTGATGGTAGCGATTGTGGGGCAGGCTGCCGGAGCTGCGGACGCCTCGGGCGGAGACAGCGTGGGTTCGACGATTTCTATGAGGATCTCGATACGCCGATTGAGGTACTCGATGAGCCGCTCGCGGCGCCCGGCGAGAAAACACCGCAGCCAGCGCAGCGCCCCAGCCCCTCAACGCCCGAGCATAAGGCGTCGCGCCCCCGCGCCATGTCGCGCGTGATCTCGGCCTCCCATAGCGAACAAGTTTCGCGTGATCCGTCGCTGCGCTAGGCCTTCCGCGCACAACAGTTCTTGAATTTCAAGCCGCTGCCGCAATAGCAGCGTTCGTTGCGCCCGATGCGGCGAACCGGCCTGGAATCGGTGCTCCGCTCCAAATCGCCTTCCAGGAAATTGTCGTCGGGTGCCCGCATGACTGGCGTCGGACCGACAGTTTCTCTCATTTCCGACATGATTCCCAACCTGCCGGGCTTGCCAGTCGATCCTTGCTCATGCAGGTCGGGAAACATCCCTTTGTGGCGTTCGATCATCGGTTGGAGCACGTCCTTCGTGAATTCCTCGACGTCGATACCTTGCTCCGCCAGTGGCGTGAACGTTTTCGCCAACTGGTTGTCGCGCTCGCTGGACGGAATCAGCGCAAGGTTCCAGCAAGCCACGGCCAGGCCCATGGCACGATTCATTTTTCGTTCATCTCCGTCCGTCGTTTCCAGCAGCGGTCGCGCGTATTCGACGATCGCATTTGTCATGCTGCCCATTCTGGCGTCTCCTTAGCCAAAAGTATCCCTGGGGGCGTGTAGCCGCCACCACGAGATTTTGAAAAACTGCTCGGCAACCGTCGACATCAGATTTGACAGCCGTTTTGCAATCGCCGGCATGCCGAAGCACACAGTGACCGCTGAGGAAAGCGAACTGCTCTGTGCGATTCGCGTACGGAAGGTGAGCGGAATAGCAGCAATGGCCTTTCGAGAACCATGCCGCGTTGCATCTTACCGGCTTGCCATTTGCCGGTGCTCGGCAACAATACTGTTACCCAACCTGTCCTGGAGAATGCCGTCGAATGTTTTCCGCGAACGCCAACTCCCCCGAACGCATGCAGTGCATGGAAGTCTGGGGTGGCAACTCACCCGTCGCTCGCAGCTTTCGCACACCGGGACTGAAATTGTGGTTGCACAGTCGTCCTTACAAAGGCGCGGAAAGCGGGGGGGATGTCTACTACGTTTCCTCCTGCGCTTCGGGGCGAATCACAAGATTTCTGCTTGCGGATGTCAGCGGCCACGGCCAGAAGGTTGCCCAGATGGCGGCCGGATTGCGCGATCTGATGCGTCAGAATATCAATCTGATCAAACAGACGAGGTTTGTCAGCGAGATGAACCGTCAGTTTGTCGCCCATCCCCAGGATGGTGGTTTCGCGACCGCTCTGGTCTGCACCTATTTCGCTCCCAGCCGAACGCTGCAATTCTGCAACGCCGGCCATCCGATGCCTTTGATCTATGTCGCCCGTACAAGTCAGTGGTCGCTGGCCAGCGAGCGGGCGACGGTGCAACGGGGCAGTGAGTTTGCCGACGCGCCTCTCGGTGTGATCGAGGGGGGTGATTACTCATTGTTCAGCATACAATTGTCCTACGGCGACATGATGCTCTGCGTCAGCGACGCCTACACGGAAGCGGTTGATTCCGAAGGTGAGCAGTTGGGCCAGAACGGGCTGCTGAGGATCGTCGAGCAGATCGATCCGTCTGAGCCCGCGGAGATTATTCCGAAGTTGATTGGTCGGTTGACGCGAACATCGAGCGACAATCTTGCGTCGGACGATGCCACGGCACTGTTGTTTCAGTGCGATGGTTCGAAAACGACCGTGCAGGATAACCTGCTGGCGCCGTTTCGCCTGTTGCGCCCCGTGCGCGACAAGACCGTGATCCACGCATAAGCGTGCTGCAGAGGAGGCGAATTCAATGGATTTGGGTGCGATCGTTGACCGGGCCCAGCAGTCGGAACGGTGCGAGCAGCGCATCGCGCCAGGTGGTCGCCCGCTCGGTCGCCTGGAATGCCAACACGGTGGCGTCGGACTGCTCAAGATTGCCGCTTCGGGCGCGCCGTATTGAGTTCAACAAATCACGAGGCAGCGACGGTGAATTGGCGAAACCAAGTTGCCGCAGGCGTTCGAGAACGCCGTCGACCCCGATCGTATGGCCGGCGGGATCCCGCGCCTCGGTCAGAGCGTTGCTGTAGGCCACCAGCCAATCGCCGGGCTCCAGGGTGGTCTTGTGCTGCTGGTATTCGCGTAGTTCGAGCAGGCCCGGGTCCGTTGGAGCGACCGAATCATCCGGCAGCCCCTTCAATAACGACCAGCTGTCGGACTGCTTTCGGTAGATTGCCGGCGGAGGATGCCCGGCGTTGCAAACGCTGAGCGAGCGTGTCGGCGCGAAGTAGGTGGTGATCAGCGTGGATGCGAAACCGCCTTCCAACGAGGCCGCGGCCAGTTGCTTGTTCAGCTGCCTCACCGCGCGGACATGCGTAATCGAATTGACATTGGCGCGAATCAAATCACGAAGTTGACCAGCCACCTGCTGGAACAGCGCGCCGAAGCCGCAGACTTCCGCCAGCAGTACGCGCGTAATCCGTCCCGAGGCACACGACGAAACAAAATGCAGATCCCCGCCACCCGCCCGGACGTCCTGGTGCGATTCGCTGCAGATCCAGACGTCGACGCCGGGTCGCTGCAACCGCCGATCGACCGTTCCGTGCCCGCCGCAGACCTCCATGCAGTGCATGACATTTTCGTCGGTCGACGCCTGTTGAGAAACTTCTGGCATAAGTGTCTTTCCGAATTCGCATGGCCGCGGATCGGCGGCGTGGACCATCATTCCGTGATCATGCTCCGACTTCAGAAACGGTTCGAAGCGCGATCAAAATCCTGAAAGAGTGTCGGCAAGACGGCGGTCCGCTCGACTTCGAAGAAGCAGCTGATCCCATAGCGATGTTCCTGCAGGTTCCGGCAATTGTCGCGCAGCTCTTCGGTGTGATGGGCCGCGTAGAATTTGTAATCGTTGCGAATAATCATCGTAAGGGGTGTTCGCACTTGCTGGTGAAAGGAATGTCGCGGACCAGGACCAGCTGTTTGGGATTCCGCGTGGGACAGTTGGGGCGGACGGACGCGGGGCCGCGGCTCGGTGGTTTCCGCGGCGTGATGAGGTCGCCCGCCAGTGGAACCGGACTTGACTCGGGGCGGTGCATTCATAATGGTTGCCATCAGCAGCTCCAGTTCTCGGTTTCTGTTCGCCAAAGGGCACAATAGGCGCATCTCGCGCAGCGACAACCTGGAAAATCGCCGGAACTCGGCGGTCGAATGCGACGAGTCGCGGCGGGGATCGTATACTACCGCAGAAGCAGCCCGGCGGCACCAAGTCGCCGATCCCATTTACGCAGCTGCAGCAGCATGTAGATCGACATCGCGATATTGCCGAGAGTCATGATCAGCAGGAACCAGCCCAGTCGAGCCCAATGACCGCGTTCCTTGTACGCGACCCAGAGGTAAAACGTCAAAAAGCCAAAGTAGCAGTCGGCCAATGTCGCGTGAAACCAGGGGTCGGTCGTCAACGGCGGCCCGACCTGCAGGATGCTGCGATCGAGAGCGGCGTACGTCGTAACTGCGATCATTGCGCCCAGAATTGCGCCGAAAATCAGCCCCAGTAGAATCCGAACCATAACCGCCTCGTGAGAAGAGGGAATGCAACGATGGGCGGTGCCGGGCAGTGGTTACCGCAGACAATCGTGTCCGGGCTCAGTGCGAATAAACCTCGAGGTAGCGTTTGACGCTGAATTTCCTCGCGGTGTTGTCCGAACTCATGTACCGGATCTTGCCGAAAATCGAACGTTCGGGACCCCATGCCCGGTCGTACCTTCCCAGCACCCAGAAAATTCCGCTGTAGGAGTTGGGGTTGCGTCCATCCAGAGCGATTCTGTTGTTGAGCTCGATCATGTAATCGAGCGCGATCTGCGGCGACGGCGACCATTCCAGGATCTTCTTTCCCCATAACATCCGCAAGTAGTTGTGCATCCGCCCCTCGCGCACCAGTTGCCTTTGGGCGGCATTCCAAAGCGGGTCGTGCGTCCGCGATTGCTGCAACTGTTCGAGAGTATAAACACGGGGGCGAGGGTCATTTGCGTGCTCGGCCAGCGTTTCTTGCGCCCAGGCCGGCAGCGACTCATACTGATCGTAGTCCGCTCTCTGGCTGCACATGTTGTAGCCCAGTTCACGCCAGGTGATCAGTTCGTCCAGAAAGGACTCTTCATTCGCATCGACGCCCCACCAGCCCTGGGAGCTACCGTTCGTTCTTCCGGTCAATTTGTCGGGTATCCAATCGGCGCGGCGCGTGAGCGCGTCAAAGATCGCATGCACCGAGATATGGCCGAAGTGCAGGTACGGAGAGAGGCCGCTGGTCGCGTCCAGTTCCGGTTCGTTGCGCTCGGAAGCGTAATGCGACAGCTTCGAATCCAGGAAAAGCTGCAGCGTCGCTTGCGCGGCGCGGCAACCGCCGGCGGTCGCGACCGGAGGCACGGAATGATCGATTGGAAATCCGGCCAGCTCGTCTGCCCTTCGCTTGAAACGCTTTAGATTGGCCGCGGGCCACCGCTTGGTAAGGGTGGCGGGCAGCGTGTTGATTTGTGGCAGATCGACGCCCGCCAGCGGGTCGGATTCCGGAAATTCAGCCAGGTGGGGCAACAAGTTTTTCTGCAGGAAAATCCGGAAGTCAAAGGCCCGGGTAAACAGTTTCGTTGCCGCCCGCATCGGCAACAAGCCATTCGAATCAATCAGTTCCAATCGGCACGCAACCTGATTCGCTGCCGCGGTCACCATCCGCGGTAGAAAAGAGCAGGGGAAATCATCGCCAACCACGACTGCCGCGCGATCGGCCAGGGCGGCGAGCAACCCTTTTCCGGCACCTTCGATTTCCTCCAGGTACGGGTAGTACAACAGCGGCTTTCCGGCGAATTCGGCCGCATTGTCGATCATGCCGTCGATGACAAACCGGTGAATCCGGTCGCTCGACCAGCGGTAGTTGCTGCGGAGTGCTTCGAGTACCACCAGCGGTCGTTGGAGTTGATGAGACCATTCCACCGCCCTCTGCAAACTGAAGTTGTGTCCGGGACGACGGAATGCCGTCATCCAGTAAAGGACGTAGTCCGCATCTCCGCGAGGTGGGAGATCCCGGATCGTACGGATGCGAATGTTTGGAACGGCGTGCACGATGGTCCCGCTCCCCGGCTAGATCGCCGACGGCATCCAAGCCTCGTGCCGCCTCGAACGGACGGCAAGCCAAGCATTCTCGCCACGCACCGGTTCCAGCAGGTAATGTCCTACCAGCCATGCGTTCCCCCCCTTATACCGAAACAGCTCGGCACATGCCATCAGAAAGATGCGCCAGCGCTGAAGAGTTCTACGGGCTTCCGCCGAAGACAGATCGCGCTCGAACAAGCGGCGAATCTGCCCGCGGTTGCGATCGAGATTCCGCAGCCACTGTTCACACGTCTGCCAGTAATGCATGCCATTGACTGCCCATTGCCGCGAAACGGTAAGATGCCGGTCGAACTCGCGAAACAGGTCGAGCGACGGCATCGTGCCGCCCGTGAAAAAGTGGCGTGCCATCCAATCGTCGTTGGCCTCGTCTTCGAAAAGATACGGCGTCGTTCGATGGCAGAATACGTGAAGGAACGCCTTGCCTTGATCGGTGAGCCAACTTGAAACCCGTGCAAACAGCAATTCATAGTTCCGCATGTGCTCAAACATTTCTACGGAAACCACGCGATCAAATCGCTCGCTCGTCTCGAATTCCCGCATGTCCGCTGTGATCACTCGAAGATTCTGCAGCCCCGCCTCTTCCGCTTGCTTTTCGATGAAGGCCCGCTGGCTTTGGGAGTTCGATACCGCGGTGACCCGGGAAGCCGGATAGCGGGAAGCGATCCAGAGGGTGAGCGATCCCCAGCCGCAGCCCAGTTCCAGAATCCGCATCCCGTCCCGGATCTCGGCGCGTTGGCAGGTTTCGTCCAGCATCCGCCGCTCGGCTTCCTCCAAGGTCGTGCACTCCGGCGTGAACAGGCAACAGCTATATTTGAGACGCGGTCCCAGCACCTGTTGGAAGAACTCCGCAAGTACCTCGTAGTGCTGCCGGTTCGCTGCGTCCGTATCGACGGCCAAAGGGCTGGCCCGCAGCAGTTGCACCATCTGCTCCGTACCCTGCTCCGACAAACTGGCCAGACGGCGAGCCAGGAGTCGACGAATCCCGAATCGGATCAGCGCATCCGGAATCAGCCCCAGTTCTGCAAAATCGAATGTATTCATCGGGAAATCCCCTGACGGAAGCTGGCCGTTCGTATCCCTGACGGTTACCGTCGCACTAACATACTAGTGGCGCGACAAGCCGCCACCTCCCGCAACCCAACATGAGTACCCGACCATGCTTCCGATCTTGTGGAAAAACCTCGCCGTTCTGGTCGCCATCTCCGGAATTCTCTGGACGATCTGCTGCCTGCTGCGAAATGTCAACCTGATCGACATTTTCTGGGCAATCGGGTTCGTACTGATGGCCTGGTTCTCACTCCTGTTCGGCGATCGATTCCTGGTGCGGCCGGTCGCATTGACCGCGATGGTGACGATCTGGGGACTTCGATTAAGCGGGTATCTCGCCTGGCGTAACTTGGGAAAGGCCGAAGATTACCGCTACGCCGCCATGCGGCAGAACCATGGAAGCCGTTTCGCGATCGTCAGTCTGTTCACCGTGTTCGGTCTGCAGGGGGCGTTGATTTGGATCATCGCGATGCCGATTCAGATCGGCATTCTCTCGTCCGGAGACTGGCAGGCCTGGCGGTGGCTTGGTGTTGCCGTCTGGATGACCGGCCTGCTGTTTGAGTCGGTCGGCGATTTCCAACTTGCCGCTTTCAAAGCCGACCCGGCGAACCGTGGACAAGTCATGAACCGAGGATTGTGGCGGCTGACCCGACACCCCAACTATTTTGGTGATTTTCTCGTCTGGTGGGGGCTTTACCTCGTTGCGGCGGAAAAGGAATCGTGGTGGTGGACTATTGTCGCTCCAGCGCTGATGTCGTTTCTGCTGATTCGCGTATCGGGCGTGAGGTTGCTGGAATCGTCGCTGCGACACCGGATCTCGGGCTACGAAGAGTATGTCGCCCGCACAAGTTCCTTCCTCCCCTGGCCGCCACGCAACATCGGGGATCGCCGTTAGCTGGGAGAGTGGGCACCGCGGCGTCGCCGAGTCGCGCCTCTGCAAGGGCAGTGGCCTGATTGTTCGGAGCAACAGCGGACCGCCCGTGTTCGCGTGGGGGGGACCGTTGCCGTCCACTTTCGGCCGCTGGCGTGCCAACCCTTGTCAACGATCTTTTCGGCACTATAGTTCCAGGCAATTGTCGTGACGATTGAAAACCGCTTCCGACGAGTTACGGCTCGAAAAACGTCGTGCGGCTCTCCGGAAGATTCCATTGATGACGACCAAATTTGCCTGCCAGGACCAAGGAAATCGCATGCGGATCGCCATCATCGGAACGGGAGTCAGTGGCAGTCTGGTGGCCCGATTGCTTGCCACGCGGCATGACGTTACGGTCTACGAATCGAACGGCTATCCAGGGGGGCATGCCAACACGGTGGAAGTCGAACTGGACGGCCGGACCTACCCGGTCGACACCGGTTTCATGGTCTTCAACCGGCGGACCTACCCCCAGTTTTGCCGTTTGTTGGAGCTGCTGGAAATCGCCTCGCAGGACAGCGACATGAGCTTCAGCGTCGGCTGCGAGCGTACCGGCTTGGAGTACCAGGGGAGTTCGTTGAACGGTCTGTTCGCCCAACGTCGCAATCTACTCCGGCCCTCGTTCTGGGGGATGCTGGGCGACATCCTGCGGTTTAACCGTCGTGGCATGCTTGCCGCCGAACGCGATCGACTGCGGGACGGTCGCACTGTGAACGAGTTTCTGCGCGAGTGCGGTGTGGGGCGCCGGTTCGTGCGGCATTACCTGGTGCCGATGGCGGCGGCGATCTGGTCGAGTGATCCACGAGCGATTCTCGAGTTTCCGGCTCGATTCATGATCGGTTTTTTCGCCAATCATGGTCTGATGCAATTGCGCGATCGGCCGCTTTGGCGCACGATCGTCGGTGGTTCCCGACGGTACATTGCCGCATTGCTCGAACCGATTCGCGATCGGGTTCGGCTTCGTTCCCCGGTGACCGCGGTCCAGCGGTGCGAACGTGGTGTCAGCGTGACTGCGGCTGGCGGCCAGCCTGAAGATTACGATGAAGTCGTTTTCGCGTCGCACGCCGACCAGACTTTGCGGATGTTGACCGAGGCGACCCCCGCCGAACAACAGATCCTGCGGGCATTCCCCTATCAACCCAATCAAGCCGTGCTGCACACGGACATTCGGATGCTGCCGCGGCGGCGCCGCGCCTGGGCGAGTTGGAATTATCAGATTCCCGATTCGGAGGAACAGGCGGCCTCCGTCACCTACGACCTGAGCCGCCTGCAGAATCACCATTCCAGCATACCAATCCTGTTGACCCTCAACCCGACTCGAGCAATCGAAGAGGCCAGAATCCTGCGCGTCTTCGACTACGCGCATCCGGCATACTCGCGAGCGTCGATCTCGGCCCAGGCTCGGCATCGGGAGATCAGCGGCAGGAATCGAACGCACTATTGTGGCGCGTACTGGGGCTACGGATTCCATGAGGACGGAGTCTGCAGTGCGTTGGAAGTTGCCGCCCATTTCGGACTGGGAATTGACGCATGCAAAGCTGCATCTATCACGGAACGGTCGCTCATCAGCGCTTCGAGCCGGTAACGCATCGATTCAGCTACAAGCTGTACATGCTCTACCTGGATCTCGACGAGTTGCCTGGGCTGGTCGGTCGTGGCAAAACGATTTCGGGATCACGCTTTGGCCTGGCTTCGTTCCTCCGCGGCGACCATCTGTTTGATCGTGAGCGACCGCTGGCCGATGAGGTCCGTGAACGGGTCGCGCGGCAGACCGGAATCGCGTGTCGAGGCCCGATCCGCCTGCTGACACAATTGCGATACTTCGGTTACTACATGAGCCCGCTGAACCTGTTTTACTGCCTCCGCGAATGTGGCACCCGCGTCGAAGCGGTGGTGGCGGAAGTCAACAATACACCCTGGAATGAGCGTCACTGCTACCTGCTCTGGGACGGAAACCGGGAACCTGAAGATTCGGGTATGCGGTTTATTCATCCTAAGGACTTTCATGTCTCACCGTTCATGGACATGGATCTGGAGTACGATTGGCGCCTGTCGCCACCGGACGCGTCCTTGAAGGTGTGTCTGGCAAACCGCCGCGCTGGCAAGACCCTGTTTACTGCCTCCATGAACCTGGAACGCCGCGAGCTAAGCAGATCGGCTTTGCGGCGTATGAGCCTCCGATTTCCCGTGATGACCGCGCGGATCAGCGCGGCGATTTATCTCCAAGCCCTCCGACTCTGGTGGAAGAAATGCCCCTTTTATGCACACCCCCGTCGGCTCAACCAGCCGATCCCCACGAAGTACTCTGCGACGACTTTGCCGGCCACCGTCCCGAATCGCGGCCCTCGTCGCTGATCCAGCGATCCAAGGATTGGCTCGATGCCAGTTGTCTGTTCCGCAAGGCAGTGCTGCGGCGGCTGGAATCGCTGCGCGTGGGACGCCTGACACTGTTCGACGCGACGGGCACCTACGAGTTCGGGCACGACGGCTCCAGCGACCTCACGGCCACGCTCCACGTTCACCATCGCCGGTTCTATCGATCGGTCGCGCTCGGCGGAGCGATGGCGGCGGCGGAATCGTATATCCGCGGCGACTGGGATTCTCCCGATCTGACGACGGCGATGCGCGTGCTGGCACGCAATATGGACCTGTTGGCGCAGATCGACTCCGGCCTCATGAGCCTCCCTGGTAAGGCGGGACGAAAAGGCTCGCGAATCACCTCGCCTTTCCGAGCATTCAAGCCGCTGCGTCTGTTGCGTGCCGGGGCCCACTGGTTACGCCGTAATACCCGCGCGGGCAGCAAGCGGAATATCGCGGCCCATTACGATTTGAGTAACGAGTTCTTTGCGCTGATGCTCGACCCGACCATGACCTATTCGAGCGGCATCTTCGATCGGCCCGAGATGACGCTCGAGCAGGCATCGATCGAAAAATACGACCGCATCTGCCGAAGAATCGACCTGCGGCGCGGCGATCACGTGCTGGAGATCGGAACCGGGTGGGGTGGATTCGCGGACCACGCGGTCCGTAACTACGGTTGCCGCGTTACGACGACGACCATTTCCGACGAGCAACACGCCCACGCCGCCCAAAGATTCCGCGCCGCGGGAATCGAACGTCGCATCCATCTGCTACGGCAAGACTATCGGGATCTGTCCGGGACGTTCGACAAACTGGTCTCGATTGAAATGATCGAGGCGGTCGGCGAGTCCTTCTTGCCAGGCTATTTCGAAAAATGTTCGCAATTGCTTAAGCCCGAAGGGCTCTTCTGCCTGCAAGCAATCACGATCCCCGATCACCGCTATGACAGCTATCGCAAGTCGGTCGATTTCATCCAGCAATACATTTTCCCGGGTGGCTTCTTGCCAAGCGTCGGAGCGATGGCTCGGTGCGTCGGAGAGCGAACCGACTTCCGCTTCCTGCAGCTTGAGGACTTTGGTTCGCACTATGCCGAAACGCTGGCGCGATGGCGACGGAATTTCTGGCGCGAGATCGCGAGGGTGAAGGCACTAGGTTTCGACAAGCGGTTCATCCGTACCTGGCACTACTACCTCTGTTATTGCGAAGCCGGTTTCCATGAACGACAGATCGGAGTGGCCCAGATTCTGTTGTCGAAGCCAGAGTTTCGGTGAAGAGGGGAACGGGGAACGTGGAATGGAGAATGGAGGAACGGGGTGGCCTGATGAAAACACCGGAATTTGGAGAGATTGGGTTTGATAGATAATTGAAAAACTGTTGCGCCTCTTCGTTGTGAAATGCGCCTCTTCGTTGTGAAAAAGGAACAACACTGTCCTTTGCGAAGGAACGCAACAGTGTCCATGTCATGGAGTGAACGGGTTCAACAATTCAAGTCGCTTTTGCGGAGCCGGGCAACGATTGGTTTTCATCCCATTCTCATCTTCAGTACAGGTGACCAGATGCGCTGTGCCAATTTTCCTTGCCGCTTCCCATCCGACGACGACTGTCGAAACCGCAGCGGCCGCAACGTCAGGCAGCTCACTTTGCTGCTGGTGCTCGCCGTTGGCGGCATCCAGTCGGGCAGTGTCCACGATGAGTTAGCGACAGCGACAGGGGAGCTGGATTCGATCCAGGCGGCGCAGGCGGCGGCAGAGTCGGTGGCGAATCGCGCGCCTTGGGTGTCGCGACGCTAGCACGGGCACTCGACTGCTGTTGACTTGGCGGCCGATTTCGGACCTAATTCGGCTGCAGTGCCGGAAGGAATCCAGGCCCAGGTTCGCCAGCGATGGCCCATTCACAGACACCGGAAGTCGCCGTTCTTGTTTCCACTTACCAGCGTCCCCGACATTTGGAACGCTGTCTGTTGTCGATTGCGCTGCAGCGCGGCGTGGCAGGGCGGATGGAAGTGGTGGTCGCCGACGATGGTTCGACCGACGAAACCCACGAACTCGTTCGCGCGTTCGCTGCGACGGCCGACTTTCCGGTCCGGATGACGACGCATCCGCACGCCTCGTTTCAACTGGCCCGATGCCGCAATGAGGGCGTGGCGGCGGCGCGCGCCGAGTATCTGATCTTCCTGGACGGCGACTGTATTCTGCCTCCCGACCATGTCTTCCAGCATCTTGCTCGTCGGCGCGATCGCGTGGCCTACGCTGGCTACTGCATCTGTCTGGACCGGCCGACGAGTGAACGGGTGACCGCCGACGCGATCCGCAGCGGCGCTTTTCTGCGTTGGGGCGGCTGGCGCGAACGTTGGAAGCTCGCCAAACTGGACTGGAAGAGCCGCTTCTACTATGCAATGGGGCATCCGATGAAGCCGCGGCTGTTCGGCGGGAATGTAGGCATCTCCCGCGCCGATTACGAACGAGTCAACGGCTACGACGAGAATTTTGTCGGTTGGGGGTGCGAAGACGACGATATGCGGATTCGGCTGCGTCGTTCAGGGACGCGGGTCGCTTCGATCTTGCGCTGGACGCGTACCTATCATCTGTGGCATCCGCCCACCGCGACCGCTCCGATGGCGTGGCGCGCCGGCAGCAATGTGGCTTATCTGACGCGGCCGATGCGCTTGACGCGTTGCCGCAACGGACTGCTCAAGCGATCCGACGACGATTTGCGACTGGCGTTGCTAGGTAACCGTACCGCGATGGTGGAGTTGGGCGGCGAGTGGGGCGACCTGGTCCGATTCGGTGATGGCGCGTCGTTCCGCGATCCGGCGTCGATGGAGCGGAGTAAGGCCGATTCGGCATCCGCATCACACCGTTCCATGGAGGGTGCGGCGGAAGTGGAGTTGATCGTGGGGGACGAACCGGGCGAATTTTCGGGGCGCGCCGATTGCAACATCCTGGTGCTGCCCGACGGATGCCGCGCGCCGCCGCGGGGGCTCCATCAAGCGCATGTGTTGGTGACGAATCAGTCGCTTGGCGCACCCTGGCAAGTGAAATACCGGATGACGGAGCTCCGGGCCGCCCTGCGGAACGTGGCCTGACGCGTTGCTAAGAGGAGATCGTACGATGCAGGTGTTGGGACTGATCACGGCTCGCGGAGGCTCGAAGGGAATCCCCGGCAAGAATGTCCGGCCTCTGGCTGGCAAACCGCTGATCGCCTGGACGATCGACGCCGCCCGGCAAAGCGGACTGGATCGCGTCATTGTCTCCACCGACGATCAGGAGATTGCCCAGGTCGCGCGGCGTTACGGCGCCGAAGTGCCGTTCCGGCGCCCCGAATGCCTCGCCCGAGACGACTCGCCTCACATCGGCGCCGTGCATCATGCCTTGGACTGGCTGCGCGACGAGGAGCGGTACCTGCCCGACTACGTCATGACACTGCAGCCGACTTCGCCGCTGCGCTCGGCCGAGGAAATCGACGGTGCGATCGGGCTGGCCCGCGGCCGTTCGGCCATCGCCGTAGTCAGCGTCTATGAACTTCATCCGCATCCCTATTGGGCGAAACAGATCGGCGAGGATGGCGCGCTGGCGAGTTATTTCCGAGACACACCGGCCGACCTGCGACGGCAGTCGCTGGTTCCCGCCTACGCTCTGAACGGTGCGATCTACCTGAACCAGCGACAGCAGCTCGAGCAGCTGCCGGCGATGACGCCTCCCGGCGCCATCGCGTACGTCATGCCGGCCTGGAAATCACTCGATATCGATACGCTTTGGGAATTTGAACTGGCGGAACGGATCCTCACGCACGGGTTCCGCATTGCCGCTTGAGGGGTGAACGCCATGCAGTACGAACAGACCAACGGGATCGCGATTGCGGGGCGGCCGATCGGCGCGGGGCACGGTTGTTACGTGATCGCCGAGGCCGGCGTCAACCACAACGGACAGTTGCCACTGGCGCTGGAGCTGGTGGACGCCGCGGCAGACGCCGGAGCGGATGCGGTGAAATTCCAGACGTTCGAAGCGGAAAGCCTGGTGACGCTGGACGCGCCCAAATGCGAGTACCAGGCTCGCGCCACCGGGGCGGGCGAGTCCCAGTTCGAAATGCTCAAGAAACTCGAACTGTCCCACACCGCCCACCAGGCAGTCGTCGACCGGTGTCGCCAGCGCCGCATTCAGTTCTTGTCGACTCCATTCGACGAATCCAGCGCCGACTTTCTGGAGGGGCTGGGCGTGGCCGCATTCAAAATCCCGTCCGGGGAGCTGACGAATCTGCCACTTATCGACCACATCGCGGGAAAAGGTGCGCCGTTGATCCTCTCGACCGGAATGGCCAATCTCAGTGAAGTCGAACAAGCAGTGCAAGTGGTGGAACGCACTGGGAACCGTCAGTTCGTGTTACTGCATTGCGTCAGCAACTACCCGGCCGCGGCAGATGAGGTGAACCTTCGCGCGATGGCGACGCTGAGGGCCGCGTTCCAGGTGCCGGTTGGTTACAGCGACCACACGCTGGGCCTGGAAATCGGTTGGGCGTCCGTGGCGCTGGGAGCCTGCGTGATCGAGAAGCACTTCACTTTGGACCGCTCCTTGCCCGGTCCGGACCATCAGGCGTCGCTCGATCCGGAACAACTTCAGCACTTCGTGCGCGGCATCCACGACATCGAATTGGCGATGGGTACGGGACGCAAGTCGGCCACGGCGGCGGAAAAGGGAACCGCCGCGGTGGCTCGCCGCAGCCTGGTGGCGGCTCGCGATATCGCCGCCGGGACTCGGATCACCGCCGATCTGATCGCCTTTCGGCGACCCGGGACGGGGCTGCCGCCGGGGATGAAAGAGCAACTTCTGCATCGCACCGCCCGCGAGGATATCCCGGCAGGTACGGTATTGCGTTTGGGAATGGTGGCATGAAATCGATCGCGGTCGTGACGGTCGGTCGCTCCGATTTCGGGATTTACCTGCCGGTGCTGCGCGTTTTGCGGCGCTCGCAATTGTTGCGGCCGCGGATCATCGCAGCCGCCGCGCATCTGAATGACGAACATGGCCGGACTGCCCGGGAGATTGAATGCCTCGGTTTCGAAATCGACGCCCAAGTACCGATGACCAGCGGCGGCGACTCGCGATCAGATATCGCTCATTCGGCCGGCACAGGACTGGTTGGCTTCAGCGCAGCTCTCGAACACATCGCACCGGACATGGTCTTGGTGCTGGGTGACCGGTTTGAAATGCATGCGGCGGCCCTGGCGGGCACTTTCGCCGGAATTCCGCTGGCCCATATTCACGGTGGGGAACTCTCCCTGGGAGCCTGGGACGACGCACTGCGTCATTCCATCACCAAGCTCAGCCACCTGCATTTCGTCTCGACCGACGAACATGCTCGACGCGTGCGGCAGTTGGGCGAGGAATCATGGCGTGTCCATGTCACCGGCGCACCGGCACTCGATAACCTGCGCCAGATCGACGCCTGGGACCTGGTCCGACTGGAGCATCACTTGCAATTGGCTTTGCCATCGCCCCCGTTGCTCGTCACTTACCATCCCGTCACCACGCAGCTCGAACGGACCGGATTCCAACTCGAAGCGCTCGCGACCGTGATCGCGGAGGTCGCGGATCGAGGGCGACCGGTGATCATCACGCGACCAAATGCCGATCCGGCAAACCGGCAGATCGTCTTGCGTTTTCAGGCCCTGGCGGCCGATCGAGCCAACGTCCGATTCGTGGAGAACCTGGGCACCGAGCCGTACTTCAACCTGATGCGCCATGCGGCCGCCATGTTGGGGAACTCGTCCAGCGGGATCGTTGAAGCTGCCTCGTTCGAATTACCCGTCATTAACGTCGGCGATCGGCAGGCGGGGAGGGCCCGGTCGGCCAATGTTCTCGACGTTCCATGTGAACTTGCCCCGATGCGGCGCGCCTTGGGCATCGCGTGCAGCGCGGAATTCCGTCGCAGTCTCCACCGAATGGGCAACGTCTACGGCGACGGAAATGCTGCCCCGCGGATCGTGGAACTGCTCGAATCGCTATCCTGGGACGATCGGCTGATCAACAAGCGGTTCATGGATTGGCCGGAAGCCGCTTGAACCGACCTGGCGAGGCGTGGACCGATGACCGAGAATTCGACCGGATTTGCCCCGATCCTGATAGGCGCCGGGGGACATGCGGCAGTGCTGATCGAGGCACTTACCGCTTCAGGGCAGTTGCTGCCGCTGGTGGCGATCGATGCCGACCCGGCACTCCGCGGCAACAAGCTGCTGGGAGTTCCGATCGACGGCGGAGATGAACGGATACCCGATTGGATCGCCCGCGGGGCCAGCCGATTTATCGTTGGAGTCGGCTCGGCGGCCAGCACTGCCAGCCGCATGCGAATCTTTAACCTAGCTCTGGCCTGGAAATTATCCCCATGCGAGGTGTTGCATCCTGCGGCAAACTGTTCGCCGAGCAGTTGCCGAGGGGCTGGCCTGCAGCTTTTGGCCGGTGCGATTGTCGGGCCACGCTCCATTCTGGGAGAAAACGTTCTGATTAACCATGGCGCGATCGTCGACCATGACGCACAAATCGGCGATCATGTCCATGTGGCGATTGGGGCATGTATCTGTGGAAACGTCCGTATCGGCGACGGAGCGCACATTGGTGCGGGTGCGACGGTGATCCAGGGTGTCTCGATCGGCGCGAACGCGGTCGTGGGGGCTGGGGCAGTGGTCATCAAAGACGTTCCACCAGGCGCCGTGGTGGTTGGCGTACCGGCTCGCAATGTCCGATGACTGCCGAAACGATGAAATCGCCGGGCACGTACCACCTGAAAGACCGATTTTGCCGCGGATTTGTGATCCCGAAGAGACGAGTTCAGGAACCCCTTGGATCGCCGCAAGGTCAGCCCCCAACGGTCCGCCCCGCCAAACTTTGGCTTGGTTTACGAGTTGCCGAGAAACTTTGGTGTGCACGGTGTGTTTAAGTTCTTGATCTCGACCCGACCATGATCTTGTTGAATATACGTTCGGATGTCAACTACGATACGCCGACCTTTTGGTCGTGAATCTCGGGCCCCGAACAGCCGCTGTGAGCGCTCTTGCCATTCGTCGTGGCATCAGAGGGGTAGCAGGTCGGACGGGGAACTGCAATCTCGGCAAAGTTGTCGCATATGAGGAGTTTCAAGATGTTAAAGCGAGTGGTGGCGTTTGCGGTTTGTTTGATGATTGGGCTTACTTCGGTGGTCGTCGCGCAGGAAGGGCAACGCAAGGGTCCTGGCGGGGGGCAGGGGGGGCCTGGTGGCGGGCGAGGTCGCGGCGGGTTTGGTGGCGGATTCGGCGGTGGCGGATTCGGGATGGGACGCGGCGGCAATTCGCTGATGATCATGGCCATGGAGGAGGTCCAGAAAGAGGTCGGGGTTACGGACGAGCAGAAGAAAGAAATTACGGAGTTGCTGGATAAGAACCGACCCCAGTTTGGCGGCGGGCGCGGACGCGGTGGTGCCGGTGCCGGTGGTGGTGCCGGGGGTGCTGGCGGCGACGTCGACTTGGAGAAGCTTCGCGAAGAAGCGATGAAACGGGCTCAGGAGATGGAAAAGAATGTCTCCGAAGGTCTGGCGAAGATTCTCAAGCCAGAACAGATGGAGCGGGTGCAGCAGTTGCGCATTCAGCGCGAAAACGCGGCGGCATTGAGTCGTGCCGAAGTCGCGGAGAAACTCGGAATCACTGCCGAGCAGAAGGAGAAGATCACCAAGATCCAGGCCGATGCCCGAAGTGCATTAGCGGGTGGCGGCGCCAACTTCTTCGAAATGTCCGATGAGGAACGTCAGCAGGCGATGGCCAAGATGCGCGAACAGCAACGGAAAACCGAAACCGACGTCCTGGGTGTTCTGACCGATGCCCAGAAGGACCAATTCGCCCAGATGAAAGGCAAGGAATTCAAGTTCCCCGAACCGAGCCGCGGTGGCGGATTCGGTGGTGGCGGTGGTGGCGGCGAACGCAAGCGGCCAGAAAAGAAAAACAAGGCCTAACAAGGTAATTCGAAACCACGTAGCTCGAAACTTGTTTCGAGCTACAACAAGTTTCGAGCTACGTTGCGCAGCGGCGCGGGAGACTCGAAACAAGTTTCGAGCTACGCAACACGTCCTTTTTTTTGAGCACGCGATATGAAACCTGACGGACTATTTCGAGCCTCACAACCGATCATCGTCCTGCTCGCGATTGCCTCCACGGCGGCCGCTGCCGATTGGGTTCGATTCCGCGGACCGAACGGATCGGGGATTTCCGATGCGGTCGGGCTGCCCGGGAAATGGTCCGATAAGGAGAACGTGCTCTGGAAAACCGACCTGCCCGGCCACGGCTCCTCCAGTCCGATCGTGTTCAGCAACCGGATTTATGTGACCAGCTTCTCTGGCTACGGAGTCGGCCAGGACGACATCGGCAAGCCGCAGGATCTGGTGCGGCACCTGGGTTCCTACGAACTGTCGACCGGGAAAAAAGTCTGGGACGTGGCCGTAAAATCCGAAGGTGCCGAAGAACAATTCGACGGTTTCCTCACCGATCATGGCTACGCATCCAATACACCGACGATCGATACCGAACGTGTCTATGCGATGTTCGGACGGTCCGGTGTCCGCGCCTACGATCACCAGGGCAAGGAACTCTGGAAATTTCAATTGGGCTCCGACGGCAGTTTCCGAAGCTGGGGCTCCGCCACCAGCCTAGTGGTGATCGACAATCTGCTGATCGTCAATGCGGACGCGGAAAACGATTGTCTGATTGCGCTCGACAAGACAACCGGCAAGGAAATCTGGCGGACGGAAGCAAAAGGCTACAAGGGCTCCTGGAGTACGCCGATTGTGGTGGACCTGCCGGGCGGCCGAAAAGAACTCGTGGTTTGCATGCCAGGTGAGATTTGGGGACTGAACCCCAAGGATGGCGGACTGCAGTGGTACTGCGAAACGCAGATGTCGGCGCCGACCAACACCAGCGCGGTGACGGACAACGGCGTTATCTACGTCGTTCTCGGTTCCCCTGGGTCGTTTGCTGCCATGGCCGTGAAGGCCGGTGGCACGGACGACGTATCGGCCACGCATGTTCTCTGGAGAAAACAGGTCGGTTCCTATGTGCCGTCGGCGGTCGTGTCGGGTGGTCATCTTTATTGGGTCAACAATCAGGGGATTGCGTTTTGCCTGAAAGGGGACACCGGCGAGGAAGTTTACCGGGAGAGGCTATCGAACGCGGGCACGATCTACGCTTCAGCGGTGTTGGCCGATGGCAAGCTGTTCGCCGTGACGCGACGTAACGGGACTTTTGTGCTCAAAGCCGGTCCCAAGTTCGAGCAACTGGCGTTGAACAAGTTGTCGGACAAGTCCGATTTCAACGCCAGCCCGGCGGTTCCGTCCGGGCGGCTACTGCTGCGCTCCAATACCAGCTTATACTGCATTGGAACCAAATAGCGGTTTCGATGGAGTGCTAGCGGAATGGCTTCGAACTGTTGCGCGGACAGGAATCGCGACGAAAGCGGACGCTTGCTCCGCGCAGGCGTCGTTAGCGCCATCCTCTTTTATGTGGCATGCTTGCTGCCGGGCGCCCTGCCAGGCTGGGATGGGGACTCGATCGACGCGGAGTTCCTTGCCGGGTTGAGGCAACGTCGGTTGTTCGAGTTGGCCGAGCTTTTTTGCGAACGGGAATTATCGCGAGTGGCGGCCGATTCGAGTCGCCGTGCCTTTCTGGTTGCGGAGTTGGTCCGGACGCTGGGCGAGCACGCGTTGAACCGGATTGAAGCCGAGCGGGACGAAGAGTTGGCGAAGTCGCGGTCGGTGGCTGCGGATTACCTGCGAACCCACCTGGACGATCCGCGCCGCGCGCTTGTGCAGGTTCAGGAATCGCTGGCAGTTGTGGCGATGGCAGAGCTGCAGCGTATCGAGGCGGACGTGGGTGCGGCGGGAGCGGACCTGGACCGGGCGCGCACGACGACGCGCGAGGCGAATCGGTTATTGCAGCAGATCGAAAAAGATATCGGCGCTCTGATCGTGGCGCGCGGGCGCCGGGCCGCCAAGGCGGGGGAACTGAACACGACGGAACTTGTCTCGCTGCTCAATAACGTGCGGATGCATCTGGCTCGCTCGGAACGCAATCTGGCGTTGACCTACGAACGTGGCTCACCCGACCGTCTGGCGGTGATTGCCCGCTCGTTCGAACCGCTGCGTCTGGTCCTGTCACAGCTCGACGCGGAACACCCGTTGGCGATCCAGGCCCGACTGGACGAAGCGATCGGTTTACGACATGCCGACAAGTTTGCCGAGGCCGAGGAGTTATGGACCGACCTGTCGAAGCGAGAGGCGCTGGGCGAGTTGAAGGATGGCATGACCGGGGACTTGGCGGCGCGCACGCGCGCGGAGCGGATCCGGCTGGCGTTGGCTCGTGGCAACGCGGCGAAGGCGCGTGAGATCGCCGGGGGCGATGACGCGAATGCGGGCCATGCGGACCTTGATTTCGCGCGGCTGGAGGTGAGCGTCGAACGATGGAAGGCGGCCGAACAGGCCCGGGACGCGGCGCAGACCGCGCAATGGCAACGCGAATCGGAAATCTGGCTGGGTCGGCTCGAACAACGCCATGGCCCTTACTGGCGTCATCGTGGCGAGTTGCTTGTGGTGCGCTCGGCGTCCAGCGGCGTGGCCGTGACGAACCTTGACCTGCTCGCGCGCAGTGCCGACAGCCTCTACCTGAACAAGCAGGCAGACGAGGCGGTGGCTGCGTACGACAAGGCGGCGGCAATGGCGGCTTCGTTGGAGCGTGCTGACCGTCAATTTGATCTTGCGTACCGCGCGGCCGCGATTCGGCAACAACAACGGGAACATGCGGACGCGGCGCGGCGTTTTCGCGAATTGAGTCTGAGCTTCCCCGCCATGGAGCGCAGCGCCGCGGGGCATCTGCTGGCGGTCTGGAATACCGCCCAACTCGACCGCGCTGATCCGCGCACCAGGGAAGAATACGAGCGGCTGCTGCGCGAGCACCTGGAGAACTGGACGGTCGGACCGACCGCCGAACAGGCGCGTGTCTGGCTTGCCGCCGTGCTGGAATCGCGCCGCAATTGGTCCGAGGCGATCGGTCTTTATGAACAGGTGACGCCGCGAGGAAAGCTGGGGCGAGCGGCCCTGCTGGCGCTGGGACAGTGCTGGCTGCGCGAACTGGCGTCGGTCGAACGGGCCAGCGAGCGGTTTCGCGAGGGGGCAGAACACGTGCGACGGCATTTCGAGGAGGCACTTGTGGCGGCGCGGAACGATCCGGGCGACGGCGACGCACGGGATCTGCAGCGCGCAACATTGCTGGCCGCGCGGCTGCATCTGCAGTTCGGGGGACAATCGGAACGTGGCGAAGCCCTGCTGCAATCGTTGATCCAGGAGCTCGAAGCCGAACCGGACGCCGAGTCGGTGGCGCTGCGGTACGAAGTCGAGTCGCTAATGCTGGTGGCGATCGCTGCCAACCCCGACCGGCGTGGCGAAGCGGCGGCGAGATTGGATCGCTTGTCGCGTGCCGAGCCCCGGACGCTGTTTGAGGCGATTGACGGACTATCGCGTCTGGAAGCGGGATTGCCCGCAACGGTTCGCCGCGATCTGGCGCAATGGGAATTACAGGCGATCGATACGCTGGGTGCCCGACGGCAACAGCTCGATCCACCCCAGCAGGTCCGGCTTGACCTGGTCCGTGCCACCGCGACCATGACGCTCGGCAAACGCGACCAGAGTCTGGCGGAATTCGCACGACTGGCCAAGGCCCAGCCGAACGACGGCACGATTCAGGAGGCGTATGCCCAGGCGCTGCTCGACGGCGGCGACGCCGCGTCCTGGAAAGCGGCGATCGATCAGTGGCGGCTGGTGGGTAGTCGCAGTCCGCCGCAATCGGAACGCTGGTACCGCGCCAAGCACTCCATCGCGCTGGCCCACTTTCGCAACGGCGATCGACAGCGCGCCGCGCAACTGATCCACTACCTGTTCGAAACGCCGCCCGGGGTGCCGGCGGGCAACTGGCGAAAGCTGTTCGAGGATCTGCTGGCACAATGCGAAAATCGGCCGGTCAGCCGCTGATTCGTACCTGTTCGTATCTCGGCAGGATTACGCGGCGGCGCTGGTGCAAGGAATGCCAATTGCTACGCGATCGCTTCCAGCACCGGGCTGCCTCCATGACTGATCGCAACGGGGCGACCTTCGAGGTCAGGGACGGTCGACGCCGGATCGATACCCAGCAGGTGATAAATGGTTGCAGCCATGTCCCCGGCGGAGACCGGTCGATCGGTGGGCCAGGCGGCGTGCTTGTCCGTTCTGCCGATGACCACTCCCCGTTGCGTTCCCCCTCCAAAGAGCAACGAGAATCCACATTGAGGCCAATGGTCGCGGCCGGCCTTGCCGTTGACCTGCGGCGAGCGCCCCATCTCCCCCATGATTACCACCAGGGTCTGGTCGAGGAGTCCGCGTTGTTCGAGATCGTTAACGAGCGCACTGGTGAGCTGGTCCAGAACCGGCAATTGGACGCGCAACATACCAAAGTTGTTTTCATGAAGATCCCAGTGGTTGCCGCGTTTGGCTTCCCAATTCACCGTCACGAATGTGCAGCCCGCTTCGACCAGGCGGCGGGCGATTAAAGCGCTCGAACCCCACAGACTGGCCCCGTATGCCGAGCGTGCGGCTTCCGTTTCGTCGGTGAGATCAAATGCCAAACGGGTCTTGCTGGACGCCAGCAGCGAAAATGCGCGCTGCTTCAGCGTGTCCATCCGACCAAGGGCTCCGTTCCGCTCCAGGTTTTTCAAGTCACGATCAAATTGCTCCAGGAGCGTGAATCGCTTTTCCAAACGGTCGGCGGTCAATTCCGAACGATCTCCCAGCGACGGAGGAATCGGCGCGCCCCGCGGAGTCACGGAGTCGTAGTCGCCTGTCGACTCTCGATCGTAGCTGGGATCGCAACTGGTAAAGAGCGGGTCGTATTGGCTCCCCAAGTAACCGCCGTAGGGGCCGGCGCGACGCAACGCCTGCGTGTACCCGGGAAATGCCGGCATCAGGACATGCCGCGGCACGTCGCCAGCGCCGACATTCCGATACTGGCAGACTGCGCCGATGCTGGGGTGGTCGGTACGTTTGGCAAAATAGTTCTCCGCGTCTTTACCCCCATCGAATCCGGTCAAGACGTTGTACGGGTTATGGCTGTTGTAGCGGTGCGAGTAGGTTCGAATCAGCGTCGCGCGATCCATGAGCTGCGCGGTTTTGGGCAGCAATTCACAGATTTGCAGGCCCGGGACCGAGGTTGCGATCGGGCGAAACTCGCCGCGAATATTTTCGGGCGCCTCCGGTTTCAAATCAAACATGTCTTGGTGAGGAGGGCCACCAAATAAATTGACCAATACGATCGACTTCGCGCGCGGCGCTCGACGGTTCTCGCCCGCAGCCAGGAACCGCGGCAACGTCAGGCCGCCGAAAAGCGACAATCCGCCGGCCCGCAATACTTCGCGCCGCGTCAACCGATCGCAAGCCGTTACCGTGTGCCCTAGGAGTCGCAGCATCGGGTTCTCCCCGGATGAAGGCATGTCCATCCACTTCTGTCGTACCCCCAGATTCTTCCCGCCGCCACCGCGACGAGCAACACCAGACGCGGAAAAAATGTCCGGAAATGCCCGGAAAAGACGCTCGGACTTCGAGTTTCTTGACGCCGCAAGCGGTTCGCTCTCTGCGATCTGCCGCGTGGCGCATCCTGCGCCTGGCGTTCGGCGAAGAAAATTCAGCGGCCCGTCGAACGATCTTTGCCGGCTGTTCGTAGACAACTGGGCACACTACGGCCTGACAGCCGTTCTGCGCGTTACGAATCCCCCATAGTGAACCTGTGTAGTTCGTCAACACACCGAATAACACGGGAATAGCAGTCCCGGAATCTCGCTCTGTCGCCCCTGTAGGGGTCAGCAATTTCCACACTATCGTCTGAGGGGTCAAATGGCACATGCTGGCGAATCTCGTCGCGCACAGCCATCAGCGGCACGAGTGACTTGTCGGATGTCGGAACGAGCAATTCAAAGGGAGTCTCCCGAACGAGAGTGAGAACGCGATGAACGAATTGGTCCGTATCGGTAAGGGGATTGCCAAACTCAAGGGTTTTTGTAACGTAGCGTGAATATCTTGTCACCGAGCCGGACTCAAAAGCGACCAAGTGAACCTCTAGCCCGGCGCGGCCTAGGGACCGAACGGTCTGCAAGCCCGCGAGTGCATTGTCACCTACTACAAGGACGGGTCGTCTCATGGGCACTCACCTGTGATTCGTCAAGTCGAGCAGCGGAGGAGCAAGGTGGTCCGACGCTCCTATCTAATCGACCACGCCCGTAGGGCGTGGGTTTGGCTTGCCCCGCAAAGCGGGGTGTAGTGTCATGCAACGATTACTCCAACAACTTGCTCTGTTGGCCGCCCAGGCACCGCAATCCACCTCGACTCGCAAGATCATGGCCGACCTTCTCACTGCCAACATGCAAACAGCCCACATTTTGTCGGAAGGGGGCACGCCGGAACGGCTTAGCCCCCAGGGTCGCACGGCCGTAGGCCGTGGGTTTATAACGTACGAAGCCACGCCGAGAGGCCGTTGAGGCTAGCATGAAACTCATCCACTGATAGTTCCCCTGGCACACAAACGCGGTCAATCTCAAGGGGACGAAGCGATTTCGGGTTTATGCTCCCCATCAAGGTGAAGGCGATTGTGTAGCCGGCTTCCGCGACCGCTTGGACGACCCCAGGAGATACGTCGGTCGGCCCGCCGTTCGGATACGCGATCCAAGGACAAGGCTGGGACAGTTCGCGCTCGATGCGCGATTTGCTCTCGCCCAGTTCGAGAAGCAAGTCGTCGCGTGAGAGCGTCGTGAGGATCGGATGGCTCACGGTATGGGAGCCTATCGAGAATCCACGGTGCGCCAAGGCGCGTACCTCGTCCCAGGAAAGGAAAGCGTAAAGTTCGCGTTGCCACCCTTCGTCCACTGAAAGCTGCTCCTGCCGTAACCGATTGAGATAAGCGACTCTCCCTTCGTGCGGCAGCCGTTTGCAGATACCCCGAATCCTGTCTGCTAATTGCCATCGGTCGGCCGTGTGCGTAGGCATGGATGCGTCTGCCTGCCCTTGCGGCATCGGCAGGTTGGTCTGCTTCCAAGAGCCTATTCGTTCATCGAGTTCCTGGGTCCAGAGGAGCCCGGACTGGCCGATATGCCCCGTCGCAACGTGAATCAGGGCCGGGATGCCCAGCCGTTCCAACTCTGGGGCAGCGTAGGTCAAGTTGTTGCGAAATCCAGCCCAGGACATCCATGCCATGAACACCGTTTCCGAAACTCTAACCCCTTCCCGCGAGAAGCCGTTCCTTCTAGCCAATGGACGAGTTCTTGGTGAGGTTCATGGATCTCAATGCCTTCCTGATATTCGCCGCGGCGAAGTGCGTGGACCAACGGAAACTGGAATCCACTTCTCGGCACAAAAAAGACCGTGGAAGAGCCGTCGACAACACGATCCTTGATTTGGCGGACCGAAACGGCATTATCCGTCTCATAGTAGCTGATTGTCGGCCCCAGGGTCTTGAACCCGTCGGGAATGATGTTCCTGTATCTCGCGTCTGGAAACACGAATTCCGAGATGCCATTCCCTTCCGCAGCTCTGGGTCTTAATGAAGCCGTACACCGCGTAGAGCGCACCCCGCAGCGTGTTGCCCGCCAGAGTTACGGGCGCAGCGTCGGCGGCAACGACGTAGCCCCCAGGTTTGAGTCCTTCGAGCCGGGCCTTGGCTGTCTTAAATTTGCTCGGGGGGTGGCACAACAAATCCGCCGCGATCATTTCGCACCAGCAGTTTATCGGCCCGCGGGTTTTCGATAAAGGATTCCGTGTCGGGATCGACCTTCAACCACGAGCCGCACTGCCATTTCTGGTTCGACGGATCGACGTTATTGTCGCGGAGGTGAGCTGCTGTTCGGTCCAGTGTTTCGCGCACGTTCTCTCGCGCGGAGAGTGGTTCGAGCCGCTGCGGCATCTCCTCGGCCGAAACCAATTCACCCAGGCGGTACGAGATATTACTCAAGTGACAGAGCGCGCTCGAAAGATGGCCGTCCAGAACGTCGGCATTGAGCATCTCGGCGCTGCGGCTGCGGACGGCGTCAATAAAGTTGTCGGTGTGGCGTTGATGATTGTGCCGATCGCCGCCTTTGAACGTTGTGATGACGTTGCCCTGCTTGTCCAAAGCGGTAGCACTGTCTTCGCTGGGGTTTACCAGGAATCCGTCACTGCATTCGAAGATGACGCCGACCGCGGCGCCGCGGTACGGCGCTGTCGGTAGATTGCGGACCTCAAAAACCAGTGTCCTGGAATCGTAGTCATGGATCGTCACGAGGCTATTAGGCGTTTCGCCGGCATCCTGCCAACGATAACGGTATCCGCAGGAAATCACTGCTCGGCTGAGCCGGTCCACACCGAGTCCCCAGCGGGCAATGTCCATTTGATGGATTCCCTGATTACCAATGTCCCCGTTCCCGTAGTCCCATTGCCAATGCCAGTCGTAATGGAATTGGCGTCGCGTGACTGGGCCATCGGGGGCCGGTCCGCACCACAGGTCATAGTCGATGTGGGGCGGTACTTCAAAGGTCCCACGAGGACCGATGGAATCTCTCTGGTTGTAACAGAGCCCGCGTGCCAGTTTCACGTCGCCCAGTTTTCCCGAGTGTAAATATTCGATCGCCTGTCGAATGGCTGGGCTCGATCGAGACTGAGTGCCGGACTGGCAGATGCGTTTGTGTTTCCTCGCAGCCGTCACGAGACTGCGTCCCTCGCGTACAAACTGGCTGACGGGCTTCTCCACGTAGACGTCCTTTCCCGCAAGCATCGCCCAGATCCCAGCCAGGCAGTGCCAGTGATTCGGCGTCGCGATCGACACAATGTCAACGGCCGGATCATCAAAGGCCTGCCGCATGTCTTTGACGTGCTTTGGTCTGCGACCTTGCTTCTGGCCCACAGCTTCCGCTCGGGCCTCCCCAATCCGTTGATCCGGATCGCAGATATAAAGAATCTCCGTGGCAGGATTGTTGACATAACATGCGAGGTGCGTCTGGCCCTGGCCATGAACGCCCAATACCGCTACGCCCAATTTCTCAGCGGGGCCGACGGGTTTTCCCGGCTCCTGATCAGCCGACACGGTGGTTGCAGACGTCGCCGCCAGGGTAGCGGCAGTGGCCAGCATTGAGTCTTCGAGGAATTGGCGGCGAGATGAGAATCGTGAATAAAGAGTCATGGCGTCTTCTTCTCCAGCTGCAGAACCTCGTCGGGGACATCGACCTTGACACCATTTTCCGGAATAGGCAACTTTAATGACCACAGAATCCCCTGCGCGACGAGACGCCGATACTCGGGCAATTTCCAATTCTCGTGAAAGTGCAGGCCCGTGAATCCGAACGAACGCCCGCCATCGGCTCGATCCCAGGCCCAGGCAATCGTCTCGGCGTTGCCTTCCAGAGTGGCCTGGAGCAGTGGCGTTATGCTTGCCGGCCGCTTCACGCGTTTGAGCTGGTAATAGAACTCGTCGCGAACTGCGAATGGACCGATTCCACGACAAACGGGATGCTGCCGATCGGCAATTGTCAGCATGGTGTCGAAAACGTTGTCCTTGCGGTCCGGGCCGCCGTGACAAGCGCCAAAAATGCTCACGAACGGTTCGATATTCTCCGCATCAACGGTTCCCATACCAAAATGCAACGCCGCACAGCCACCGCCGCGCTTCGCAAGCCGCTCAAACGCCGCCAACCGCTTGGGATCCTGCTTCAACCACCTGGCGCCTTGTTCGCGAAACAGTAAGACGCCATCGGAGGAATCGATCATGTCTGGGCCTTCATTCCAGGCGTCTTCCGAGTTTGCGATCCTGATGTCTAGTCCTTCGACGCCTTCGAGGCATTTCGAGATGATGCGCAGTCCGGCCATGTATTCGTGGCTGCCGACCGGGTGATGATCGAAGGGACCGCCAATCAGCAGGAGTTTCCTTGACGGTTTGTTCGGTTGGTCACGCTCCGGCTTAGTGTCTGCCTTCACAACGTCAACGACCCGAATCGGTTCGACGTTGTTCGATGTCACCCGAATCAACTGGTAGCGCAACTGCGGTGGGATGCTCGGGCCGCCGTAGACGAAGAGCACCACGTCGGGTTCGACTTCGAGCATCGCGCCATTGGCCCATGACGCCTGATCGATTTGATGGAATTGCCACGTCATTCCCTCGTCGCGGCTGATCTGCAATGCGATTCCGGGAAAGCGACCACCAATGATGATAACTCCGGAAGTCGTAGTGAGCATCGAGTTGTTGCAGGCGTACATCGGAAACGGACCATGAGCCAGGGGCGTCCAAGTCTGGCCGTCGTCGTGCGACCAGCTCTCGGCCATCAACGGCGATTCGTTCGGCCTGACCAGCGCCAACAGATCGCCCTGTTTGGTCTGCGTCGCCGAGATTTCGCTGGGAGTTGTCCGAAACAGCCACGGCCCTTCGTAGGGAGGTCCGTCGATATCGATCGGCTGCGACCACGACTGTCCGCCATCGGTCGATCGCAGACAGTAATTCATCCCTTTCGGCGAGGGCTCGAAAGTCCAATCGAGCCGGCCCCGGACTTCAACCAGCTGGTCTTTTGAATTTGCATACGCGAACAATAACAAAGATCCGTCACTCGTCTCCAACAATCGAGTAACGTAGGTATTGGTAAGCCTGAACCCGTCGGGAAACTTCAATTCCATCAACTCCCCGGATTCCGACCAGGTAAGTCCGTGGTCGTTCGACCGGCTTCTTCGGAGCAGAAAGGGAGGTTCAATGTCGATGGAATACGCTTCCAGCCGGCCATCTTTTGCCTTGTGCATGATGCTGGATTGCAGAAACGCGGGCAGGTCGGTTTCGTCTACAGCCCAGGTTCGAGCATTGTCGACGGAGCGCCACAGACGCCCGCCGGCGATCACCAGCAGGTCGCCATTGGACGCCCGCACGATGTTGGAACACCCCGTGCCCTTTTCCGGGTCCAATACACTCCAGTTGCGCACCGGCTGAATCGATCGGCTCCACTCAGGCGGCTTGATCGCGGAACCCCGAATGCGCAGGTTGCGAAACGTGCTCTTCTTTCCGGCCTGGTTACTGTTGTAGCTCACCAGGCCCACAAACCCTGGCGTTGAATATGTTTCGTCGCGAACGGTCGTCATCGGTCGGCCATCGCACCAGACGCGAATTTCAGCGCCGTTCACCACGACCCGCGCCTTGTGCCAGAGTGAGGGCTTGCTGCTGACGCCATGGACCATTTGCATGTGCAGACCCTCGCGCCATCCGCGCGCGTCCACCTTGGAAATGGTGCACCAAAAATGATTGGCCCGGTACTGCTGGCCGACGGCCGGGAAGTCGATCACATAGTAATGGCGCGCATCCTGGGCACGAAACATAAAGCCGGCGGTCGTCCAGGTGCTGTCCCAACGAAAGTCAAACTCAGCCTCAAAGTCGCCATACGCCTGCCTGGTGAAGAACGTCACGTTCTCATCGACTAGCTCGCCCGGAGGCTGGATATGCCGTTCATCGTTCTCATTCCAATCGCCACCGACAAACTGCCAGTCGGCCTGCGCCGCGCCTGACATGGAAAGGTCGGTCCACTCGTCGGCTCGCAATCCGGAGCCAGTTAGCCACAACACGGCAATCGTCAATCCGAAAACAAGCTGTCTCACCATGGGCGCTGTCCTTCAAAGAAAGTCCCGTCGTCCCGAATATTGCTCGTTTACCCGAGGGATTCTGGCATTCTAGGCTATCCACGAGCACGTGCAAGTCATCTTATTCCATCGCATTATTTCGCAGGAAATTGCGGTACTGACTCCAACACGCAATGCGCAAAACGGTAACGGGGACAGTCGAGGTCCGACCCCAACTACATTGACTTAGTCAGTAAAGACTCTCGAGAATGCGTTGGTAGGGAAGGGCGGCTTGGCCAGCAGCGGATTCCGGATGACTCGCATCGGTTCACTTATGAAGATGCGACGACACTCTCGTTTCGTCGTGGTTCCGAA